>Ga0335073_10007042_pt1 | contig 15765 bp, 14 predicted proteins | sample Lox_Sample_22_FD_207093 | JGI IMG/M metagenome (GOLD analysis project Ga0335073, IMG submission 207093) | Soil microbial communities from Loxahatchee National Wildlife Refuge, Florida, United States - Lox_Sample_2.2 | ecosystem: Environmental > Terrestrial > Soil > Wetlands | place: USA... | reverse complement strand
GGTAGCGAGCGAAATAGGGATCGAGCCCGTCGAGGCCCCTGGTGGCCAGCGCGGCGACCTCCGCACCCTGACCGCGCTGCCCGCCGGACCAGGCCGGGCCGAGCCCGATCGTGCGGGCGGCGAGCGCGCGCCGCAGCTGAGACTTGACGGCAGCGGCCGCGCGCAGCGCGCAGACCTCGCCGCCGTAGGTCACCGCGACCCGCACGGCCACAACGGCGAGCAAGGCCAGCAGCGTGCCCCACAGGACGGCCGAGTGACCGCGGGTCGCGGACGCGAGCGCGTGGGCCAGCAGGCCGGCCTGGGCGAGGATCGCCGCCGTGGCCACGATCCCGAGGGCGACGGTGGTGATCAGCTGGCGGCGGGCGGCCCGGGCGTAACGCAGCAGCCGCGGGTCAACCGGGCGCACGGCCAGTCAGCAGCATGATCCAGACCACCAGCAGGTGCTACCCCGGCAGCGGGCGCGGCATTTCACCCTTGGCGGGTGAGCTAGAGCGGCGCCCCCCGGGGATCGCAGCACACATGCGGTACCCCCAGTGATCGCACAAGCGGCCGGCCTCGCTCTGCTGGCCGGGCTGTCTCCCACGGCGCTGCTGGCGGCCGCCGTGTATCTCGGCTCGGCCAGGCCAAGGCAGACGACGCTGTTCTACCTCGCCGGCGCGGTGCTGATGAGCACGATCATCGCCGTGGCCGTCGTCGTGCTGCTGCGCAACGCCGGCCTGAGCCACCCCCATGAGCGCACGCCCCGTTACGGCCTGCGGCTCGGCCTCGGCGTGCTGCTGCTCGCCGTCGGCGTCGCGCTCATACTCCGCCGCAGGAGGCGGCCGCCGAAGGAGGCGGCGAAGAAAAAGAAGCCCGGGCTGGTGTCGAGGATGATCGCCAACCCGTCGCCGGCCAGCGCGTTCGTTGTCGGCATGCTGCTCTTCGCCCCGGCCGTCGCGTTCCTTGCCGCGCTGCAGGTCATCGCCACCGCGCGGGCCGGCGTCGAGGAGACGACGCTGGCGGTGGCGGTCTCCGTGCTGATCTACGTGGTGCTGGTCTGGCTGCCCCTGGTGCTCTTCCTCGTCGCGCCGGGGCTCACCGGGCAGCGCCTGAAGGCCTTCAACGCATGGCTCCGCGCGCACGGGAGCGCGCTGGCCGTGGCGGCGATCGTCGTCGTCGGCGTGCTGATGGTCTTCGACGGGAGCCACGGGCTGATCTCCGCCAAGTAACCAGTCGTGACCCGACGTGACCGGGCGTGATCCGACCACCCGCTGAGGGTGACGCGACCGAGCCGGTGAGGCGCGACTGTTACCGCACGTGGAATCGAGGCTGACCGAAAGGACCGCGGACATGACGGTGCCCGTACAGGCTGATGTCGACGACGCGACCAGGGACGCCCTGGTCGGCATGTCCAAGGGGGACCAGCGCGTGCTGGACGAGCTGGTGGAAGTCCGCGCGGCCGAGCAGGAGAGCAGCGGCCTGGACGCCCGCACGTTCTCCCTCGTCAAGATCGCCGCGCTGATCGCGGTCGACGCTCCCCCGGTCTCGTACCTCTGGCAGGTGGCCAACGCGCTGGACTCCGGCGCCACGCCGCAGGACCTGGTCGGCGTGCTGCGCGCCGTCGCCCCGCAGGTCGGCGGGCCGCGGGCGATGGCTGCGGCGCCGGAGATCATGGTCGCGCTCGGTCTCGAGCTGCCCGACGGTGCGTGACGGGCGTCGCCGGCGAGGAGGAAGACATGTTCATGCGACGACGCCCGTTGCTGCGCGCGGCCGTGATCGGCGGCGGCGCGTACGTGGCGGGGAAGAAGTCCGCTCAGCGATCCGCCGAGCAGGCGCAGGAGCAGCAGCAGGCACAGCACAGCGAGGACGAGCAGAACGAGCGCATCGCGAGCCTGGAGCAGCAGGCTCAGCGCAAGCCCGGCGGCCAGGATGCCCAGGGAGGCCAGGCGCGCCAGGCGCCGGCCGCGGTGCCCAAGCCGTCCATGCTCGATCAGCTCAACCAGCTGAACCAGCTGCACAAGCAGGGCGCCCTGTCCGACTCCGAGTTCACCGCCGCCAAAGCGAAGCTGCTCGGCAGCGCCTGAGAGGGACATGACCGCCAACCAGACGGTGGACGCCGACGAAGTGCAGGTCGCCAGTCCGCTGAAGACGCCGGGCGCCGCTGCGGTGGCGGGGATCGTGTTCTCGGTGCTGGGAATCGTGTCGCTGCTGCTGATACGGCTGTCGACGCCGGCCAGTGCCGGCCAGGCGGGAGCGTGGCTGAACGACTCCACGCGGCGGACGACCGTGGCGATCGGGATGAACCTCGTCCCGTTCGCGGGGATCGCTTTCCTGTGGTTCATCGGGGTGATCAGGGACCGGGTCGGCAGGCACGAGGACCGGTTCTTCGCCACGATCTTCATCGGCAGCGGCCTGCTGTTCGTCGGCATGCTATTCGTGGCCACGGCCATCGAGGGCGGGATCGTCTCGGGGGTATCGGCCAGGTCGTTCGGCTCGTCCGCGTCGAGCACACTGGTGCTCGGCCGCGACGTAACAGCGGCCCTGGTGAACACCTATGCGGTGCGGATGGCGGCGGTGTTCACGCTCACCACGGTGACGATCGCGCGGAAAACCAAGATCATCTCCCGCTGGCTCACGTACGCGGGGGTGCCGGTCGCGCTCGTGCTGCTGATCGGCACCGGCATCTCGGTCTGGGTGGAGCTGCTGTTCCCGGCGTGGATCCTCGCGCTGAGCGTCGACATCCTGCTCGCGCGCGGCCGCGAGCCGATCACCCCGACTGGGTGACGCACCCGGCACCGCGCCCGGGCATCGTGACTGGCGCGGCGACCGCAGCCACGGGGAGCGCAGCCGGCTCGCGGCCGCGTTCCGGCGGGGCCCGGCGGGGACCGGGCAACATCCAGAGGGGAGCCAATAATGAGCGTCACCACGGCAGCGAGGCCTACCCGGCCCGTGCATCGGTATCAGCTCGATACGGGGCTCGTGCATATGACCCCGGCCGAGCGCGCGGCTCGCGGCAAGTCGGCGCGGGCCGAGGTGCCGCTGGAAAGCCACGCGGAGTTCGACCCGGCCGACCGGCCCGACCCGATCGCACTGCTCGAGGAGCAGGGCGCCACCCGGGTGCCCAATCTGGTCCCGGTCCGTTACGGCCGGATGATGGCGTCGCCATTCAGCTATTACCGCGGCGCCGCGCTGCCGATGGCCGCCGACCTGGCCACGACGCCGGTCTCCGGCCTGGCCGTGCAGGCCTGCGGCGACGCCCACCTGTCCAACTTCGGCGTGTTCGGCTCCGCCGAGCGCCGCCTGGTTTTCGACGTGAACGACTTCGACGAGACCCTGCCGGGCCCGTGGGAGTGGGACGTCAAGCGGCTGGCCGCGAGCCTCGAAGTCGCGGCTCGCGACAACGGCTTCCCGGGCAAGAAGCGCCGGGCGATCGTCGCGGCCGCCGTCGGGATGTACCGGGAGGCGATGCGCGGCTTCGCCGACATGACCAACCTGGAGGTCTGGTACGCCAGCGCCGACATAGAACAGCTGCGGAAGCAGAACCCGGGGCAGCTGAAGGCGCGCCAGCGCAAGGCCGTCGACAAGGGGATGGCCAAGGCGCGGACCAAGGACAGCATGCAGGCGGTGGACAAACTTACCCATATGGTCGATGGCAAGCCGCGGATCATCGCCGACCCGCCGCTGATCGTCCCGGTCAACCAGCTGATCCCGGATGACGTCGACCGCAAGAGCTTTGAGGCGCTCATCAGCGATCTGATCGCCGGATACCGCCGGACGCTGGAGACCGACCGCCGGTACCTGCTCGAGCAGTATGAGTTCTGCGACATGGCGCACAAGGTGGTCGGCGTCGGCAGCGTCGGCACCCGCTGCTGGATCGTGCTGATGCTCGGCCGCGACACCAGCGACCCGCTGTTCCTTCAGGTCAAGGAGGCCCAGGACTCGGTGCTGTGCCGGTACGTCGGCTCCAGCAAGTACGCCAACCAGGGCCAGCGCGTGGTCGCCGGCCAGCGGCTGATGCAGGCCGCCAGCGACATCTTCCTCGGCTGGCACCGCGTTACGAACACGCCGGACGGCAAGAACCGCGACTTCTACGTCCGCCAGCTGCGGGACTGGAAGTTCTCGCTCGACATCGAGGCCATGGTGCCGCGCGGCATGCGCATCTACGCCCAGCTGTGCGGCTGGACCCTGGCCCGGGCACACGCCCGGTCCGGCGACCGGATCGCGATCGCCTCCTACCTCGGCGGCTCGGACACATTCGACAAGGCGATCACCCAGTTCGCCGACACCTACGCCGACCAGAACGAAAAGGACTACAAGGCGCTCCTGGACGCCGTCAAGTCGGGCCGGATCATGGCCGAAACCGGCGTGTGACGACCGGCGGGGACGGAACGCGCCGGACCCGGCCGCCGCGGTGACCACGCCGTCCGATCCGCTCGCGGCGCTGCGATCCCGCAGCTACCTCGCGCTGCTGGCGCTCGCCGCGATCATCGGCGTGCCCGTGTCCGCGGCGGCGTTCGGGTTCCTGGCGCTGGTCAACAAGCTCCAGGGATGGATCTTCACGAGCCTGCCACGCGGCCTGGGCTTCCACGCGGAGCCGGTGTGGTGGCCGGTGCCGCTGCTGGTGATCTCCGGCGTCCTGGTCGCGCTCGCGATCCGGTACCTCCCCGGCGGCGGCGGGCACTCACCGGCCGACGGGTTCAAGGCGGGCGGCGCTCCGTCGCCGATCGAGCTGCCCGGCATCGTGCTCGCGGCCCTGGCCGGCCTGTGCCTCGGGATCGTACTCGGGCCCGAGGCGCCGCTGATCGCCCTCGGCGGCGGCCTCGGTGTCTGCGCCGTGCGGCTGGCCAAGCGGGACGCACCGCAGAAGGCCCAGGTTGTCGTGGCATCGGCAGGCAGCTTCGCGGCGATCAGCACGCTACTCGGCTCGCCCGTCATCGGCGCGTTCCTGCTGATGGAGGTGTCCGGGGTCGGCGGCGCGGCGCTCGAACTGGTGCTGGTTCCCGGGCTCCTGGCGGCCGGCATCGGTTCGCTGATCTTCATCGGCCTCGGCCACTGGACCGGGCTCGGAACCTTTTCGCTGGCGCTGCCCCACCTTCCCCACTTCGCCACGCCCGACATCGCCGAGTTCGGCTGGGCGCTGGTGATCGGGGCGGCCGCCGCGCCGCTCGGCGTGGGGATCCACCGGCTCGCGCTGGTGCTGCGTTCCCGCGTTGAGCGGCGGATGATTCTGATCATGCCCGTGGTCGGCCTCGCCGTCGCCGGGCTGGCCATCGCCTACGCCGAGGGCAGCGGGAAGGCCACGTCTGATGTGCTGTTCTCCGGCCAGAACGAGCTCGGCCCGTTCATCCTGCACAGCGCGGCGTACACCGTGGGCGCGCTGCTGCTGCTCCTTGTGTGCAAGGGGCTGGCCTACTCCGCGTCGCTGAGCAGCTTCCGCGGCGGCCCCATCTTCCCCTCGATGTTCATCGGCGCGGCCGGCGGCGTGGCGATGTCGCACCTGCCGGGCCTGCCGCTGGTGCCGGCCGTGGCCATGGGCATCGGCGCGATGATGACGGTGATGCTCAGGCTCCCGATGACCTCGGTGCTGCTGCCCGTCCTGCTGCTCTCCACCGATGGCCTGGCCGTGACGCCGCTGGTCATCGTCGCCGTGGTCGTGGCGTATCTGCTCTCGTCCAGGCTCGCGCCTGCCCCGGCGCCGGCCGCGCACGGAGCGCCGGGCGCCGGCGATGAACAAGCGCCGGGGCGGGCCCCGCAGGCAGAGCCAGCCGTCCGGTCCGGGGGGCGCAGCTGATCTCGCTTCCCGGTGCCCGCCGGGAGTTCCCCGCCAGTTCACCGGAAATTCACCCGCGCAGTGCGATGCGCCCGGCCCGGCCGATGCCGATCATCGACGCTGTGCCTAACGTGCTGTATCTGGTATGGGATGACGCCGGCATCGCCACCTGGAATGCGTTCGGCGGGCTGATCGACACCCCATGCCTGAAATGGCTCGCCGCGCGGGGGCTGCGGTTTTCACAATGGCACATGCCTGGGACTTCCACGGCAACCCGGGACTGCTTGCTGACCGGCCGCGACGGGACGGCACGCCCCGGGTTCCCGGCCACCGCCGGCGACCCGGGCCCGGCCCGGCCAGACACGATCAGACCGCCGGGCCCCGCCACCCTGGCCGAGATCATGCGCCGCGGCGGCTACCGCACGTACTGCGTGGGACGGTGGGATTTCGGCCCGGCAGAGGCGGGCGCGATCACCGGCTCGCGCAGGGCCTGGCCGCTCGGCCGCGGCTTTGACCGCTTCTACGGGTTCCTGGGCCGCCGGACCAGTCACTGGTATCCCGATCTGGTCTTCGACAACCGGAACGTGGATCCGCCGTACTCACCGGCCGAGGGCTACCACCTGACCGCCGACCTCGCCGACATGGCCATGGAGTTCATCCGTGACGGCCGGCAGGCCGCCCCGGGCCAGCCGTGGCTGTGTTATCTGTCCCTGGGCGGCAGCGACGCCCCGGCACCGCCGCGAGAGTGGGCCGACGCCTACCGTGGCAGGTTCGAGATGGGTTACGACCGCTACCGGGAGGCCGCACTCGGCAGCATGAAGCGGCTTGGAGTGGTTCCCGAAGGCACCACGCTGGCCCCGGCCGACGGGCACCCCTCGCGCGGCGAGCTGCCCGACGGCGACCTGGCTGCGGCCCCGCCATGGCACTCGCTGAGCGAGCAGGAGAAGCGGCTCAGCAGCCGCTGCGCCGAGTCCTGCGCCGCCCTCTGGTCCTACACCGACGATCAGATCGGGCGGCTGCTCGTCTTTCTCGAGGAGTCCGGCCAGCTGGACGACACGATCGTCGTGGCGTGCTCGGCCGGCGCGATGCCGGGCGGCGGGCCCGGCGGGACGGCCGGCGGCGCCCTGGCCGGCTGGCCCGGCGCCGACGGAAACGGCGCGGCCTGCTGCGACCGGCTGCCGGCCGGATGGGCCTGGGCGTTCGGCACCCCGTACAACGCGGCGAGGCAGCAGGCGCTCGGCGGTACCGCCGCCGGCCCGCTGATCATCAGCTGGCTGCCGGGCATGGCGGACATGGCCGGCGGCGTGCGTGATCAATACCACCACGCGGCCGACGTCGTGCCGACGATCCTGGACTGCGCGGGCATCGAGCCGCCGCAGCTGGTCAACGGGCATCTGCAGGGGCCGCTGCCCGGCGTCAGCATGCGGTACGCGTTCACGGCGCCGGACGCTCCGAGCGCCCGCCGGACCCAGCTGTACCAGGCGCCAGGCGGCCGCGCGGTCTACCACGACGGCTGGAAGGCGGCGACCGCGGCGAGCCGCTGGGAGCTCTACCACGTGGCCACCGACCGGGCCGAGACGCGGAACGTGGCAGCCGGCCACCCCGAGAAGCTCGCCGAGCTCACCGCGCTGTGGCAGACCGCAGGAAGCGAGCTCCCGCGCCAGCGCGAGCTCACGCCCGCGGTGCCGGCCCTCGGCTCCCGCAGCTCACGGATCGCCGGCTGACGGCGCTTCCGGCGCCCCCCGTGGTTCCGGTGGCCCCGCCGGGCCGGCTGGCGGCCGGGCGGCCGGGGGCTTGCGGTGGTACGAGAGGCGCGAGCCGTGCGCCGAATAGCTCGGCGGTCGCCTCCTCGCCCGGCCGGCATCGGCGCCCGCGTCCGCTGGGGACTGCCCGGACGACGGCCGGAACGCGGCGACCAGCCGCGCCACCAGCGTGGCCAGGAACACCTGGCCGGTCAGCGCCTCGATCACGGCGAGGGCCCGGCCGCTGCTGCCCGCGGCGGTGAAGTCGCCGTAGCCGAGTGTGGTCAGCGTGGTGAAGCTGAAGTACTGGAAGGTCTGCGTATTGGCCGGCTGGTGGTGAGCGAAGAACGCCACGCCGCCGAGGCGGTCGATCGCCGCGTAAAAGGCGGCGTACATCAGCCCGATGATCAGGTAGGCGCTCAGCGCACCGTAGATGCTTTGCACGGTGACCGTCGGCTTAGCCAGCACGCGGCGCACGATGAGCACCGCGGTCAGCAGCAGGATCAGGCCCTTCCACAGGTCCGCGGCGCCGTCGCCGGCCCTGGTGTGGCTGAGGGCGGCCACGACGGCGGCGACCGAGCCGAGCAGGGCCACGATGATGGTCGCCGTGATTACCCGCTGGCTGGCCTGCCCCGTGCGCAGCGCGAGCACCAGCACGGCGAAGAACAGCACGGTCTGCACCTCGGCGATCACCACGCTGAACCCGGACGCGGACAGCAGGTACGTCGCGACCAGCAATAGCAGCAGCACGCCGTACCGCGGCGTGGATTCCAGGGGCTGCTGGCGTCCAGATGCCCGGGGCGGGCGACCGCCGCCCCGGGCAGACCAGAAGGCCCGCGGCGCCCGCATCATGACCTCGCTGCGGTCACGTTACGGGCGAAACGGCGGGCCGGCGGTGATGGCTGACAGCGGCGCGCTAGGCGGCGTGGCCGTGCAGCGCTTCCTGCAGCTCCTGCTCGCCCTGCTTGGACAGAGAGGTCTTCAGGACCGTGCCGCCGTACTTCGACATGGCCTCGACGGCCTTGTCCGGGGTCACCTTGTCCACCATCAGGAACAGCGCGGAGGTTCCCGGCCGCAGCATCCCGCGCACCTGGTCCTGGAACTCCTTGTCGATGCCGGACTTCGTGATCTTGCCCATGAGGGCGCCAAGCCCGGCGCCGATGGCGATGCCGAAGACCGGGATGAAGAACAGCAGCCCGAACAGCAGGCCCCAGAACATGCCCCAGGTCGCGCCCCGGCCGACCGGGTTGTGGCTGGTGTGCACGTGGTACTTGCCCTCGTCGTCCCGGACGATCACCGCGATCGCCTCGGGCTCGATGATGAGATCGCGGGCCAGGCCCCGTGCCTCGTCCGCTGCCGCCTCGGCGGTGGCTTCGTCCGGATAGCCGATGGCGATCAGGTCAGCCATTGGGTCCCCTTTTCTCACGTGAAGTGAACAGTGCGGCCAAGTTCACCAGCCCGGCTGCCGGCCGCGCCCCATCCTCGCCGGGTGATACGGCACCGGCCATGACCTGCGGCGGGCCGGACCCCGGCGGCCAGCCTGCGAGGTCCATCCGCACTCCCTCACCCGGAACGGGGGATGGTCGGGGCGGCCTGGTGGAGCACGATGGCGCGCAACAGAAAGACGTGAGCTGGATGGGCAGGTGAACGGGTGGGGAAGCACCGGGCGCAGCGGCCGCCGGCCGGCCGGCGCTTGGCGGCGGCCGTGTCCCTGCTTGCCCTCGTGGCCGCCGCCGGGCTGCTGCTGATCGGCGTGGTCGTTCACCTCGGGGCCGTGCTGCTGGCGCTCGCCGGGCTGCTGATCTTTGTGATCGCGGGCTGGTATGTGGTGTCGCGGCGCGGGTTCGTCCGGGGCGTCGGGATCGCCGTCATGGTCGTGGCGCTGGGCGGGCTGATCACTGGCCTGGTGTTCGCCAACCTCAACCTCATCGCGCTGCTCCTCGTCATCGTGGCGTCCGTGGCGTCGGTGCTGTCGGCGCGCTACGCCCTCCGGGCCAGGAGGACCGGGATCGGATCGGCCGCCGACAAGGCCCTCCTTACCGCGGCGACCCGGCCCCGGCGACCCGTTCTGGTCATGAATCTGAAGTCCGGCGGCGGCAAGGCCGAGCGCTTCCGGCTCGGGGAGGAGTGCGTACGGCGGGGCATCGAGCCGGTCGTGCTGGGGCCGGGAGACGACCTGCTGCGGCTGGCCGACGACGCGGTCAGCCGGGGCGCCGACGTGATCGGGATGGCCGGGGGTGACGGATCGCAGGCGCTGGTCGCCACCGTGGCCAGCCGCCGGGGAGTCCCGCACGTGTGCGTGCCGGCCGGGACCAGGAACCACTTCGCGCTCGACCTGGGCCTGGATCGGGACGACGTGGTCGGCGCGCTCGACGCGTTCACCGACGGGGTCGAGCGCCGGGTGGATCTCGCCTCGGTCAACGGCCGGGTCTTCGTGAACAACGCGTCGCTCGGCCTGTACGCGAAGGTGATCCAGTCGCCGCAGTACCGGGACGCCAAGCTCTCGACCGCCGCCACGGTCCTTCCGGAGGTGCTCGGGCCCGGCGCCGAGCCGCTGGACCTGCGCTTCCGCGGGCCGGACGGCGACCACCCGGACGCCCAGCTGATCCTGGTGTCCAACGACCCCTACCAGCTCGACACCATCGGCGGCATGGGCACGCGGGAGCGGCTCGACCTCGGCGTGCTCGGGATCGTCGTGGCGAGGATCGCCGACGCCGCGGCGGCCAGCCGGTTCATGGCCCTCGAGGCGGCCGGCCAGGTCCGCCGGTTCCCCGGGTGGCAGGAGTGGGCCGCGCAGCGGTTCGAGGTCGCCTCGGGCGCACCGGTGGAGATCGGGATCGACGGCGAGGCGCTGCTGCTGGATCCGCCGCTGGTATTCGAGTCGATGCCGGGAGCGCTGCGGGTCCGGCTGCCGCGCCGCGCGGTGCGGCCGTCCCGGAAGTCGCGGACCGTGCGGCTGCTGTCGGGCTCGACGATCAGCGAGCTTGCCGAGGTGGCGGCGGGGCGCTGACCGGCTTCCCGGGCTGGTCCTCCTCCCCCGGCAGCTCCGCCTCCTCGGGCATGCCCGGCGCCAGCGGATGGGTGTAGGCGTCCCGGAACGTCTTGACCTCCTGGACGGTGAACGCCCGCTCCTTGCGGCTGTCTCTGGTGAACGCCAGCCACCAGGTGAGCACCGCCCCGACCCGGTTCCGGTAGCCGGTCAGGAACGCGATGTGGATGAACAGCCAGATCCACCACGCGATGAACCCCCCGGTGCGCAGCGGCCCAGCGGTCACCACCGCCCGGCCACGGGAGATGTACGCGGCCGAGCCGAGGTCCCGGTAGCGGAACGGCTTGTCCGGAGTGCGGCCCGAGGCCCGGAGCCTGACCCGGTGCCCGGCGTACAGCCCGGACTGCATTGCCACCTCGGCGACGCCGGGCAGCTTGTCCAGGCTCATGATGTCGCCGATCACCGAGATCTCCGGGTGGCCGGGGATCGTGAGGTCCTTGCGCACCGCGATCCGCCCGGACCTGTCGCGCTCGGCGCCGGTGGCGCGGGCGAGCGCCTCGGAGACCGGCGGTGCTTCCACGCCCGCCGTCCACAGCACCGTGTAGGCGTCGTAACGGGTCTGCTGGCCGGCGTGGTCGCGCACCTCCAGCCAGCCCTTATCGACGTGGGTGACCAGCGTGCCCATGTGCTGCTCGACCCCGAGCCCGTTCAGGATCTCGGCGGATCTGGCGGACAGCTTCGGCCCGAAGCTCGCCAGCGGCGCGTCGCCGCCGTCGAACAGCAGTACCCGGGCGTCGCCCGGCTCGATGCTGCGGAACTCCGACCGCAGCGTCTTCGTCGCGAGCTCCCGGATCTGCCCGGCGAGCTCCACGCCGGTCGGCCCCGCGCCGACCAGCGCGAACGTCAGCCAGCCGCGGCGCTCGGCCGGGCTGGCGGCGGTGTCCGCCATCTCGAACGCGCCGTAGACCCGGCGCCGGATGGCCAGCGCGTCCTCGAGCGTCTTCATGCCGGGAGCCCAGCCCGCGTACTCGGGATGCCCGAAATAGGACTGCTGGACCCCGGCGGCCACGATCAGGTCGTCGTACCCGTACTCCAGGCGGCCGCCGCCGACCCGCTGCGCGATGACCCGCCGGCCTTCGGTGTCGAAGTCGATGACCTCGGCCATCACGCAGTCGACGTTCTTGTGCTTCTTCAGCAGGTCGCGGAGCGGGACGGCGATCTCCCCCTCGGACAGGATCCCGGTCGCGCACTGGTAGAGCAGCGGCTGGAACAGGTGGTGCTGGGCGCGGTCGATCAGCGTCACCGCGACATCGGCCCGGCGCAGCGCGCGCGCAGCGAACAGCCCGCCGAACCCGCCGCCGATGATCACAACCCGCCGGCGGCCGGCCGGGCCGCTCTGGCCTCCCCGGCTACTCGCTTCGTCCGTCATCGCCACGTTCCCCGTCGTTCTTCGCCGCCCCGGCCGCTCCCGGCCGCTCCCGCGTCCTGCCCGCTCAGCCTGCTGGGTCGTACCAGGTGTCGCGGTCGCGCAGCAGCCGGTCGGCTTCTGGCGGCCCCCAGGTGCCCCTGGCGTAGGGGTGCACCGGCGTGGCGTCGCCGAGGACCGCGTCGACGACCTCCCAGGACGCCTCGACCTGGTCCTGCCCGGCGAACAGCCAGCGGTCCCCGTCCAGCGCGGCGCCGATCAGCCGGTCATACGGCCGCATATCCGAACCCGTCTGCCCCGAAAACGACAGATCCTCCGGCTGCGGCTCCAGCCCTCCACCCGGCTTCTTGCCCGCCAGATGCAAACCCACCGCCGTCTCCGGCCACACCCGGAACCGCAGCGAATTCGACACCGCGAACGGCTCGATCCCGAACACATCATGCGGCGGCCGCCGGAACTTGATATCCACCTCCGTCGCCGTCACCGGCAGGCACTTGCCCGCCCGGATCAAAATCGGGACATCCGCCCACCGCCACGTGTCACACGCCAGCCGCACCGCCACATACGTCTCCGTCGTCGAGTTCTGGGCGACACCGTCGACCTGCAGATAGCCCTCGTACTGGCCCCGCACAGCGTCCTCAGGAGCCAGCGGCCGCAGCGCCGAGATCACCCGCGTCTTCGCATCAGGCCACGACGCCAGGCCCCGCCCGTCCGGCGGCTCCGCCAGCACGGTCGCCAGCACCTGCAGCATGTGGTTCTGCACCACATCCCGGATCGCGCCGGTCCGGTCATAAAACTTGCCCCGGTCCGAAACGTCGAACGCCTCCGCCATCGTGATCTGGATGCGCTCCACATAGTTCCGGTTCAGCAGCGGCTCCAGCGTCGAATTCGCGAACCGGACAAACAGCACGTTCTCCACCGGGTCGAACGCCAGCCAGTCATCAACCCGGAAAATCGCGTCCTCCGGGAAGAACTTGTGCATCGTGTCGTTCAGCTGCCGGGAGCTGGCCAGATCGGTCCCGAACGGCTTCTCCACCATGATCCGCGCGTTCCTGGTGCGCCCCGCGGTGGCGATCCCCTCCGCGATCCGGCCGAACAGCACCGGCGGAACCTCCAGGTAAAACAGGATCTTCTGCCCGTCGCCGACCGCACCCGACATCGCCTTGTACGTGGCGTCGTCACCCAGGTCACCGTCGACATACCGCAGCAGGCCCAGCATCTTCTGCGCCGCCGGCGTGTCCGGGTCCATCTTGTTCAGCTTCAGCGAATCGACCGCGTAGCCCCGGAACTGGTCCAGGCCCCAGCCGTTCATCGCCACACCGATGACCGGGACGTCCAGCACACCGCGCTCCACCAGGCCGACCAGCGCCGGGAACGTCTCCAGCTTCGCCAGGTCGCCAGTGGCCCCGAAGATCACCAGTGCGTCAACTTGGTCAGTCGCCATTGCGAGCTCCTCTTTGGGTTGAACGCGCGCCATCCATGGGACCGCTACCGCGCGCTGCTGCCATCATTCCAAGCGGGTGATGGCAATATGCGGGCATGCCCACACCAGGAAACCCCGAGCGCCCGCCGACCCTGGACAGCGCCGCCTTCAGCGCCCTGTACGAGCGGCTGCGGCGCGCCACGCCCTGGGGACCCGAGGACCGGCGCGGCGGGCTGAACTACATCACGCCCGCGCAGGTGCTGGCCGCGGCCGCCGAGATCCGCCTGGGCCGGACGGTGACGCTCGAAGCGCCGATCGAGAGCAAGGCGGCTCCGGACAACCCCGAGCCGGCCGTGCACGAGATGATGGCCACCGGGGATCAGGCCGACCCGGCCGGGCTGACCTTCGCCCGCGACCGGCTGTCGATGAACGTGCACGGCAACGCCGACAGCCACATGGACGCCCTGTCCCACGTCATGTATCGCGCCAGGCTCTACAACGGGGTGCCCGCCGACACGGTCACCGCGGCCGGGGCCGTCGAACTGTCCATCGAACTGGCCAAGAACGGGATCGTGGGGCGCGGGGTGCTGCTGGACATCCCGCGGCTGCACGGGGTCCGCTGGCTGGAGCCCGGGCATCAGGTGATGCCCGACGACCTGACCCGGGCGGAGCAAGCCCAGGGAGTGCGGGTCGGCGAGGGCGACCTGCTTCTCGTCCGGGTTGGCCACCGGGAGCGCCGCAACGCGATGGGCCCGTGGGACTCGGCCGCGTCGCGCGCCGGGCTGCACCCCACGGCCATGGAGTTCGTGGCCGAGCGGCGCGTCGCGGTGCTGGGCAGCGACAGCAACAACGACACCTCGCCCAGCGCGGCGGAGGGCGTCGACTTCCCGGTGCACGTGCTGGCGATCAACGCGATGGGCCTGCCCCTGCTCGACTGGCTGCAACTGGACGGCCTCGTCCCGCTCTGCGATGCAGCCGGCCGCTGGTCGTTCTGCTGCGTGGTCGCGCCCCTGCGGCTGGAGCGCGGGACTGGCTCCCCGGTCAACCCCATCGCGATCTTGTAGAGCGCGGCTGGGACGGCCCGGGCTGCGGCGGCACCGCACCCGCCCGGACGGGCTCATCGTGCGCCGGCCGCGCCACGAATTCCTGGCGGCTGACCCGGCGGCGGAACACGTAGTAAGTCCAGGTCTGGTACGCGAGCACGAACGGCAGGAAGATCACGACGACCACGGTCATCACCGTGAGCGCGTACCGGCCGGACGCGGTGTTGTGCACGGTCAGGCTGAACGCCGGGCTGGTGCTGGACACCATGACCCGGGGATAGAGGTCGACGAAGATCGACAGCACGCAGGCCGCGATCGTGACCGTGGTCGCCGCGAACGCCCAGCCCTCGCTGCGCGAGTAGACCAGCCAGACCGCGGCGATCGCGGCGAGCACGGCGCCGAACTCGACGGGGTTGAGCAGGGCACCCTTGCCGGCGATCGCGTGGGTCCAGGACACGAACGCCAGCACCAGCAGCATGGTCACCGGGGCGATCAGCTGGGCCAGCCGGCGGGCCCGCTCGCGCATGTCGCCGGTCGTCTTCAGGGACAGGAACGTCGCGCCGTGCAGCAGGCAGATGCCGACGAACGTGATCCCGGTGAACACGCCGTACGGCTGGAGCAGCGTCCAGAACGACCCGGTGTACTGGTGGCTGGCGTTGATCGGCAGCCCGTGCAGCAGGTCGCCAAGGGCCACGCCGAGCAGCAGCGGCGCGAGCAGGCTGCCCACGATCAGCGCCGCGTCCCAGGTGCGCCGCCAGCGGGCCGCCCCTCGCTTGCCGCGGTACTCGAAGGCCACGCCGCGCACGATCAAGGCTGCCAGGAGCAACACGATCGCCAGGTAAAACCCGGAGAACCAGGTCGCGTACCAGCCGGGGAACGCCGCGAACGTCGCGGCGCCGGCCACGACCAGCCAGACCTCGTTGCCGTCCCACAGCGGCCCGATCGTGTTGATCGCGGCCCGCCGCCCGGGCTCGTCGCCGCCGACCGCGTCGTGCAGCATGCCGACCCCGAAGTCGAAGCCCTCGAGGATGAAGAACCCCATCCACAGGACCGTGATCGTGATGAACCAGAAGGTGACCATCGGCGCCTCAGTACTGGACGGCCGGAACGGGAGCCTCCGCATCGGTCTGGCTGCGCGACGGCGGAAGCTGCTCGCGGGAGTACTTCAGCATCAGCAGGAAGTCGACCGTGCCCAGGGTCGCGTACAGCAGCACGAACGAGGCCAGGCTGATCGCGACGTCGGTGGCGGAGACCGACGGTGACACCGCGTTCTTGGTGAGCATGATGTTCTGGATGATCCAGGGCTGGCGGCCGCTCTCGGTGAGCAGCCAGCCCGCGGTGTTCATGGCGAACGGCAGTGCGCTGCCCCAGATCGCTACCCGCAGGAACCGGC
>Ga0335073_10007041_pt1 | contig 15766 bp, 8 predicted proteins | sample Lox_Sample_22_FD_207093 | JGI IMG/M metagenome (GOLD analysis project Ga0335073, IMG submission 207093) | Soil microbial communities from Loxahatchee National Wildlife Refuge, Florida, United States - Lox_Sample_2.2 | ecosystem: Environmental > Terrestrial > Soil > Wetlands | place: USA: Florida... | reverse complement strand
TTTTGTTTGCGGCTGCTGCAACGTGGAGCGTAGTACCGGTGCTGGCGCAGAAGGCTCCTAAGCAGGTCAAGGTTGACCTGAAGACGGCGGATGGAAAAGACGCGGGCACGGCGGTCCTTTCGCAGAAAAAATCAGGCGTGGAGTTCAAGGTTGCGCTGGAGAACCTGCCTCCGGGTGAGCACGCGATCCACATTCATCAGTATGCGAAGTGCGATCCGCCGGATTTCAAGTCGGCCGGCGGGCATTTCAATCCTGCGGGCAAGAAGCACGGCATCAAGAACCCTGAGGGGCATCACAACGGCGACCTGCCGCTGAATCTTATGGTGGGAGCAGACGGCAAGGTGAAGAAGAGCTTTCTCGCGCCGGATATCACGCTTAATCCGAGCGCGGCGAACTCTGTCTTTGCCAACGGCGGGACTTCGATCGTGGTGCATGCGAAGGCTGACGACATGATGACCGATCCGTCCGGGAATGCAGGAGCGCGCATTGCTTGTGGGGTGATTACTCTTCCTTCTATGTGAGTTTTCTGGTTCAGGTTTCGTGGTTCCCAACCTTTTTTTGCTGATGCTGGACGCCCCTTACCGGTGGCCTAGTTCTTTGGACATGGTGATAAAGTGCGCCGGCTGGGTGAAGTGCTGTCCGGCTTCGACGGCAACTTCTTCTGTGCCGGTGACCTGATAGCCGAACTTCCGGTAGATGACGGGCAGTTCTTCGCGCAGGTTGACGACGCGGAGGTCCATGAAGCGGCAGCCTGATTCGCGTGCGAACTCCTCTGCTGCTGTGGTCAGACGGCTGCCGATACCGGAGCGCTGCCGGTCGGGGTTGGTGGAGAGCAGTCCGAGATAGGCGCGATCTCCGCGCAGCTCGATATAGACGCTGCCCTCAATCGCGCTATCCTCTTCGAGCACCATGAACCGGCCTTTTTCAAAGAGGCGCTTGACTTCGTCGAGGGTGATGCGATCGCCGGCTTTGAAGAAAAGCTCGACGGAAAATGCCTGATTGATGAGCTGCGTGATGGCTGGGAGATCGGCTGAGTCGGCAAAACGTAGTTCCATGCTTTAGTAGTATCGCAGATGGAAGCAGCGGCACATGGCATTGTCCGGCAGTGGACATCGCGTTCATTTACGGACAGGAACGAACAGGCGCAAGACAGGAACGCTCTCGTAAACCGCGGCAAACAAACATTTCTCAAGCTGAATGTTTGGTTACAGCCCTGGGTAGAAAATTGCCTACAGATATCGCGGAGGCTGGATCGATGAAGACTCTCTTGCAAGACCTGCGCCATGCGGCGAGGCAGTTGCGGAAGCATCCGGCGTTTACGGTGACAGCGGTTCTGACGCTCGCTCTGGGCATCGGGGCGAATACGGCTATTTTTACCGTTGTGCAGTCGATTCTGCTGGCGCCTTTGCCCTATGCGGATGCGAACCGGATTGTGGCGCTCGACACGCGCTGGTTGGACAGCGGACGCATTCACAGCCGGGTGACCGGGCCGGATGCCGTCGATGTGCGCACACAGGCGCGGAGCCTGGAAGCGGTGAGCTTGTATTACGGCGGCAACATGGGCGTGACATTGCATGATCATGCTGTGTTTACCGGCGTTGCCGCAGTCGATTCGAATTTTGCACACGTCTTCAGCCTGATCCCGGTAGCTGGACGGCTGTTCAATGATGGAGAAGCACATCATGCGGTACTGGTGAGCGAACGGTTTGCGCGCGATAACTTCGGCAGCGCGCAGGCAGCACTGGGACAGCCACTGCGCATTGAGAATGAGACGCTGCAGGTCACTGGCGTGCTTCCTGGAAGCTTCGATTTTCCAGCGAAGACGCAGGTGTGGTCGGCGTTTCCACTGCAGCCGGAGTCGATGGAACGGACTGCTTTTAATTACAAGGCTGTGGGTAAGCTGCGAACCGGGGTTTCGGTCGATGCGGCGCAGGCGGAGCTGAGGGCGATCTCACAGAGGCTGCAGGCCGCATATCCGGATGCGAACAGGAACAAGCAGATGGTAGTTGTTCCGCTGCAGGAAGAGCTGACGGGCAAGGCGCGTCCGATGCTGCTGCTTCTGTTTGCCGCGGTGGGTATGATTCTGCTGATTGCCTGCGTCAACGTCACCCATCTCGAACTGGCGCGCGCGATTGAGCGGCAGCGAGAGCTGGCGGTGCGCACGGCGCTGGGGTCGTCGCGCTGGCAGCTGAGGCGGCTGATGATTGCCGAGAGCCTGCTGCTGTCGCTGGCTGGCGGGCTGCTGGGTGTAATGCTGGCTGAGCCGGCGGTGCAGATGCTGGTGGCGATGGCTCCAGAGGGTCTGCCGCGAGTGGCGGAGATCCATCTGAACGGATGGGTGCTGGCGTTTACGCTGGTGGTTTCCCTGCTGACGACGGTTGCATCGTCGCTGGTTCCGGCACGTAAGGCGGCGAAGGTTGATCCGGCGGAGGCGCTAAAGCAGGACAGCTCGCGCGGGATGGCGGGACAGGGCGTGTCGGCCCTGTGGAATGGGCTGGTTGTGGCCGAGGTGGCGGCTACGTTTGTGCTCGCGGTCGGCGCTGGGCTTGTGCTGCGCACGCTGATGACACTCACGACGCGCGATATGGGCTACCAGACAGCGCGCATGCTGGTGGTGGATGCGGATGCTCCTGCGCACACCGTGGGAGACGCACAGCGAGTATTGCAGCAGTATGACGGATTATTTGCGCGGCTGAAGGTGCTGCCTGGGGTGGAACGTGTCGCGGGCATTATGGGCTTGCCGACGGGCAGTCACGGATCGAATGGCTACTATACCGTGACCGGGGCGGGACCCGTGGATGTAAACCATTCTCCATCTGCGGATTTCAGCGTTGCAAGCCCGGGGTATTTCCGGACGATGGGGATTCCGCTGAAGCTGGGGCGCGACTTCAGCGCGCAGGACAGTTACGACAGCCAGTTTGTCGCCGTTATCAGCGAGTCGCTGGCGAGGCAGAGCTTCGGCGATGCCAATCCAATTGGCAAGCAGGTTCAGTGCGGGCTGGATTCGGACAAATGGATGACGATCGTCGGGGTTGTTGGCGATGTGCGTCAGGATTCGCCTGCAGCCAAGCCAGGACCGACACTCTACATGCCGATGGCGCAACATCCGTTTTACGGAACGGAGATACATATCGTGCTGCGGACTAAAGTAGCTCCCCTGACGCTGATGAACGCTGTGCAGTCCGAGATTTTGCAGACAAACCCGCAAATCGCTACAAAGTTCACCACTATGGACGCGATGGTGGGCGAGTCGATTTCGACAGAGCGCTTTCGATCTGTGTTGATCTCGTCATTTGCCGGGGTTGGGTTGTTGCTGGCGATGCTGGGTGTCTATGGGGCGATGGCGTATTCGGTGGCGCAGCGGACCTTCGAGATTGGCGTGCGCATGGCTTTTGGCGCCGAGAAGAAGACGATTCTACGGATGATCCTGGTGCATGCGGCGAAGCTGGCTTGCTGGGGAATCGCGCTGGGTCTTGTACTGAGTTTCATTTTGACGCGGTTGATTACGAGCATGCTGGTTGGCGTGCAGGCGATTGATCCTTTGAGCTTGCTGGTTGCTACATTCTTGTTGCTGCTGACCGCGGCAGTTGCGGCACTGGCTCCGGCCTGGCGGGCGGCGCAGGTAGATCCGATGGCGGCGCTGCGTGCCGAATAGGCTGTCTGGGTTACTTTGACCGCGCCGGCTCGATTCTCTCTCTTTTTGCAGATCATGTTTCTGATCGTTTATTGTTTTGAGGACAAAGATTGAAAGCGGTTTCATCAGGAGAACGCATTCAGAGCGAAATATGGACAGACGCGATTTTATGAAGACAAGCGGCACGCTTCTTGCAGGAGCGGCGGTGCGTAGCAAAGTGTTTGCTGAGGAGCAGAGCGCGGGCGGACGGATGGTGCTGGCGATGAATCGCGGATGGCGATACAGCCCGAAGGTGGTGGACGGCGGTCATGAGCCGGGATTCGATGACTCGAAGTTCGACCGCGTGGTGGTGCCGCATACGAATATTCCGCTGCCGCGGCATGGGTTCGATGACAAGGACTACGAGTTTGTCTCGCTGTATCGCAGGAAGTTTCGTTTGCCTGCCGAGGCGAAGGGGAAGCGCGTCTTTGTTGATTTTGAAGGCGTGATGACGGCTTCGACGGTGTGGATCAACGGGCAGCGCCTGGGCGAGTACAAAGGCGGGTATACGCCGTTTTCGTTCGAACTGACGCCGCATCTGAACTTCGACGGCGACAATGTGCTTGCCGTCGATGTGGATTCGACAGAACGGCCGGATATTCCTCCGTTTGGATACCAGATCGACTACCTGACCTTTGGCGGGATCTATCGCGAGGTGTCGCTGCGCGTCGTGCCGGCGACATTTATCGAAAGTATTTTTGCGCAGCCGAAGGATGTGATGAGCGGGAGTCCTTCGCTGGAGGTACTGTGCTACGTGCAGCATCTGGAGCCGTCGCGCGATGCGCTGACGCTGGAGGCCACGCTGCTTGATGGCGACCGGACGGTGGCGAAGGCTACCGAGAGAGTTCCGCCAGCAGAGGCTGCGGCTGAGCCGGTGAGTCATACGGTTGCGTTTGGAAAACTGAGCGGGATTGCGCTGTGGGATTTGCAGAGTCCGAAGCTGTATACGGTGAAAGTGCGTCTGCTGCGCGGTTCGCAGGCAATTGACGAGGACACGCGGCGCATCGGATTTCGCGAGGCGTGGTTTACCGATCATGGGTTTGAGCTGAACGGGAAGGTCATCAAGCTGCGCGGGCTGGACCGGCACCAGACGTTTCCGTTTGTGGGCCAGGCGATGCCGGGGCGCGTGCAGCGGCGCGATGCTTATATCCTGCGCAAGCAGTATCACTGCAATATTGTGCGCACGTCGCACTATCCGCAGTCGCGGCACTTTCTTGACGGGTGCGATGAGTATGGGCTGCTGGTGCTGGAGGAGATTCCGGGCTGGCAGCATATCGGCGACCTGGCGTGGCAGGATATTTCCGTCGACAATGTGAGCCGCATGATCCGTCGCGACTGGAACCATCCGTCGATCGTGCTGTGGGGCGTGCGCATCAACGAGTCACGCGACAACCACGATTTTTATGTGCGCACGAACGCAATGGCGCACAAGCTCGATCCGACGCGGCAGACGGGCGGCATCCGCAATTTCCAGGGGTCGGAGTTTCTGGAAGATGTGTTTACGATGAACGATTTCGGCTGGCCCCTGAAGCTGCCGAACCACCCGCGCTACCTGAACACGGAGTTTGTGGGGCATACGTTTCCGACCAAGACGATTGACGAAGATGCGCGGCAGCGCGAGCATACGATTCGCCATGCGCGCGTGCACAATCAACTGGCTTCAAACGCGCAGTATGCGGGCGGGATTGCGTGGTGCGCGTTCGATTACAACACGCACTACGATTTCGGGTCAGGCGACCGCATCTGCTATCACGGCGTCTTTGATATTTTCCGCGAGCCGAAGTGCGCGGCCGGGTTCTACAAGTCGCAGTGCGATCCGGAAGAAGAGATTGTGCTGGAGCCGGCGTTTCACTGGGCCATGGGCGACGAGTCCCGGCGCTTTACCGTGGCGATGGTGTGCTCGAACTGCGACCACCTGAAATTCTTCATCAAGTATGGGGACGACTGGAAACAGGTTGCCGAGCTCGATCCGGACCGCGAGCAGTTCAAGCATCTGAAATATGCGCCATTCAGTCTCGATCTGACGAAGCTTGACAGCGATGGCTGGTTCGAGTGGGGAAGCCTGCGCATCGACGGCTATCTGAATGGCAAGCAGGTGGCTTCGAAGACGCTCTCGGGTCTGGGAGTCGATCAGAAATTTTCCATTCTTGCGGACGATCATGAATTGGATGGCGACGGCGCCGATACGACGCGCGTTGTACTGCGTGTAACCGATGAGTTCGATGCGATCCGCCCTTATGCCAATGATCCGATCATACTCACGCTCGACGGTCCGGGCGAGTTGATCGGCGACAATCCGTTTGGATTGATTGGCGGCACGGGTGCCGTGTGGGTTCGCGCCAGGGAAGAAGCGGGCACGGTGCGGTTGACGGCGAAGCATCCCAGGCTGGAAACGCAGACGGTGGAGATCTCGGTGCGGCCAGTATCTGCGGAAATTGTGTAGCTGCTCGGTGCCTGGCGGCATTCTTGAGGATGTTCTTAAATGAATCAGGCGCGGGTGCTATGCTTTGTGATTCACACGCACTTTTATTTTTAAGGATGAATCGCCTTGGCTCGTTGTTTTGCCGCCCTCGTATTTGGTTGTCTGGTGCCACTCGCCGCACATGCGGATGTTTCATCCCCGGTGGCGCTTCATGAAGGCTGGCTCGTGCAGTCGGCCTGCAAGCTGCAGGATGCAGATGAGACAATCTCGACGGCGTCGTATCGTCCCGAGGGCTGGTATGCGACGACTGTGCCGGCGACGGTGCTGACCGTGCAAGTGGCAGCAGGAACATATAAAGACCCGTACTTTGGCACGAACCTGCGCGATATTCCGGGAACAACATATCCAATCGGGAAAAATTTTGCGAATTTGCCGATGCCGGATGACAGCCCGTATCGCTGCGGCTGGTGGTATCGCAAGGAGTTTGTCGTGCCTGCGTCGGATAAGGGGCGTACGCTCTGGCTGCGTTTCAAGGGCATCAACTACCGCGCCGATCTCTGGATAAACGGGAAGCGGATCGCTGATTCATCGCAGGTTGCGGGGGCATATCGCACCTATGAATTCGATGTTACGGACAATCTTGTTGCAGGGAAGCCGAATGTCGTCGCAGTAGAGACGTTCGCTCCAACCGAAAAAGATTTAGGCATTAACTGGGTGGACTGGAACCCATGTCCACCCGATAAAGACATGGGGTTGTGGGGCGCGGTCGACATGGTGACGAGCGGGCCGGTCGCGCTCCGATCCCCGATGGCAGTCACGCATTTCACCGATGCTTCTCTCAAGCAGGCCAACCTGACCGTTTATGCAGAGTTGCACAACGCTACGGATAAGGCGGTGCGTGGAATTGTAACCGGCACGGTTGCAGGAATCCGCATCGAACAGCCTGTCGACCTTGCCGCGCGCGAGGACAAGACGGTCGTCTTCGATCCGGAGATTTACAAGCAACTGCAGGTGAAGAACCCTGTTGTCTGGTGGCCGTACCAGATGGGAACGCCGCATCTGGAGACGCTTACTCTTCGATTTATCGAGAATGGCAAGGCTTCCGATGAGCAATCTGTGCGGTTCGGAATACGCGAAATTACTTCTGAGCTAACCAACGAGGGATATCGGTTGTTTCGCGTGAATGGTAAGCCAATCCTGATTCGCGGCGCGGGATGGTCGCAGGACATGCTGCTGCGCGAAGACCCAGAACGGCTGCGCGATCAGTTTATGCTGGTGCGCGATATGCATCTGAACGCGATTCGCCTTGAAGGCAAGCTGGAAACGGACGAATTCTTTCAGCTTGCCGATGAGCAAGGGATCCTGGTCATGCTGGGCTGGTGCTGCTGCGACCAATGGGAACACTGGAAGGACTGGACGCCGGAGAATTACCAGGTGGCGCAGGCATCGCTGCGCTCGCAGATGCTGCGCATGCGCCATCATGCGAGTCTGCTTGTCTGGCTGAATGGCAGCGACAATCCGCCGCCGGCCGATGTGGAGCGGATGTATCTGGATGTAGAGGCGCAGGCGCACTGGCCGAATCCGATTCTGTCTTCTGCATCAGCGAAGCCGACCACAGTAACTGGAAAGAGCGGCGTGAAGATGAGCGGTCCCTATGACTATGTAGCGCCGTCTTATTGGTATGTAGACAAAGACAAGCATGGCGGCGGTTATGGCTTCAATACCGAGACCAGCCCAGGACCGGCGATTCCGAGCGTCAGCAGCCTGCGCAAGTTCGTGCCGGAAGATCAGATGTGGCCGACGACAAGCGCATCATGGTCATTGCACAACGGTGGCGGCGGATTCAAGACGCTCACTGTGTTTGATGATGCGATGAACGCAACCTACGGCGCGCCCGAGAATTTGAACCAGTATGTTCGCATAGCGCAGGCGATGACCTACAACGGTGAGCGCGCCATGTATGAAGCCTACACGCGGAACAAGTACACATCGACGGGTGTGATCCAGTGGATGCTGAACAATGCGTGGCCTTCGAATATCTGGCACTTGTATGACTATTACCTTGACGCGGGCGGAGGCTACTATGGCGCAAAGAAGGCGTGCGAGCCGCTGCACGTCCAGTATTCCTATGATGACCACAGCGTTGTCGTTGTGAACAGCACATATCAGCCGTCACCTCGCCTGGAAGTGACGGCGAAGCTGTATGACCTCCAACTGAAGGAATTGTTCAGCAAGGAACTGAACCTTACCGTGGATGCTGACAGCTCACAGCGTGTGATCTCGATTCCCGATGCTGTGTTTGCGTCTTCGCGGGTCTATTTTGTTGTTTTGACGCTGAAGAATGAGTCCAATGCGATTGTCACCCGCAATTTTTACTGGGTCCCGTCCACTCTAACGACCTTCGATTGGAGCAAGACAGATTACACGCACACGCCGGCGATACAGCATGAAGATATGAAGGAGCTGATGTCCCTGCCAGAGGCGCGGGTCGAAGCCCATCTAACGACCACGGAAAGCGGGAAAACGTTACAGATACGGTTACATAATGATTCGGGAGCGCTGGCATTTCAGGTCGCGGTTGCCGCGCATAATGCTTCTGGAGAAGACATTGTGCCGATGACTTGGTCCGATAATTTTGTAGAACTCATGCCGAATGAGACGCGCGTACTGACCGCTACACTGCCTTCACATATGCCGGAGAATTTGTCCGTGGTGGTTTCAGGATGGAATATTCCTGAGAGATCGATCGCTGTAGGTGGATATCCAGCAAAATGAATGAAGTTTCTGCACGGCTATTTACGAGGGTAACCGATTGAGTAATGCCTGCAATATGGAGACCTGGCGGGAGCCTACTCGACGACTGCGGTCGGACGTGGCAGCTTTTCAGAATCGCAGCGCGTTGCAGCAGTTTCTGGCGGAGCATTCTCTGCAGGTAAATTAGTCTTGTGCGTCTCTTTGTGGGCATTGCGTTGACGAGCGAGGTACAGGGAGCTCTCGAATCGTGGGTGAACGATCTGCGTGCGACGTTTCCAGGCCTGCGCTGGTCGTTGCCGGAACAGTGGCATGTGACGCTGCAATTTCTGGGTGAGACAGACGAGGCTCGTTACGCCTGCGTTGTCGAACGGCTGCATGGAATCCGTGCGCAGGCGGTTGATATCCAACTCGATGAGCCGGGATTGTTCGAGCGGGTCGGGGTCTTTCATGTTGCTGTGCGAACAACGGTGTCACTGATAGCGCTCCACGACGAAACGGAGCAGGCGTTGATGGCATGCGGCTTTCAGCCGGAAGCTCGCGCTTATGCGCCGCATATTACGCTGGCGCGTAGAAAAGGGCGTGGGCGCTCGCTTGAATTCGAGCAGCTAAAGAAGAGTGTTCGGAACAGGACTGCATCAAATCTGCCATCCTTTTCTGCGAAGGAATTTCTTCTGTATCAGAGCTTCACCAATCCCCTGGGATCGAGGTATGAAGTGCGCGAACGCTTTCCGCTGATGTAAGCTGCATTTCATACTCCTAGATTTTTCGATGACCAGCTATCACTCCTTATCTGCAGCAGATTCTCTTGGAAAGATTGGCCTGCCGGCGCCTGTCAAGGAACTGGTTCAGCTCGCCTGGGACGTTGTTATCGTCGGCGCCGGCCACAATGGGTTGGCATGTGCGGCGTATCTGGCGCGTGCGGGCAAGCGTGTTCTGGTGCTTGAGTGCCGCGAGCGCATAGGCGGCGCGTGCACGATCGAAGAGCCCTTTCCGGGCGTGCGCATGTCGCCGTGCGCGTACCTGGCGGGGCTTCTGCATCCGCTGGTGGTCGAAGAGCTGCGCTTGGCGCAGCGAGGTTTTGCGTGGACGCCCGCGGTGAATGGTCTCTTTGTGCCGTTCCTCGATGGCAGTAGCATTCAGCTCTGGGATGATGACGCGCAGTGTGAGGCGGAGATTCGCCGATTCAACAGCAGAGACGTAGATGGATGGCGTGCGATGAGCGATGTCATCCGGAGGCTGCGCGACGTGCTGCGTCCTGTAGGTGACGGCGATGCGTGGATTGGCGATGCTCCAGCACGGGAGCAGATTGAAGACCGGCTAGGGACCGACGAGGAAGCAAGAAAACTGCTCTTCGAATGGTCGATGGCGGAATTTGCAGAGCACTATCTTGAAGACGAGCGGTTACAGGTCGCATACCTCGGTCAGGGCGTAATCGGAACCAATGCCAGCCCATTCGATGCAGGCACGGCTTCGATTCGCTTTCATCATTCTTCCGGCAGGCTTGGCGGCATGCCGGGAATGTGGGGATATGTGAAAGGTGGAATGGGCATGGTCTCGTTCTACTTTTGCGATGCCGCGCGCGAAGCGGGAGCGATTGTCGCTGCCGGAGTTCCGGTGGCGCGTATCCTCCCGGGCGAGGGAGTGCTGCTTGAAGGCGGGGAGCGCATCCCAGCGCCGGTTGTGATCTCGAATGCTGATCCTATCAGGACTCTGCAGATGCTTGGGCATGCCGCCGATCGAGCGTGGAAAGCGAAGGTCGAGTCTGTGCCGATTGAAGGTTGCACGGTGAAGCTGAATGTGTTGCTATGCGAAATGCCGAACTTCACTTCACGCCCGGGAACGCGGGAAGCGCATCACCTGGGGCAGATCAATGCGCCGCTCACCAAAGATGAATGGAAGCAGAGCTTCGCGGCGGCGCGTGCCGGGCGCTTGCCTGAGCATCTATGGTGCGAACTTTACTTCCAGAGCGCGCATGATGCCAGCGTTGTCCCTGATGGGCAGCACACAATGAGCGTTTTTGCGCAGTACGTGCCATACCGTTTTGGCGAAGGCACGTGGGATGATCGGCGCGGCGAAGTGCGAAATCTGGCGCTTGATTCCATTGGACGGTTTTGCAGCAATATGGACACTGCCGTGATGGATGCACAGGTGCTGGGACCACCGGATATAGAGGAGAAAGTGGGTCTTACGGGCGGGCACATTTTTCAGGGTGAGTGTCTGCCGCCATATATGTGGTCGAACCGTCTCAGTGCGCGGACGCCGATGCCTGGTGTTTATCTCTGCGGAGCCTGCACGCACCCGGGCGGAAGCGTGATCGGCATGAACGGGCGCAATGCTGCGATGGCAGTCCTGAAAGACATGGCCGGGAAATAGTTCTGGTCTTCGCGCGTCTCTGCAGGTATGCTGCGCGAAAGCATGCCGGAGAAAACCACCACAACTGCGCTCAGGCGCGAACTTGGCGTCGTCGATCTCGTGCTCTTTTATCTGGCGGGCGGGTTAAGCCTTCGCTGGATTGCGACGGCTGCGGCTGCCGGCCCGAGCACGATTACGATCTGGATATTTGCGTGTTTGTGTTTCTTCGTGCCGCTGGCTGCGTGCGTGCTTGAGCTTTCGTCACGGTATCCGCAAGAGGGCGGCTTGTATGTATGGACGCAGCGGGCCTTCGGCGACTTCCCCGGCTTTATTGCAGCGTGGACGTACTGGATGAGCAATCTGCCGTACTTCCCGGCAGTGCTTTACTTTGGCGCGGGCAGCGCTCTGTTTGCGCTGGGCGAGCGCGGTGAGCACCTGACGAACAACGCAACATACTACATGCTCTTTGCGCTTGGATGGCTTGCGCTGATCACGCTGCTGAATATTCTGGGCCTAAAGCAGGGTAAGTGGCTGAACAATCTTTGCTCGCTGGGCGTGTGGATTCCGATGGCGTTCCTGTTGGGATTGGCCGTAGTTGTCGCAATGCGCTATGGGTCGGCCACGAGTTTCAGGACCGCTCAGTTCCTGCCGCACCCTGACCTGAAGAATGCCATCTTCTGGTCGACGATCTTTTTCGCTTTCGGCGGCTGCGAGACAGGATCTTTTATGGGTGAAGAGATCAAGGACGCGCGCCGCTCGATTCCGCGCGCGCTGATTCTCGCCGGCATACTGCTGGCTGTGTTCTACATTGCCGGCACGATCGCGATGCTGATTGTTTTGCCGAGCTTCACGATCAGCGGATTGAGCGGTTTCGTCAGCGCAATCCAGCTGATGTGCGCAAAGCTGGGGCTGGGCTGGCTGGTTGTGCCAATCGCATTATTTGTTGTCTTGAACAGCGTTGGCGGCGCGGCGACATTTCTTTCGTCCACATCAAGGCTGCCATTTGTAGCCGGGATTGATCGTTATCTGCCGCCGATTTTTGGGCGTGTGCATCCGCGATGGCGGACGCCATGGGTTGCTGTCGGCGCATATGGCGTCGCCGGGATGCTGTGCGCGCTGCTCAGTCAGGCAGGAACAACTGTCCGCAGCGCATACGACGTGCTGGTGAGCATGTCGATCATCACCTACTTCATTCCCTTTGCATTTCTTTTTGCTTCGATGATTCGGCTGCAGCGCGAGCCTGCGGTCGAGGGAACGATTCGGATTCCGGGAGGCAAGCCGGTTGCGGTTGTGCTGGCTTCGCTGGGGTTACTTACAACGCTGATGACGATTGTGCTCTCTGTTATTCCTCCGGACGAAGAGCCGAACAAGCCTCTGGCGATTGCGAAGGTGATCGGCTCAACGCTGTTTCTGGTAGGCGCAGGGGTTGTTGTTTACTATGCTTCAGCGCGGCGATTGCGCCGCGCTAACGCGCTTTATCCAGGCGAAACGCAGTAGCTTGAAAATCTCCATACAGATTGAGATCGACGCCGTGCTCCATCCAATAAGCGCCGCTTGCGGTTTCCGGCAAGTTGCCGCCCGGCTTTTCAGTGATCCAGTGAAGCTTGTACTGCGCATCCCGGTCGAGCCCGCGAAGGAACAGGCGCGGATAGGGATATCCAAACTGGCTGGAGTGCAGGAAAGCAAAGACTGCGACCTGGCTGCCGTCTGCTGCCACTGATTCTGTTGCGGACTGTTCGCTTCCGTTGGCTGGGGAGATCAGGCGATAAAGCGCGCCATGCTGCACCGTTTCGCGGATCTCTTTGTATTCGGAGACCAGATGTTGCGCGGTGGCGAAGTCTGCGTCCGTCCAGTGGTTCAAGTTCGCGCCGATGCCGAGCGAGCCTTGCATGGACGAGAGAAAGCGGTATTCGAGAGACCTTGGGCTGTGGTTCGCTCCGCCTGGCGATTCGGTGACCCAGGCCATCATGATGCCGGGCGTGTAGGCGTAGGTGAATCCGTCCTGAATGGAGAGGCGGTCAAACGGGTCGGTGTTGTCGGAGGGCCACACTTCATCGGTGTAGTGCAGAATGCCAAGGTCCACGCGGCCGCCGCCGCCGGAGCATGATTCGATTTCGACCCTGGGATGTTTCTCGCGCAGTTCCTTCAAAATGGAGTACAGGTTTTCGATGTATTTCACGTAGACTTTTTTCTGCTCGTCGGGCGCAACCGCGGGCCAGCCGGGTTCAGACCAGTTGCGGTTGTAGTCCCACTTGAGGAAGGCAATGTCGTTCTCGTTGAGCAGCTTATCGAGGAAGCCGAAGACGTAATCGCGCACGTCTTGCCGCGCCAGGTTCAGCACCAGCTGGTTGCGGCCTTCGGTGCGCGGGCGTACGGTGAAATTCAGGACCCACTCGGGATGCTGACGGTAGAGATCGCTGTTGGGGTTGACCATCTCCGGCTCAACCCAGAGTCCGAAGTCCATGCCGAGCGAGTGGACTTTGTCGATGAGCGGCTTGAGACCGTTGGGAAACTTTTCTTTGTTGACGTACCAATCGCCCAGGCCCGCGTGATCGTCCTTGCGCTGGCCGAACCAGCCGTCATCCATGACGAAACGCTCAACGCCGATCTTTGCCGCTTTTTCTGCCAATTCTTCCTGACCCTGTTCGGTTACGTTAAATTCTGTCGCTTCCCAAGAGTTGTAGAGAACCGGCCGTGGGCGCGGCTTTGGCGCCTCGGGCAGGATTTTGGTGATCTCAAATTGATGCAGCAGACGCGATGCGCCGCCAATGCCGTGATGCGAGTAGCCGCCATAGAAGACGGGCGTTTCGAGTTGCTCGTTTGGCGCGAGTTTGTAGCCAAAGTCGAAGGGGTTGTACCCGCCGGTGATTCTAACCAGACGTAACGTATCCTGTTCGATGGTGATGCGCCACGAGCCGCTCCACGCGAGCGCACCGAACCACACATCGCCAGTATCCTGATCGCCGCTGTTGCCGCGCTCGATCGCGAACCACGGATTTGCCTGATGGCCTGTCGATCCGCGGCGGCTCTCAATGAGGCGTGTGCCGGGACGGACAGCCTCGTGTTGCACATTCATCTCGCCGGCCCAGCGCCCGGTCAGGTAATAGAGCCAGTAGTCTGTGCCCGCAGGCAGAGACCACGCTGCTGCGGCAGCCTGTTCGATCAGCAACGGTTCGTTCGTTTTGTTTGTGATGACTGCAGAGCGACCAATCACGCCGGTATCGGGATCAAGCTGGTATTTGAGATCCACAACGACGTCGCGCGAAATGTCTTTGAGCTGGACGGTGAGCGTGTTGCCTTCGATGTGGTGGTCAACATAATGCAATACGAGGTCGCGGTTGCCATCGGGGAAGGTGATCTTGAGCGCAGGCTCGTAGTACAAGCCTGCTCCCCAGCCTTGAAACTCCTGCGGCGTGGAGCCGGATGGCAGATCGAATGATGCATTGCCGCTATTTGTATGCGCAGGGCCCAGGCTGTCGTGAGCGCCGAGGCGCGCGCCCCAATACAGGGGCTGCAATGCGTTCTGGTCGTTGATCCCAAATGCATATGTCACATTACCGCCATCCATGCGGAAGACGCGAGACTGCTGGTCGAACTGGATGTGACTGTTTTGCGCAAATGTATACGTGTACATGAACGGCGCAGAAAACGCGAGCGCCAGCAGGAATTTACCGCATGACATTAGAGCACATACCCCCGAAATTACTTCGTAGAAAACATAAATGGAAACGCGGAAGATTGCCATCTCCAGCGTGAGTTTTGTAAATAGGCTGCTTATTTGTGCAGATACCAGGGAATGTTAATGACAACGACATTCTCGTTGCCCTTGACCAGCAAAATAAGCTTCAGGAGATTGGCCCGCTGATTGTGCAGCAGATTTTCATACCAGTGCTTCACTACCAACTCGGGCACAAGAACGGCAATCTGCCGGTCGGTCGATTTTCTTTGTTCGGCCAGAACATGCTCCACGAATGGCTGTATGACGAACCGATATGGCGATTTGATGGTGGTCAGTCGCGGTTCGGGCAAGCCGGCAGCCCGAATCGGTGGAAGCACCAGTTCATTCCATTCCTGAATAACGCCGTCCTCTTCCTCGCCGCACTCGACATGGACGGCCTCTACCTCGGTAGACATCGCCAATGCGAATCGCAAGCCTTTCTCGCTGATGCGGTTCCACTTGTTCATGGGTATGATCACGCGCGGCGAACACAGCCCTTCGACGCGCAACGGCTCAGGATTCGCAGTTTCTCTTGCCGTGTCGTCATAGTGTTTGCGGACGATCCGCATGATCATGATGAGCGCAGGGATGAGGATGACTGTAATCCAGGCGCCATCCAGGAATTTGGCCACGAGAACCACGAGCAGGGTCAATCCGGTGGCAATCGAGCCGATCCCGTTCACAATCATGCGGCCGGGGGAATTGCCCTGCTTATACCAATGCACCACCATGCCCGCCTGCGACAGCGTAAAGGCAAGAAAAGCGCCGATCGCATACAGAGGAATGAGTCTGTCAGTAACTCCGCCGAAGAGTATCAGCAATGCAGCCGTGAACGTCACCAGCGCAT
>Ga0335073_10007040_pt1 | contig 15768 bp, 9 predicted proteins | sample Lox_Sample_22_FD_207093 | JGI IMG/M metagenome (GOLD analysis project Ga0335073, IMG submission 207093) | Soil microbial communities from Loxahatchee National Wildlife Refuge, Florida, United States - Lox_Sample_2.2 | ecosystem: Environmental > Terrestrial > Soil > Wetlands | place: USA: Florida... | reverse complement strand
GTTCGTGATTTAGGGAAAGAGATGGCACGAGAAAGCGGGATAATGACTGAGAAAAAAACTGGTCAGAACTGACCGCCTATATAGACCACCATGGTATTTACACAAAGTTGCACAATGAACACCAACTTAATTCGGGGAGAATCAGCATTACAAATGGAGCGTCTTGGTTGGCGAGTTTGGATAGAAAACGTCTGTGCAGCTTACAGCTGAGCTGATGGAATTGGGCTTGTGCAGGGCATCAGCAATGAAGTCTGTCAGATAGGAATCTTGACGACATTCGTAATCCATCCAGACACCTCGGTGAATCTGCTTGACGAAAATTTCCGTGTTCTACAGTTCTGCAGTTCTGCAGTTCCACGTGGTGAAAGAGACTACCGCGGAGTCTGTAAGCGCAGCATGGCTCGTTTGGAACTTGGCGGCGGTTAACATTCGGAGATTCACAACGCATTCACACCAACTTCGACCAATGCAAAGACGACGTTAGCCGTTTGCATTGACAAACATACATGGCCTGATGCGCTGGAGAAGGCGGGTCGTGGTAGAACTCCGCACAGCTACTTTCGCAATCCCGATGATGACGAGTCGTGCATCAAAACATGGCTGGAAAGGAATGCCAAGTCGATAAAAGGCTTGCTTTGGCGAAGATGCGCAGAGGATGCATGGATAGGTTTTGCAGCAGACAATACTGACATAGAGCCAACCACGGTTCAATTCAACTCCTGAACGCTGGGAAAGGCAGATCACATCATTAAACCAATGGAAGCTCGTGCCCGACCAGCGGCTCCACAGCGCATGGGTGGCAGGTGTCGATATGAGCTGTCGGAACCTGAGCTGCCTTGCTTTTGTTCACGGCGCAGTCTGCGCGATCTGTGTGGCGGTGGTCTTGGGCAGCGTGGAGATACACAATCTACCTATGGTTGCCAACTCATTTTGGCTCCATCAGAATCCGTGGACCGCGTACAATAGACGGCCAGATTTGGAGGAACGGCGGCAGCCACGCGAAAAGGTGAGCGTCGGCCACAGCGATTTCACAGCGGGAACTAGCAGCAACAAGCAAAGCGTCGTCATGCACTATGTCTACTATTGTAACTGTGCAGGTTTGCCGCAGGTTCAACCTTGCTGCAGGCGCTGTCTGGCCAATCTTCTGGCCCGTCTTCAACCTCCACCAAAGTTTCAGTCGTCCCCGCCACCCCTGAGATTGAACCGGGGATCAGGAAGGCGCATTGGCAGCCACCGCTCAACATTCGGCGTTGCTCTCTCTCTTCGATCATTCTCTTTTCTTTGATCAACTCTGGTCCATATTTTGCTGGCTTTCCATCTGCTCTTTCTTTCCACGGCCACCGTTTTCTTCAATTCAGCGTTGTGTCTTTCTTCTTCCAAAACAGCCCAGTCTGCTTGCTCCTTAAATCACGGAGGTACAGTAGCTACTTGCAGTTCATGGCCTATTGTTGAATTGCTATACTCGCAATTTCACATCTTTGGCATCCCATCGCTGTTTTGAAACCACACCTTGCACTACTCATTACGCAGCCTTTGCCTCCTTCAAATACAAGACTGCACGACCTTCTCACCGAGGTCTTTCCCTCTTCGCAGGCCCGTCATCCTCGAGGATCTAGCGAGACGACCGGACATACTCTGCATTCTTCCCACAAATTAAATCGGAAGGTCCATTCTTAGAACAATATGGTCGATATCGAGAAGCAGGAGCTTGCTGCGGCAGATTCGATTCAGCCTGTGGGAGCATCAGCTCAAACAGAAACTGAAGAAACCAAGTCACCGTCTGTTCAGTCGGAGATGATCAACAGCTCTAGCGACCCAGAGAAGAACACGACGAGTTTCGGAGCCACCATCGAACGTACAACCAGTACCCTTCAAATCCCTCCACGGCCAGTTCTCAAAGGGAAGCCGTCCGCTACAACCATCACAACCGTCGACACGCCACCATCCCCAAAGTCAATCAACTCAGCGGACGAGACTCCAGTAACGAATCCCTTCTCCGCCTTCTACACACACCCACCGTGCTCCTTCGAACGGAGCAAGATCGCGGTCAACGTCTACGCCAACGACCTCGAGTCACAGTGTCAGATCAACACGTCGCCCAAGATCAGCATCGAGCAGACCAAAGACTGCGCCATGTGGCCATCACAGCAGGAGCTGAAGCGGCGGCACAAGGCCCACAAGAAGGCCCGGCGTAGCCCGTACAACCTGTGCGCCCGTATGAACAAACGCACCAAAGCTATTGTCTTCGGCATTTCGCTCTTGCTCATCATCGGCATCGCCCTCGCTCTCGCCATTCCCATTTCCATCCACATGGGCAGCGGCATCTGGGCTAGCTCCTCGCAGCCCAACAAACCCATTACGGGCTGAGTGTGAGATGGTTGTCGTCGGGGATGGACGCTGCTTCAGGTACGTTTTGGCTTTCGGTGCTTCGCTCTCTCGATGCTCTCGTGTGTCGGCTGAGCGAGGCTAGTAAGGACCGTGATTAACGTCATGCAGTCTCGCCCGTTCCCAACTCGCACCTCAGAACCCAATACGCACAAACAAAAAACCTCATGACGATAATGGCCTAATCCAAATAAAGAGATACCCATTCGCTTCTGGCACATAGTTTCGCGAACCTGGTTGAGAAGCTGCTGTTACAATCTTTTGCTTTGGCGGGTCTGAAATCCCACGACGAGCTCACGCTCTCGGGACAGGACGTGGTCTGCAGATTCGGATCTCAGCCGCCGCTTGCACGCGCGCACGGAGTTTTGGCGGAGTAGAAAGGAAACAGTGGACTCACACTGCTACGCCGGTCACGACGTTTGTTACTTTTAGTTCCGCATTCGTCATCGAGGTCTTGATCTATCCATTGGCCTCTCGCGAGCAATCTACATCATTGACTAGAACCGCTGGTCCGCTCTGAGCTCTCGTGTCTCTGTCCTCGCTCTCGCTCTCGCTGTGCCCGGTTTAAGCCTTACCAATTGTGCTGCTGAACGCTAAGACTCAACTTCCGCCTCACGTTTCTTCCATAGCCTCGCTGAACATGGTCCGCTATCAAAGGGAATGACTAATTCAGGATGTCACTCATCTAAAGAGCGGTATCAAGCCAACATCAGCCGCAGTGACCTATTAAATGGCATCATGCTAATGACAAGCTTCGAAAGCAGAACCGTTGGATTACGGCAGTGCACAAGTGACTAACGACCGGTGTAAGGCGCGATGGTGGAGAACGTAGAAACGAGGGCTTGGTTGCCTTTTTGAGTGGGGGTGCCCATAATGTGCGCAATTCCTACCTGCGAGTGGTTACATGTGCGGTTACTTACTGTCAGGCTACTTCGAGTTTCGGATTGCCCAGGGGTACAGTTGGGTTTCACCCGCTGGTAACCTAGGCTGGAATTTCGAAATTATCGCTAGAAGGATGTCAAAGGCTTCCGCGAAACGTTCTCGAACTACCGAGACGTGCTTTTTTCGTGGCAGTGGGTTTGGCGGTGGTCATGAGATCGACTTCCGCTTCAAGTTCCCACGCATCCTTTTTAGCTTCGCACGGCCTGTCCTTAGCTTGGTGGAGGTAGGGCTAGCAACGGCGTAAGCGGCGGGCGATGACTGAGCAGGCGGTCATTGAAGGGCGCTCGCTTGTTCGGCATTTTGTATTTGCGGCTCCAAAAGTGTGACGGCGGCCTCATTACTTAAGTATTTTCAAGACGAAGAAGCGATCACACGGACAAATCAGAGTGCTACCGGCGGTCCGATTCCGTCTTCTGCGATCCCGTTCATGCACCGATCCTCGTGGTCTCCAAGGGCACAGCCTCGTGGACCAATCTCGAAGCGAGCTGAAAGTGCGGAGGATGAGGATTGGTATATGCAGGGCGAGATCATCTGAATTCTCCTTTTAACGGACACGCCTGCACGTAGTTGCGGGAAAGGGGTCGTGGCCGCGATGACTGGACCAGTTGCGTTCCGACGTGGGCCGGCTGCGACAAGGCTGACAACCTGAATGAGGTGGAGAGGTCGCCCGAGGATCGCGGCACTACAGTGACATCTCGCCTGTAATAACACCTCACCGGTCGAGCGTGGCTGTGAACCTGCCCGGACTCTCAGGGCGGGGAAGCGGGTGATGTGAAGTGGCTCCTTTTGGTGACGAGTGGTTGGAATGCGAGACAGCTCGGACCTTGATTGGGACAGCCGGTCAACCGGGAATGAGGAATGCATTCGCTTCTCATCGTTCCAGAAAGGCACCCTGGTGAGGGTTTTCAGAGTTAACGAAGGATTCATTTTCAACTGCCATGCCCGTCATTCTCGTCGATGGTCGGAGAAGCATTCTCTAGTTCGTCATCACCGTGGGCACGGCGGCTACACTCGGGTGGGTGGAGTGGAGGAGCTAGAGGAGCGAAGGCTGTGTTGATGCATGGCAAGCGCGCTGGGGTGCTGCAGTCGGCTGGCTCGTGGGACATCGCCCGGTTTGTTCGAAAGATGAGGCTCTTCGGGGCGTAGGGGCCAGTCAGAAGCTCGCGGTCGAAGGCCGCACATGCAGCGCCCACCGAGCGCCGACAGAGGGTGGAGTGACCGTATTAGCGACTTGGGCACCACGGGCGCCTCCGACGCTCGGATAGCTGGCTCCTCGTTGGCCCAGTGAAGGCCAAACAGCGAAGCACGAGCTGCGACGGGCTGGCAGTCTAGGCAGACGTGAGCGTGGAAGGCAATCCGCGACGCAGGGCCAGTCCGCGACTATCAGCGCGCACGCTTCGGTAAGGCAAACGAAGCACCATCGACCATGGTGTAGCACAGCAACCCGCTCGTCGCACAAGCCGATGATATATCGCTCGTCCCAAGCTCCAGATCTCCTCCCCCTTCATCTCTTCACCTCTGGATTTCTCGCTTTGCCACTCCCATCTCTGTGAGCAACAGTAGTTTCGAGATTGCTAATAGCGCCGCATCGTTCTGATCCGCGTTTTTGATCTCTGCTCAGCTCTCAGCGCCTCTACAAGCCCTCTAAGCAAACTGGAGCAACAAGCTAAGCCGCCTTTTCTGTCTCATTCGCAACCGCTCCCTGTACCCTCGGTGCGTGATCCGTGACGCGTGTGATATTGCTGCTATAGATCATTTGACTAACCGACGCCAACAGCGAACGTCTGTTCATCGCATGGCCCGGGATCAGAATGGCACTCCAATTGACAACTTAGAAGCGTATGCCATTGCGGATTTTCACCAGGATCCGTACAGTTTGTTCGGGACTTACCCGCAACCCGGTGTGAAGACTGATGAGTTGACCTTCAGCCCTGAGCTGAATCCGCTTTGCCACGCCAGCACCGGGCCCCCGATCTACATCATCAATAGCGATTTCTCACTAGATAGCTGTGGATACAATGACACGACTTCGCCGTCGTCCTTCACCGACACTGGCTTCTTCGAAAGCCCCGTCCAGGAGCGCTCCAATGCCGTCAGCTGGGATATGTTGTCCATCAACTCGGACCAGACGTATCACATGCAGCGCAGTCTCAGTGTCGCTGGGACCAACGACACGATGGTTGGAGAGGCATGGAACGAAACCTTGATGACTTCAGCCCATCTGCATCCCAATAGCTTGCCCAAGAATTTTGAAATGGACTCGTACGAGCCCACCAACAAGGCCGAAAGTGTCTCTTCGACCGACTCCTTCATCGAGAACCCGTTCGAACCGATGCAGACCGAACCGATCGGTGACGCTTCGAATCCGCCCCCGCTCACCTTCTTCAGTGTCTCTCATGATGGCTCCTCGGGGTCCCTGGTTGCAAACGCCACCACTGGAGGCCCACGCCCAAGAGGCCGTCGTGGCCACTTGAAGCCTGAGCAACGCGCCGGAGCTGCGAGAATGCGCAAGGTTGGCGCATGCAAAATGTGCAAGGACCGCAAGGCAAGGGTATGGCTTATTCCTATATTCAAGTACATTGCTGGAAGCTGACTGAAGTCAACTGTAGTGCGATGGTGGTAAATATACCATCTACTGCGGCGCATGCATCAAGTATTGGCGTGGAAAAGGAAAACCTCCACCCAATCCTTGCCGTGGCAGCAGAAAAGCCTTCCAGAGCCTTGCGGAGGTCATTCTGAGGGGCCATGTCTTCCCAAAACATCGCGAGCTCACCCAATACCTCGGGGAGAAGTTCGAGGTTGGAACCGAAGTCTATCCTATCCATCTCAGCTTGGGTTTTGGAGCACATTTCCAAGCTGATATCAGGCTAATCAAAACAGACGAAAGCGATAAACTCGTCCACAGACACATTGTGTACCCGTGGCAACCAGAATCGAACGTGCCATCGAAGAAGAAGTCAAAGGCAGACTATGTGTTCCCTGCTATACTGGCCAATACTGAGGTTATGCCAACGGTCTTGGAGCACCACATTGAGCGTCTCCTTGATGAGGAGTCTAGCTTCACCCAATTTCCACTGTACAAGTCGGAGTTCCAAATTCTTGGGCGAATCTGGCGCTACTACCTCAACCTCCCCAAGGTACGTTGGTTGCCACACCGATGAACGCTTTCAAACCCTGACAGGTGTGCACCTAGAAACTCTCAACCCTTACTGATGGCCGAACAACGCTCCGCCAGGCCCTCAAACTTCTCATCCTAATCCACATTGGTGGTGACATCAAGTTGGACGATGGGTGCCACAGCCAAGCACACGAAATTGTGGCGCAAATCTTCCCTGAGATCGGAGACACCGAGACCGTGATCGCGACTCCGTGCTTCATCCGCGGCCAAATGGGTCCAATCTTGGCTAAAATGGCGAAGACGCTGATGTGGGATGTGCTGGGACGACTCGAGGTTCTGTCGCTGACGCCCGACAACTGCCAGTACTTCCCGATCATACTGTCGACCTTCGCGGTGCTGTTCATGGCGGTGGAGTCGATCCAGTACCACGCGGCCAAGGAGTCGTACCACACCAGCTACGACACTGACATCGACCGCCACAATGAGCGCATCCACGTGCTTGACAACGAGGCGGAGGGTGTTGAGAATCTGCTCAACTTCTACGCCAATTGCTTCGGCAACTGCCATGCCAACATGCACGAACCCTCCGTCTCGAGCTTCCAGCACTTTGCTGCCGCTGCGGCTAGGTCCGCATCTGGAGTTGAGGGCGAGCGCGAGCGTACCATCGAGTATCTGCAGAGCATCAAGATGGCTATTGACCACGCACGCCCCTATCTCTTATCAAAAATAGATAACATGTCCAGAAACGAGAAGTTGGAAAAGGGTGACATGAGCGTTTACTTTGACCGACTATTGGCCAAATTGTTTCTCACCAAAGCCTAAACGTCTCTGGACGTTGATTCCATCAAGCCGACTCGTCATTTTTTTTTCTGATTGGAGTGGCTCGTTGACTTCGTCTGACCGATTTTCTCTTCTGCAGGCCTGTCTTCTTCTGGTCCCGGGCGGTATTCGTAAGGCACGCGTTCGACCGGTTGGAAAAGCTCGTTCTGGGAACGAAAAGGCGGTTTCTTTTTTTTAAGCGTTTTTTGATACCCGTTCTTAGTGATGTCTGGATACCTTACTTGCTTGGGCTGGCTTTTTCATACCTTCGGGAGATACTTTGTTTATTTGGCGCTGCGGTTGACTTTTGGTTTCTTTTTGCTTCACGACCACGGCGGTTATCTCTTTTGGATGCATTGTCTTTCGGCTTTCAATTATGTTTTGCTTTTATGACGGATTTATGACACGACGCAACGAAAGAGGGCAAACTGCTTCGCCCCGGCCGACTATTCTGCCGCGCTGTAAGTCTAGAGGGGAATAACAATATTTACAAAAATACCCCATATCATCTCTCTTGTAGCCGTCTATGCATGTGCTCGCAGGAGTTGAGTTTTGATATCGTGTTGAGTGATGACCTTGATCCTCCAAGTCGAGTACATGAATGCTCCCGCTTTGAATATGCTGAAGTTCCAAATGCGTTGCCGCTAAACGACTCTCACCATGCCCAAGAAGCCCTCTAACCTCCCCATAAACTCTTCACACCTTCACCGCGCCCTCTCTCCACAGCTCCGCGTCCGCCACCCGCGGCGGTCCCAGCACACTCCTCGCCCTCTTCTCAAAAGCCTCGACCAGCAGCGCGGCCACGCCATCCGCCGCCGCCAAACTCACAGCGCCATACAGCGGATTGCGGAAGCGGAACTCGACCGCGAGCTCGACGTCGGTGGCAGGGGGCTCCGCGGCCACCGCGCGCACGCGCCACGTCGAGCGCAGCCGCTCGAAGGGCCCGGCGTCCGCGCCGCCCGCCCGCGACTCCACCGCCGCCCCCGCCGTGCACGCCACGCGGCTGCGGAACGCTTCTTCTACGCCGTGCCACCCGACCCGCAGCTCCGCCTCCGCCGGCCACGTGCGCCCGCTGCTGTCCGGCGCGCTCCACGCTGTTACCACTGAGGACGTGCAGTATGGCACGAACGTCGCGTACGAGGATATGTCCGCGATTATTGCGTATAGCGCGGGCGCGGCGTACGGCAGGCGTCGCGTTGCGTGCACGGTTTGGAGCGGTGCGGGCGGGAGCGTCAGGAATGTGTGCTTTTGGCTTATGTAGGGTTGCGGGAGGCGAGAGAGCGGGGTGTGAGGTCGGAGAGTGAGTGTTGGTCGGAGTGTTGCTGGGAGGCGGAGAGCTTTCATCGTAGTGGTTGGATGCGGACGGAGGAAAGGTTGAGGGTGAGTGGATGAAGGGAGGGCGGATTATGAGAAGTTGATAGTGAAGAAAGATCTACGGTCATCGGGAATTGGACAGATATGAAAGCATATTGATATATAGAATCGTATCGCGGTCAATTGTTATGGTTCGGATGTTGAGCTACTTGGAATGGAGTCATCGTCGGTATCGGCATCTGAGATTTCTCTACCATAGAGTCCTCTTATCGATAACGAGGCTCGCAGGGCTGAAAATACTCCGAAGCAGGTTGACTTTTCGCCATAACTGTAGTTCTACATGTTCCAAAACTTTTGAAGATGGAACCCGATGAAATCCCTCCAGACCAGCATAATGTACGTCAGAGACGCAAACAGCTATCAGCCGGCATGGAACACATCCGCAACGCAGTCACCATACCTGAATCACCCTCCCCTTCCTCCCAAGACGACAGCGATGCGTATGGCGTGCCAGCATATTTCCAGCCCGTTCGAAAAGCGCGGACAGATACCTCAAATAATCCCGAGAAGAGAAGTGATCCTTTTCAGTTTGGGTCTCGATATCTAGAAGAGGGCGACGACATATTCGACTACAATGCCTGGGATCACGTTGAAACAGACGAAGCATACAAGCAGTTCGCTGAAGAGCAATATGCGAAGCAGCGGTTGGATCCTGCAAGCGATTTTGACAAGAGTATGTAAATTCTGACCGTTGGGTGTACACGGCGGAACAAGCTATCTATTTTCGATTTTATATTGATTAGCATATTCCAGAGCGGTTCAATGACAAGCCCGAACATTTCTGGAATCGGTTCTACACTAACAACAATACCAATTTCTTCAAGAATCGCAAGTGGCTGCAACAGGAATTTCCTATTCTCGCCGAGGTCACCAAACCTGACAGTCCACCTACAACCATATTAGAAGTCGGAGCTGGGGCTGGAAATACCGCATTCCCAATTATGCAACAAAATCAGAATCCTGGAGTAAAGATGATTGCGTGTGATTTCTCAAGCAAGGCCGTTACGTTGATAAAAGACAACCCACTCTACACTGCTGAAGATATTGTGGGCAAAATCGGGGCCAGCGTATGGGACGTGGCGAGTCCTCAAGATCAAGAGACCGGAAAATCACAATTACCTGAAGGTATTCAACCTGGCACCATCGATGTGGTCATTCTCATCTTCATCTTCTCAGCTCTTGCACCAGAGCAGTGGGACCAGGCAGTGAAGAATGTGTGGACAGCATTGAAGCCCGGTGGGGTCGTACTCTTCAGAGACTACGGGAGAGGCGATTTGGCTCAAGTACGATTTAAAAAAGGCCGATATCTGGATGAGAATTTCTATGTGAGAGGAGACGGAACACGAGTCTACTTCTTCGACGAAGATGAACTCAGGACCTTATGGCAAGGCACACCCGATGCGAAGTCGATCCATCAAACTGATAGTGAAGCTCCGGAAGCTAAGCCAAGTACTTTGGATGAGGTTGAGCTTCGACCAAGATTCGAAATCGTGAATTTCGGTGTAGACCGACGAATGCTCGTCAATCGACAACGGAGGCTAAAGATGTACCGCTGTTGGATGCAAGGGTTATTCCGTAAGCCTTTGGGGTGAATTCTATCACATCCACGCCTTTTAGCATTGTACCGCTTGAGCTAGCCTAGGCGGCTACCTGTTTTACGGCCTAGTTAGAATTTCTAACGGGTAGTCGCGCTCAGAAATTTTGCGGCTAATGGTTGCGCTCGATGATCCATTCCAAACTTCCATGATGCGGCGTGATGGAATGGACTCACGAGAAGACGTGCCAACCGAGTAATTCCATGTTAGCAAAGAGTGATGTTCGAATCCTGCATTGATTCCTTTAAGAAGAGGAGAGGTGTGCTAATATTGGAGTGAGTGAGAGAGGCTGGAATCACACATCTGGAGTGGGGCAACAAGCTTCCATTTCTACTGCGGTGACGTAAGGTAGCTCTACGATAGAGTAACAGCTGTACGATACAAGCAAACACCTCCATCAAGCTTCTTAATAACACATACCCTGCAACCTTAAACCTCTCTCCTCCTTTCCCAACCTCATGATTCGGTGACGGCGCATTGATATCTTAGACCACAATCACATAAAACCAGCAGGCAGATATGCCCATCTTCGTCTGCTCCCTCTTCTTACCCTGCACCGTCGACTTCCATGACCTTCCCACTCCTGTCAGACGTCCAAGTCCTCCTCCTCGTCACTCTAGCATATCAGGTCGAAATGAACAATCTCATGATGTTCATAACAATGCGACCCTTTTCCCACACCCAACGCCTCCAATCACACCCTCTGCCAACACTGATCCAGCCGAGTTCTTCGGTCAATTGGAACCCGGCGCTGCTCTTCACTTCATAAACCGCAACCCACGTTCTATTGTGAGGAGCCATTCCCATTTACCCGACTGGGGCAAGGCATTGGCCTTCAATCAGCCTTCTTCGCGCGCAAATCAGCTGCCTCCAGAAAAGCTACTAGGCACATCTCCACCGACATCGCCCGAACCCCAACCGCCTATCAAGAGGCATGTACCAAGAAACGCACACTCGTCAAGGTCGCGCAGCAATGAACGCAAGAGGTGGGGTCAAGAATGGTCAATCGAGCTTGCCGAGCAAGGCAATGGTGGTCTATGGAATGCTATACGTGCCGCTCAGCGTGACGGTTCCATGGACGACATTCTATGGCTGGGTACTGTCGGCTTCGCCACTGATTCACTTCCTCAGGCCACAAAGGACGAAATCTTTGAACGGTTGGAATCCGAGTATGAATCGATAGCGGTCTACGTCAGCGACAGCGACTTTGACGGCCATTACGTCCATTACTGCAAGACAGTCTTATGGCCTATTTTCCACTACCAGGTTCCGGATCATCCCAAAAGCAAGGCATACGAGGATCATTCATGGAAGTACTACGAGAGCATCAATCGTGCCTTTGCCAACAGCATCGTCAAGAACTACAAGCGTGGCGACATTATCTGGATCCATGACTACCACCTGCTCCTAGTTCCCAAAATGGTTCGACAGAAATTGCCGGATGCCCAGATCGGCTTCTTCCTCCATACAGCATTCCCGTCTTCGGAGGTGTTTAGGTGCCTTGCAATGCGGAAGCCTCTTCTCGAAGGCATGCTCGGCGCAAATCTGGTGGTCTTTCAAAGTCCAGAGTACCAGGAACATTTCCTTACCACATGCAGTCGCTTGCTAGTGGTTGAGGCTACTCCAGAAGGTGTTCAATTGGACGATCACTTTGTCAATGTCGCGTCACTTGCAATTGGAATCGATCCCAAGGGCTTAAGTAAGGAGCGGGAAGCTCCACAAGTCAAAGAGTGGATCGACGTTATGATGGAACGCTACAAGGACAAAAAGCTGATTGTGGCCCGAGATAAACTTGACAGCATCGGCGGTGTGCGACAGAAACTGTTGTCATACGAGCTTTTCCTCAACAAATATCCTGAGTGGAAGGATAAAGTCGTTCTCATTCAAGTTGCCACATCTACTACCGATAATCCAGACCTTTCCGCGGTCGTCTCTGATATAGTCACTCGCATCGACTCTCAACATTCGACTTTAGCACATCAGCCTCTCGTCTTCTTGCGCCAGGACATCGCATTTTCTCAGTATCTGGCCTTGCTCTCGGTTGCTGATGTGCTGATGGTCACTTCATTACGCGAGGGTATGAATCTGTCGTGCCACGAATTTGTGATTTGTCAAGATGGAGCTCTTTGTAGCAAGAAACATGGTGTAACTATCCTGAGTGAATTCACAGGCTCAGCTTCCATCTTCAAGGACTCAGTCTTCGGTGACTTCGATCTCCCGATCAATCCATGGGACTACCAGCAAACAGCGAAAGCCATAAAGACAGCTCTGGAAATGGACGAAGCTGAAAGGCAAACAAGATACAAAAAGATGCGGGACGTAGTTGTCAACCACACGGGCGAATATTGGACTCAAAACCTGACGGAATTGCTCGCAACAGCTTATAATGAGCATTTCATGCGTGACACCATGTCAATTCCTCGTCTATCGGTCTCACAGCTTAGTGCGAAGTATCGCGAATCGAATTTGCGAGTCTTCAGCCTCGACTATGAAGGCACTTTGGCTTCGCTCGCTACGCCTGCCAACATCCATCTTAGCAGCCCACAACGCGTGCTAGACGCTCTCAATGATCTTCTCAGCGACGAACGTAATATTGTTTACGTCATGTCGGGACAGACGCCAGAGGAGCTCGAGCGGCTATTCGAACGCTGCCCTGGGTTGGGTATCATCTCCGAGAACGGTTGTTTTGTGCGAGAGTTCATGAGCGACGAATGGGAGGCGCTGGCGGATCTGAACAGCATCGAGAAGTGGAAAGCCAGCGTCAGGGGCATCTTGCAGTACTACCACGAGCGCATCGAGGGCAGCGTCATCGAGGAGCGCTACTGCAGCTTGCTGTTCCAGTACCGGCGGGCCGAGGACGCGGAAGCGGCAGCGCGCCTCGGCGGGGAGTGCGCAAACCACATCAATGACGCGTGCGGCTTGCAGCGCGTACACGCCGTCCCTGTAGACAAGGCTGTGCTCATCGAGCCGCTCGACTGGAGCAAGGCGTCGGCGGCTTCGCACATCTTCAACAACCTGCGCGAGCGCGGCTCTCACGACAAAGATCGCTTCCCGGATTTCCTGCTCGTGGCCGGCGATGACCGCGAGGATGAGGCCATTTTCCGCTGGGCCAACCAGCTTGGGAAGACTGGCACTGTTGCAAACGTCTCCACTGTTAGTGTGGGGAAGAGGAATACTGAGGCCATGGCGACGCTTACGCAAGGCACGAGCGGTGCGCTTCTCTTAATCCTTCGCAGGCTAAGTGCTAATATATGTTAGGTCTTTTATCTGTGCTGCAGAAGTTGGCACGCATACGCTAGCTTTACTCTTCTCGACAATGCTTTAGCTCCAAGCAACCGTCTCAAGTTTCGACATCACCTCTGCTTTGATGGGCATCGGTTTCTTTTCCTCCTCGCCACCCAATCTTCGTTAACTGGCCGACCTCTCCTCTCAAGTCTGCCAATTTGTCCATGGCTTACGACCTCTCTTGGTTTCGTGTGCAGCAAGTTGACTAGCTCTACTATAAATAGCTTGGTGGAGCATGATACCCAATTTCCCCTCCGCTTCAGTTTGCTATAGCATCATGATAGGCATTAGAAAGTATTAGCGTTCAGCGTCTCAACAGCATTGCTACTTGGTGCGCTGTGGGTGGTGAGAGTTGTCACAGAACGAACATGCTAAATCAGAATCTCTATTCAATGCTATTGATTCTACTGGCATTGTCACATTTAAAGTGCTACGGTTGGCCTGATATCGTAACTACAACCTACTTCCCATTGGGAACTTCTGTCCGACGAGCTGCTCACTAAGATTCCACAGTTGCTTGGCTGCTTTCAAATCAGAAGCGAAATCCGCTGTCTTCGTGAATTGACAGTTGTCCAGATACAACCCCATTGGCTCTGAGCAAATAATCAGCACAACTTATCACTTTGTATTTGCTTTTAAGGATCATACCGTCCAACGCTGGATCCAAAGCAGCAACCAGTGTCGTCGATGCGCCCTGGTCCGGCGTTTTCCAGAAGTTCGACGTCCGCTTGATGGCGGCTTCGCTTTCGCCGTCTAGATTCCTACTGAGATCCGTCGATACGCCTTGATTAACAGTCAACAGCTACTCCGCGAACGCCAATGTTTCAGAGCTCACCTCCAGGGTGTAGACAGTACGACGCTATTCCGTGAGATCGCAGCGCCTCCCGCAGATACACAGTGAACAAGATATTTGCCGTCTTCGACTGCCCGTACGCAATCATACCGGGGTATCCGTCGTCGGTCGCCCGGCCGAACGCCGACGCGCGCGGCGCAAACGGCTCTTCCTCCAGCGGGATTGCCAGGCCCTCGAAGTTCCAGTCGTGGAAGCGGATGGGCGAGAGGCGGTGGCCGTGGCTGGACACATTGACGATGCGCGTGCTGCCGGGCCGCCGCCGCGGCGCCCTCGCACCCGCGAGCAGCAGCGGCAGCAGCAGGTTCGTGAGCAGGAACGGCCCGACGTGGTTCGTGCCGAACTGCAGCTCGATCTTCTCCGGCGTCCACTGCCGCGACGGCACCACCACGCCTGCGTTGTTGACCAGAATGTCGAGCTTGTCGACCGCGTTGCTGATTTCGGCGGCGGCACGGCGTACTGACTCTTGGGAGGAGAGATCCAGCGACACGAGTTTCACGTTCACGTCAGGATGGGAAGACGAGATCTGCGATGCTACCTCCTCCAGCTTGCTTTTGGTTCGGGATGCTAGGATGAGAACTCCGGGACATCGTGACGCGAATGCCACGGCTGTGCCTTCTCCAACGCCTTTAGGTCCTACGCCGGTGATCAAGACTTTTAGTTTGTGAGCAATGATCTGAACTGAATGTGAACTGTGGAAGCACCATTTCTACCCCTGACTTCCGTTGCGAAGACTTTCGCGACTTCTAGAGCTGAAGTCTTTATATCAAATTCCGGATGAGATGTCATAGTTCCTGAAATTCACGATCTTTCTAGACTATAGGGACATCTAGGGAAAGCTAACAAACAACTGCCTAATTATTGCGCGGCGTGTGTCACTCAAGTTTGTTTCGTACAGTGGAGGTAGTTCATCTCGAATTCTAGGATCTCGCGCCCAGGAATCCCGCTTCTCCACTATACGGAGTCTTAATTTCGAGCTCCGGTATTTCTCTAACAATACAATGACTTCGATAATCCGAATGGTAGAAGTTTCATGGCATGTAGTCCTGCGATATGCCAGCAGCGGTAATTGAAGGCGCATGTGTTGCGGGGCCATGCCTCCGCGATCAACAAGATGGAGACGCCTCCACAGGACCCTGCTGCTCGCGTTTATCATTCCGACAAAAATCTGCCTGCCGAAGCAAGAGCTAGGGAGGTTCGCCCTGGAGCCTAGGCGTATGCCGATGTTTAGTTCTGGAGCTCGGTGGATGGAACCAACGGAAAGTTTCCAGACGTGATGATAGAAGTGTCTGCAGAGGCATTGCTCACTTCGAGAATGTTTAGATTTGCATAGATTCGTTTCAATGGCGACTGTCAATGGTACGGCAAAGCCTTCGTCTGGTATTAAGGTTATTGTAGTG
>Ga0335073_10007039_pt1 | contig 15770 bp, 11 predicted proteins | sample Lox_Sample_22_FD_207093 | JGI IMG/M metagenome (GOLD analysis project Ga0335073, IMG submission 207093) | Soil microbial communities from Loxahatchee National Wildlife Refuge, Florida, United States - Lox_Sample_2.2 | ecosystem: Environmental > Terrestrial > Soil > Wetlands | place: USA... | reverse complement strand
CGCCCACACCTGAGTCTGCGCAAGACAACCGAGGGCAAGTAATGCAATCCTCAGTCGCATCGGTGTAGGTGAGGAGAAGACCATGGCTTTCGGGGTAACAAAGATGGCCCGAAGCGCGAGCTCACCACCGAGGATGCCCCTGAATCGCACGCTGAGCCGATCCCATGATCTGGTCCATATACGGTTCTTTATGAGAAAGACACCTTCTGCCGAATCCCTAAATCTGCTGGATCTTTATCGCCCTATCTTACGAAAATTCGCGCGTGTCTCAATTCACTCACGGCCGCCCCGGTTGCGCCACCACAGTTCGCCAGCAGCGCGCGGTAGTGGGTAGCCGCAAGTTTGCGCTTTTTGAGTTGCTCGGCCGACTCGCCAGCGCCGAGCAGTCCATTGAATCGGTTTGGATCACTGACGAGGGATGCTTGATACTCGGTTAGTGCCTCGGTGAATTTGCCGCTGGCGGGGATGGATCGATTTGTTCCTCGAATGCACCATTGCCTCCTGCCGCCACACCGCGCACCTGCTCAGGAGCTACGGATCCTCGCCGAGCGCTGGCGAGCGCAGCTCGAAAAGCGCCGCACCCGCAAGGACGCCGCCGTCTGGCGGGCGACGGAGCTCTTGCTCGGCCAGCCGGTCATTACCGTTACCGCCCTCGCCAAACGGCTCAAGAAGTGATGAATCTCCTCTACACCGCACGCTCCTGCAGGGCAGCCGTGCCCCAGTTCACCAAAGCGCCCAGCGCCTGCGCAACCCGGCGGTACGCATCTCTCGCCCAACGCGTCCCCGGGAACGTGAACGAGTCGCTGACGGAAATCCCGAAACCCCTGCATGCTTCGCCACTCGAACAACGACCGGGAGCGCCGCGGCAATGGCAAAGCACAAAGCCGGATACCACTACCTGAGAGCGAACGTACCCGGGAGCGAGCCCCGCCAATATCTCTCTTTGGAAGCAGCGCTAGCCGCGATCGAAGACCTTCTCCAGCTTCAAGAGGGACGAGGCTTCATCACCAATCGAGAATCGGATGGGAAGCATACGAGTCGACATCCCGACGGTCGAACGGTGCAGTTTTGGGCCGAAGACGGCGAAGGCATCATCGTTAGCTGAGAACGTCCGGCCCCGGAACTCGCCCACATGGATTCCCGAAAAGCACATCCGCGCGAACGCACAGGGACTCTGCCGGACGTCACAAAGGTACTCCCAGATCGCCGCCTGGCCCTTCATCTCGGCGCCCAAAGAGCCGCGGTTGGATCCCACAAACGCTTAGACGGGCATCCCGAAAACCTGGGCGAGCGCTAAAAACTCTAAAAACGCGCGCTTTTCTCGATCCCTCTCAATTCGCATGGTGCAACACCAAACCACCCCTCAATAGCACTTGCCGAACGGAATGATAGCCAGCAGAGGCGATAGCCGCCTTCTGCTCATCGACCGTCATGTACAATTGGTCGTCGCTCATCCCATTGGGCCCGACGAAGTGATCGCAGACCAGATAGCTCCCTCCGGGCCGTAACAGCGTCTTCACTTGCGTATGCAGTTCTAGCGCGTACCGCTTGTGTCGCAGTTCATGAACGGCTTGGTGCGTAACGACAGCGTCGAACTGAGTTAGGTTTTCGATCCAGAGGGGATTCTTGAAGCTTCCCTCGACAAATTCAACGTGGCTGACTAACGGTCCAAGACGTTGCTTGGCCAATTCGTGCATTGCAGCCGAAAAATCCAGGAGCACCATGTGAACGCTCGGCAATGCACTCAGCAAATGGTAGGCGAGGAACCCGGGGCCCGAACCAAGCTCCAAAACGCGAGAGGCTGGCGGCTCTTGTTTCCTGAGTTCCTCGGCAAACGTAGAAAAGAACTCCGTGCGCCAAGGGCGCTTCTGCATTGCCGTGCGCTCCCACTCGAGCGCATCTGACATCGAACGCAAGTCAATCGGGCTTGGGACGTCCGCCCTCGACATTTCCTGTGCAACCCAGCAACTACTCGTAAATTCATTCTATCCAGAAGCTACTGAACTGCTGTGCGTTTTCGAGGTCCTGATGGCGGGAGCAGTGAAGGATCGACGGCTTCCTGCAGCAACTCCTGCCGATCGCTCCCCATCCGCTCCACGAGCATGGAATCCCGTTGCGATTGGCACCAGCTTGGCGCAAAAGCCTCACTTACCAGCCCGAACGCCCCGTGACGAGAGCCTTCGCATCGATTCCCGCTTCTCATCAACCTCAGCGAGGATCTGCGGCCAGCGCACTTTGTGGAGAGCCGAGGTAGTTCGGAAGTCCTCGAGCGGAACTGCCTTCAACGGATCGATGCCATAGAGCAGGAACACCCGGACCGCGGCGATATCACCGGCGATGTCAGCCACACGCTCGAGGAGTTTCAAGCCAGCCCTCTCGTCGCGACTGGCCACCTCCTGCCGAATAAATGCGCGCGCCACATCCACAGCGAGCTGCCCCTGCGCGATTCCGGCATCGGTCCGCTTCTCGGGTAGAAGGTGCAGATTCTGGATGCGGCTGTCCAGGACATCGATGGGGTGAATCACCCGCAGCAGACCGATGTCCGGTACCTCCATCTCAACCGCGCGACGAACGAGGTCCTTGGTGGTCAAGCCGACGACCCCGGAGAGGAAATCCACCTGCTTCACCTCCCCTGCCCTCGTGCGTTGAGTCACCTTGCCCGTCTGTGGCGTCGAATCATCGAGCGCCGGTATCCAGATCTGCCATCCCAGACGTTTAGCGAGATCTTTGGCGAGCACGGAATCGCCGATGAAATCCACATCCGCCGTCACTCCCGACACTAGATTGGCCGGGCGCTCGACCTTGAGATGGTCGGCCCAGAAGGCGAGCGCCTGCCCGCCCACCAGCAGGCCTCGCGGCGAGCATATGCTCAGGATCTTCTGCACATCCTCGGGACTTAGGGGCGCCTCGGTTTGGCGCTCACTCCTCATCGAATGTGCTCGGGCGATTTAACATCCGCGCCGCGCGCGCGGCCGACGGCGGTATCATGTGGTTCTTGCCCCATACGTCATTCTGTGCGGCCGCCGGATTGGCGGCGACAGATGCCTCGAATGCTCGCGGGGACAGCACCATGGCGACCACCCGCCCGTGCCTCACGACATCCACACGCCCCAATGCCGCGACATCCTCGAGCAGGCCGCCAAAATTGTTCTTGGCATCGGTCGCCGATATTTGCTTAGCCATTTGTTTATTTTAGCTAAAATAGGCGATATAGTCAATGCTATCGACCTGGCCCAGGGTGCGCTCGATGAATTCATCCGCAATCCCTGGCAGACGATGCCGGACCAAGAATCCCCCCCTGCCGCAGGCCTTGATCAGGGGTTGGAACAGTAGGACGCGACCTCCTCGTCGTAGTCGCTCATGCGGCCGCTCCAGGATCTCCCGCCGTAGGTAAAGCTGACCTGGGCTTGCGCCAGGCTCAGCTTGTCCTGGTCGCTTAGCGTAGCGAAGAGCTCCTCGAGGTGGGTGCAAAATTGCTTGCGTACGAACGCAATTTCGCGATCCGTCGTGGCGATCCGCTTTGCCTCGAAGAACGCCCGGTACCATTGCTCGTAGTCGCCTAGCGGAATTATTTCTCCGGTTTTCGCCAACCTAACGTGCAAATTGGGGTCCGGCACGCGACCTTGCAGGTCGTAAAACGCTTGGTCCGATTGCTTGACGAGGACGAGACGACGCGGAACATGCCGTCCTGCGAGCACGTCTTCGCCGCTCGGGTATGCGCCGACGTAACCTTGCTTGGATCCGCTGAAGTTAAAGACTGTGCATCCCTTGAGATCCTTGGACGAGAACTCGTACCGCCCGTCCGAATCGGTCAGGTGAGTGACGGTGCGCAAGTGATCATGCCCTTCGACGCGGTTGGTGGCATCCGACATGCAGTCGAAGACTACTCTCGCGCCCTCGATGGGCTGTTGGGTGGTCCAATCGACGGCCCGGCCGGCGAGTACCTGTACCTGCCCTTGACTGCATGCCGGAACCGCGAGAACGAATGTCGCTCCGAGCATCGCGAGAAGCGGCGCGGGTCTGTCAAGTCGGCTCAAATGACACTCCCTTGGGCCGCGCCGTTGAGTCGGTCGCCGCGGCCGCCACCGCAATACTGCGACCCTTCGGCGCGCGGTATACATCTTACCTTACGTCGATTTGCGGAACACAATGAACTGAGCCGCATCCTTGCGGCATCACTGATCCGGCGCTCATCTGCGGATCTCGCGCTTTCTGGCTGAAGAACCGGGTGCAAGCCACCGTCTTCAAGTCTCTATCGTTCGTCGGCCATCGCCAGGTGACCGACGCCTACCTGCTCGCACTTACTCTCCATCATCAAGGCAAGCTCGCGACCTTCGACTCAGGCATCCGGGGAGCGGGCAGCTGCTTTCCAGCACGAAAGACCGCACGCGGCATGCGTACGTGCCAGGTCAGGTTGTGCAGCGTTGTCATCACCCTGGTAACCGGCCCTGCGCCCGTTATAGAGAGCGAAACTCTGCCATTGTGGCCGGAGCGAACGCTCAGGCGCTGCCGCCGGCTTGAGCTGACGCCTCTGTCTCTATTCGCACCGGGATCGCCGACATGATCGGCATTGCGTTGATCGGATCGACTCCGACGTCCGTGGAAGTGAGCAGATTGGTGGACGCACCGTTTTCCAGGTAGTTTTCCGCCTCATCGGGTAAACCGCCCCATCCATGACTCATGGATACGACGCCGGCACGCACGGATTCGTCGATTCTCACGATGGCGGGAATACTGCCGTGGGCGGATACGATGCGCACGCAGGTGCCTTCGCTGATCCCGAGAGCGGCCAAATCGTCCGGATGCAGATAGGCTGGATTGAAGGGGTGGCGCCGGCGGATCAGCGGCAAGTGTCGATACATGCTGTTTTGAACATCGCGCATGCGGCGACCGCAGAGTCTATGCGTGAATCGCGCATCGAGGCTGCTGTTACTGGCCGACACGGCAGCGAGTTCCGCTGCAACGTCAAGCGGCACCAGCTCGAACCGCCCCGCCGTCTGCGGATCGGCCGCATCCACCCACTGCGGCTCTACGGGGTAGACCTTGCCACCCTCCTGAAGCCGAATGTGTTCAAACGGCACCTGGCCATGGCGTGCAAGCACTGACAGCAATTGCTCGGTCGAGGGCGGCGTATCCATATCCAGTTCGATGCCGTCGAACACCAGCTGCGTACCCATGCGTTTGGACAGCGCCCAGAACACATAATTCGGATCGACCAATTCCGAGCCCGGCGGCGGCTTTAGAATCGCGCTCGCGTACTGGCAATAGGGCACCGGAAGGATGATGGTTTCGTAGTCCCGCGGCGGCATCGCTGGTCGTTCCAACGACATCAACGGTGGCAGGACGAAGTCGGCGAGCCGGGCTGTATTGGTCATGAACGGATCGATAACCACGAGCAGCTCCAAAGCTTGCATGGCGCGGACCACCTTGCGTTGGCCCGGAATGGCATTGACCGGGTTAGCGGAGTCGGCGATCAAGGCCTTAACCTGACCGCCGCCCGGTGTCAGTATCTCGTCGCAGAGTGCGCCGCTCATCTTTTCACCAAACAGGGTCCCGTATCCGCCGATGGGACTGCGGTAGCCGTGCTCCCATGATCGCCTCGGCGAGATGGCTTGAGCGCGGCGCGGTTGTCGCGGCCCGAGCACGCCTGGATTGGCAACCGCATCGCCGGCTCGCGGATATCGGCCGCACACGACATTCAGGCTTTCGATCAAGTGCTCCGCCAGATTCGAGTGCGGTGCCATGTTCGGCCCCACGCCGGATGCGGCCGTACCCTTGATTCGTCGGCCGCTTCCGGGCTGCGCAAACAACCTTGCGGCCAGGCGCAGTTGCTCCGGATCGACACCGGCGCGCTTCGCGACGTAACGGGGCGTAAAGGCGGCTACTGCCTGCCGCAGGGCGTCGAGACCGTTGACGTGCTGGGCGCAGAACTCGGCGTCGTGCCAGTTCTCCTCGAGAATGATGTGCAGAAGGCCCGCGATCAGGCTGGTGTCCTCGCCGGGCAACGGCTGCAGATGGACGTCGGCGTAGCGGGCGGTCTCCGTGCGTCTCGGGTCGATGACGATGAGCTTTAGCCCTCGCGCCTTTGCAGCCCGCATGGAATTCACGGGATGCTGGTTGATGAAATTGAACGTGGACAGGGACACCAGCGGATTGGCACCGACCAGCAGCATGACCTCGGCGCTGGCAAAGGGCTCGCGGCCGCCCGCCCAGGCGCCGAGACGTTCGAAGCAGACCCACTTTGCCGACTGATCAACAGTCATCGTGGAGTAGAAACCATGCGAGCCGATCGAGCGCAACCAGCTTGGCAACATGTAGTTGGAATAGCCCATCGTGCCGCGGAACGCAGCGATGGCATCCGGGCCGTCCCGTCGCAGTATCCTCATGAGCCGGCTGCCGATCTCATCCAGCGCCTGTTCGACCCCGACGACAGCCCAGCTGCCGTCTTGGGTGCGCTTTAACGGGTGCAGCAGTCGTTGCGTACTGCGATGCGCCTCGGGCAGTTGCAGTCCCTTGATACACGCATAGCCGGCGGTCAGCGGGTTCTCGTCATCACCACGCAGGTCGGCGATTTGATCCTGCTCGTCGAGCGTGACTTTCAGGCCACACAGGCCAGCACAGAGCCCGCAGAAGGTCTTGACCGTGCGCGTGCTCACGCGAAGGGCTCGCATCGAGCGCCGAGCGGCTGGTGTCGCCCCTGATTTCCTCGCATGTCCACCTCCTTGGATCATGCATTCTGAATGATGTTCAGATTTCGTACAAAGGCAACATATTGCCTTTTGGGAAGCGAATTTGGCCAAGCCCGCGGATACTGCTGATTGGGACGCCAGGTGGCGCGTAGGTGAAGCTGATGGTTTCTGCAAATTTGGCGGGCAAGCTGGCGCTGATGTGTCTCAATGGGGACCGATCAGGCCAAGGTAGAGGCCCGTCATCGAGATCGAGTCGAGGATTCCGTGCATCACGATGCCTGCCCATAGATTGCGACCCGAGAACCACCAGACGAAGCCCAACGCGAGGCCTAGCGCGCCGGCGACCGAGGCGCCCGCCGCCCCCTGGTAGAGGTGGAGCAGGCCGAAGATGACCGCCTGAGCGATGACGGCGATCGTCGTCCCGATGGGACCGCCAGAGCCGAACAGGCGCAGCAAGGCGTCCAGGAAAAAGCCACGGAACAGCATCTCCTCCCCGATCGCGGCCGTCCCCCAGGTCACAGGGATCAGATAGAAGAGATAGAGCCCAAGGTTGCCGCGCAGTGTTGCGAACCTATAGTCGGAGGGCGTGTGCTGAATGCCTAGCTTTGCGGCCACGACTTGCGCCGCAGAGACAATAGCCAACGCCCCCGCGAGCCCCAGCGGAATGGCGAGGAGGAACCTCGAGCGCTTCACCTTGCGAAGGCCCACGTCGGCCCAGCGGCGACCCGAGAGCCTGAGGAGAAGGGTGGCCACGGCGATCAGCGCAACCATCCGTCCAACGAACAGAATCTTGATCTGAATGTCGCCATTCATCGCCGCATGCGGCGAGATCAAGGTGGTCAGTAACAAACTGAGAGCGCCCATGAAGGCGAGCTGCAGGCCAGCGATCATCGAACGTCGGAACCCGTCCGGACCGCTCTTGATCGCTGTCGGTATGTGCTCCTGTCCCATTGTGATTTGTGGTAATGGATGCCCGAATTAATGCCCACCGGACTGCCGCCGGCTTTTTGGAGCGGTCGTCAGATCCACGAGGAACCAGAAAGCTGATTCCTCCAGCGTTTGGATGTCAGTGACCGACACCCCCATACGCGGCGGCGACTTGCTCCATCATCCCATCGCGCGCAAGCAAACGCGCGAGCGTTGCGCGTCGGTAGCGCCAGTTCCGCCACACCTCATCGGGCCAATTTTCATCGTGCGCGCGCTCGGCCGCCGCCGCGTAAAATCGAAACGCGCGCAACAGCAGTGCATTCGCCTTTAGCGGCTCGGTCTCGATCAAAGCAGCTTGCTCATCGCGTGCGCCGAAGCGAGCAAGTGCCGTGGGTTCACCGGCGCCGGCGCCTTTCTGATACCACGCCCAGGCCTGCGCGGCATCAGATTGCAAGTCGAGTTTGGGGCTATGCTCACCGGTTTCATAGAGATGCCCCAACGAGAAAGCCGCGATATTGACTCCGTCGCGCCAGGCTCTCTCGTAGAGCGAGACCGCACGCTGCAGATCGACCGAGCCCGATGGCTCGCTCAGTAGCAGGTTGCCGAGGTCGATGCGCGCGGCGGGATAGCCCTTCGAGACAGCAAGCTCGAACTGTCGCCGTGCGCCTGGCGAATCACCCTTGGCCAGAAGAGCGCGCCCCCATTCATAGTCTAATCGAGCCGCATGTCCGGGCTTAACGGCTTCCGCGGCGCACTCGGGGTTGGCAATATCCGCATTGATGTCGGATTGCGCGGCACCCGAGGCGGTGCGACCCGGATCATAATACGCTGCCGCTGCTTGATCACAGGCCAGTGCTGGTCGCGACCAGGTTTTTATTCGCGCGTCGGCCGGAAGGCCCAGCCGGGTTCGATCAACCTCCGAGAGGGAGTCGGGCTGTGCGGCCGCATCCCACGAAATTTGACCATCGAGCGTTGCTGGGATATGTCCCTCCCAGATTCGCGCCGTTTTGTCGTCTGAGGCCGTGGCGATACGCGTGCCGTCGGAGGAGTAGGCGGCGGATTCGACGATATCGCCATGCCCTGAGAGCACCGCGAGCTGCATTCCGGTGTGAGCATCCCAGATGCGCGCGGTTTTGTCGTACGAGGCGGTAACGATATGCGCACCGTCCGGGGAGTAGGCGGCGGAATTGACGCGATCGTCATGACCCGAGAGTACCGCGAGCTGCATTCCGGTGCGCGCGTCCCAGATGCGCACGGTTTTATCATCCGAGGCGGTGACGATTCGGGTCCCGTCGGGCGAATACGCCGCGGAAGTGACCAGGTTTCCGTGCCCCGAAAGCACCGCGAGCTGCACCCTGGTATGCGCATCCCAGATACGGGCCGTTTTGTCCCACGAGGCGGTGACGATGCGGGTGCCGTCGGGCGAATAAGCGGCGAAGTTGACGCGATCGGCATGTCCCGAAAGCACCGCGAGCTCACGGGCCGTGTGCGCATCCCAAATGCCGGCAGTCTTGTCGCCCGAGGCCGTGACGATATAAGTGCCATCGGGTGAGTAGGCAGCGGAGAAGACGATATCGCCATGGCCCGATAACATCGCCAGCTCGGCTCCCGTGCGGGCATCCCAGATGCGAGCCGTCTTGTCCCGCGACGCCGTGACGATGCGGGTGTCGTCCGGCGAGTAGGCGGCAAAATAGAGAGCTTCTCCGTGACCGGATAGCACCGCCAGCTGCGCCGCCGTCCGCGTGTCCCAGATCCGGGCGGTCTTGTCGCCGGAGGCCGTGACAATACGACTGCCCTCGCGCGAGTAACTCGCGGAATCGACGATATCGCCATGACCGGTTAGCACCGCGAGCTGCGCTCCGATGCGCGCATCCCAGATTCTGGCAGTCCTGTCACCCGAGGCGGTGACGATGCGGGTAGCGTCCGGCGAATAGGCGGCGATGTAGACCCGATCGCCATGTCCCGAGAGCACGGCGAGCGGCATTCCGGTGCGGGCATCCCAGATACGTGCGGTTTTGCCATCCGAGGCGGTAACGATATGCCTGCCGTCGGGCGAATAAGCGGCGGAATAGAGACGCTCACCAGGGCGGGACAGCAGCGAGAGTTGCTTCCCGGTGCGGGCATCCCAGATGCGGGCCGTCGTATCGTACGACGCCGTGACGATACGAGTTCCGTCGGGCGAATACCCGGCGGAAAACACGACATCTTCATGGCCGGACAGTACCGCGAGCTGCCCGGCGTTGCGCGCATCCCAAACCCGGGCGGTCTTGTCGAAGGAAACGGTGACGATGCGTGCGCCGTCGGGTGAGTAAGCGATCGAGCGGACTTGATCGGTGTGGCCCGATAGCACCGCGAGTTGCACCCCGGTACGCGCGTCCCAGATGCGAGCTGTTTTGTCAGCCGACGCGGTGACGATGCGGCCGCCATCGGGCGAGAAGGCGGCCGCGTAGATGACATCGCCATGGCCGGAAAGCACCACGAGCGACGCTCCGCTGCGCGCGTCCCAGATGCGAGCCGTCTTGTCAGCCGACGCGGTGACGATGCGGCTGCCATCGGGCGAGAAGGCGGCGGAATAAACGCGGTCGACGTGTCCCGAGAGCACGATGAGCTGCGCCCCGGTGCGTGCATCCCAGATCCGCGCGGTTGTGTCAGCCGACGCAGTGGCAATGCGGGCCCCGTCGGGCGAGTAGCTGGCAAAAGTCACGTTCTTGTTGTGTCCCGAGAGGACTGCCAGTTCAGAATCGGCTGCGCGAGTTTTCTGAAACACACTGATTGCGGCCGGTGTTCGCATCCTGGCGAGTTCAGGATTCCTGAGGACCTCGAGGATGATGCCCTGCGCACCGGCCACATCCTCATCCTTGAGATGCTGGGCGGCGGCCTCGGTCAACAGCCGCGACTGAGCTTGACGCGCGGCGTCGCGCTGCTGGGCTGCGGCGTCCCGCTGCACCGCCGCCGCATCGCGCTGCTCGGATGCGATTCTCGCCTCGTAGCTGGTCGCACCCAGACCCGCGGCAAGGGTCAGTATTAACACGCCGGTCACGGCGATCCCGACCCAATGACGGCGCGCGAACTTGAGCGCGCGATAGGCGACGCTGTCCGGTTGAGCCAGCACCACATCCCCGCGCTGATACCGTTCGATATCCTCAGCGAACGCGTTCGCCGTCGCGTAGCGCTCAGCTGGCGACTTCTTCAAGGCCTTGATGGCGATCGTGTCCAGATCCCCTCGCAGGGTGGTCGATAGTTTCTTCAACGTGGTCGAACGAGCCTCCGCGTCCGCTTCGCTCATTGTCATGCGACTCGGTGCAACAGGATCCGCTGTGAGGATTGCCTCCTCGAGCGCACCGCGCGAGTCGCGCTTGAGCTTGTACGGCCGCGCCCCGGTCAGAAGCTCAAAGAGCATCACTCCGAGTGCATAGACATCCGCTGCGGTGGTGATTGAGGCGCCGGCGATCTGCTCGGGTGCGGCGTAATCGGGGGTCAACGCACGGCCGCCGAGTTGCGTCAGCTCGGTCTCCTTCGCCTGTCCTTCCGACATCAATTTGGCGATACCAAAATCAAGCAGCTGCACCTGCCCTTCCTCGGTCACCAGAATGTTGGCGGGCTTCAAATCCCGGTGGATCACCAGGTGTGCGTGGGCGTACTGCACGGCGCTAAGGACTTGGCGAAACAGCTCGAGCCGCTCGTGCACCGAGAGACGGTGCCGGTCGCAATAGGTCGTGAGAGGGGTACCGCACACATAATCGAGCGCCAAATACGACTGACCATCCTCGGTGGTCCCCGCATCGAGGAGACGCGCAATGTGGGGATGATTCAGGCTCGCAAGAATCTCGCGTTCGCGCCCGAAGCGCTCACTCATCACCCGGCTCTTGAGCGCAGGGTGAACGAGCTTCAGAGCCACATGGCGGGTGAACAAGCCGTCCGCTCGCTCGGCGAGCCAGACGCTCCCCATGCCGCCATGCCCGAGGAGCGAGAGCACGCGATAAGGGCCGAACTGCCTTCCGACGAGCCCCGGGTCCGCCTCGAGCATCGAGGCGACTTGCCTTGATATCAGATCGCTCGTCTCGAGAAAGCTTTGCCCTCCCGATTGGTCCCGCCAGGTGGATAGCATACGCAAAACCGCGGCTGCTTTCGGATCGCTGAGCTCGAGGGCGGCGAGCCACGCCTCGCGCTCCATCGGAGCCATCTCGAAAGATTCATCCCAGAGCGCCGACATGCGTGAGAATTCGGTTGCGCTCAAATCCTTGAGGGATACTCCCGAGAACGAAGGTTCGTCGACGCCCATTGTTTTTCAAGCGCTGTGCTGTTTGCGAGCGTGTATACGCCCCTTGAGTCGATCTTGTCCAGCGCCGACCATGCCACCGTCCCTCGATTGCGACCGCCGATGTTTTCGGATCCGGCCGCGGCACTTTTCTCCGGCCGCTTACGATTTAAGGAAGAGGTTTTCCCATCGAGACCGATACGCTTGGTGCCTGGTGCGTCCTCGAGACTCGGAAGGAAATGGTCGAGCCCGGCTACGAAGGGAATGCGTGCGGCGGAGCCGAGCCACGCCCCAGCGCTGCCGAGGCAAGTTACGACGACCAGCACCGCCGCAAGTGCGTCGTCCCGACCTCCTCCGTCGCCCGCACAAAATGCCCAGATTGGCCAGGTCGCCTATGGCGCCGGGCAAGGCCGGGGTCAATGGCCTTGTGCTGCCATGGCGCGTGACCTCATGGATGTAGGGAGCCGCGTGAACGCCATTCCTCCTCTGGAACCCCGCCATGAGGGAAGCGAGCTGTCCCGCAGTGCCGCGCTGCTCACCGATTCCGCATCGCGCCAACCCACTCCACGCACGGCATCAAGCACTCCCGCCGTCACAGCACCGCGCGAGCGCCTCGCGCAGCTGCGCAAGCTTTGGCGGTTTTGCCAGCACGCAGTCTACCATCGGTGGCGCCTTCTCGGCGGCCATCGGTCGACCCCATCCGGTCAGCATGATCACCGGCGTCGCGGGTGAGGCCGTCTTCACCGCCAACGCAACTTTCTTGCCGTCGACATATGGCATGCCGAGATCCGTGATCACCACCCCGAAAGGCGTACCGACGGCGCGCGCCGCGCGGAACCGATCGATACCTTCCTCACCGCCGCTTGCGCCTTCGACCGTGTGACCCTCGCTCTCCAGTGCGTCTTTGAGCGATTGCAGCAACAACGGATCATCGTCCACGACCAGAATTCGCAAGCGCGTCGCCACCCTCTCGGCGTCGGGCTCCGTCGACGAGCCCGCGACCGGCGCCATTGGAACCGGAAAACCGAGGCGCATCGTCGTACCACGACCCATCGCACTCTCGATCGCGAGGGTGCCGCCATGGCGTTGCGCCATCCCGTAGACCATGGCGAGTCCCAGTCCCGTGCCGCGCTCGCCTTTGGTCGTGAAAAAAGGCTCGAGACACTTGGCGACGGTGGCCTCATCCATACCGGTACCGCTATCGCATACTTCGATATCCACTTCCCGACCCTGCGCATCGAGCCGGGTCCGGATCGTCAACGCGCCTCCCCCCGGCATGGCATCGACCGCATTGAAAACGAGGTTCACCAGCGCATCGCGAATCTCGCTCTCGCATCCCAGCACCGCGGGCAAGTCCGCAGCGAGCTCCGTTTCGAGCCGGATCTCGACGCCCTGCCCTCGCGGCATATCGCTCCATCGAGCACGGGTGAGGTTCACCACCTGCTCCACCAGAGCATTCACTCGCACGGGCGCGAGCACCGTCTCGGGCTGACGCGCGCCATAAAACTGGCGCAATCGCCCGATGGTCTCGGCCACATTCTCGATCGCCTGGCGGATCGTCTCGAGATAACCGCGTGCTTTCTCACTCAATCCCGGCTCGCTCGCGAGCAGCGAATCGGTATACAGCGCGACGGGCGACAGGGCATTGTTGATGTCGTGCGCGATGCCGCTCGCCATCTGGCCGAGCACGCGCAGACGCTCTTGCTGCATCACCACTTGCTGCGTCTGCCGCAAATCCTCATAGGCAAGCTGTAACTGTCGGTAGAGCTGCGCCTGATTTGCGGCTAGCGCCGTGTGTTCCCCCAATTGCCGCAGGAACTCGCAATCCGCGCTCGAGAAGCTGCGCACCGCGCCGCGCGCGACCAGGAGGACCCCAAACACGCTGTTCTCCACCACCAGCGGCACGATGACCAGCGCGCGCAGCCGCCCGCACACCAGACGCTGCGCGAATGGCAGGCTCACGACCTCGAGATCCGGCTCATAGACCAGCTCTCCGCGTACCGCACGCGACACACCGTTATCGTCGATCTCGATGCAAGCCTGCCCGATCATCGGGGGTTCTAGGGCAAGCGCGAGCGTTTGGCTCCGCAATCCGATGCTGCTGATGCTGAGGAATCGACGCGACTCCTCGTAGCGGCACGCACACACGAAGTCCGCCGGCAGTTGCTCCTCCACCGCCCGCACCACCACCTGGAATATGCTGAGCAAGTCTTGACGCTCACCGATCGCGTGCGTGATCTGCTCGAGCAGCTTCAGGCGTTCGAGCTGAGTGTAGACCTTCCGCTGCGCTTCGCGGCGCTCGACATCCGCTCGATGCAACGACAGTGCCGTCGCCCAGATCAGCCCACCGAAGACAACGATGTTGGAAAGTGCGAACAGCGAGATACCCGCTTCCGTGTCAAACCATCCGGCACGCTGCGCCTCGAGCCGCACCCAACCGATGATCACCGGAGCGAACACCGCCGCCGGTACCAACCTGCGGGCGATGGAGCTCCCCGCGCTATCGCCCCGCAACAGGGCGACCAGCCCGCGATCCGCTCTCGCGCAGAGGGTCCCTGCACTCAGCACCAAAAAAAGTACCGCTGTGTGGAACGCCATCTTGGTGTACGGCAGCAGCGGCTCGCCGCCAAAGATGTAGTGACTGATCCCGAGCCACCCGCTCATTGCCACCAAGAGGCACAGCGTCTGAAATGCACCAAAGAGCCGCGCCGTGCGGACCAGTATCAGTGCCGATCCGAGCAAGAGAAACCCGACCGCCGTCGCCGGCGCCATCAGGCTGAGAGCCCCGTCTCCCACCCCGCCCCGCGCACCGCCCTCGAACCCGAGCTGATCGATGGCGAGATGCCAGCCAAAGCCATAATCGCAGAGCCGGTACACGCCGATCAGCGCGACGATCGCACCCCCGGCTCCGAGCCACTTCCGCCCGTCGGCCTCGCCATCGCCCTCGCGGCCAAGCATCCCACGGGAATCCGAGCCTGCGACGCTGAGCCAGAGCACCGAGCCCGCCAGCGCAAATGTGAGCGCCGTGAGTGGGGACATCCTGGTCTGCCCCGGCAGCACGCTCGTGAACGCGTCGATGCCGAGCGCCCAACCGATCAGCACAAAAACCGCGGCGAGCACCGCCAAGCCGCCCGCGCCACCAGCCGCGAACCTAATCGTCCAACCGGCGTGGCTGCCCTGCAGAGCGCCTGATCCTATAGCCACCTCTCCTTGGCTCACGTTACGGGGGTACCCATGGCGGATGATGCCAGGGACCGCGAAACGTTTCACCAATGACCTCGGCAATCCTTGCTCTCCCGGCGCCCGAAGAAACATTTGCAATCCGCGCGAACCCGGGCGGTGGACCACCGAGATCCCCTCACTGCAGTCGATGCGCATGTTGTGATCCGTGCCCAGGGTGCGCTGCATACAAAGCTGTCTGCGGAATTTGATGTCGCCAGAGCCCTGGTACGCGGCATACGTCGGATAGGGACCCAATGGACGTATTCTCGACGCCACGCCGAAATAGCCGGGATTGCTGGCTGTGGCCCGGATCCCCGATCTAGAAACTCTTGGGTCCTCGCTCCAGATTCGGCCAATCACGTATTATCGAAAAGCCGAGCGGACGACAGCTCCCATAACCTTCGCGCGCGCTTGACAATAATGTCCGGGTGTTCCTCTGGAAAGAACAGCTTCGCAGACCGCAAACGTTCGATACCCACCATTTGTGGAAGGACCCCAGAGAGATAGTCCGGACTCTTGCTCGAGAAGATCGTGTCCGCCATGCCCCATACGATGCACGTCGGTACCGTGCATTGACGAAGCTCAGGTTCAATACCCTTTAGCGGATTGGGCGCCAGGCTCATCGCGTAGCGATTGACTTGGCCTTTGCGCATGCTGGATGAAACGAGAGGCGC
>Ga0335073_10007037_pt1 | contig 15775 bp, 18 predicted proteins | sample Lox_Sample_22_FD_207093 | JGI IMG/M metagenome (GOLD analysis project Ga0335073, IMG submission 207093) | Soil microbial communities from Loxahatchee National Wildlife Refuge, Florida, United States - Lox_Sample_2.2 | ecosystem: Environmental > Terrestrial > Soil > Wetlands | place: USA... | reverse complement strand
CGACCGAGAGATCGTAGAGGTATTTGATATTGATCTAAAGACTGTCTTGACATGTCCCCAGGCAACAGTGGCTACCGTCGTTCCAGATACGTGTTCATTTAAACCTGATTTCGCTACCTGCCAAAAAATCGTCTTGGCGTTGAAGTTGTTTCGTTAAAGTCGCTTCCGTTTGGATGGGGATGATATGAGGGACGCAATAGTGAGGTTGTCCAACGATAGTGATCCCAAGATGCTTCAGCAGCTGAGGTGGGTTTGCACCTTAAATAAAATGTGTTTTGTTTGTCTCGTGTCCACGAGGTATGACTACCCCTGTCGTTCCTAAATATCTGCTTCAAATTCTCAGCTGATTGATCGTCGCAATTTTTTGCCATCATCGTCCAAATGTTCTCTTCCTTCTTCTCCTCAAAAGAAAGGACGAACGTCTCATCTAAAGGCGGAAAACGAGCTGCTCGTAATGCCAGGCTTCGAAAATACTACGGAGATCCCCTTCCCTTCCCTGCTCCTCCTCCACCCTTCAACCTCTTCTCCCCATCAACATACACATCCCTCTTGACACCACTGCCCAAGCCAGAGCCTCATGTCGGCATATGGTCCCCCGAAACCGAATCGGTCAACATTTCAAATGATACGCAAACAGTTGAAATCTGGAGACGTGGAATGTGGGGAAAAGGAACGTTGAGCAGGAGTTCACCTGCTTGGCGGCAGAGGAAAACCAAAGAAATGACCGGTGGACGTGAAGTTAGTTTGGAAGAACTTACTGCTCTTAAGCGGAAGGAACGAGCAGAGTTTAAGGAAGAACGGTTAAAAAGAGAACGTATGGAGCGAGAACGACAATTACAGAAGGAAGCTAGTGGGGAACCAGTTGCAGAGGAAACGCAAGAAGAACTTGGCGGAGAAGCTCAAACAAAGAGGAAACGGCAGAAAGTTCAGCTCCCAGACGATCAAGAGTTACCTGTTTACTCGGAGGAGTATCTTGATAAGGAGATTTTGCAGATTGCGCCTGATGAAGCGCTGTTTCTGATGTTGGTTGGACTTCTGGTTGTCGAGTTTGAGGGGAGGCGTTTATCACTTTCTGAGTTCCTGCATTTTGCTGGAAGAACTTCACGTCCTGATGACCCCTTCCTCGTGAAATTTGTCGTGTACTATCACTACCGTCGGCAACAGATTATTGTTAAAACCGGACTCAAGTTTGGCGTCGACTATTTACTCTATGATCGACCGATACCAATGGCACATGCAGGCCACTGTGTCAACGTCCTTGGAGACTATCATTTATGGGGAAATGACTCAGACAGAGAATGTCAAATCAGACAGAAAGTGACTTGGCAGGAAATCAATTTGTGGCAGCGATTAATGGGAAACGTCAAGAAACGGTTAAAATTGGTGTATGTGGAAATACCACCAGTAAATAGTAGTGATACCCCGGATTGGAGAAGAACGGATTCGGTCGAGGGCTTTTTGAAAGTATTGCAAAGTTATCGGCTTCGAGAGGTGATGACCCATCGAATGGTCATCGCTAGAGAAAGAGATGCAAAAGAGAAGTAGTAGCATGTACGTGCATCGCAAAGTGAAGTAGTCATATTAAGATTGCAATCTTCTTTCATCCGGTCTCCGCAATAGCTTGTAATCTCTCATCAATCTCCTCTGCAGTCAGAGTTCTGAATAATCCTGTCCGACTTGGTGGATTTTCTAAGGCCGCAATCTGTTCCTCCGTAAACTTAGGTTCCTCAACAACTCCGATCTCCAATTCACTTGACTTGAAGTCGACAGACAAGACAGTGGAAAGTGTCGTTATAGCAAGCTACACTATCAGCATTCCCCATGATGAAATAGTTACCTCGACAAGTTGATTACGATCGAAAGTCTCTGGGTTCGATCTTCCTGTTTTCTTGTACTGCTTTTCGAGATAGTTGTGGGCTTCTTGAGATTTCGGACCAGCAGAAGTAGCTTTGTATCCCATGTACGTCCCGGCAGGGTCATTCTTGTACAATAATGGTCCTTGTTCATCATCATAAGCAATAAAAATCATCGCTACACAATTAGTTCCATCAATCGATCGTTCATACCAACGCCATATGGACGAACACTTGCTCGTTGAGTAGATACTTGTGCAACATTTGCAAGTCGCTTGGCAAGAGCATCTGCAGGCATATCATATCCATTTGTATATTTGAACTCTGCAGCCTCCAATCTTGCTTTCTGAACTTGTGCTCGAGCATCGGCTATGGTATTGATTAGCCCAACTTCACATCCAAAAGGGAGTAGTACGAATCATGCCAGTGATGACACATCCAATTCCAGGTGTAATTCTGTATACATTTGTAACGGTTGCTGGATCAAGTAATTTATCAGGAACCTTCTTTTGACTGATTATGACTGCAGCGGTCTTAGATTTGACCCCGACTATGGTGATTCCTGTTGAATTGATTGCTTTGAAGGCATATTCTGATTGCATTAGATAACTTTCATTCTTTGGAGAACTCACCGACTTGATAGAGACGGCCTTCGGGGGAGAAGATGGTAATATGTCTGTCATATCCTGCACCACCTATTAATTAGTCTACACAATCTCAATGGGGAGCTAATACTTCCTCGGGACATTTTGACTGTCCTGGAGATGATATTTGGTGAAGTTGAACGCGTAAGCTCAGATTCGCAGATCAGGCGCATCGAAAACCCTAACCCTGGTAGTGTCACTAACCTTTCCAATTCTTCGATCAGCTTTTCAACTCCGCTGTCCCTAACCACCGTCGACATGGATCTCCAACAGCTAGAGAAGCTGGCTCTTGTATCCAAGATAACACAAGAGCTAGCAAACCATATCGGTATCGAAAGTTCAACTCTCGCACAATTCATAATCCATATCCATGAAGAATCTCCCACTCTAGCTGATTTCCAAAAAAGCCTCGATGAACTCGAGTCTCCTCTTTCACCCTCTTTAATCGAAAACCTCGATCGGCTAATACTTAAAATGCATCCTAATCATCCTCGAAAGGAAGTCAAGATTAAGAAGGAGAGTGAGGATAAGAAAGATATTTTCAAGGGATTAACATTACCGGATCGAAAACCGGATTGGGATGCTGAGGAGAAGAACGTACTGAGACGGGAAGTAGATCTGAAAGAGATGGATCGGAATATAAATGGGCTTGCTGGACTTGGAAGGGATTCAAAAATGGGAAATGGTTCACGGAAGCGATCGCGTTCTCCAAGTCCTGATTATCGAAAACATCGTTCGCGACATGGTGATGAAAGGCAGAGGTCTTATGAACATCGGCGAAGACGCTCGTATGATGAAAATGAAGATTATCGCGGATCTCGCAATGGTCACAAGTCTGTGAAGGAAGTTAAATTGGATGATGAACCACTCATCGGCAAAATCTATAGAGGGAGAGTTAATGGAGTTCAGCCGTTTGGTGCCTTTGTAGCCTTGGAGGGGGTTCGTGTTGTTCAAGGACGACGGGCGGATGGACTTGTACATATAAGTGCATTACGACAAGGACCTCGAGTCCACCATCCTGACGAAGTAGTCCAACGTGGCCAACAAGTGTGGGTAAAAGTCATTTCAAAGAAAGACAATGGATTCAGTCTGTCCATGGCGGAGGTTGATCAGAATACGGGCGAAGACTTGGCAAGGGACGAGCCTAATGATCTTGATGAGAGAACTGGAAGGTTTAACAGACCGCCTCAACGCAAACGTCTGACGTCACCTGAGCGGTGGGAAATTCGTCAACTGATTGCTTCTGGTGCTGCTTCCCTTGCAGACTACCCAGATCTCGATCAAGAATATCAAGAGCATGTGAATGGCTCCCATGAGACAGAGCAAGATATCGATATCGATTTGGAAGTCGTTGAAGCCGAACCGCCATTCCTTCAAGGACAAACCAACAAGACTATTCAACTGAGTCCTATCAAAGTTATAAAGGCTCCGGATGGCAGTTTGAATCGTGCCGCAGCGCAAGGAGCACAATTAGCAACTGATCGTCGACTAATACGCCAACAACAAGCAACTCAAGAAGCTCAAGAAGAGGCGGCTAACCAGAACATCTCTGCACAATGGAATGATCCGATGGCAACTGGTGATAAGGTGTTTGCCCAGGACGTGCGAAATTCAGTAATGAGTCGGAAGGCAGGAGACATGCCGGAATGGAAGAAAGTAACATTCAAGAAGGATACACGGTACGGTATCCAGAGCAATCTCAGTATCCAAGCGCAACGAGAGAATCTGCCAATTTTCCAATTTAGGGAAAAAATTGTTACAGCTGTTGAGGAGAATCAATTGTTGGTCGTCGTGGGAGAGACGGGAAGTGGAAAAACTACACAAATCACTCAGTATCTTGCCGAAGAAGGTTTTGCTGCTCGTGGGAAAATTGGATGTACTCAGCCTCGAAGAGTTGCTGCAATGTCAGTGGCCAAGCGTGTTGCGGAAGAAGTGGGTTGTCGTCTCGGTCGAGAAGTTGGCTACACAATCCGATTTGAAGACTGTACGAGTCCCGAAACAAAAATCAAGTACATGACCGACGGTATGTTATTGCGGGAATGTCTACTTGATCCAGACATGAAACAGTATTCAGTTATTCTCCTTGACGAAGCGCACGAAAGAACAGTCAGCACAGACGTGTTGTTCGGTCTGCTTAAAAAGGCTGCAAAGAGACGTCCTGACCTCAAAATTATTGTCACGTCTGCGACATTGGATGCTGAGAAATTTTCTGCGTATTTCTTCAACTGTCCTATCTTCACCATACCTGGTCGCACATATCCTGTTGAGATCATGTATACCAAAGAACCTGAGTCAGACTATTTGGATGCAGCACTTATCACCGTAATGCAAATTCACATCACCGAACCTCTTGGCGATATACTGCTGTTCTTAACTGGGTCAGAAGAAATCGACACGTCGTGCGAAATCCTTTTTGAACGAATGAAACAGCTTGGTTCCAATGTTCCCGAACTCATCATTTTACCAGTCTACTCTACACTTCCATCGGAACAGCAATCTCGTATATTCGAGCCTGCTCCTGAAGGCTCTCGCAAAGTTGTCATTGCCACCAATATTGCCGAAACAAGTATAACCATAGACGGTATTTACTATGTCATCGATCCCGGTTTCGTGAAGCAAAATTGTTATGATGCAAAGTCTGGCATGGACCAGCTCGTCGTCATGCCCATTTCACAAGCTCAAGCAAAACAAAGAGCCGGACGAGCCGGTCGAACGGGCCCTGGAAAATGTTATCGCTTGTATACCGAAGCAGCTTACACCAACGAGATGCTTCCCTCTCCGGTGCCAGAGATTCAGCGCACCAATCTTGCACATACGATTCTCATGCTCAAGGCAATGGGCATCAACAACCTCCTTCAATTCCCCTTCATGGATCCCCCTCCGATGCAAACTATGATGGCTGCTCTGGAAGAGCTCTACGCTCTCTCTGCACTCGACGATGAAGGACTCTTGACTCGCCTGGGACGCAAAATGGCGGATTTTCCCAACGACCCACAACTATCCAAAGTATTGATTTCATCAGTGGAGTTAGGCTGTGCGGAAGAAATCGTCACAATTGTCGCAATGTTGAACATCAATCCTATCTTTTGGCGCCCGAAAGACCGACAACAACAAGCAGATCAAAAGAAAGCCAAATTTAATCAACCGGAAGGCGACCATCTCACCCTTCTTACCGTCTACAATGCATGGAAACAATCAAAATTCTCAAGCCCGTGGTGTTATGACAATTTCATCCAAGCAGGGAATATGCGTAGAGCACAAGATGTACGAAAGCAACTAATCGACATCCTCGAACGTCATAGACATCCCGTCCTCTCAGCAGGCGGTAATTACAATCTTGTTCGACGTGCCTTATGTGCTGGTTTCTTCCGTAATGTGGCTCGTAAAGATCCACAAGAGGGCTACAAGACTGTTGTGGAGGGAACACCGTGTTACATTCATCCGTCGTCGGCGCTATTTGGGAAATCTGCAGAATGGGTAATTTATCATGAGTTGGTGATGACTGGACGAGAGTATATGCGTGAGGCTACTATTGTGGAACCGAAATGGCTTGCAGAAGCAGCTCCGAAGTTCTTCAAGGTTGCGGATACCTCAACATTGAGTAAGAGGCAGAAACAAGAACGGATTCAACCTCTGTTTGATAAGCATGCGGAGAAGGATGATTGGAGAATTAGCAAGCAGAAGGCGAAGAAGATTGCGGTCAATCAAACATTCCAGTAGATACATTGTCTATAGTGCTGGGGGTAACAAAGGATGTCAGAGAGTGTTATTTTTTGGAATCTGTCAATTATCCTTTCAGTTCGATGGATAGAAGCTGATCTCAATAAAAGGGCTAAGAATTATACCCGAAATTGATGGACCTCATTTCGCGTGCTAGAACCGCCAGCTCCTCACCGTCAGGGTGCCCAATCCTAAGCTGCCACCAGGGACAATGCAGGCTATATGATGACGCGCCCAGGGTTGACGGCCCTTTCGAAAAAGAGAAAACAAATTAGAAAGACAAAAGAGCAGCAGAAAACTCAAAGCTTATCGCTCGAAAATGCCCTTCAATGAGATTACGATATAACTAACTCGACTGAGATACAGGCTCGCTATTATTCCCCTCTGGCACAACTGGTAAATACATCGGCACTGGCGTCTCCAAGTCCAGTTCATGTCCCATGCGCATCAAATATGTTTCCCAAATCTCAATCAACTGCCAGTAAGCTTTCATCAACAAGTGAAATACCTCTTTCTGTCCCTCGACAGTTGCTTCCAGGAATGTTTCCACACTAGCTTTAAAATCCTCAACCTTCTCCCTTTCAAACCGATCCAACTCAATCTTAAGTCTCTTGCCAGTCTCATCAAACTCTAATCTCAGCTGATGAACCTTCTTTTCCGCATCGGCCAAATCGGCATTAATCTGCGCCAACCTATCCCCTTGAGTTTTTGCCTGTCTCTTCACCTTGTCCAAATAAGATTGTCGTTTATGGTACTCCGCTTCCGCAGCTTGCCATAGTAGCCATACTTTTTGACGTGCTGCAAAGGCAGTTTTGACGGACGCTACAGTGCGGATGTATTCTTCGACTGTGGCACCAAGCGTGAGGACGTCTTGTTGCGCTTGGCGTTCGTGGAGCTCTCTGATTTGGGTCTGTAACTCTGCGAGTGAGGAGAGGGTTGTGCACAATGAAGCATCTAGTTCAACTTCTGAAAGGGAAAACAGTGAGTTTCCGAATTCGCCTGTGGCTTCAGCTAGATCTACAAAGTCAAATTCTGAACGAGAAGAGCGAGACCTTTTCTTTGCTTCACGACTGTATCGATGGCTTTCGACCACGCTTTGAATTGAGTTTCAAGGGCATCGACATAGGCCCTTCGATCTTCAAACCACTTATAGGTCAGCGTGAGATCACTTCACAACGGGATCCATACTTCATCTGTTTCTGGGATTTTACCACCACTTCCTATACCGATGGTACCCATAAATCCTTTCGGATCCGCCGTAGCAGTTGCCTTCTCACGTTGCTTGACATCAACATTAAAAGTCTCTGATTCGAGGAATAGTTTGAAGTCCACGTCACGCTGTAATAAAGGATGCTGAGCAATCTTATTAAGCATTCGTTCCAGAGCCTGTCTTCTGGATTCTATAAATTCATCCTGAAATCGACCTAGCATTAACCAAACCCGCGAGGACGGTCGGTGTACCTATCTGTTGTTTCTCCGGAGGCGGTGGAACGACAATCCCAGGATTATTATTGTTGAGTTGACCGTACAACCAAACAAAATCACGATACCTCCTATTCACGCTAAAATCCTCTGTCTTGAAAGCTTTTGAATTAGTCTACCGTCAGCCACTCGTCTCACTGTTTCAATACTTTTGTGCGAACTTTGTATTCTGTATGACTTCCTGTAATGTTTCCAATTGTGGTGGGATCTCCTACGGTGATATGGAACGTGGGTGGTTGAGCAGCCTGTTCAAGAGGCATACTCAATTGTCTCGATATTGGTGGTTGTTGCGATACTCTGGAAGACTCAGAGATGTCACTCTTAATCTCGGCAAAGGTAGCTGGTGGAAGTCTTGTTGGTCTCGCAACGCTAGTTGAAGAATCATCTTTCGCTGGTAGAGGAGGGGGCGTAGAAATTTCCTCAGGTCCTGATTCACCGAGGGGTCCGAGTGGATCGGATTCTAGATCTAGGTTCTCGAGTTTGGAGACGACGGATTGACCTAGACGAGAACCTGTTGGACGACGCCGGGAAGTAATTGGAGAGATTCGGCTTGTAGGCGTAGACGTTGCAGGAGAAGGTTTAGGTTGAGCGGTTTGCGTGCGACTGGTCCCTGTTAGAGGCGTCTCGGGAGGCGATGATGTTCCAAATAGACCTGGAGAAGTAGCTATGATAAATTAGATTGGTTATTCTTCACAGTTAGGTGGAAGAGATACCTGGAGGAGGTATAGGTGTATCTCGAAGTCCTACGGGGGGAGTATTTCGACTCGATGCAAGATCGGCAAAAGGATTGTCTTCCTCGATGAAGGGTGAGCCTCTAAAAGGAGAGGTATTTCCAAATCCCCCTGAGCCAGAGCCAAAGTCTCCTCGTGGTGGCGATGCCATGTTATACAACTAGGACAACGAAGAACGATACTCAGGGCTACGTTCTCAAATAACTGAAGATGATGTTGATCATGCAAAATTTTAGGGTTTAGGGCAAGTCTCGATTGCCACCAGTCACGGCAGTCACAGATTTGACTTCACACTTGATACCACGAAAGCCATTCAAAGACGTTCAAGATGCCGCCAAAGAAGTCCAAGAAGACGGCCGAATCCATCAACTCAAGACTGGCTCTCGTGATGAAGTCAGGGAAATATACTTTGGGATACAAATCATGCCTGAAGCAATTACGCGGTGGAAAATGTACTTGCTCTCTTTCGTAGAGGAATTAACGACTAGCGAAACTCGTCATCATCTCTGGAAACTGTCCTCCTCTGAGAAAATCAGAACTTGAATACTATGCTATGCTTGCAAAGGTATCTTGTTATCTCGGTAGTCGATCAGTTGCTGATTCTATAGACAAACGTGCATCATTATTCTGGAAATAAGTATGCCAATTTAACGAAAATAGAGTTTACTGACTATTGTAGCACCGAGCTGGGAACTGCTTGTGGGAAGTTGTTTAGAGTCGGAGTTTTGTCAATTCAGGATGGTGGGGACTCTGATATCATTCCAGCACAACAATAGCCATGCATTCGTTAGGAGAGAGGTCCCTGTTCGAGGCAAAAGGCAAAATATTGTGATAGATAATATCATCATCTTCCAAAGAAAGTGATTCCTTCCAAAGACGCAATTCGTGCAACATCGATGCATAGATAAGCAGAATATACAACCTAAATAAAACCTCAATTGGAAGGCCATGTCCAAATCCTTGGTACTATCAACTAGCGATGGGGTTAGGAATTCATAACGGATTCCATCCGTAATAGGTTCAAAGCGTGATAGTATCTAATAATAACAATAATAATAGAACCCGACAGTGGATTATAAGGAATGGGAAATGGAAGGCACGCTCAGATGGATCGAGGAATGGAGACGTGCGTGAGATAGGCCGAAAATTACTTTAAATATTAGGGTTTCTGGATAGGGCAAGGGAAAAAAGCAGTCCCACGGTCAAATTCAACGCACGATCATCACCAACCATCCATCCATCGAAGCACAGCGTTTCCAGAATTTCAAGATGCCGAAATGTACGTCCTAGCTTCCCTTCCTTCAGTCTGAAATTAAAAATTTCTAACGATTAGTCTTGAAACCAGGCAAAGTCGCTCTCGTGACCCGAGGTCGTTACGCAGGCCGCAAAACAGTCATCCTCAAAACCTATGACGAGGGAAACAAAGGACACCCGTTTGGCCATGCCCTTATTGCTGGAATCGAACGTTATCCTGGCAAAATCACCGCTCGAATGGGAAAGAAACGGATTGCAAAGAGGAGCAAGATAAAGCCTTTTGTCAAATTGATCAATTACAATCATCTTATGCCTACTCGATACACGCTTGAGGGAATCGACCAGTTGAAGACTCAACTTGGGAATGAGAATTTGAAAGAAGTTTCTCAAAAGGACGAGGCTAAGAAAGTTGTGAAGAAGAGCTTTGAGGAGAAATTTCAAGTATGTCTTCGTTTTTGATGAGCAAGCGGCTAACTTGGTTTAGACTGGGAAGAATAAGTGGTTCTTTACTCCACTTCGATTCTAAGCTGTTTTGACAGGGTGATGATGGTTGTAGTTGCTGTCAGAAATAGTAAGAAAATCCTGAGTTCATAAATCTAAGAAGCATTTTAAAATGTCTCTTGCTTCTGCTAGCTGATACCGATGCTATGCACAACTTGCGCTACACTTTCCCTAAATCCATTATAATCCTTGAATTCTTCCTTTAGAACAGCGCGGAGAATGCCTTTGGCTTATGCATCGAGAGACTTGCTGTTTCTGTTTGAGCTGCGATAATTATTCTTGGCTGTTGAAGATTGCGGGCAGGTGTCGGCGGGGCTCGATTCGATTCCCGAAATCCTACCGGAAGTTCTCCGTGGCAAATTCGATCCTCCACTAAAAAATTCCAAAAATCTACAGATAAAAATTGCCCCATCGTCCCCGGAAACCCCTCACATCCGATCTTTCGTTTATCAAATTGATTTTCATCGCGTTTGTATAGACAGACAGTCCTTTCAGCATGGACATTATTGTATACCCTCTCGCTTTACTTTTGGTTCTTGGAGCTGCTGCTGCAAAGAGAGAATTTATTCCTCATGCTGCCGGAGTAGCTGCAATTCTTGTCCTCTTCAATGCGTTCACAAAGAATAGTAAGTCATCCCCAACCATTATTTCTTACATGATAATTAATCGTCTTCAAGAGTCGCCGAAATTGAGAAAGGTGTTAAAACCTGATATCTATCAGAACTTTGAATTGGTTGAGAAAACTGTCATTTCTCATAATACGGCATCGTACAGCCTCTTAACTACCGAGATGTGAGAGAGCGCTGACAATTGCGTAGGTATCGATTCAAATTACCTCGACCCAACGATATCTTGGGATTGCCGATAGGACAGGTACTTTCATTTGTTGTTAGTAGGTTTAATTGTGTAGCACATCACAGTCGCCTGTACTATCGATGGGAAAGAGATCTCTCGAAGCTACACTCCTACTTCCTCGGATGACGAACATGGTTACTTTGACCTGCTCATCAAGGTATGTCAATCTATCCTCGTCTATCTAATTGCGATAGAGTTATGCAACAGGTAACGTGTCCAAGTATGTCGGCAACATGAAAATCGGGGACACCATCAAAGTCAAAGGTCCAAAAGGTCAAATGGTCTACCGTCCCGGCTTAGTCCGCGAATTCGGCATGATAGCAGGAGGCACAGGAATAACACCCATGCTTCAAATCATTCGCGCAATTCTCAAAAACAAGTCCGACCGTACTCAAATCTCACTCATCTTTGCAAATGTCAATGAAGAAGATATCCTCCTCCGAAAGGAATTGGAACAACTTGCCCAAGAAGAGAAGGATAGATTCAAACTTTATTTTGTGTTGAATAATCCGCCTGAAGGATGGACGGGTGGTGTGGGTTTTGTTAGCGAGGAAATGATTAAGGAACATTGTCCGAAACCAGCCAAGGACATTAAGATTTTGATGTGTGGACCACCACCTATGATTAGTGCGATGAAGAAACACTGCACCGTATATTCGTGTTAATCTTTCCGGCTGACTGTTTTAGGCTTTGGGCTATGAGCCTGCTAGAGTAGTGAGCAAATTGGAAGACCAAGTTTTTGCGTTTTAGATTGGTATTTCGGTGTAGAGTAAAGCAAAAGAGAAAGACTTCCGAGGCAGATTCTCGCGAGAGTGGCTGTGATGAAAACATTTGAAGATTATGCATTCTTATGACCCATCCGGATATCAATATTCTCTCCCAGTGTCTCATTCCCCATCTACTCTGTATTATGCACTCTTTCCCGTTCCAATCGTATCACAAGTTGTGCAATAACTTTGCTCTTTGGTTGTTCGTATCCTTTCCCTTGCAGATGCGTGATCTCCCCTTCTTCGACCTCAGCCTGCTCCATAGGAGCTTCAGAGCTGGGCCTTTCTTCAATATGTGTCGTTTGTATGATCTTTCCTCCGTGTTCTGATATCCTTCGTTTCACGATTTCCGTAATTGTAATGGCTTTGCTAGCGACTTTTGCATCTGCCACAATTTCGACAATTGAAGGAGGTATTATCTGATGAAGAGTAGCGAGACATTTCGTAACAGTCTTTGAGACGCTGTTGCGCGACTTGATATTAATCCTCTGTACTTGTTCTTCAGACATCATAGCGTCATCCAATTGATTGTAGGAACCCGTCAAACAAACGTGATTGCCCAAATTTAAAGTCTTGGTTTGTTTATTTACCGCCGATCCAATTATGTATTTCCCGTCCCACAATAAAGTGTGGCTGCAAGATGATCTGCCACCAGACTGCATCCTCGTCGACAACCTTAGTCCAATATCATCGAGAACTATGAATTTACCGTCTGCGTTATAGATGATCTGAAGCTGTCCTGAAATGGATGAGATTATGGAAACCGGTCCCCCGCCGAAACGACATAAACCAAACGCTCGGGACTTCCTTTTGAAACAACGATTCGCAAAGACAGAATTGCGAGACTTACTTGATGTATCAAATGTGGACTATATAAGGCAAAATGGAACAACTTATGAGTACGTCATCTGGATTACTGCCCTCATTTTGAAATGTGCCCAACCAGACATCAAAATCTATAGATGTGAAGACGGTCTCTTCCGGGATGATTATTCGTCTCAATGGGAAGAAATCGCCGCTGAGGAGAGTCTTAGGAGTGGAGTACATATGTTTACATCAACTAATGGTAGTCACGAATTCTCTGTCAAACTGACTGAAGGTATTGTTGAGACTGTGGACGTAGACCCTATATTCTGTGTCTCTGGTGCCGGCATGAAAGGACTTGCCATTAGAAGTTCCCCATCCAGACCTCAAACTCCCACGGGAGCGGCTCCAACAACGCCCACACCAGGTATTGCAACTCCCAGCCTCAAATCACTTGCAATTGTTTCCCCCGCCGCTCTCCAAATCATGAGTCTGCCAAGATCGGTATTATTTCACTTCATCAGCGTGACTTAACATTAGACTGAGTCGTATTTCAGCGCCAAAATCCATGAACGAGACGAAAGTTGCATTATTTGGGACAAAGTGGCCGTGCTCTGCAATTGCTCACATACGGTCCCTCGTTGTCTCATCGACGTATATCTCCTCTTCTGAGTTTCCCGTATTTTGTAGTTGATTTGTGTTAGCTCTATACGGACAGTGGCAAACTCTTTACGCCCAACGAAGCAAGCGGCGTTATGTATCATGATGCGAATGACCCTAGGTTGGGATATCTTATGTCTAAAGAATGTGATCACCACTATAATAACTTTACCATGTCTTTTTTCTTTAAAGTTAATTTCCCGCTTGTATGCCTCCTCTAATCCATTGTAGAATCCCGATGAGTCTCCTATCGTACACGTATTCCTCAGTTCCACTTCTCCCGATGAACAACATTTTTTGAATTCCGCTTACACTGCACGTAACAAGGCAGTTCGAATTCCAGCAGAAAGGCAGCATTACGATTTGATCATGTGGCACTACAGACACTCAGTATTGAACTGTTGGGGAGGGGCCGCTATAAAACCCCGACTGTATTCCGAATCTTTTCCTGAGGGCGAGGAGGACTATAGGTTCACTTATTTATATAATTTGGAGGACGACAGCTATAATGCTGTCAGCCCGCCTACCTTTTCGCCATTCTAAATGGTGGATTACCTCTTTCTTTTCTCATACACAATCGACAACGTCAGAAAGCAATTAGAGGATGGAGGCACACTTGCGACTTACAATATTCAGAAGGTGACTGCTTTGCATCTTGTACTTAGATTGAGAGGTGGAGATCAATAGGCTCCTTAGATCTGGCTCTTCGTTTGAGGAATTATATGTTTATATGTTTCAATTAATCCGTATAATATAACATTACTTTCTAAGTGAACATGAATGAACAGAATCTGCAGTAATATACATCCATATTCCAAAGTAGACATATTCACTTTTCGATTTGTTCATGCCATCATCTCACGTCTCATTTCATCTTGTTGAATTTCTCAGGGCTAGGGTTGTATTTGTGACTGCCAACTTGGAGATCGAAATTGCTGTCAATCGCCAACCACATCTTCATTCAAAATGACCAGGAAGACATATGCTGTCCCACGAAGGTACGAATTCCCTTCAATCATTGTTTTGGGACTCCTACTGATCACTTGAATAACAGACCTTTCGAAGCAGCCCGTTTGGATGCTGAATTAAAACTCGCTGGAGAGTATGGTCTCCGCAATAAGAGAGAAATCTGGTATATTCTTCCCATCTTCCAATGTACTTATCCTCAGGCGTGTCCAACTTACTCTTTCCAAAATCCGCCGTGCCGCTCGTGAGCTTCTCACATTAGAAGGTAAATTGGCTTTCTGACCCTCATTTCTCATATTGCAGAGAAGGATCCTAAACGTCTCTTTGAAGGAAATGCCTTGATTCGTCGTCTCGTACGTATCGGTGTACTAGATGAATCCCGCATGAAGTTGGATTATGTGCTTGCCTTGAAAGTGGAGGATTTCCTAGAACGTCGATTGCAAACACAGGTCTTCAAATTAGGACTTGCTAAGTCTATTCACCATGCTCGTGTATTGATTCGTCAACGACATATCCGTGTTGGCTCGCAAGTATGACACTGTTCATGGGGTGATTCTGATTATTAGGTTGTTAATGTTCCGTCATTTGTGGTGCGTCTTGACTCTCAAAAGCATATTGATTTTGCTCTTGGTTCTGCATTGGCTGGTGGACGTCCTGGTCGCAATCTGAGGAAACGTGCGAAAGCTGCTCAGAAGGGTGATGATGAGGGTGCTGAGGAAGAAGAAGAGTAGATTTATATTCAGGATTGGAGGTTGGTACAGTATGGTAGTGAGTAACCATCATCTTAAATGAAGAATAAACTTCACTTATATTTCTTGGTGTGTTCCCTCCAACGACGTGCTGAGACATCACCAAAATATTGGTCCTATTGACAATAACATTCAAAGCTTGTAATATAGAGTCTCGTGGAGTAGGATGCTACTACTTCATTTTGGGAATTATCATTCAAAAGCTATGCTACTAAACGACTGTACCAGCATTGCTAGCAATACGAGGCCATAATTCAGCACATTCCTTGCCGACAGGCCCGTTAATAGCACTCCCTTTCATTTCGCCCTTCGGATTGACTATCACTCCAGCATTATCCTCAAAATACAAATACACGCCATCTATTCAATTAGTGACTCTCATTGTAGAATGTTACCTCTGCGTCGCCATGTTTTACGTTGACGAACAACAACGGCAGGCATGACTTTCTTTCTTAGTTCTGGCTTTCCTTTCTTGACTGTTGCCATCACCATGTCACCTACACCAGCTGCTGGAAGACGATTCAGTCTTGCGCCAATTCCCTTGACAGAAATGATATAAAGATTCTTGGCTCCAGAGTTATCCGCACAGTTCTGAATGAACGCATTAGCTCGGACCAAGAGGAAATGGAGAATACCATGACAGCGCCGACTGGGAGACCCAGTGTCATTCGAAACTTGTTTCCTGAAGCACCACCACGACCTGCCAAACGTTAGAAATAACTTTAAAGAAAGAGATACCGCGCTTAGACATGGCGTATGATGTTGTCGAAGGTGGAAAGGTCGAAGAGT
>Ga0335073_10007033_pt1 | contig 15779 bp, 11 predicted proteins | sample Lox_Sample_22_FD_207093 | JGI IMG/M metagenome (GOLD analysis project Ga0335073, IMG submission 207093) | Soil microbial communities from Loxahatchee National Wildlife Refuge, Florida, United States - Lox_Sample_2.2 | ecosystem: Environmental > Terrestrial > Soil > Wetlands | place: USA... | reverse complement strand
GCTTGACGAGGCCAGGGCCGACATCACCGAGGCGATCGCGACGGCCGAGAAGTTCGGCGCCAGCATCTTCCTGTACTACATGCAGACCGACTTCGGCATCCTGCTGCTCATCGAGGGCAGGCACGAGGAGGCCGCCCCCGTGATCAGGCGCTGCTTGCTGGCGGCGCGCCGGTTCGGCCAGCACCTCGATGTCAGCGAGCTGCTGTTCGGCACGGCCTGCGTCGCCGCGTGGCAGGGGGATTACTACCGGGCAGCCCGCCTGTACGGGGCTGCCGACACGGACATGAGCACCGCGCTCGGAGTCGGGGCCATTTCCTGGGCCGGGCCGGAGCAGCAGCTTCGCGAGCAGGAGCAGGAACGCCTGCGTCAGCTGATGGGGGGCGACGCGTTCGACGCCGCTTATCGATCGGGGACCGGGCTGTCGCGCTCCCAGGCCATGGAGCTCGCGCTCGGACGGGCGGCGCCGGGCTGACGCCGTCACAACATCCGAGACTGCGGCGGATCATCCGGGCTAGAGTTCACGCAGAGTGCACGCAGATCAGGCAAAATCACATGACCGGGAACCCTCCGGCGCGGACGCTCCCGCCGAGGAAGCTTGAGGAAGAAGGCCCCTTGTGTTCGAGACCGTGGTAGTGGGCGCGGACGAATCGGCCACGGCGGCTGAGGCCGTGCGGGTAGCGATCGAGCTGGTCAAGCTGACCAACGGGCGGCTGCACATCGTGACCGCCTACAAGCCGCAGCCGCTGAGGTCCGCGGCCGGCGAGGAGTTCTCGAAGTCGATGAGTTCTGGTGACCTGGCCGAGTCGGTGCTGGCCGACCTGGCCTCGCGGGCCAGGACCAACGGCGTCGAGGTGCAGACCCACCTCAAGGACAACGCCCCGGCCGATGCGATCTGCGAGGTCGCGACCGAGGTCAAGGCGGACGTCATCGTGGTCGGCAACAAGGGCATGGCCGGGTTGCGGCGGGTTCTGGGCAGCGTTCCCAATTCAGTGGCGCACCAGGCTCCCTGCGCGGTTCTTATCGCCTTCACCACCGACGCGGCCCAGCCTGAATAACCCGCGGACTACCCGTTCTGGCTCGAGGTCCTGGGTTTAGCCGAGGCTGGCCATGTCGAGTGCGGCCAGGTAACCGAAGGTCATCGCTGGGCCGATCGTCGCGCCCGCGCCGGCGTAGCTGTGGCCCATGACCGACGCGCTCGCGTTGCCCGCCGCGTACAGCCCGGCGATCGCCGTGCCGTCGGCGCGCAGCACCCGGGCCCGCTCGTCGGTGCGCAGGCCGCCCTTGGTGCCCAGGTCGCCGGGCACGATCTTGGCCGCGTAGAACGGCGGGTCGCTGAGCGGGGCCAGGTTCGGGTTGGGCCGGCAGCGCGGGTCGCTGTAGTAGCGGTCGTACGCCGAGTCGCCACGCCGGAAATCCCCGTCCAGGCCAGCCTCGGCGAACTCGTTGAACCTGATCACGGTCTTCGACAGGCCCCCGGCGTCGACGCCGATCTGGTCGGCCAGCCCGGCCAGGCTCGGTGCCAGGAACACCGCGCCCGCCCGGTACCAGCGACGCGGCAGCGGCTTCCCCGGCGGCAGGCCGGCGAACACGTAGCTGTTGCGGTAGCGCTGGTCGAAGACCAGCCAGGACGGGATGTGCGGGTTGTCGGCCGAGTGGGCGTCGTACATCGCGTGCACGGCGTCCACGTACGGCGCCGACTCGTTGACGAAGCGCTGTCCCGCGCCGTTGACCAGGATGCAGCCGGGCAGGCTGCGCTCGGCCAGGCAGAAGTACGGGCCGCCGGACAGCGGCACGGCCGGGCCCCACCAGGCGTCGTCCATGAGGTCGAGCGCGGCGCCGGCCGACTCGCCCGCGACGATCCCGTCGCCGGTGTTCCCGGCCGAGCCGGTGGTCCACTCGGTGCCGATCGGCGGGCGCTGGTAGCGGCGGCGCATAAGCTCGTTGCGCTCGAAGCCGCCGGACGCGATCAGCACGCCGCGGGTGGCCAGGACCACCGCGGGCTGGCCGTCCCGGGTCACCTGGACGCCGGTCACCCGGCCGCCGTCAACTTGCAGGTCGGTCATGGGGGTGCCGAGCCAGACCGGGACCCCGCTGGCCGTCAGGCCCGCCCGCAGGCCGGCCGCCAGGGCCTGGCCCATGCTGAGCGTGTGCTGCCGCAGAAGCCGGGCGCGCGCCGACCGGCCGGCCACCTTGGCGGCGGCCAGGATCGCGCGGGGATGCCGGATGCCCAGGCTCAGCCACCGGTAGTCGGCCTGGGTGATGGTCACCCCCTTGGCTACGGGCAGGTAGGACGGGTTGAGGTTGGCGAGTTCCTCCCCGAGCACCCGCCCGTCGAACGGCACCGGCTCGATGCTGCGCCCCTGGGCCAGCCCGCCGGGAGCCTCGGGATAGTAGTCGGCGTACCCAGGCACCCAGGCAAACTCGACCGGGGCGCTGGCCCGGACCAGAGCGAGCATGTCCGGACCATGCGTGAGCAGCGCCTCCCGCCTTTTCTGGAGAACGTTAGGCCCGGCGACATGGGCCAGGTACACGCTGGCCTGGCCCGGTGCGTCGCGCACGCCGGCCTTGCGCAGCACCTCGTTGCCCGGTGCCCAGATGCCGCCCCCGGAGCGGGCGGTCGAGCCGCCGAAGTACTGGGTCTTCTCCAGCACCACGGCCCGCAGGCCACGGCGCGCGGCGGTGAGCGCGGCGGTCATGCCGGCCGCGCCGCTGCCGACCACGACGACGTCGAACTCGGCCTGGTCCGTTGTCATGTGACCTCCCGGGCCTCCATACTAGAACGCGTTTCAGTTTTGGCCGAGAGGGCGATCGTGCGAGGGGGCGGGATTCAGGCGCAGGAGACGGGGCCGCAGGGCACGCGGCCGTGGGACGGCGAGCCCTGGGATGTCGAGGCCGACGTGGTGGTCGTGGGGTTCGGCGCGGCCGGTGCCTGCGCCGCGCTCGAGGCGGCCGAGGCGGGCGCCGGCGTGGTCGTGCTCGACCGGTTCCGCGGCGGCGGGGCCACCGCGCTGTCCGGCGGCGTGGTCTATGCGGGCGGCGGGACGGCTCAGCAGAAGGCCGCGGGGGTCACCGACTCACCCGAGGCGATGTTCGGCTACCTGAGCCTGGAGGTCGACGACGCGGTGTCACCGGCCACGCTGCGTGAGTTCTGCACCGGCAGCCCGGCCATGCTGGCCTGGCTTGAGGAGCACGGCGTTCCGTTCGAGGGCAGCCTGTGCCCGGACAAGACCTCGTACCCGACCAACCGGCACTACCTGTACTACTCCGGCAGCGAACTGTCCTTGGGTGACGTGACGCACGCGGCTCCGCGCGGGCACCGGGTCCGTGGCCGCGGCACCTCGGGTTACCTGCTGTTCGCCCGGCTGGAGCGGGCCGTGCGCGGGTCCGGTGCCCGGGTGCTCGGGCAGACGGCCGCGCGGCGGCTGGTTGCCGATCCAGCCGGCCGGATCGTCGGCGTGGAGTGCCGGACCCTGCGCGGCGCGCCGGGGTGGGCGGCGGCAGCGCACCGTGTCCTGCACCGCTGGTCGGCCAAGCCGTATCTGTACGTGCCCAAACTCGGCCGCGCCCTGCACCGGCGGGTCGCCTGGCTGGAACGCCGCTACGGCCGCCCGATGCTGGTGGGTGCGCGCGGCGGGGTGGTGCTGGCCGCCGGCGGGTTCGTGGCCAGCCGGCCGATGATGCGCGAGCACGCGTCGGCCTACCGCGGCGGCCTGCCCCTGGCCACGCCGGGCGACGACGGCAGCGGCATCCGGCTCGGCACCGGGGCCGGCGGCGTGACCGCGTTCCTCGACCGGGTCTCGGTCTGGCGTTTCCTCAGCCCGCCGCCCGCGCTGCTGCGCGGCGTCCTGGTGGATCGCGACGGGCGGCGGGTGTGCGACGAGTCCCGTTACGGCGCGGCCATCGGTGAGGCGGTGATGTGCCGGGGCGGGCAGGCCTGGCTGCTCGTCGACCGGGCCACCGTGGCCGAGGCCCGCAGGCAGCTCCGCGGGTCGACGCTGTGGTTCCAGCGGCTGCAGGCGTGGTACCTGCTGACGGCCGGCCGGGTGAGCGCGCCGACGGTGGTCGGCCTGGCGGCCCGCGCGGGCGTCGACCCGGCTGGCCTGGCGGCCACCCTGGATGCCTACAACGCCGCGGCCGCCGCCGGACGGGCCGACCCGGCGGGCAAGCCGGCCAGCCTGGTCCGGGCGCAGGACCGGCCGCCCTACTCGCTCGTCGACTGCTCGGTCCGCCCGCGGCTGGCCTACCCGGCGCCGATGCTCACCCTGGGCGGCCTGGTGGTGGCGGAGGAAACCGGCCAGGTGCGCCGGGCCGACGGATCTGCGGTTGCCGGGCTGTACGCGGCGGGCCGCACCGCGGTCGGCATCTGCTCACACTCCTACGTCAGCGGGCTCTCGCTGGCCGACTGCGTGTTCTCCGGCCGCCGCGCCGGCCGGCACGCCGCCGCGGTCTCGGCCGCTGCCTGAGCGGCCCTGGTCGCGCCGGGGCTGGCCGGGAGCAGCGGCAGCCGCACGGCCGGGCTGGGAATCCGGCCCTGCGCGTGCAGCGCCGCCTTGATCACGGTGGGGTTCGGCTCGGCGAACAGCGCCGTGGACAGCCCGACCAGCCGGTTCGCGAGCACGCAGGCCCGGGCGAGTTCGCCGGCGCGCCACGCGGCGATCATGTCGGCGTAGCTGCGGGTGCACAGGTTCGCCGAGGCCATGATGCCGCCGGCCGCGCCGAGCGCGAGGAGCGGCGCGGCGACGACGTCTTCGCCGCCCAGCACCGCGAAGCGTTCCGGTAGGTCGGCCATGAGCCGGACGGTGTCCTCGTCGATGCCGCCCACGGCGTGCTTGACCCCGGCAATGCCGGGCACGTCGGCCAGCCGCCGCATCGCACGCCACCCGACCACCTGGCCGGTCCGGTACGGGATGTTGTAGATGATCAGCGGCACCGGGCTCCCGCCCGCCAGCTTGGTGAAGTGGGCGACCACGCCCTCTTCGGACGGGCGGGTGTAGTACGGCACGACGGTGAGCGCGGCCGATATCTCCGGCCACTTGGCCAGCTCGGCGAGCGCCTCGGCCGAGGCACGCGTGTCATTGGACCCGGCGCCGACGATGAGCGTGGCCGTGCGTTCCCGGCACACGCGCGCGCAGACGTCCAGGACGCTGCGCCGTTCCCCGGCGGTGAGCGTGGCCGGCTCGCCCGTCGTGCCGAGGGCCACGATGCCCGCCGCGCCGTCGTCGAGCACGGCGTGCGCCAGGCCTTCCAGCGCGTCCGGCGCGAGCTCGCCGTCCGCGGTAAACGGGGTGACCAGCGGGACGTACAGGCCAGCGAGGGTGACGTCCTGGCCAGTGAGGGTGACGTCCTGGCCAGTGAGGGTGACGTCGTGGCCAGCGAGGGTGAGGTCCATGCCTTGAGGCTGGCACGCGCCAATTATGTAGGTCCAGTTCACGTTTCTTCAGTTGCTCGTAAGCTGAACTGATGCTCGATGTGCGCAAGCTCCGCCTGCTGCGCGAACTGGCCCGCTGCGGAACGATCACTGCGGTGGCCGAGGTGCTCAGCTACACCCCGTCCGCGGTCTCCCAGCAGTTGGCTGCCCTGGAGCGCGAGGCTGGCGTGGCACTCCTGCAGCGCAGCGGCCGGCGGGTGACCCTCACCCCGGCCGGCGCCGCGCTGGCCGACCAGACCGAGGCGATACTGGCCCTGCTGGAACAGGCCGCGGCCGCGCTCGCCGCTGCCCGGGCGGGCCTGACCGGGCCGCTGCGGATCGGCGCGTTCCCGACGGCGGTCCGCACCATCCTCCCGTCCGCCCTGGTCGCGCTCGGCCGCGATCATCCCGGTCTGGAGCTGATGGTGACCGAGCTGGACCCGGCCGACGTCCCCCACGCCCTGCGCTCCGGGGCGCTCGACATCGCGCTGACCCACGAATACGACTACGTGCCCACGCCGCCCGACCCCGCCCTGGCCACCGAGCCGTTGCTCGAGGAGTCCATCTACCTCGCTTCCTCAGGACCCCCGCCCGCGCCGGGTGGGTCGGCCGCGCCGGGTGGGTTGGCCGCGCCGCCCGCGCCCCCCGCGTCGGCCGCGCCGCTCGCGTCGGCCGCCTTGGCTTCGTCGGCCGCGCCTCCCGAAGACGCCATCTGGCGCCACCGCGACGCGCCGTGGATCATGGCCAGCCCCGGCACGCTGTGTCACGCGATGGCGGTACGCGCCTGCCAGGCCGCGGGCTTCGCTCCCCGCATCCGCCACCATGCCGACGACTTCGCCACCGTGCTCGCCCTGGTCGCCGCCGGCCAGGGCGTCGCCCTGGTGCCGCAGCTTGGCGCGATCGGCCCGCCCGCGGACGTCATGCTGACCCCGCTGCCGACCCGCCGCCGGACCCGGATCGCCTACCGGAACGGCACCCGCCACCAGCCTCCGGTTGCTGCGTGCATCACCGCCATCCGCGCCTCGGTGGACAACCTCGGCTCAGGAGAGTCGTGACGGATGAACCGGGAAAGAACCGATCATGGATATTCGCGGCTACGAGACCGGTCCGGTCACGGTGGAGGCCGCTTTCACGTCGGACTTCGCTATCCCCGATGACATACCCATGCAACACCTGATCAACATGCTGGAAATCGAGCGGCGCAGCATGGACGTCCGCCCTGGCATGCGTCATAAGTACACGCCCTTGCGCTTCGACCCAGCTACGGGTGCTCGTCAGGTCGGCGGCCGCTATCTCTTCGACACTTGGAAGGATGCGGTCGACTACGGCACGTTCACCAGTGAGGAGCTGGAGTTCGAACCCGGCGTGAAGTTCTGGGACCGGCCGTTCTTCCTCGGTGTCGACCGGCACATCTGGCGGGTCACCGGCGCTCATGACTTCACGCCGCTGGCCACCACGCACTACACCAACCGCTTTGAGCGCTGGACGTACACCGGCGGGGACTGGGAGCGGTTGCTGGAACAGGTGTGGCCGACGGTCCGCGAGAACGCGGGACGGCAGGGCCTGACCAGTGCCTGGCTGCTGTTCCAGCCGGAACAGAAACAGATCGGCATTCTCACTGTGGCCGCGAAGGCGGACGGCAGGGATCCGGCCGATGCTGCCTCGCGCTCGGTCACCGCGCTGGAGCGGACCGAATCAGTGGGGCGGTTCCTGCCCGCTGAGCTGGGCGTGGAGAAGGTCTTCGACCGCAGCAGCCTGATCCTGGCCATGTGGCTGCCTCAGTCGCGGCTGGCTGGCGGTGCCCCGTCCGCCTATCCGGCTGCCCCGGTCCACCCGCTGCCGCAGGTGGCGCAGCAGCAGCCCGCCTAATGCCGGCCCGGCGTCTTCGCCCTGCACTCGATTGCAGTTTTCGGCCCGCTCGACCCGGAACAAGTCGGTAAATAACACATTCTTGAACGCGACGAGGTGAACAAAGCCACCTCTCATGATCATCCACATAAGAGATGTAACCGCAACCTTAATCTCTGAATAAATTCAGAGTGCGTCGAACTGCACAGGTGGACTGCAGCCGATTGCAGGTTAGTGTGGGATTTAAGTCGCGGGTAAACCCGGTGCTGCTTCAGAGGCCGATTACCTGACCGTACAGTAGGATAAGGAGGTAGAATGCGTACATAGTGTATTAGTGCGGGGACGGTCATACCGGACCATCGCGGCGGCCCCGGCCGCCCGTCAGTGTTGCGAGCGATAAAGGAGCACGACCGGCTGAGCCGGAGGAGTTCTTCCTCGAGCATGGTTCCGGGCGGATTGCCTCCGGTGATTCAGCGGCGTCGTCGTAAATAAATACTCAAGAACCTCGTATTCAGTGTCGAGCTGTGACGACGCGCCCCCCGTAAGGCGGATTCGGCGTGACCCTAGTGTCAACGGAATCGAAAGCTGGCCCCGGAACACCTTCCCCGAATTTCCGGCTATCGCCATCTCTGCCGTGTCGCCGGCGCTCCCCCGCGGCACTCCGGGGCTGGGCGGGCCGACCGGAGCAGGCGAGCAGCGTGCTTGCCTCTACGAGAGGGAGGAACGGTGAACCTGGCCACGGCACAGACGCTGATCGGGGACGGATTGGCGCGCTCCCCCCTCACCGTGGCGATATTCGACTCGGATCTGCGGATCGTCTGGGCTAACAGCGCAGCCGAGGCCGCTACGCCTTGCCTCGCACCACAGGACTGGCGCGGCCGGCGGGTGGCCGAAGTCATGCAGGAAATCGACGCTGACGCGATCGAGGAGTCGCTGCGGCGGGTTCTGGCCACCGGCGAGCCCGCGCTCGATTTGGTGGTGACCAACAGCGTCGGTGTCTGGGGCGAAGAGCGCTACTGGAGCTGCATCCAGTTCCCGGTCAGCGCCCCCGGAGCGCGCGGCACCAGGGTCGTCCATGTGATGCGTGATGTAACCGAGCGTGCCGTCAGTCAGCGCCGGCTCGCCCTCACGGAACAGGCCAGCGCGCACATCGGCCAGACGCTGGACACCACCCAGACCGCGCAAGAACTGCTTGACGTAGCAGTCCCGCGGCTGGCTGACGTGGCCGCCGTCGACCTGCTCAGCCGGGTCATTGACGGCGAGGACCTGGTCCGGCAGGCGCAGCATGAAGGGCTGCGGCTGCAGCGGGTCGCCGTGCGCTGGTCCGGTGACTCCCCGACCCCCGCCGACTACGCGAGCATCGGCTCGATGGAGACCAACCCGGCCAGCCTGCACCACCGGCTCATGGTCGCGGGCCGGCCGATGTTCTTGCCCACGTTCGGGGCGATGAGCACCGAGCAGATCATGCACCTGGACGTGGGTGCGGGCCGGGAGCGGTTGGTGACCGCTCGCCGGGCGGGAGCGCATTCGCTGATCATTGTTCCGCTGATCGCCCGCGAGGTCATCATGGGCCTGCTCGTCATGTACCGGCTGCGCGGCTCGAGGCCGTTCAGCAGTGCGGACCTTTCGCTGGCCAGCGACCTGGTGTCCCGCGCGTCGCTGTCGATCGACAACGCCCGGCTGTACACCCGGGAACGAGCCTCAGCGCTTGTGTTGCAGCGCGCCCTGCTGCCCCGCGACATCCCCGAGGTGCCCGGCCTTGATCTGTGCCACCGCTATGTGCCCGCCGCGATGGCCGCGGAGGTGGGTGGTGACTGGTTCGATGTCATCACCCTTTCCCCCGGCCGGTACGCGCTCATCGTTGGCGACGTGACCGGGCACGACATCCACGCCGCCTCTGTCATGGGCCAGCTCCGCACCGCCACCAGGACCCTGGCCAGCCTCGATCTCACCCCGGCGGAACTGCTTGGCCGCCTCGATCGGGTCACCGCCGACCTGACCGACCAGGAAACATTCGCTACCTGCGTCTATGCCGTCCACGACGCCGGGTCCGGCGAGTGGGAGATGGCCAGCGCCGGGCATCCGCCGCCCGTCCTGGCCACCCAAGGCCGCCAGACCGGCTTCCTCGACCTGCCCCCCGGCCTGCCGCTCGGTATCGGCGCCGGGCACTACCAGGCGACGCGCATCAAGCCGCCACCGGGCAGCACGCTCGTGCTCTATACCGACGGGCTCATCGAAAGCCCGGGTACCGATATCGGCACCGGCATGGCCAGCCTGGCCGACTCACTCACCATGCTGAGCGAGCTCACCGTCGACGACGCCTGCGACGCCCTGCTCAGCTCGCTCGCGCCTAAACCGGCCGATGACATCGCCATGCTCATGGTCCGGACCTCGCCCGTCGGTGAGTCCTGGGTTAGCCAGCCTGACGAGGACCGAACCCGAGCCTCACAAGTGCTGGTGTCCGGGTCGTTAGTCATGATCATCTGCTCGTGGGCGCTGGCGCTCGGGCCGGGGGCGCTCGCGTTAGGGCGGGGGTCGCTCGCGTTCGGGCGGGATCGGTGGGAGGGTGGCCAGGTGGTCAGCGTCAGTGAGGTGCGGAATGGGGTGTCACTGACCAACCTTGACCAGCCGCTGTTCGACGGGGCCGGGGCGACGAAGCGTGACCTGGTTGAGTACCTGGACGCGGTTGCCGACCTGATCATCGTCGAACTGCGGGACCGGCCGCTGTCGGTGGTGCGGGTTCGGCCTGGGCAGGCACCGTTCATGCAGAAGAACGTGCCCAAGTACACGCCGCCGTGGGTTCCGACCGTGTCGCTGTGGGCGGAGAGTTCGAGGCGCGAGGTCTCGTACGCGCTATGTGATGATCGCCGCACACTGCTGTGGTTCGCCAACCAGCGGGCGGTCGAGTATCACCCGACGCTGGGCTGCGTCGATGACCTGGGCAGGCCCACGTACCTGGTGCTCGATATCGACCCGCCCGAGGGCGGCGGATTCCAGGTGGCCGTCCGCGCCGCTTTTCTGGTGCGGCAGGCCCTGGCCGACGCCGGGCTGGCCGGCGCGGTCAAGACCAGCGGATCGAAGGGCGTGCACGTCTTCGTGCCGATCGGCGCGAGGGCCGGAATCCAGGACGTGGCCGCGGCCACCCGAGCGCTGGCCGCGCGGGCCGAGCGGCTGGACCCGAACCTGGCCACCACTGCTTTCATCCTCCAGGACCGGGACGGCAAGGTGTTCCTCGACTCGACGCGGGCGGGCGGGGCGACCGTGGCGGCCGCGTACAGCCCGCGGATCCGGCCAGGCGCGCCGGTGTCGTTCCCCGTGGCCTGGGAGGAACTCGACAACGTCCAGCCGCGGGACTTCACCGTGCACACCGCGCCGCGGTTGATCACCGGGCGCGAGCCGTGGCTCGGCGGCCTGCCTGAGCAGGAGCTTAGCCGCGAGCTGATCGAGGAGGGCCACGCGATCCCGATAGCCCGGGTGCAGGCGATGCACGAAGGCAAGCGGCGCGCCCGCGCTCGGCGCAGCACCCCCGACGGCTAGCGGCTCCCCAAGTTGGCTGCGCGGCTCAGCGCGGACTGAGGACGCAGAACTCGTTACCCTCCGGGTCGGCCAGCACGACCCACGACACGTCGCCCTGGCCAATGTCGGCGGGCACCGCTCCAGCCTCTTGCAGCTTCTTTACCACGGCCGCGCGATCCTCACCTTTGTGCGGTGCGACATCGAGGTGCATCCGGTTCTTGACCGTCTTGGCCCCAGCGACCTTGTCCAGCTCGAGGTACGGCCCGACGCCCTGCGGCGACCGGAAGGACACCAAGCTGTCATTCGGCCGAACCCGTGCCCAGCCCGACGCCAGCTCCCAGAAACCGGCCAGCGCGGCCGGGTCGGCGCTGTCGACGACGACGGCAGCCACCGGTCCGGTGTCACGGTAGACGGGCCGCGGCTCGAGCACGCAGAACTCGTTGCCCTCCGGGTCGGCCAGCACGACCCAGGGCACGTCGCCCTGGCCGATGTCGGCGGGCTCGGCGCCCAGGCTGCGCAGGCGCGCCACCAGCGCCGCCTGGTGCTCTGCTGACTCCGTGGCCAGGTCCAGGTGCACCCGGTTCTTGCCCGCCTTGGCCTCGGGCACCGGTTCGAACAGTATCGCGAGTGCCGCCGGATCCGGATATTCGTAACCGGCCGGGCATACCCCGATCTCGCCGTCTTCCTCTTCGACCTCCCAGCCCAGGGCGGCCGCCCAGAACTGGGCCAGCTTCGATGGGTCGTTGGCGTCGAGCACCAGGTGCACCAGGCGAGTGGACATGCCGCCACCCTATTCGGGCGGGGTGCTTGGCGGTCAGGCGGCGCGACGGAGCGGCCCGGTGTCATGCGGCGAGCCGCGGTGGCCCGGCTGCCCGCCCAGGCGCGGCAGGCGGCGGGGCGGAGCGACCGACACCTCGCCGACGAGCTGCCTGACCCACTGCATGCGGGTGGCGGCTGCCTCCGGGTGGTCGCCGAACTCCCAGGCCATGAGGCTTGCGCAGCCGCTCACACCGTACTCCCGCACCATGGCGCCGACGATCTCCGCCAGCTCCGCCGCGGTCGGTGTATCCGACGGCCGAAGTCTGGACGCGAACAGCGCCTCGCACCGTGCGTCGTTAATGTTGAGCCGAGTCACGACAAACCTCCCCGTCATCTCCCGTACGGGTGTACGCCGTGGCGCGCCGCTTACGGGGGAACACTTCATATAACGCGCCCAGCCCTCCCGGTCATCCCAGCCCCGAACTCCTTTGGACGCGCGCCCCGTCGCCACTTTTCACGCGCTCCAGTCATGATCACGATACTTATATCCAGATTTGTCCGTAGCGAGTGAGTGATATGTGCACCATGACCGAATTCGGACGTAGCGGAAGAACGGAAACGGCTATCCGAAATGAGGAGCAGTCTTGGCCAGTTGGCCAGGACATTGCCGCACAGCCGACGTAGTGGGGCGGTCAGCCTGGTGGGCTGCCGGTGTCGTGGGGTTGCCTGCGTGGTGGGCTGCCGTCGTGGGGTTGCCTGCGTGGTGGGTTGCCGGTGTGGTGGGGCTGTCGCGTGGTGGGGGTTGCCGGCGTTCTAGCGGAGTTGGCGTGCTGGTGGGGCAGTGGCGGCGTGCTACTGGCTGAGGCGGTCTGCGCTTGGGTGCAGGAGGGGGCGGTAGCCGGCGGTGATCGCCGCGACGGTCGCTGGCGGCGTTAGCAGCTCTACCTGCGTGGCTGGCGGCAGCTCGACCGGCGCCAGGTAGCCGTCGAACGACCACGGCAGAAAGCGCCCGCCCACCAGCAGGCCGCAGGTACCGTCGTGGCGGATCATCGCCCCGCCGGGCAGCTCGCCGACCAGCGCGGGCTGGGTCAGCTGGCGGCGCGTGCGGGAGTCGACCCGCTCGTCGTGCAGCCGTATGTCCATCTCGCCGGCACGCGGACGCTGGGCGAGGCCGTTGGCGCGGCGCCACGCCTCGGCGAACGACGCATAGGCCGCGCGGCGGCAGTACCCGCACGGGCGGTGCCCGGCCGCCAGCGCGGTGGCCTCGTCCAGGAAGAACAGCGCCGTCCAGCGGCCGGGGGGCATCACGTCGCGCCGGACACCGCGCCACTCCAGCACGCAGCAGATCCACATCTTGGACCGCCAGCGCGAGACGCCCAGCGTGCGGTCGGCGCGGTGCAGGCAGCCGCGGTTGCCCATCAGCGTGCCCCGCGCCGGGCTGGACACGATCTCCCCGGTGGGAGTGACGCGATTCTGCAATGGCATCCCGATCACCTCCTGCTAGACGGTATGCGCTGACACGCCGGGGGGAGCAGACGGCCACACCGGCCTGATATACCGGGAGAATGGCTGACGATTCTCTTGCCGGTCAGATGCGGTCGGCCGCTACTGTCCTGCTGCAGACGTTGCAGGGCCCACCGCTCGAACTAGCGGCGCAGCCGTTCGCCGACGACGCTGCACGGCGGTGGATCGAGTACCGCCCGGAACCCCGGCCGGGCGCCTGCATCGCGGACATGAGCCGCGACGCCCGTAAGGCCGCCCACCGGCTGCTGTCCACCGCGCTGTCGGAGCACGCTTATGCGCAGGCGATGGTGATCATCGCGCTGGAGGAGGTGCTCGACCGTCAGGAAGGCTGGCAGCGGCACCGGCACAGCAATGACTACTGGGTGAACGTCTTCGGCGACCCCGACGGCGATGCACCGTGGTCGTGGCGTTTCGAGGGGCACCACCTGTCGGTCACGATGACCATCCGGGGAGACGAGGTGTCGCCCGCCCCGGTCTTCCTCGGCGCCAACCCGGCACGGGTCAACTACGGGGGCCAGGCCGTGTCCCGGCCGCTGTCCGGCGAGGAAGATCTGGCCCGCCAGTTGCTGACCACGCTGGATCCGGCGCAGCGGGCGGTCGCCGTGGTGTCAGACCAGGCTCCCTACGACATCCGCTCGGCGACCAAGCCGCGCGTCCAGGAACGCATCGAGCCGGTCGGCATCGCCGTCTCCCGGCTTGGCCAGGAGCCGCGCGTGCTGCTCGACCAGCTCGTGACCCTCTACCTCGACCGGCTGCCCGCCGGGCTGGCCGCCCGTGAGGCCGCCCGGGTCAACGCGAGCGAGCTCTACTTCGCCTGGCAGGGCCCGGACATACCCGGCGTCCGGCACTACTACCGGATACAGGGCGATGACCTGCTGATCGAGTACGACAACACGACCGAGAACGGGAACCACCAGCACACCGTGCTGCGCCGCCCTCGCAGTGACTTCGGCGACGACGTTCTCGCCGCGCACCTGAGCGAGGCGCACACCGGAGGTCGCGGTCCCATCGAAGGGCGTAGCGGGCCATCTGGCCGGCGGTTCTAGTTGACGATGCAGCTCTTGCTGTGGCCTTTGGCCGGGAAGGCCTTGGCCAGGGCCTCAGCGATCTGCTCGGCGCGCTGCGCGTACCCGGCTGGGGTGTAGTGGATGCCGTCGCTGATGAACCAGCTGGGCTGGGTCAGCGACGCCCAGTCGAAGACCCGCATGTTGGGATAGTGCGCACAGGCCTCGCGCAGCGTGGTGTTCCACAGTTGCATGTTGGCCTCGGCGTAGGGACCGCTGGTGAGCGTCGAGATGACGTTGACCCACATCACTGGTTCGCCGTGAGCGACCGACATCATCTCCTGGACCCGGGACAGTCGGCCCACGTCGGAGCCGATGGCGACGTCGGCGGTGTCGTTCGTGCCCAGGGCGATCACCCAGCAGCCACGGAAACCCTGGCTGACGATGTTGCGGGCGGCGTTGTAGTCGTTGGTGTCGCCGGGGAGGGTCTCGACGATGGAGTTGGCGCCGACGATGTTGGTGACCACCTTGCGGACGCCGACATCCTGGTACTGGGCGACCAGGCGCTGCCCGGCATTGGGCAGGTATGCGGGGGAGACCATGCCCTCAGAGGTGGAGTCCCCGAGGTGAGCCACGGCTTGGCAGGAGGTCCGCAGATTGCTCGCGGGCCTGGCGACGGGACTGGCCGAGGGCGAGGGCCCGGCCGCCGGGGAAACAACCGGGGAGATCTTGTTAGTGGCCTGGCCGGGGACCGACTGGGCGCCGTCGGCCGGGTTGGCTCCGTGGCCGGTCGAGACCGCGGGCAAGGAGGAGCCGGCCAGAGACGACGGGCCGCTGGCCGAAGGCGGGCTGGAGACCGCGCCGGACAGGCCCACGCAGGCGGTGCTCAGCACCGCGACGGCGGCGACGCCGGCCAGGGCAGCGGGCGCGGCGCCCGGTAGGCGAGACCGGCTAGGCCAGATGACTGCGCCGGATCGGCCAGCCGCGTGAGCCGGCCGCCTGCCCGGCCGAGCGGCGGGTCCGGTAGCAGCGGGTCCGGTGGCGGCTGCGGTGGGTCCCGTGCCGGTGCTCGCGGCTGCGGTGGGTCTGGTGGCGGCTGGGGTGGGTCCCGTGCCGGTGCTCGCGGCTGCGGTTGGTCCGGTGGCGGTGCGAGCGGCCGCGGTGCGGGCGGTGGCTGCGGCGGAATGGGCGCCGGCGGGCCGGCGGGTGGCGGCGCGGAGTTGCTTCCAGAGGCGGGCCAGGGCGCCGCGGCGGATCGGTTCCTCTATGAAGTGCCAGGACAGCGCGGCCAGCGCGATCGTAACCACGGTCTGCCAGGCCGCGCGGGCCAGGTCCTCGGTCGCGTTGACCGGCGTGAAGACCACGATGACCGGATAGTGCCAGAGGTAGATGCCGTAGGAGCGAACCCCGAGCCAGCGCAGCGGCCCCCAGCCCAGCACCTTGCCGGTGAGCGTGCCCGGCCGAGCGGCGGCGGCGATGACCGCGGCCGACGCGGCCGACAGCAGGATCAGGCCGCCACGGTACAGGAACGGTGAGTACTGGCCGGTCCGCCAGATCATGACGAGGATGCCGCCCAGGCCGGCGCAGGCGGCGGCGTCCAGGGCGATCCGGGTCGCGCGGCTGACCGAGATGCCGCCGTGCGGCGCGGCGCCGCGACTGGGCCAGGCCATGGCCAGGGCGGCCCCGATCAGCAGTCCCGAGGCCCTGGTGTCGGTGCCCTC
>Ga0335073_10007032_pt1 | contig 15779 bp, 14 predicted proteins | sample Lox_Sample_22_FD_207093 | JGI IMG/M metagenome (GOLD analysis project Ga0335073, IMG submission 207093) | Soil microbial communities from Loxahatchee National Wildlife Refuge, Florida, United States - Lox_Sample_2.2 | ecosystem: Environmental > Terrestrial > Soil > Wetlands | place: USA... | reverse complement strand
GGCCGGAAGGTTGCGGTCAGGCCGCCTCCGCGTGGTCGCGCCGGCCGCTGGCGGCACCGGAAGCAACGGCGGGATCCCAGCTGGTGTCGTGGGCCACGATCGCGTAGATCCAGCGCAGCAGCGAGGCTGCGCAGGCAACCCGGGCCTTGGCCCGGCAGGCGCGAGCCGCGGCGGCCGCTGCGCTGAGATGGCCTGTCCCGTCTGCCGGGGCCGCCGTGGCGGCATCGGCGGTCTTGGTCATTGCCGCGTATTTCGCAGCCATCACCGGGTTGTGGGTCAGCATCGGCCAGACGGTCCGCCAGACGGTCAGCCGCAGCCCGGGCCGGCCGCGGCGGGAGATGTGCGCATCGCCGCGGAACGCGCCGGAGGCGTTGCCGGCCGGGGACATTCCAGCGTGCTTGACCAGCGAGGAGGAGCTGTCATACCGGCGGGGGTCGCCGGTCTCGGCCAAGATCGCGGCGGCGCCGACAGCGGTCAGCCCGGGGATGTCGGCTAGCCGGGCCAGGCCCAGCTCGGCCAGCACCGCGGCCATGTCGGCCTCCACCTGCCGGAGCTGGGCCCGGGCGCGCCGCAGGTCACCGAGCTCGTCAGCGCAGCGGCGCAGCAGCCCGCGGCGGTGCGCGGTCACCACGCCGTCAGTGTCGGTCAGCGCCGCAAACACGGCGCGGCTGATCCGGGCGCAGGGACGCCGGCCGCCCCAGCCATGCAGGGCGTCTTCCACCAGGCCGGCGAACCTCAGCGGGCCGATCGCGGCGAGGCTGGCCGGCTGGCCGCCGCACCGCGAGGTCACCACCTCCAGCGCCGCCAGCCAGGTTACCGAATCCAACGGGTGCAGGCACGTCTCGGTGACTGTCGGCCAGGCCACCGACAGAAAGTCCCTGATCCGCTGCACCGACGCGGTCGCCGAGGTGATCAGCGCGGCGCGGCGCCGGCCCAGGTGCCGCAACTGCGCCCACGTCTCATCCAGCTCCTCCGGCAGATAACAGTACAACTCGGCAGCCAGCCGGGCGATCAGCACGCAGTCGCTCTCATCGGTCTTATGCCCGGTGTAATCCTGCTGCTCGCGGGCGATATGGGAAACCAGCGGCTGCACGCACACCAGCGGCAGGCCACGCTCGGCGCACAGCCGCTGCACCTGCAGCCAGCGCGGTCCGGTCGGCTCGCACGCCACCGTTACCGCGCCCAGCCCCTTCGCCCTGGCCTGTGCCACCGCCCAGTCCAGCGCCGGACCCAGCCGGAACGCGCGTACCCGCACGGTCTTGCGGGCCAGCACCCGCACATCATGATCGACAACCGCGAGCGCCTGCTTCTCCTCCGCCAGGTCGATCCCGATCACCGCGCCGTCCCAGGGCAGCACCGCGCGAAGCCGCTCCCGCCGAGCGTTCCGCCGCCGGTCGCCACGGGTCATGCCACCACTACCCTTGCTCACAAGGACGTCCTCTCTGGTCGCGTTTGGGACACCAAGCCCGCACTATCGCACCAGGAGGACGTCCCCGTCCCCCAGCAAACCCGCCGCCAGGACGAGCGCCCCCAGCGCTTCGTCCTATTACTACGTGGGGGCGTGACGCTGAGAGGGGGCGGGTGGCGTGAGATCGAGTCAGCCGTTTCGCGTGGCTGACTCGAGGCTTACGCCATCCGCGCCCCGCATGTTGCCCGTTCCCGCTCAGGTCTCGGGGTTGCTTTTCAGCTTGACGCCTTCAGGATCTCGATGATCTCGACGTCCTTCTTGGTGCACTTGGAGACGTCGCCGTTCTTCAGCAACTCAGGTGTCGGGAAGCCCTGGCAGGTCCAGTCGCTCACGCTAACCGGTCCGCCGCCGCCGTTGCCGGGCGCGCGCCCGCTGACGATCGCCTCCGCGTAGCTCTTCTCGATCGACATGGCGGCGGCGCACGAGACTGTGCCACGGTAGATCTCGACCTGGACCGGCACGTTGGCTGCGGTCTTGGCGCTGCCGCAGTTCTGGACATGGCTGGCGGCGTTCGCCTTCGAGCCGCTGCAGCCGGCCAGTGCCAGAACGCAGACGGTGACTGCGGCTGCCAGGCAGGACAGGCCGGCCAGCCGCTGGCGAGCATGGCCAGTCCGCGGGACGTACATGCGCACCGTCTCCCTTCCGCGCCCATCATGCCGTCTGGCGTCGTCATCACCCGACCAGATCGCACATCTGACAGCAGGCGGTTACCGAACGATACGGCGTTTGCATAATCAATCACTAATCTGCATAATGATTCGATACGGACACCGTTGAGTGCGCACCTGACGACGATCGCCGGTGCGGATGGATCCGCTGGAGGGTCAGCATGGGCGCGCGGGTAGCGGTGGCCGGCGCGAGTGGCTACGCAGGCGGAGAACTGCTCCGGCTGCTGGCCGAGCATCCCGGACTCGAGGTAGCAGCAGTCACCGCGGGGGCCAGCGCCGGCCGTTTCGTAGCCGACCTGCACCCGAACCTCGCCGGCGCGCCCAGGGTGGCCGCACTAACCCTGCAGGCGCACAGCCCCGATGCCCTCGGTGACTGCGACCTTGCGTTCCTTGCGCTCCCGGCCGGGGAGTCAGCAGCCGTCGCGAGCGCACTGCCGGACGATGTGAAGATTGTGGACCTCGGGCCGGACTTCCGGCTGTCTGACGCGGCTGCTTGGCAACGTCACTACGCCGGCCCGCACGCCGGCCGCTGGGTCACCGGCATTGCCGAGCTTCCCGGCGGACGGGCCGCGATCCGGGCGGCCAGCCGGGTCGCGGCGCCGGGCTGCTACGCGACGGCCGCCATGCTCGCCCTCGTGCCACTGGTCGAAGCAGGCCTGGCCGATCCGGCTGATGTCGTGGTAGTCGCCGCATCCGGAACCTCTGGCGCCGGCCGCTCGCTGCGCACGGACCTGCTGGCCAGTGAGGTGATGGGCTCTGTGTCGGCCTACTCGGTGGCCGGCGCGCACCGGCATACTCCGGAGATCGAGCAAGCACTGGCCGAGGCAGCAGGCCGCGCCCGCCTGGCTGCCGACATCGACGCCGGCCCGGCTCGGCCCGTGCGCGTCAGTTTCACTCCGGTGCTCGCGCCGATGCCGCGCGGCATCCTGGCTACCTGCACGGCAAGGCTCGCGAGCCCCGCGACGACAACGGGCGAGCTTCGCGAGGCGATCGCGCACGCGTACGAGGGCGAGCCGTTTGTGACGCTGCTGCCACCCGGTCACTGGCCCTCGAGCGCGTCCGTGGCCGGATCGAACGGGGTGCATCTGCAGGCCGCGGCCGACGAGCACGCGGGACGCGCCGTCGTTGTCGCCGCGATTGACAACCTCGGCAAGGGCGCAGCCGGGCAGGCCATCCAGGACGCCAATCTCATGCTCGGCCTCACCGAGACCGCCGGGCTGACCGCAGCCGGAATCGCCCCGTGAGCAAGCTCCCCGTGACGAGAGGATCGTCGTGACCGTCACCAGCCCGCTGGGCTTCAGAGCCGCCGGAGTGGCGGCCGGGATCAAGGAGTCAGGCAGCCCTGATGTGGCAGTCGTGCTCAACGACGGGCCGAGCACGGCCGCGGCTGGCGTCTTCACGTCCAACCGGGTGAAGGCGGCGCCCGTGCTGTGGAGCCAGCAAGTACTGGCGGGCGGCAGCGTCAAGGCCGTCGTGCTGAACTCCGGCGGCGCGAACGCCTGCACCGGCCCGGCGGGCTTCCAGGACACTCATCAGACAGCCGAGCACTTGGCCGCGCTGCTGCACGCCGGCGCCAGCGAGGTCGTGGTCTGCTCGACCGGGCTGATCGGCGAGCGGCTGCCGCTGCAGAAGCTGCTGGCCGGCGTGACGGCCGCGACCGGGCAGGCGTCAGCAGACGGCGGCCTCAGCGCTGCCGACGCGATCCGGACGACCGACACGGTGCCGAAGACCACCCTGCAGCGCGGTACCGGGTACCAGATCGGCGGGATGGGGAAGGGCGCGGCGATGCTGGCACCGGCCCTCGCCACCATGCTGGTGGTGCTGACGACGGATGCCAACCTGACGCCGGCCGATCTGGACACCGCGCTACGCGAGGCGGTGCGGACGACGTTCGACCGGCTCGACACCGACGGCTGCATGTCGACGAACGACACCGTGCTGCTGCTCGCCAGCGGCGCCGCGCACGCAACACCAGATCCTGCCGAGTTCACCAGGCTGCTCACCGCGGCCTGCGCTGACCTGGCCACCCAGATGCAGGGCGACGCGGAGGGCGCGAGCAAGGCCATCACGATCGAGGTCGTCGGCGCCGCTAGCGAGCCGGATGCGGTCGAGGCCGGGCGGGCCATCGCGCGCTGCAACTTGCTGAAATGCGCCATCCATGGTGAGGACCCGAACTGGGGACGCGTACTCGCGGCCGTCGGCACCACCAGCGCCGCATTCGAGCCTGACCAGCTCAGCGTCGCGATCAACGGTGTCTGGGTCTGCAAGTCGGGAGCGCCGGGCGAGGACCGTTCCGCGGTCGACCTCCGGCCGCGTGAGGTCACTATCACTGTGGACCTGTCGGCCGGCCCGCATGCCGCCACGATCAGGACGACGGACCTCACCGCCGAGTACGTGCACGAGAATTCGGCGTACTCGACATGAAAAACCTTCAGGACGGGAACGAGGCCGCCCAGAAAGCAGCCGCCCTCATCGAGGCGCTGCCGTGGCTCGAGCGTTTCCATGGCGAGACTGTGGTCGTCAAGTACGGCGGCAACGCGATGACGGACGAGGGCCTGCGGCACTCGTTCGCGCAGGACGTCGTCTTCCTGCGCTACGCGGGCCTGAAGCCGGTGGTCGTGCATGGCGGCGGCCCGCAGATCAACGCCCAGCTCGACCGGCTCGGGATGCGGTCGACGTTTCGCGCAGGCCTGCGGGTCACGACGCCGGAGACGATGGATGTCGTGCGGATGGTGCTCACCGGCCAGGTCAACCGGGAGATTGTCGGGCTCATCAATGAGCACGGGCCGTTCGCGGTCGGGCTGTCAGGCGAGGACGCGCACTTGCTCACCGCACGCCGGCTGCAGCCGGAAGTCAACGGCGAGCTGGTCGACATCGGTGAGGTCGGCGAGGTCGAGTCGGTAAATCCGGGTGCGGTCAGCGCGCTGCTCGCAGACGGCAGGATCCCGGTGATCTCCAGTGTCGCGCGGAGCGCCAGCGGCGGCGTGCTGAACGTGAACGCGGACACGGCAGCCGCAGCGATCGCCATCGAGCTGGCTGCGGCAAAGCTCGTGCTGCTGACGGACGTTGCCGGGCTCTACCCGAGCTGGACCGGGAAGGACGCCGCCAGCCTGGCCGACGCCAGGCCGTTCAGCCAGCTGACGGCCGACGAACTCGCCGCGCTCATGCCCGGCCTGTCTGACGGCATGATCCCCAAGATGGAGGCGTGCCTGTCAGCTGTGCGCGGCGGCGTGCGGCAGGCGCACGTGCTCGACGGCAGGCTGCCGCACGCCATCCTGCTGGAGATCTTCACCGACTCCGGGATCGGAACCATGGTTCAGTCGGGGGGACACCCACAGTCGGGGGGACACCCCCCGACGACCCCCCAAACCGCCAAGCCTCGGGAGAACTCCCAGTCTCAGGAAGTGGAACATGTCAGCGACTGAGCTACTGCAAGACCGGTACGGCGCCGCGACGATGCTCACCTACGGCGTGCCGCCGGTGGCACTGGCCCACGGCAGCGGCTGCTACGTCGTCGACGTCGACGGCAACAGTTACCTGGACCTGATCGCCGGCATCGCGGTCAGCGCACTCGGACACGCGCATCCGGCCATCGTGGCGGCTGTCAGCAAGCAGGTCGCGACGCTCGCGCATACCTCGAACCTGTTCTTGCACGAGCGGCAGGTGGAGCTGGCCGAGCGGCTGATCGGCCTGCTCGGCACCGACGGCCGTGTGTTCCTGGCCAACTCCGGCACGGAGGCGAACGAGGCGGCGCTCAAGCTAGTGCGCAAAGCCCAGGGGCCCGGCCGTCCGGTGATGGTGGCGGCCGAGCACAGTTTCCATGGCCGGACCATGGGCGCGCTTAGCCTGACGGGCAAGAGTTCGATTCGCACCCCGTTCCAGCCATTCGGTGTGGACGTGAGGTTCGTGCCCTACGGGGACGCGGCTGCGCTCGCCGGCGCGGTGGATTCGGACTGCGCCGCGGTTTTCCTCGAGCCCGCGCTCGGTGAGGGCGGTGTGGTGCCGGCCCCGGCCGGCTACCTGAAGGCAGCACGTGAGGCCTGCGATCAGGCTGGCGCGCTGCTCGTGCTCGACGAGATCCAGAGCGGCATCGGCCGCACCGGGTCGTGGTTCGCGCACCAGGCCGACGACATCATCCCGGATGTGCTCACGCTGGCCAAGGGTCTGGGCGGCGGGCTGCCCATCGGGGCGTGCATCGGCATCGGCCGGTACGGCTCGGTACTGGAGAAGGGCGATCACGGCAGCACGTTCGGCGGCAACCCGGTCGCCTGCGCTGCAGCGCTCGCCGTGCTGGACACCATCGAGCGCGACGGACTGCTCGCACATGTGACGGCAGTCGGCGGGCACCTGGCCGCCGGGATCGAGGGCATCCGGCATCCGCTCGTCGCTGGCGTCAGGGGGAGCGGGCTCTGGCTCGCGATCGCGCTGACGGGGCTCGCCGCGACGGCCGTCGCCGCGACGGCTCAGCGGCACGGCTTCCTGGTCAATGCCGTCCAGCCGGACGCGGTGCGGCTGGCGCCGCCGCTGATCCTCTCGGCGGCTGAGGCCGATACCTTCATCGCCGCACTGCCCGCGATCCTGGACGCGGCAAGTGTCGTGCTGGCAGGGCAGGACGCGTCGTGACCAGTTCATCGCCTGCCACGGTTTCATCGCCTGCCACGGTGCGGCACTTCGTGCGCGACGATGACCTGTCGCCGGCCGAGCAGGCTGAGGTGCTTGAGGTCGCGGCCGAGCTCAAGGCCGACCGGTTCGCCAGGCGGCCGCTGGCTGGGCCGCGGACGGTGGCGGTGCTGTTCGACAAGCCGTCGCTGCGCACGAGGGTCTCGTTCGCGGCCGGAATCGCCGAGCTAGGCGGCTACCCGCTTCTGATCGATACGCAGACCACGCATGCCGGCCGGGGCGAGTCGGTGCAGGACGTCGCCAGGGTATTGGCGAGCCAGGTGGCCGCGATTGCGTGGCGGACGTTCGGCCAGGACAGCCTGGAGGAACTGGCGGCCGCGAGCCGCGTCCCGGTCGTCAACGCTCTGACCGACCGGTTCCACCCCTGCCAGATCCTGGCCGACCTGCAGACGATCCGGGCCGCCTACGGACGGCTGGGCGGGCTCACGCTCACGTTCCTCGGTGACGGCTCGTCCAACATGGCGCACTCCTACCTGCTCGGCGGTGCCACCGGCGGACTGCACGTCCGGATCTGCGCCCCGGAGGCATACTGGCCCGCCGCCGACGTGCTCGCGGCAGCAGCGGCTATCGCCGAGCGCACCGGTGGCTCGGTCACAGTCAGCGCCGATCCGCAGGACGCCTGCAAAGGTGCGGACGTGCTCGCGACCGATGTCTGGACCTCGATGGGCCAGGAGGGGCAGGAAGGCGGCCGGACCAGGGCGATGGAGCCGTTCCGCCTGAACGCGGAGAAGCTCGCACTGGCGAGTCCGGCCTGCCGGGTCTTGCACTGCCTCCCCGCGCACCGCGGCGAGGAAATCACCGCCGATGTGATCGACGGGCCGGCCAGCCTGGTCTTCGAGCAGGCTGAGAACAGGCTGCACGCGCAGAAGGCGCTGCTGTGCTTCCTGCTCGGCGCGGCGGCTGATGCTCCTGCCGCTGGCGCCGCTGCCAGGCTCGCTGGCGAGTCGTCATGAACACCAGCCCGCTGACGAAGGCTGGCCGGCACGCGCAGATCGCGTCGATCCTGAGTCAGAAGTCCGTCCCGGTCCGCTCCCAGGAAGAGCTGGCCGAGCTGCTGAACGAGCGCGGGGTCCGCGTCACCCAGGCGACCCTGTCGCGCGATCTGGAAGAGCTGGGTGCCGTCCGGCTGCGGGGCGCGGACGGTGCGCTGGTCTACGCGCTGCCCGGCGAGCCAGGGCCGGGCGGACTGAGCCAGAGCCTGGGAGCGGTGCTATCGGGCGGCCCGTTCGCGCCCTCGGCGGCCGACCCGGCAGCCCGCCTGACCAGGATTGCCGCCGAGCTGCTTGTCAGCGCGGAGGCAAGCGCCAACCTCGTCGTGCTGCGCACGCCTGCCGGAGCGGCGCAGCTGCTCGCTTCGGCGATCGACCATGCGGGCTGGCCGTCCGTGCTCGGCACCGTAGGCGGCGACGACACGGTGCTGGTCATCGCCCGCGAGCCGGATGGCGGCGCGGAAGTTGCTCAGGCCCTGCTGCACCTGGCCGAGCGAGCCAGCAGCCTCGGCCGGCTGGAACGCGACCGCCCTGAGGACCGAAGGAACAGATCATGAGGACCGATACAACAGATCAGGAGGTGCCCCGGTGAAAGAGAGAGTCGTACTCGCCTATTCCGGCGGCCTGGACACGTCGGTGGCGATCGGCTGGATCGCGGAGCAGACCGGGGCGGAGGTCATCGCGCTTGCCGTCGATGTCGGCCAGGGCGGCGAAGACCTCGAGACGATCAGGGACCGCGCACTCGCCTGCGGCGCGGTCGCGGCGGAGGTGGTCGACGCCCGCGACGAGTTCGCCGCCGACTACTGCATGCCGGCGCTGCTGGCCAATGCCCTCTACATGGACCGGTACCCGCTAGTATCCGCGCTCTCGCGGCCGCTGATCGTCAAGCACCTGGCCAGAGTCGCGCTGGACAGCGGCGCGGGCATGGTCGCGCACGGCTGCACCGGCAAGGGCAACGACCAGGTCAGGTTCGAGGCCGGGCTGGCTGCGCTGGCCCCGGACGTCCGCGTCACGGCGCCGGTCAGGGACTCGGGCATGACCAGGGACAAGGCGATCGCGTTCGCGACCGCGAAGGGGCTGCCGATCAACGTGACCTCGCGGTCGCCGTACTCCATCGACCAGAACGTCTGGGGCCGCAGCTGCGAGACCGGGCATCTGGAAGACATCTGGACCGCGCCGCAGCCCGACGTCTACGGCTACACCGAAGACCCCGCCGCCGGCCTGCCCGCTGAGGAGATCGTCATCAGCTTCGTCAGCGGCCTGCCAGTCGCGCTGAACGGCGAACCGCACACTCCGCTGCAGATGATCAGCGAGCTGAACCGGCTGGCCGGACGGCACGGAATCGGCCGCATCGACATGGTCGAGGACCGCCTGGTCGGCATCAAGAGCCGCGAGATCTACGAGGCACCGGGCGCAATGGTGCTGATCACCGCGCACTCCGAGCTTGAGAGCGTGTGCGTAGAGCGGGATCTCGCCCGGTTCAAGCGCCAGGCCGAGCAGCGCTGGACCGAGCTGGTCTATGACGGGCTCTGGTTCTCGCCGCTGAAGCAGGCGCTCGACGCGTTCATGACCCAGGCGTCGGTGCCTGTAACTGGCGAGGTACGGCTGACCCTGCAGGGCGGCCGCGCGGTCGTGACCGGCCGGCGCAGCCCGGCCGGGCTGTATGACTACTCGCTGGCGACCTACGACACCGGCGACATGTTCGACCAGCAGCTGGCCAAGGGCTTCATCGAGCTATTCGGCCTGCCCGCCAAGATCGCCGCAGACCGTGATCGCAAGATCGCCAGCTAGCCCTGCGGCTATTTCGGTCGACTCGGTTGGATTGTCCGCGTGACTCCAGCAGACTCAGTTCCCAGCGGAACGCCGACGCGGGAGACCAGCTGTGACACCTGAGCCAGGAGAAGTGGGAGCGTCCGAGGCAGGTGGCCCGGTCCGCCTGTGGGGCGGGCGCTTCGAGTCGGGGCCGGCCGAGGCGCTCGCTCGGCTGTCGGTCAGCGTGCAGTTCGACTGGCGGCTGGCGCCCTACGATCTGCTGGCATCGGCTGCGCACGCCCGCGTGCTGAGCAAGGCAGGCCTGCTCACTGGCACCGAACTCAACCGGATGCTGGCAGCGCTCGAGGATCTCGGCCGCGCCTGCCGGAGCGGGACGTTCCGCCCGTCGGCCCAGGACGAGGACGTGCATACCGCGCTCGAGCGCGGCTTGCTGGAGCGAGTCGGCCAGCTCGGCGGCAAGTTGCGGGCCGGCCGGAGCCGCAACGACCAGATCGCTACCGATCTGCGGCTCTACCTGCGCGACCATGTCCGGATCATCACCGCCCGCCTGACCGAGCTTGAGCTGGCCCTGATCGGGCAGGCCGAGAGCCACTTCGCTACGCCGGTGCCGGGCATGACGCACCTGCAGCACGCCCAGCCGGTGCTGCTCAGCCATCAGCTGCTCGCGCACGTGCAGGCATTTGCCAGGGATGCCAGCCGCCTGCGCGACTGGGACGTGCGGGCGGCGGTCAGCCCGCTCGGCTCGGGCGCGCTCGCCGGATCGTCGCTGCCGCTGGATCCTGACGCTGTCGCGGCCGAGCTCGGCTTTGCCAGGGCCTCGGACAACTCCATGGACGGCGTGAGCGACCGGGACTTTGCCGCCGAGTTCTGCTTCATCGCCGCGCTGCTGGGCGTCCACCTGTCCCGGCTCGGTGAGGAGGTGGTGCTGTGGTCCTCGCACGAGTTCGGCTGGGTCGAGATAGACGACGCGTTCGCGACTGGCTCGTCGATCATGCCGCAGAAGAAGAACCCGGACGTGGCCGAGCTCGCCCGCGGCAAGGCCGGTCGGCTGATCGGCAACCTCACCGGCCTGCTGGCGACGCTCAAGGGGCTGCCGCTCTCCTACAACCGGGACCTGCAGGAAGACAAGGAGCCGGTCTTCGACGCGGTCGACACGCTGCTGACCGTCCTGCCCGCGATGGCGGGCCTGATCGGCACGCTGCGATTCCACACCGAACGGCTGACCGAGACGGCGGCTGCCGGTCACGCCCTGGCCACCGATCTGGCCGAGCTCCTCGTCCGTCGCGGCACCCCGTTCCGCGAGGCGCATGAGGTTGTCGGTCACCTCGTCATCTGGTGCCAGGTGAACGACTGCGAACTGGCCGACGTCAGCGACGAGGACCTGGAGAAGATCTCGCCGCTGCTCACGCCGGACGTCCGGGACGTGCTCACCGTGCCCGGCGCGATCGCGGCCAGGGCCAGCCACGGCGGCACCGCACCCGCCCGGGTGGCGGAGCAGCTGGCTCGCCTGCAGCAAGACGTCCACGACCAGGCCGCCTGGGCCGCCAGCAGCTAGCTGGCGCGGCACACCACCGCAGCGCTCCGGCAGGCCCTAAGAGAACGCGCTGGCGTAGTCGTGCGCGAACTGCTCGAAGGACCGCGCGGGGCGGCCGAGGAGCGACGGGACGTCTTCGGAGACCCACTCAGCATCACCGTCGGCGGCCAGGCTGAACGCCTGGGCGTTCATCTGCGCGATCTGCTCGGGGACGCCAGCGCCAACCATCGCGGCCATGCTCTCGCCGAAGGTGAGCTCCCGGTAGGTGATGGCTCTGCCGAGCAGCTCCGATAGCACCTCGGCCACGTCATAGTTGGAGATCAGCGCGGGGCCGGTCAGCCGGTACGCGTGGCCGGCGTGGGGCGCGGGTGAGGCAGCGATCGCGGCGGCAACTGCCGCGACGTCGCGGGCATCAACCATGCCGAACCGGCCCTTGCCAGCGGCGGATCCGAAGCTGCTCGTCTTCGCGATCGCCGGTGCCAGCGCCAGGACGTTCTGCATATAGGCGTTCGAGCGCAGCAGCGTGTGGGGGATTCCGGAGGCGGCCAGGCCGGCCTCGATCTCGGTCTGCCAGCGACGCCGTGCGATGGGCGAGTCGGCCGAGGCCTTGCTGGTCGCCTTCACGACGTGCTCTGCGCCAGCGCGGGCCGCGCTGGAGACGACGTTCAGCTCCTGGCCGGGCACCGCCGGACTGACGAGCACCACCGCGCTGACCCCGCTCATCGCGTCGTCTATGGCGGCCGGGTCGTCCAGGTCACCCTTGGCGATCTCCGCGCCTGCTTCCGCGAGCGCCGATGCCTTCGTCGGGTCGCGCACCAGGACCCGGACGGGCACGTTCTGCTCCCGCAGCAAGCGGACGGTCTCGGATCCGACCTTTCCGGCCGTCGTCACCAGAATCAAGATGAGCCCTCCGCTCGCTGAGAATGGGTTGTGCGACCCACTCTCGCCTACTGCGAAGTGGGTTGTCAAACCCATAAAGCGGTAACGTGAGGTAATGAGAACTGAGGCCCATGCCCGGCCGGCGCTGACTCCGAAAGGCGAGCGCACCCGAGGCCGCATCGTCGACGCGGCCGCCAGGCTCATCCACGAGCACGGGGTCGCGAGCACCACGCTCGAGGACATCAGGTCAGCGGTCGGCGTGAGCGGATCGCAGCTGTCGCACTACTTCGCCGGAAAGGACGAGCTTGTGCAGGCGGTCATCGACTGCCAGGCCGAAGCCATCGCCAGGAACCAGCGGCGGGCCGACCTTGGCAGCCCGAGCGGGCTGCGCGCCTGGCGGGACATGGTGATCGCCCAAGCCGCTAGCAGCGAAGGCAAAGGGGGCTGCCCGCTCGGCTCGCTCGCCGGGCAGCTGGCCGAGAATGACGCGCGGGCCAGGGAGCTCATCGCGGCCGGATTCGGGCAGTGGTCGACTGTGATCAGCGACGGCCTCCGCCGTCTTCACGCTGCCGGGCACCTGCCGGATGGCACCGACCCCGACGACCTTGCCGTTACCCTCCTCGCCGTAATCCAGGGCGGTCTCCTGCTGGCCCAGGTCGAGCGCGACAGCCGCCCATTCGAGACCGCCGTCGATACCCTTCTCAAGCTTGTCGGCGTCGGTCGCACCGACCTTCTCGAAGGCAAGGCTGCCAGCAGCTAGCCGGTTAGCCGAGCAAGGCGGCATCGGTACGCTCTGACCGTGCGGATTAGACAGCGCTTGGGATTCTCAGCACATAGCGCTGAGAATCCCAAGCGATAAGGCAGGCGCAGGCATGGACCTGCTGCCGCGCGAGTTCTTCGACCGGCCGTCGACCGAGGTGGCGCCGGATCTGCTCGGCTGCGTGCTCTGGCACGACAGCCCGGCGGGCCTGGTTGCCGTCCGGCTGGTCGAGGTCGAGGCGTACCAGGGAGCCAGCGATCCGGCCTCGCATGCCTACCGTGGCCAGACCGCGCGAAACGCTGTGATGTTCGGCCCGCCGGGCCACATGTACGTCTACTTCACCTACGGCATGCACTGGTGCGCCAACCTGGTCTGCCAGCCACCCGGACAGGCCGAGGCAGTGCTGCTGCGCGCGGGCGAGGTGGTGGCCGGCTCGGAGCTTGCCGCGCGGCGACGCGCGGGTCAGAACGGCCTGACCGACTTCTCGGCGACGGGTAACGGGCAGCTCAGTAAGGGCCGGGCCCCACGGGCAGTCGACCTGGCCCGCGGTCCGGCCCGGCTCTGCCAGGCGCTCGACATCGACCGGCGGCAGGACGGCGCGGACGTGTGCGAGCCGGGCTCGCCGCTCGGGATTGGCCCGGCCCTGGCAGCCGAAGCGGCCGCGGCCGGGAAAGCCGTCATCAGGACCGGTCCGCGGGTCGGCATCAGCCAGGCAGCCGACCGGCCCTGGCGGTACTGGCTGGCCGGTGACGGCCACGTTTCCGTATATCGTCCTTCGAAGCCGAGAGCGCCAAGGCCGAAACCGGTTACGGGTAGCGGCGCCGAAGATGGGACGATGCACCGGTGAGCGACATCATCGACGAGCTGAGCTGGCGCGGGCTCATTGCCGTGTCCACCGACCTGGACGACCTGCGCAAGGCGCTGGACACCGGGATTGTCACGTTTTACTGCGGCTTCGACCCGACCGCGCCGGGCTTGCACATCGGCAACCTCGTGCAGCTGCTGACCATGCGACGGCTGCAGCTGGCTGGCCACCGGCCGATCGCGATCGTCGGCGGCGCGACCGGGCTGATCGGGGACCCGGGCGGCAAGTCGGTCGAGCGCGTGCTGAACCCCCGCGAGGTGGTCGCTGAGTGGGTCGAGCGGATCAGGGGCGAGGTCAACCGGTTCCTGGACTTCACGCCGGGCCCGACCGGAGGCATCGTGGTCAGCAACCTCGACTGGACCGGGGAGCTATCCGCGATCGACTTCCTGCGCGACATCGGCAAGCACTTCCCGGTGAACCAGATGCTGTCCCGCGAGGTCGTCCGCGCGCGGCTGGAGTCGGCCGGGATCAGCTACACCGAGTTCAGCTACCAGGTCCTGCAGGCCAATGACTACCTGGAGCTGCACAACAGGCATGAGTGCACGCTGCAGATCGGCGGCAGCGACCAGTGGGGCAACCTGGTCTCCGGCGTTGACCTGATCCGCCGCGTGACCGGCGACTCGGTGCACGCGATGGCCACGCCGCTGATCACCAAGCCGGACGGCACCAAGTACGGCAAGACCGAGGGCGAGGCTGTCTGGCTGAGTCAGGACCTGATGAGCTCGTACGCGTTCTACCAGTTCTGGCTGAACCGTGCCGACGCCGAGGCGCCCGGCCTGCTGCGGGTCTTCTCGTTCCGCTCGCGGGCGGAGATCGAGGAGCTGGAGCAGGAGATCGCTGACCGGCCGGCCGCCAGGCGGGCCCAGCGGCTGCTGGCTGAGGAGCTGACGATCCTGGTCCACGGCCGGGCCGAGCTGGCGCGGGTGCAGGCGGCTAGCGAGGCGCTGTTCGGCCAGGGTGACCTGAGGGCGCTTGATGCCGCGACGCTCGCGGCTGCCATCGCCGAGGTGCCCCATGCTGACATCGACGCGGCGCCGGGCGAGCTGCCTCCGGTTGCCGACCTGATGGCCGCGACCGGGATCGTGGCCAGCAAGTCGGAGGCCAGGCGGGCGATCGTCGCGGGCGGCGCCTACCTCAACAACGAGCGGGTCCTGGCCGAGGACGCCGTCCCGGCCGGGAGCGACCTGCTGGACGGCCAGTACCTGGTGCTGCGCCGCGGGAAGCGGACCGTGGGCGCCGTGCGGCTGCGTCGCGGCTGACGATCGGTCAGCCCGGCAAACCCTTTCAGGCAGGGAACGGGGTGGCGACGGGCGGGTGCGCGCCGGCCGGCTCGCGCTGGCCCGTGGCTGATCGGCAAGCAGCCGTAAGCCGTCGCCAATCGTGAATGGCGCGTTAGCTGATTTACGGCATATGCAGTGTTATTAGTCACAAGGACTGCTGCCGGACGGTACGGCCTATCTCGTCCCTGCCGCCTTGCGGTCGCGCGGCCCGCGCAGGCCGGGGATAGATGGCATCGCGGCAGGTCAGAGGGCCTGTCCGGAGGCGGGCGGGCGGACTAATGCGCAGAACCGGCACGACGCCCGAAAGCCTCGATTTGACTTACGGGCCGTTGCTGCCTAGTGTTTCGTCCTGCCCCGAGAGAGCGGGAAGCCCGGCAGGGCGGCCAGCTTGAGGGGCCAGCTCCCTCCCCCAACAGACGGCTACCTAATGTCGTACATCCGGCATCGGGTAAGCCTGGTGAGGGTATGCTGGCTCTACCGTAAGTAACTATGCAAGTCCAGTCCAGCTAACAGACTTGACAACCTATGGCTGGTTCGGTAAGTTAGCAGGGTTGCCCCGGTGGAGGTCGAGCGACCTCTGACGGTGAGCGTCCGCTCCTTGAGAACTCAACAGCGTGCTAAAAGCCAGTGCACATGCACAACCTCGTCAATGGGGGGCAGGGCCGATTCGTCGGCAATGCTAACCCCGACGATTAATGCCAGATCGCCTCGCAGGCCAATGGTCGTCGAGGCATCTCTTCAAGTCTGCACTCCGCATCCGCCCTCGGGCGCTAGCGGTTCTGCATATAGACATTCAACGGAGAGTTTGATCCTGGCTCAGGACGAACGCTGGCGGCGTGCTTAACACATGCAAGTCGAGCGGAAAGGCCCTTCGGGGTACTCG
>Ga0335073_10007031_pt1 | contig 15785 bp, 13 predicted proteins | sample Lox_Sample_22_FD_207093 | JGI IMG/M metagenome (GOLD analysis project Ga0335073, IMG submission 207093) | Soil microbial communities from Loxahatchee National Wildlife Refuge, Florida, United States - Lox_Sample_2.2 | ecosystem: Environmental > Terrestrial > Soil > Wetlands | place: USA... | reverse complement strand
TTTCTGGCACCACCAGCTTCCCCAGTGTCACCGCCTACCCCGGCGTAACGATTCCCGCCGACGGCGCCTGGCACCAGATCAGCGTGATGCGCTACAACATGGCTAACCCCTACGATCCCGGACAGGCCTACATTTATTTGCAGACTGTGCCGGCATCAGGGAACGACCTCGTGTCGTTCTACGTGGATGACTTCCAGCTGGCCTACGTCCCTCCGCCTACGATTCAAACCAACATTCCTTCTATTTTCCAAACTCTTCAACCCTTCTTCCGTGTCGGCGCCGAAGTAGACTTGACTGATCTTTCCGGCCCGCACCTCCAACTCTTGACCAAGCATTTCGCCAGCATCACTTCCGGCAATGACATGAAGTGGAGTTCGGTGGAAGCTACAAAAGGCACCTACACGTTCGAAAACGCCGACAGTGAAGTGGGCATGGCCGTGTGCAACGACATGCACATCCGCGGCCACAACCTGGTGTGGTCCACCGGTGAGCAAACCCCCGCCTATGCTACTGGCGATGGCACCAATTCGCCCGCCAATCAAGCCGTGGTCACCGCCAACATCCAGGAGCATATCCAAAGTGAAGTGCAACACTTCGGCAGCGCCGTCTACGCGTGGGATGTGGTCAACGAGCCCATCGATCCCTCGCAACCCGATTGCTTGCAGCACGGACCGTTCTACCAGGTGCTCGGCAAGACCTACATCGATGTCGCTTTGCAGGCCGCGCGGCAATACGCGCCGCCCGGCACGCTGCTCTTCATCAACGACTACAGCACCACCGACGCCAATCGTCTCGCGTGTCTCGTCAGCGTGATTCGCGACCTGAAGAGCCGCGGCATCCCGCTCGACGGTCTCGGCCACGAGATGCACAACGACATCAACTACCCATCGGCGGACGCCGTTGTCCACGCCGTAGACACGATTCACGAAAACTTCCGGGATCTCGATCAGCAGGTCACCGAAATGGACGTCAGCGTCTACAACGCCGGCGACAATACTTCCAACTATTCTCCCACCATACCGCCGGCTCTTATCGCCGAGCAGGGTTGGCTCTACAAGCAATATTTCGACGCGCTGCGCCGCTTGCGCGGAAAAATCAGCGCCCTCACCTTCTGGGGTTTCGCCGATGACGACACCTGGCTCGACAGCTTCCCGATCACCCGTCTCGATGAGCCGCTGCCTTTCGACACCGAGCTGCAAGCCAAGCCCGCGTATTGGGGCGTTGTCGATCCCACGCAGTTGCCGGGATACGGCCTCTCGTTTGCTCTAGCACCCGAGAAAGCTGCTGAACAGGGTCGCGGTGAAGATCACGACATGCACGTCTTCACCGTAACGGCCACGAACGGGGACGTGGGGATTGCCTACACGACCCAGATCACCGGCTTCACGCTGCAGCCTTTTGGCGGTTTTGGCCGCGACCGCTGCAAACCCGTAATCACCCCGCCAGCTGCTTATCCCATTGCGCTAGGCGATCTCGGCGTTAGCGCGACAGCCAGCGCGGCGTTTACCGTGGACTTCCAAGGCTGCGACGATGACGCGGATTTTCTCTTGACCGTGCCGTGGACCTCCGCAACCTATGACACCGGAACCTTTGTGACCGTCATCCGCCACCATCGCCGCGATCGCGGCAAGTTCTAAATGGACGAGCGGCTCTACGCCGCTCCCGCAGCAGCGCAGCGTGGCGTGCTCTGCGCCGCCGCCGGTTTCTGGCTCCGGACGGCGGTGCTTTAGCCTCTCGGGCGCGGCTACCAGCCCATTTGGCGCATTCGCTCCACGATCAGTTCGCTGTAGTGATTCATGTGCTCAGGCTTTCGCTTCAGCGGCAACGGCAGAGTGGCAGCTAGTCTGGCCGAGTCTTGCCGGTCGAGATTCCGCGCGGAGGTTCGGTAATAGTAACGGCTCGCCGACTCCGCGCCATAAACGCCCGGACCCCACTCCACCACATTTAGATACAGTTCGAGGATCCGCTTCTTGCCCAGCACCAATTCCGCTACCGGGACCAGCGTAAACTCAGCGCCCTTGCGCAAAATCGAGCGGCCGGTTCCGAAAAACAAATTCTTTACCAGTTGCTGCGTGATCGTCGACCCGCCGCGCAGCCGGCCGCCTTCCATGTCGCCTTCCGCGGCGAGCTCAATCGCGTGCCAGTCGAACCCATGATGCTGGTAGAAGCGAGCGTCTTCTGCGGCGATCACCGCGTGCTGGAAGTCCGGCGAGATTTGGCTCAGAGGAACGAATTCGTAGCGCTCGCGATACGCCGCCCCGTGGATCCACGCTTCCAGGCGACGTTCCATGTGCACCGCCGTAGTCGGCGGATCAATCCACCGAGCAGCCACCAGCAGCAGCGCTGCAAGCGACCAAAGGCCCGCCACTCCGATAAGCAGCCAGCGAACAAAAAATCGTAGCGAGCGTTTCCTGGGCGGTAGCTCGGGGCGAATCTCTGGATCTTCAGGCACGCTTCAGAATAACAATTTCACTGCCGGCGCAAGGCCGGTTTCCTGCTGCCAACGCTTCGGTGCTTGCGTGCCGGAAGCAGTCGCAACCAACCCTCGGCGAAACTACTTCCGCGTCATACGGAACTCGATCATCAACCGCTCTTCGCCTTGCTCATTGATCAGGAAATGGCGATGCAGCAGAACCCGGCCGTCATCCTCGAGGTGCGCGCGTGCCACGGTCTTACGCCCGGGATGCTCGGTATCCAGCGGTGTGGTCCAGAGGACGATGTTTTTGCCGTCGAAGGTGCCGTCGCTCTGGCGAATCGACATGGTCGTCTGGTGCGAGTCGTACCATACGGTCGTGAAGCGATTCGTTTTCGAATCGAAACCGGAGATTCCCGTGCCGGTCGTTTTCGTTCCGTCAGCGCTGAAGAAGACAAAATCCGACTGCAGGAACTTGCCGTCCTGAATCATGTACTGCTTGCAGGTTCCTTTGGTTTCGATCGGCTTGCCGTTCATGGGGAAGAACGTCTTGACCACGTCCCAATCGCCCGCAAATTGCGCCAGCAATTTTTGTCCGGCGCCCGGCGCGTTCGGCGGCTCGTATTGATTGTGCGTTTGCTGCGCTACGGCCGGTGTGGCCAGCAGCAGTGCCGCGCTCGTCCACGTCCGCATGACTCGCCACAATAAGCGAAGGCCCGAGGCACCGCCGAACAACCCAATCGATAGGCTCGAAAATCTCAACGTATCCTCCCTCACGTTCAACTCTCAGAAAGCCGCTTCCCGCCTGCGCTAAAACTCCACCCGCGCCGAAAACTGAAACGAGCGCGCCGGCAACTGGCTCGTAATTCCGGTCAACGGCTGCCCAAAGCCCACCCCGGCCGTTGCGCCATTCCCGTACGTTCCGCTATACCCGACGAAATTCGCATGATTGAACACGTTGAACGCTTCCGCTCGCGTCCGCAAGCGCAAACGGTCCTTGATCGGAAACTCTTTCTCCACGAAGGGCTCGAAGTCGTAGATGGGGCGACCCCTTCCGGCGTTGCGCCCCACCACCACACCGTTAATGACCGGCCGGTCGGTTGTCCCGCCAGTGTCTCCGCTGTTGGTCGTGCCAGTCACGTAATTGAACGGCAGCCCAGACGCCAGGGTCGCAATTCCGCCGACGTGAAATCCCCACGGCGCGCTGTACGTCCCGCTGACCACAAAGCGATGCCGTTGATCGAACAAAGCATTCCCGTTCTCGAGGCTTCCGGTAACGTTCGGATTGTTCGGATTCTGTCCGGTCGCATCGGGATCCACGTTGTCGATGGTGTGCGAGTACACATAGCTCGTCAGCATCGCGAAATGATTTGAGAATTGGTGGCTGAGGTTCACGTTTAGCGCTTGGTAGTAGACGTAGCCATCGTTCACGTCGCTCGTAATCACGGAATACGCCGGCTGCGGCGGATTGGCCACCGTAATGCTGCAGGTCCTTCCAGCGGCGGCGTAGAAGGCTACCCATAGCGGCCGCGTGCAGTTCGCCGCCTGCGCTGCGGTTGCCGCTGTCCCCACGCACGCCGGGTTCACTGCCTGGTCGCAGAAGAACTGTCCTTGCGCGGTGCGCACAAAGGGAGCCGGCGGATCAACGTCCAGCGGCCGCACCACGTGCACCGTGTGCGAGCCCACGTAGTCCACGCTCAGCACCCAGCCCCTCGCGATGCGCCGTTCCACGCCCAGCGTCCATTGCTCTGAATATGGATTGAGCAGCGCATTCGGATAGCCGATCAGCTGATCCACCGGGAAAAATTGATTGTAGTAAGCGGCTCGCCCAGGACGAATATAAATCGTCCGCACCGGCGCCACCGCTCCCGCCGGAAACGCCGGCAGCGGCACATCCGCCACGCTGGTAGGAAAGCCAATTTGGCCGGGGCTCGCGGTGAAATTAAACACCCCCGCCGGTCCGCCCAGCGCATAGTTCGCTTCGGAGTTGTCCACCACCTGGGAGTAATACAGGCCGAACCCGGCGCGGATCACCGTCTTTCCGTCGCCGCGCACGTTGTACGCAAAGCCGATTCGCGGCGCGAAATTCTTCGTGCCATCCGTAAAGGTCTGCCGCTCGTAGCGCAACCCGAGGTTCAGCGTGAGATCTCTCCGCACGCGAAAGTCGTCTTGCGCGTAGAGCGACCACAAGGTGTCGTCCACGGTGTAGTTGGCGCTTCCGTAGCTTTGCGTGTAGGTTCTGACGTTGGCGATGTTGTCCAGATAGGTTGCGCTTTCGCAGTCCGCCAGCGCCAGCGTGCAGGTGTTGTAGGTCAGCTGTCCCAGAAAGATCGGTCCGCCGAACTCTTTGCTGTCTCCGCCGTTATGCGCATGCAGCAAATCCGCGCCGAACCGGATCTGATGCTGCCCGAGGGTCCACGCCACTGTATCCGCCACGCTATACTGCCGGTTCAGTAGCAGCGCCGACTGGGACGTCCCCGTCGTAAAAGTTCCGCCCGCCGAAATGGGCACCACGAATTGCGTTCCATTGATCGCTGGATCGAACTCTGTGATCGGCGCCGCGAGTTGAAATTCGGCTCTCGCCGTGTTTACCAGCGATGGTGAAAGCACCGCCGTCTCCCCTGCGTCAATCGTGTACGTGCGCCGCCGAAAAATACGATCGACCGTTGGCAGGCTGTTTCCTCCCACTGTCCCGTTGGGATTGGTGTCGTGAAAGCTGTCCGTATTGGCGCGGAAAAACACCGTGTTCTCGGCGTTGATCTGATGGTCCAGGCGCAACAGCGACAGCCATCCCGCGTAGTGTCCCACAAAAACGCTGGGGTCCAACGGCGACGTCACCGGTGATCCCCGGTTTTGTCGGCTGTACTCGCCGGAAAAAAAGAAATACGTCTTCGCCAGCTTCGGGATTGGGCCACCCAGCGAAGCGTCCAGTTGCCCCAGTGAATCCGTCACGATCTGGTTTCCGCTCGTGGCGTTCGTCGTCGTGAAGCCGGCCAGCTTCGCACCCAGGTCGCTCGGCCTCCACAATCCTTCCAGGTCGCCGTGATATTCGTCTCCGCCGCTCCTGGTGATGATGTTCACCACCCCGCCGGTAGTGGCCCCGAACTCCGCCGAAAACGCATTCTCCAGCACGGTCATTTCCTGCACCGCGTCGCGTGGCACATTCGAGAAGATCGTCTGCCGCCCCCAACTGTCAATCGCCGCGCTTCCGTCCACCACCCACGCCGTCTGCCGCCGTCCCGATCCATTCGTCGTGAACAAATCCTCGTTCATGAATACGTCGCCCATGTTGATCGCCGGGCGGTTCGCCGCATTCAATAGCGGCAGATACGTAATTCTCTGGTTCAGCAGCGGCATTTCCTGAATCTGTTCCTGCCCCAGCCGGTCTCCCAGTTGCGGCTCGTCCGTGCGAATTTCTCCCGCCGTGCCAGTCACCAGGACTTCCACGTCTTTTTCGGAGACGCTCAGCTGCAGCTCCACGTCCGCCGTCGTTCCGCCTTCCAGCACGATCTCCCGGCTGACGTCCGCGAAGCCTTCCTTATGCGCGAGCAGCGCGTACCGGCCGATTGCCACGCCGGCGAACACGAAATTCCCCGCCGTATCCGTTTGCGCCTTCCGCTCCGTTTCAGTGAGCTTGCTCGTCAGCGTCAGGTCGACGCCCGCCACCGCGGCTCGGCTTTGATCCAGCACCTGTCCGCGAATCCCCGCTGCGTCCGGTGTCTGCGCCGGCAGCGTCGCCACAGCCGCCAGCATGCCAACGCTTGACGTCACCAAAAATGCCAGTCCTCGTATACAGCGGTTCGTTGCCCAGAACGTGTCCCAGCGCCTCATGCGATCTCGCCCCCGGTGGATTTTCCAAAACGGGCAAAGCTATCGCTTCAAACGCGGTACTACCAGCCCTAGTAGCTTTCGCTCTTTTACTTAACGGTTTTTCAACTCTTGAGGACCAATTCGTCGGATAAGGTTTTCTGTCACGTCGGAACTGCCCGAGAAACGCTCAGCCGGGCAGCGGTTTTGGAGGAGGGCTGGTCAATGCAGCGCGGGTGAACTCACCAGAGCCCCGGATCGCACGGGCTGCGCATCGGGTGGCATGGCGCTCGCCAGCAGCAGGACGGCGCCGCAAAACATCAGCGTATCGGCCATATAGTTGAACCCATTCCCCAGGCTGGCGCGGTCCACCACTGCGATCGGCACGTAGACCACTAACTCAACGAACAGCACCGCGGCGCCCGCCAACGTCGCCGCGTCGCGCGTTTTCTTCCCGACCAGCAGAAGAACGCCCGCGACCCCGTAAATCGCTGCGGCTAGGTACGCCCAAACGACGTGTCCGTAGATGTAGACCGGGACCACCCGCTCCAACGGCACGCCCGGAACGCGGTCGGCGTGCAAGAATTGCTCGATGCTGTAAACCAGCACCGGCACACCCACAAAATACCGTGCAATTGCGGCCAGGATGCGCTTGCTACGCTCCGCTGGCTCCGTCAGGCTCGCCGCCAGCGCCAGCGCGCCTCCGCTGAACGCCAATTCCCGCAGCGTCAGAATCGCCGCTATCCGGTTGCCGGGTTGCTGCGCCCAACCCGGAGCGTCCATCAGCAACACAAAAAGAAAAAACGTCAAACCCACCAGACTCGCCGCGAGTCGCGCCTGAATCCTCGTCACCAGGCTGAACCCAGCGGCGATAAAGCAAGCACCCACGACGTACGCCCAAAACAAATGCCATGGAATGAATTTCGGCACGATCGATGCGATGCCGGCCGCCTGGGTGAAGTGTTCGGTTCCGAACCCCGCGAGTGGCGCGGCATAGAAGAGCGGTCCCCATAGCAGCAACTTCTCGACTCCCGGCGTTTTTTGCCAGTCCCCGCGAAGAAAAATTACCGCCAGCCCAGCCGCCAGCACAGCTCCAAAAACGGCGTACGACCAAAGCACGTCGTGCGGGATCGCTGCCGAAGCCGCAAAAATCCACGCTTGCTCAAGATTCCCGCTCATGGACTTGTCCCACCCCCGCAAAGCCCGTCAATATCCTCTGGGCGGACAGCTGACGCAAGTACCACATCCGTGTTTTCCTTCCATACCACTTCAATACCACTACGGAATCGCCCGCACCGGCTCACGCCAAAAATCGCAGGTAATACAAAACTCCCACAATCGTTTTCGCGTCCCGAATCTCATTCCGCTCAATCATCTTCTCCACTTCTTTTCGCGTGAACGCCTGTGCCTCGATCCGCTCATCTTCTTCCGGTGTCGCCTCTCCCGCCGTCAACCCTTCCGCCAGCAAAATGTACATTCGCTCTTCCAAAAATCCTGGGGTCGGGAATACCTCCAAAAACACCTTCACTTTTTTCGCCCGGTAACCCGTCTCTTCAATCATCTCGCGCAGCGCCGCTTCCTTCGGCTTCTCTCCCTCGTCAATCCGCCCCGCCACCAGTTCCCACAGGTACTGCCGCGTCGCATGCCGGTACTGCCGGATCAACAGAATCCGTTTGTCCGGCAAAATCGGCAGCACCACCACGGAACCTGGATGCGTAATCACTTCGCGTACCGCTCGAACTCCGCTCGGCTCGACCACTTCGTCCCGTCGCAGTCCGAACACCGGCCCTTCATAAATCATTTCGCTTTTCACCACCGTTGCGGTCGCTTCCACTCTCTTTTTCTTCGCCATGACCAGTACGTTTTCTCCGCCGTTATCATACACTGTAGGGAGTATTCGCCGGCTCACAGCCCCCGCCGCAGCATTTAACTATGTGGCCGCGGCTTCATTCGGCGCATCCATATCCGCAGCACGGTTTTCGCGCTCACGCGCATCGCTACAACGACATACCCATGCCCATCAACACCATCATCGTGGACGACGAAAAGCCCGCTCGCGAAGAGCTCGCCTTTCTCCTGAAAGCCTTCCCGGAAATCAACGTTATCGGCCAGGGCAAGAACGGCGTCGAAGCCGTCTCCCTTATCAAGGAACACGCTCCCGATCTGGTCTTTCTCGATGTCCAAATGCCCGGCCTCGATGGCTTCGGCGTTCTCAAGAAGCTTGTCGAACGCAAAATGAAAATGCCTCACGTCGTTTTTGCGACCGCGTTCGATCAATACGCGGTGCAGGCCTTCGATGTAAACGCCGTCGACTACGTTCTCAAGCCTTTCGACAAGGCTCGCATCTCCAAAGCCATTCAGCGCGCGCGCAAAGCTCTCGATTCGGAAGCGTCTACCACGGATCGGCTCGAACAGCTCGTCAACCAGCTCGGCAACGCCAAAGAACGCGACATTCCCCCGCGCCTTAAAGTCCTCATCAAAGTCCAGCAACGGCTTCTCTTGGTCAACGCCGAAGACGTCGTCTTCGCCACTATCGACGGCGGCGACGTTACCGTCTCCACTCGCGAAATCCAGGGCTCCTCCAACTACCGCACGCTCGAAGAACTCGACGAGGCCCTCGAGTCCGACCATTTCTGGCGCCCGCACCGCTCCTTCCTCATCAACCTGCGGCACGTCAAAGAAGTAGTGCCCTGGTTCAACGCCACCTACATGCTCAAGATGAACGACAAAAACTCCACCGAAGTCCCCGTCAGCCGCCCTCAGGCCAAACGCCTCCGCGAACTCTTCAAGTTGTAGTCTGCGATGCCGAAGGAATCGGGAGGCGGTGTGTGGGGCTAAGCTGGATTGCGATCCTATGCAGGCGACTTTTGCGGCTGGTGCTTGTACGCCGCGCTGAACCGCACCCTCAGCAGCCAAAAAATCAACAACACCAGTGGCAATAGGCTCAAGATGATGTACAGGAATACATTAAATATCGCCGCGGGCAAATGCCGTCCGATTCCGACGGTCCTGAGCAACCGCAGTGGCCGATTATTCCCTCCCAGGAAAAACGAGCCTGCGGCAATGAACAACCCGAAGCACATCCGCCAGAGATGCCGCGCTATCCGCGTGGCTCCGGCAACGCCGCCGCGTACCAGCATCCGCACATCTCCGGCAGCCGCCAGCAGAATCACCGTACCCATGAAAAAAGTCATACCCACCGGCACGCCATCTTGCGAGGTAGCGCCGCTGCGCAGGATCTGGATCCCGGTCATCCAAGTCAGAATGCCGAGCACCAAGGGGATCAGCAGTACCGCCCAGTCGTAACGGTGCGTCTCTCCATCTTTGCGGCGGGCCGTCAGCCAGGCTGTTCCAACCAGATAAAAGGTTAGCAATCCGGCTGCGATGTTGCTGGGCTGATGCTTCACGATCGCAAGATAGGTCGCCGCAACGGCCATGGTTAGCATCGCGGCTACGAATGCTTTCCCAGCAAGTACGTGCCGCGGTGAGCCCTTCCGGAACACCATGGCCGCAGCCCCGGAAGGCAGCGCCAAAACGCCGGCCGCAATATGCAACACCAATACGGGGGAATAGGCCATGGTCCCACCTCTAACTCCCTAAGACGGAGACGCAGCCCAGAGATTACCAGCGAAGCCACAGCCGGATACTTGCAATTGGCCATCTTTCCTTCCGCCCTTCTCCGTGACAGTATGGTAGAATAGTGTCATGCAGGGAGGGCCGTGACATGGCGCTTAAAGCGCATGCCCGAGTCAATCAGAATGGCCGTGTCGTCATTCCCGCCGCCTTCCGGAAGAAGTTAGGCATACGCGCCGGCGACGAAGTAATCCTGCGGGTGGAAGGCGATGAATTGCGGATCACCACCATGAAGCGCAACATCGAGCGCGCTCAACAGTTCGTCCGTAAGTTTGTGAAACCAGGCGTGTCGCTCGTCGATGAATTGATTGCCGAGCGGCGCGAAGCCGCCCGGAATGAGTAGGGTTGTGCTGGATGCCTCAGCTCTTCTCGCCCTCTTTAATCAGGAGCCTGGCTGCGAGACGCTGACGGGCGAATTGCTAAACGAAGCGATCGCCAGCACTGTCAACTTGGCAGAAGTCCACAGTAAGCTTGTTGCTTGTGGGGGTAGCTCTAACGGCGCGTGGGAACATGTCACTAGTGTGGTGCGGGAGGCTGTGCCTTTCACGGCAGAGCACGCCAAACTCGCCGGCGATCTGGTGTCGCAAACTCGCCCGCTTGGTCTATCGCTGGGCGACCGCGCTTGCCTGGCCCTGGGCATCAGCTTAAATGCTCCCATCTACACCGCGGACAAATCCTGGAAAAAGCTGAAAGTGGGTGCGCCCATCCACAGCATCAGATAGAAATGCCACGCAATTCGCCAGTCATCAACCGTCCGTGCTAGCATCAATTCGACCCGATGGATTTTGCTCTTAACGACCACCAAAAACTCATCCGCGACACGGTCCGCCAATTCATGGAAGCGGAAGTGCGCCCTACCGTGAAGCAGCGCGACCGCGAAGAGCGTTTTCCCTCCCAGGAAATCAAAAAGCTCGCCGAACTCGGCTGCTGCGGCATGATGACCCCCGAAGAGTGGGGCGGCGCCGGTCTCGATACGCTTTCCTACGTGCTCATGATGGAAGAAGTGGCCCGCGTGGACGCTGGCATGGCTACTACGCTTGGCGTCACTAATTCCGCCGTCCAAATCCCGCTGCTCAAATTCGGCACCGACGACCAAAAGAAGAAATACCTGCGCCGCCTCGCTACCGGCGAAATCATCGGCTCCTTCTGCCTGACCGAGCCCGGCGCCGGCTCCGATGCCGCCGGGATTCAGGCGCGGGCGGTGGCGGCCGAACGCGTCGGCGCGGGCCTTGGCGTGCGAGCGGCGGCGGTCGGGTCGCTGGCGCCTGCTGCGGGTGCCTCGTGGGCTGGCGCTCCTCTCGGCACGCCGTCCGGCGATATTTACAAGCTCAACGGGACGAAGACCTGGGTGTCCAACGGCTCCGTCGCCGGCGTGTTCCTCGTGTTCGCCAAGACCGACCCCGAGGCCGGGGGCAGAGGCCTTACCGCCTTTCTGGTCGAGCCGACCTTTCCCGGCTTCAAAGTCGGCCGCCACGAAGAAAAAATGGGCCAGCGCAGCTCCCCCACGGTGGAAGTCCTTTTGAATGAGTGCGAAGTGCCCCGCGAGAACCGCCTCGGCGAAGAGGGCCAAGGCCTCAAAATCGCCCTGAGCACGCTTGACGGAGGACGGATCGGCATCGCTGCCTTGGCGCTCGGCCTCGCCGAGGGCGCATTTAACGAGGCGGTTAAATACGCCAAGCAACGCCATGCCTTCGGCAAGTCCATCGGCGAATTCCAGGCTATCCAGTGGATGCTGGCCGACATGCAAACCGAAATCGAAGCCGCCCGCGGTCTCGTCTATCACGCTGCCTGGCTCAAAGACCATCAGCCCAGCAAGCTGGGCTCCGCCGCTTCCAAGGCAAAACTTTACGCGAGTGAGATGGCCAATCGCGTCGTCTACAAAGCCGTGCAAATCCACGGCAGCTCCGGCTATTCGCGCGAAACCGACGTCGAGCGCATGTACCGCGACGCCCGCGTCGTCTCCATCTACGAAGGCACCAGCGAAATCCAGCGTATGATCATCGCCCGCGATATTCTGAAGTAGAGTCGGGTAGCACAGGCACTCTTGCCTGTGCAGCTTCAAAAGTGGCACGCATCACACCGCGCAGGCAGGAGCGCCTGTGCCACAGGAGATGAATCGTTGGCAGCGGGAGAAGGTAAAAAGAAGCGCGTAGTCAGCGGCATGCGGCCCACGGGCCGCCTGCACATCGGGCATTACTTCGGCGCCCTCGAAAACTGGGTCCGCCTGCAAAGCGATCCTGAATTCGAATGCTTCTACTTCATCGCCGACTGGCACGCCCTCACCAGCGACTACGCCGACACCTCTGCCGTCGCGCAAAATACGATCGAAATCATGACCGATTACTTGGCGGCTGGGCTCGATCCGACCAAGTCGGTCATTTTCCAGCAATCGCTCGTTCCGGAACACGCCGAGCTTCACCTGCTCCTCTCGATGGTCACACCGCTGGGCTGGCTCGAACGCGTGCCCACCTACAAAGAAGCCCTCGAAAACGTCAAAGATAAAGATCTCCACAACTACGGCTTCCTCGGCTACCCCGTCCTCCAATGTGCCGACATCACCATCTACAGCTCACCCGAAATCGCCGGCCTCTACGTTCCCGTCGGCGAAGACCAGGTCTCCCACGTCGAAACCAGCCGCGAAATCGTCCGAAAATTCAATGTGCATTATGGAGTGAGGATTGATAGGGAGGCCATGGTTTCGGCGATTCATGATGGCTACTTGCCGCTCTCGATGATCTTTGAGGGAACCGGTAAGAACGAGCTTAATGTGGATCAACTTGTCGCAGCGGAACAAGAGTTAGAAGGGCGGATCCGGCGTCGCATAAGCGAGATCGGACTAGAGAACTGGAACCGAAAACTCATGAGGCTCGAAGGAAGTTCGTCCAGAATACCGGGCACCAAGAAGGTAGATCAGGATTACGTACGTTTTGTGCAGGTGCTGGTCGAGCCCCAAGCCATGCTCACCAAAACCCCGCGCATCCCCGGCACCGATGGCCGCAAAATGTCCAAAAGCTACGGCAACGCCATCATGCTCAGCGAGTCGAACGAAAGCATTTGGGAAAAAGTCCGGCCCATGAAGACCGACCCCGCTCGCATCCGTCGCACCGACAAAGGCAATCCCGACGTCTGCCCCGTCTACGACTGGCACAAACTTTTTTCTCCCAAAGAAACACTCGACTGGGCCGCCCATGGCTGTCGTACCGCCGAAATCGGCTGCATCGATTGCAAAAAGAAAATGGTCGAGCATCTGGTAACGTGGATCGCGCCAATACGCGAGCGCCGCATCCAATACGAAAAGCATCCGGCGCGCGTGCTCGAAATGATTGACGCAGGTTCGAAGCGCGCCCGCGTCGAAGCCCAGAACACCATGCAACGCGTCCGCGAAGCCGTCTTCCACTGGGACAAAAAACGCGCTCAAATCAAAACTTCCATTGAAGTTCACGAATCCCACGACTAAGTAGCACAGGCTTGGCCTGAGCTTCGAAGGGCACTCCTGCCTGTGCCGCTGTGTGCGAGCCGAGAACTGCGGAAACGAACGGAGCCGCCAGCCGGAGCGCTTGCCCCCGCAACTTCCCGCAAGTAGCCCCTGCAAGAAACGTGTAGAATTACCGCAGCACGACCGCACCGCGCAAACAGCGCAGCCCCCTGTGCTTGCGCTACAGGAGAGGAATGGCCACACCCGGAAATAAGCTGACCCGCGAACCCGCCTACAAAGTACATATCCCCCTCTACGAAGGTCCGCTCGACCTGCTGCTGGACTTGATCAAGCAGCAGAAAATGAGTATCCACGACATTCGCATTTCCGAAATCACCGCCCAGTACTTGAATTATCTGCACACGCTCGAAGAATTGAACGTGGATGTGTCCGCGGAATTTATCTATATGGCCGCCACGCTGATTTACATCAAGTCGAAAATGCTGCTCCCACCGGATCCGCTGGCCAGCGAAGAAGATCAAAACGCCGATCCGCGTGCCGAACTGGTCCAGCGTCTCGTGGAGCACGAAAAATTCAAGAACGCTGCCGCTTTGCTCTATCAGAAACAGCAAATTGAGGAGAACGTCTGGTCCAAGCCGGACAAGTCTCTTTACAACGATGAGGGCACGGAAGGCGAACTGGTCGTTTCGCTCGTCGATTTGGTGAAAGTGTTCCAGCAAGTGCTGGAGCGCCGCCGCGAAGTGGCGCGCATCGACCTGAAACATGAAGAGTTCACGGTCGCGCAAATGATCGCGGCGCTGCGGGCGCAAATCGTGGCTAGCGAAGAAAGCTCCGTGAGCCTGGTGCAGTTTTTTGAAGCGTGCCCGTCGCGGCACGCGATGATCGTAGCGTTTTTGGCGGTGCTGGAAATGGTCAAGTTGCAAGCGGTGTTGCTGGTGCAGGAAAAGCAGTTTGGCGAAATTGTGGTGAAGAAAGGCAAATCGTTCGAAGTGGCATTCGATGAAAACGGGGCACTGCGCATGGTGGACGAGGAGTACAAATAACAGCGAAGCATAGCGATGTGAACCTACGAAAAGCGCCGCAGTTGGTGCGGTGATGGTGTTCGAAAGCTGCGGGGAGGACTGGAGAGCGCGCAATGATTAAAGTGAGCGTGTTTTATCCGAACGGAAGCGGCCACAAATTCGACATGAAGTACTACTGCGACAAGCACATGCCGATGGTGCAGCGATTGCTCGGTTCGGCGGTGAAAGGCACCGCTGTGGAGCAGGGAATCGGCGGCATGGCTCCGGATGCTCCGCCAACGTACCTGGCGATGGGACATCTGCTGTTCGAATCGGTGGAAAGCTTTCAGGCGAGTTTCGGTCCGCACATGGCGCAGATTGTGGGCGATATTCCGAATTACACGAACACCCAGCCGACGATTCAGGTGAGCGAAGTGAAGATTTAAAGGAAGCGAGACAGCGGAACGCAGAGACGCCGAGAACGCAGGGAAAAGCAGCGGACGCTTTGATCGGGTGCCGGCAGATGAGGATTCAACGGATTGGTGGGAGAATAGAGCCAGGCATCCGCGGGGAGAAGAAGGCTGGGAATGACTAACGAGGAAAGAAAAGCGGCGCTGGAAGCGATCATCTACGCGGCGGACGAGCCGGCGACCGTCGAGCAACTGGCGAAGGCGCTCGGCGAAGAAAAGCTCGTCGTGCAGTCGTCGCTGGATGAACTGGTCGCGGCCTACGCTACGGAAGAGCGGGGGATCGAGGTTCGCTGCGTGGCGGGCGGATACAAGCTGTACACGAAACCGCAGCAGCACGACGTGGTGCGGCGCTTCATCAAGAGTTTGCGGCCGCCACTTCGTTTGACGATGCCGGCACTCGAGACCTTGGCGGTGATTGCGTACAAGCAGCCGGTGACGGCGCCGGAAATTTCTGAGATTCGCGGGGTGAACACGTCGGGCGTCATCAGCACGCTGTTGGACAAGCGGCTTATTACGACCGCGGGGCGTAAGGAAGTGATTGGGCGGCCGATTCTCTATAAAACGTCCAAGGAATTTTTGATGCGGTTCGGGTTGAGCGATCTGGAAGAGTTGCCGAGCCTGAAGGAGTTTGAAGCGTTGGCACGCGAGGCGCTGGGGACGGATGAAGGCGTAGCTCGGGCGGAGGGCGGCCTTTCGGAAGAAGCCCTCGGGGTGAACGAATTGGCGAGCAGCCCGATCCACAGTGCGGAAGGCACGACCACGGCGGTCGCCGACGAAGCCGGCGAAAACTTGGTGACGGCTGAGAATGTCTCCGGCGAGAGTGCCGCATCGGAGAGCGCGGAGGCGATGCCACAGGTGGGCAGTGCGCAGGCGGAGCCGGATGTAATCGCGACGGGACAAGAGTTGGTGGTGCCGGAAGTAGCGCCGAGCGAGCAGAAAGCCGGTCAAGCGATTGGGCGTCTCGAGCGGGAGTTAGCAGCGGCGGAAGAGTGGCGCGAGCATGAAGCACTCGCCACGGGCGAAGG
>Ga0335073_10007030_pt1 | contig 15785 bp, 14 predicted proteins | sample Lox_Sample_22_FD_207093 | JGI IMG/M metagenome (GOLD analysis project Ga0335073, IMG submission 207093) | Soil microbial communities from Loxahatchee National Wildlife Refuge, Florida, United States - Lox_Sample_2.2 | ecosystem: Environmental > Terrestrial > Soil > Wetlands | place: USA... | reverse complement strand
GAACTCAAGAAGAGCGGCATAAAACGAAGGCGTAGATCAATTGCATCTCCGCGCTGTCCCAGTCCTGCCGAAGAGTCGATCCAAAAGTTAAAGCAATAAGCAGCCCTGCCCCGGCAACCAGTGCGAGACGCGTGCGCAGTCCTAGGAGAAGCAGCAGACCAAGACTTGATTCAAGCCACGGAAGCATCCATCCGAATGCAGGGACCGACCAACCGGGCAGGAATGTCTCGTGGTAAAGAGGCAGCAGCGAATGTGCAAAGGATGCGGGGCCGCGAATTAATCAGCTTATCCGTGGATGCAGATATTCGTACCCATTGTAGTGCGGAGCAGCAGGTAGGCTAGCGCCCTGGCGTGCCGAGGCTCCGCGCCACTGAGGTCTTTATCAGGGTCACCCTTGCCTCACCGCCTTGGCCCTGATCAGAAACGCCTTCTCTTGACGCCAGGACCCGGTTAGGGTTGGCAGCACAACCCGGATGAATTTGCGCCGGCGGGCTCATATGCCGTGTCCTTCGTCATCCCCACATCCCGATTAGCTGCCGCGCGATTCCTGGAAGATCCGGAGCTATTGCCTGAGGCTGAGGAATTCCTTCAACGGGCAGCGGTGCATTACCCCTTCGCGTCACAAGACCTGCAGCGAAGCCCACACTCTGTGCGCCGAGCGTATCCCAGGTATGGGCCGCTATCAAACAGAACGCCGCCGGCACCAACCCGAGAAGTTCTGGAATCAGTTGATAGACCTCGGGAGCGGGCTTGAATCTGCGCACTTGGTCGACACTGAACTGGCGCTCGAAGAAGGGAGCGAGGCCTGCACGCTCCAGCGGCGTGCCCCCCTTGTCCGCCGGCGAATTGGTCAGGGTGATCAGACGGAAGTCTGCTTCCCTTAGCATGCGCAACCCTTCCGGCACATCCTCATGCGCCGGCAAGGAGAGCATCCGCTCTCGCAGCTCTTCGAGGTCTGCCGGCCGGACCGGCACGTTGTAGATGGTTCCCAGCATCTTCAGGACGCCCTGGCCGAGAGTGAAGAATGTCTCGTAATGGCCTGCGAGCGTGATCGCATTCGAATAAAGGACCAGCTGGTTGAACCATTCACGAAAAACCCTGCCGTCGCCAAACACGCGCTCGAAGAGTGGTGCCAGCGATTCGATGTCGATCAGTGTCTCGTTGACGTCGAACACAATGACAAACGGAGTGGTCACTCGGTTCGCGCGATTTCTCAATCCCTTCACATTCTCTTCCCGCCGGCTGCGACAATTACCTGGCCTGTAATCCAGCGGGCATCATCGCTGGCCAGGAACGTCGCGGCCAGGGCGATGTCTTCCGGTTGCGCGATCCGGCCAAGCGGCGTCGCCCGGTCTTGCTGCTCGCGAAACTCTCCTTTGTGCAGTCCGGCAGTGCGGAGCCCTTCTGTCTCCACCATTCCTGGGTCAAGAGAGTTCACGCGAATCTTCCGCGGGCCGAGTTCCTGAGACAGCGAGATCGTGACTGCGTCGACTGCTGCCTTCGTTGCGCTGTAGACCGAAGCATTTGGCGACGGCATGGAGCCGACAATTGAACCGATGTTGACGATTGAGCCGCCGTCCCGACCCATCAGTTTGACGGCTTCCTGCGTCGTCAGCAGCAAGCCGGTCACATTCAAATCGAACTGTTTCCGAATGTGGTGGGCCGTGATGGCCTCCAGCGGAGCGAACTCGTAAATGCCTGCGTTGTTCACCAGGATGTCGAGTTGGCCATAAAAGTCTCGGGTTTCCTCAAACAAGCGTTGAATGCCTGTGAGTTGTGAAACGTCAGCCCGGACCACGATGGCCTTTCCTCCTTTTGCCGCAATTCGACTCGCCACGGCCTCCGCACCGGCCTTGCTGCTGGCATAGTTCACCACAACGGATGCTCCCGCCGCCGCCAGATGCTCCGCGATCGACGCTCCGATACCCTTCGAAGCTCCCGTAATGACCGCTACCTTGCCATTCAATTTCGTCAAGATGTTTCGCCTTCCTTTCAGTCAGGCTGCGATCTTCCCCTGCGACGGGGCATCGCTCCTGCCACTCCATGCACACAGCTTGCCACTTACAAGTGTCCTCGCAGCAGCCGATTCGTTTCGCTTAACGGGAGGCGGCGCGTATCGATGCGTCGTTCCGGCGACGCCTCGTCGATATTGCGACACGCAGTGCCAGGCATTTGCTTGGAGATATCCGAGTAAAGGTCGTGTCGCGAGTGTGGGCGGCCGGATCTCCATCCGGTTCTCCTGGCAGCCGGGCACGAGTTGACTGCGCTATGATTTCCAAAGAGAAGCGCAATCGATTCAAACAATCGCGTGAAAGCTTCCTCTGCGCCAACCCGGGACTCCGTACCGGGCTGCCCCGAGGACGCGGTAGTCAGCGTTCTGAATACACCTGCGACGTGTTTGGTGAAGGGCCGCCCTGGCCGGCGCGCCGGAAGGATAACCCATGGCGACCGCGAGTTCCCCCAGAGTCTACATTGTCGATGATGATTCCGGCGTTCGCTCCTCGATTCAGGGCCTGATGAAGTCGGCCGGCCTGCGCAGCGAAGGTTTTGAGAGCGCTGAACAGTTCCTGCAAGCCGGCCGCAGCGGTGGTCCGGCTTGTCTGATCCTCGATGTCAGCCTTCCGGGCTTGAATGGCCTCGACTTCCAAAAGCAGCTGGCCGACGCGGGATTTCAGATTCCGATTATCTTTATCACCGGCTATGGCGATGTTCCCACGAGCGTCCGAGCCATGAAATCGGGCGCACTGGAATTCCTAACCAAGCCGTTCGAGGATCAGGATCTGCTCAGCGCGGTGCAGCAGGCTCTGGCGCGCGACTCGGCCGATCGCGGGGAGCAGGCGGAACTTGGCTCACTTCGCGAACGCTACAACCTACTCACGTCGCGTGAGCGGGAAGTGATGCGCCATGTCGTTTCGGGAATGCTGAACAAGCAGATTGCCTTTGAGCTGGGCATCCGTGAGATCACGATTAAGGTGCATCGCTCCAATGTAATGCGCAAGATGGAAGCGGGTTCTCTGGCCGAGCTGGTTAAAATGTCGGAGAAGCTGCGGAGCGCCCACGCTCGCTGAATCTCAGATCCGGTGCGCTGCCGAAGTTCGCGCTTTTCCCTCTGCGTAGCTGAATTTCGCTCTATACAAAGGGATAATTGCGGGGTCATTCGCCCGGGCCTATTGTAGTCTGGATGGCCACCGCGGAAGAGTCGAAAGTTGTCACCATTGTCGAAGACGATGAGTCGATGCGGAGCGCCTTGCAGGGTCTGATGAAGGCCGTCGGATGGCGGGCTCGTGTCTTCGCCAGCGCCGAGGAGTTTCTCAATTCAGGCGCAGTCAGGCAAGCTGCCTGTCTGGTCGCGGATGTCCGCCTGCCCGGGCTTTCAGGCCTCGACCTGCAGGCGCTCCTCATGGCACAAAATCAGAAGATCCCGATCTTATTCATCACGGCACACGGAGACGATGCGATGCGGGCTCAGGCCATGAAGGCGGGAGCGGTTGTGTTTCTTGGCAAGCCTTTCGACGAAGACGCGCTGCTCGACGGCATTCGAGCGGCGGTAGAGAAGTAAATTCACAGATCGCTGCATGAAGAATGGAGGTCTTCCATGGGAGACGACAGCGAGGGTGTGTTCGAGCGGAAACGCTCCGAACGGAGTGGATTTGAGGGAATAGTCGGCTGCAGCTCTGCTATGGGGTCGGTATTAGCGGGGGTCGAACAGGTCGCGCCCACCAACTCGACCGTTCTGATACTTGGCGAGACTGGCACAGGCAAGGAGCTGATCGCTCGCGCCCTTCACAGGATCAGTGAACGTCGAGAACGCCCATTCGTCAGGCTGAACTGTGCAGCAATTCCCTTCGATCTGCTGGAGAGCGAGCTCTTCGGCCATGAGAAGGGCGCGTTTACCGGCGCCATCGCCCAGAAAGTCGGCCGCTTCGAGATGGCCGATGCTGGCACACTGTTTCTGGATGAAATCGGAGACATTCCACTTGCCCTGCAGCCAAAGCTGTTGCGTGTGCTCCAGGAACAGGAATTTGAGCGCCTGGGAAGCGGTCGGACTCATCATATTAATGTTCGCCTGGTTGCAGCGACCCACCGCAATCTGACTGACATGGTGCAGCGTCATGAATTCCGCAGCGATCTCTACTACCGTCTGAACGTCTTCCCTCTCACGCTGCCGCCTCTGCGCGACCGTCGAGAGGACATTCCGCCACTTGTGGTCCACTTTGTCGACTATTTTGCCCGGAAGATAGGGAAAGATATCCACCACGTTCCGGAGGAGACGCTGTCAGCCTTTGCCTCGTATTCCTGGCCGGGGAATGTACGGGAGCTGCAGAATCTGATCGAACGGGCTGTGATCCTCTCGAGCGACGGCACGCTTCCTAACCCTCTGGCATCAATAGTCACGCACTCTCGCGAGCTAATGGCCCCGCGTGCTACGTTCAGTGAATCCCAGAGAGCCGTTATTCTGCAGACCCTGAACGGAACCAGCTGGGTGATCGGAGGGCCGGATGGTGCGGCAGCCGCGCTCGGATTGAAGCGGACGACCTTGATCGCGAAGATGAAGAAACTGGGAATATCACGGCCGGCGCAACCGGAACGGATGGCCGAAACCGAGGGGAGGCCGGAAACTGCTGGCTGGAGCGAAGCGGCGGATGAATAAGGGTCTACGGTTTGCGCAAACAGGCGTCAGGCGGCGCTGCCCCCCGCAGTGTCCACCGGCAGAGTGAATTGAAAAGTCGCCCCCGGCCCGGAGTTTGCGACGGCACAGAGATGGCCGCCGTGTGACTCGATGATAGACCGGCTGACTGCGAGCCCCATGCCGGTACCCTCTCGCTTCGTAGTATAGAAAGCGTCAAAGATTCGGTGAGCTTGGTCCGGCTGCAAGCCCACACCTGTGTCGGTAACGGAAATGACCAGACACCCCTCCTGGTTCCGGGATGAGCGCACGATCAGCTCCCCGCCTTCCATGCTTTGAGTGGCTTCGATGCCGTTCAAAATCAGGTTCATGAGGACCTGCTGCAATCCCACGCGGTCAGCCATCACCTCAGGCAGCCCGCTCGCGAGCTCGCCGCGAACCGAGACGGAATATCGTGCGGCCTCGCTGTCCAGCAGCTCCATCATTTCCAGAATGAGGGCGTTCACGTCAACGGGCTCGCGCCGAAGATCGCCTCTTCTGAAAAATGTGCCGATGCGATTGATGATCTCCGAAGCGCGGGTCACGTCCCGGATCAGTCGGGAGATGGTCTCGCGCGCTTCCTCCAGATCCGGTTCTTCGCGCGCCAGCCAGCGCATGCACGCCCGTGCATTCGTTACGGCGGCGGCGATCGGCTGCTTAATCTCATGCGCCAGTGAAGCGGTCAGCTGTCCCATTGTGCTGATTCGGCTGAAGTGAGCGAGATCCGCCTGGGCCCGGCGCAAACGCTCCCGCTCTTCTTCGGCTTTTTTCTTGTCGCTGATGTCACGGATGAATCCGGTAAAGATCCTCTGCCCTTTCTGGTTCGCCTCCCCGATTGATATTTCGGCAGGGAACTCTTCGCCGTTGCTGCGTAGTCCCCTCATCTCGACGCTTTTCCAGTTCAGGTGCTTCTCACCGGTCGCCAGATAGTGCGCGAAGCCCGATTCGTGCGGTGACTTCAGAGATTGTGGCATGAGGATGGTTAGCGACTGGCCAAGCAGCTGCTCCGGTCTGCGTCCGAAGACGCGGAGCGTCGCAGAGTTGGCGAACTGGATGACTCCACCCTCATCCACGCAGATCACCGCGTCCGTCGCCGTCTCCACCACCAGACGGTATTTCTCTTCGCTGGCGCGGAGCTCGTCCTGCGATTGCTTGCGGTCGTCGATGTCTTCGCAGGCGATTAACGTGCGCAGAGACGGCGCGCCAGTCTCGTTTCGCCAAGCAGAGAGAGCCTTGCGCACGGAAAACCAGCGATAGCCGCCATCCGCGCAGCGCAGGCGTGCTTCGGTTTCGGACGATGTGCCAGGAAGGATGGCACTCGAAGGGTCAAAGACCCTCCCCACATCGTCCGGGTGGATGCTGAGCTTCCAGCCCCACCCGCTGAGTTCATCGAGCGAACGGCCGGTGTACTCCTGCCAGGCACGATTTGCGAATTCCGCTGCCCCATTTGCCAGCACGCAGATCACCAGGGCGGGAATCGTTTCGATAAGCGCGCGCAGATCCAGTGGATCCCTGTTCGGCTTCGCGCCCTGCGGTTCAGAGCTCATGATCCATCCGTGATTGTCTCAGGCAGCAGACGAGGTGCTGGAAGCTTCTCCGCCAGGATCAAACCGCGGGTTCTGCTGCAGCACATGCCCGCACACAGCCTGCGCATGTGCTCCGAACCCCGCGTTGAGAAGCAGACGGCCTGAGACCGTGTTGACGTCATACATGCAGACCATAACGCATGGATAGCGAGCCGCCAGTGGGGTGGCTCCGGCTTCGATCTCGATGACCTCATCGGCGCCTCTGCCGGGCAGCGGAGCCTGCCCCAGTCCGAGGTTGCCCAGATAGCGAATCGCCGCAGCCCCCTTTTGCATGGCTGCACCAAAAGCCGCGTCGATCCTTGCCAGCGTCACATGTGCGGAGGAGTCGCGGCGCAAAACCGCTATCCTTCCCGCGCGAACCATATCGTCGAGACGGCTGTAATTGTTGCGCAGAATTCCCAGAACTCGGCGATTCGCATCATCGTCCCCGAATAGAACGCAATACTGGGAATCGGTCACCAACCCCAGCTCTAGAAAATGGACGCCGCGCTCGAACTCTTCGTCGTTCTGCCAAAAATGAAGCAGATGACTGCCAAGAGCAACTTCGTCATCGGTGATCCCAAGCGTGATTCTGCCGACTGAGCCACCCATCATCATGCCTCCGAGATTGTCAATTATCGACCTCAAAACCGGCAACTTCTCAGAACTCCGAACCGCCGGTCCTGCAGGATCATCCCGCACGACCGAACCGTTGCCTGCCTGTGATAACAGCCACAACGGCCGACCCCTGCTTCAGGCGCACGAAGAAAGAAAGGGCCGCTCCGTCACAAGGCTATTCAGTATCTTGCGGGGAGCCCGAATGCGCAAAAGGGCGCGAACGGCTTCATTATAGACCGGCAGACTGACGGCGCCGCACCTCCTCTGGCCCGCATGGCATGCCCTCCAACAGGCGCGACCGGATACCGGGCAATTCGCACTCTTGGGCCTGAACTGCCCGGCGGGCCTTTGTCAAATCATCGTCGTGCCAACGACATGCGTCAAAAGAACGACAGAACCCAAACAACCCGCTTTCGGCTTGCCATTGCAGTTTCAGGGGGTTGTCGTAATCCCCTTCTTTGGTCCCCGAAGTGCTTTCTGCGCAGGACGCCGGTCGCGACTCGTCGGACGTCTGTCTTTCATGCCGGCTTGAGGAGCCCTTTATGGGAACGATACTTATGGAACACGTTGCAGCGCAGGAGATGCCGGATGGTTTACCTGCCAATACTCACGAGGAGATGATGAACCTTATCTCCGAGCGGCTCTCCTATTTTCGGCGGATTGCGCTGTACCGGCTCGATAACGCTGCCGACGCCGAGGACGCGGTGCAAAACGCATTCCTGTCCGCCTGGAAACACCTCGATAAGTTCAGGGGCCAGGCGCAGATGTCCACCTGGCTGACTGCGATTGTCATGAACTCGGCGCGCTTGGTGGTACGGAAGCGTCCCCGGTTCCCGCACCTTCCGCTCGATCATCAGGATGACACGGGGAGTCGCATCTCCGAGCTGCTTGCTAATGCCGAGCCCGATCCAGAGGCACAGGTTCGTCGCTCGGAACTCGAGCATCGGCTGCGCCGGCTGTCCCTTCACCTTTCGCCAAATCTACACAAGGTCTTTCGAATGCGCGACATCGAGGGAATGAGCGTTCGAGAGACAGCAGACGCCCTCGGACTTAGCGAGAGCGCCGTCAAGACTCGGTCGATGCGCGCCCGCGAGGAACTGAAACGACTGGACAAGAGCCAGCCAGCCCGGGTCGTCGGCCCGACCGTATCCCTGAAGGTTCGCTACCGCCGGCGCGTAAAGCCGCACGGCTATACATCGTCCGTGCCGGGAGGCCGTATGGTTGCCGAACCCATCCAGGCAAGCTGCAGCGTTCGAAGCAAACGGCCCGCCGGTCCTCCACGGGCACGATCTCGCAGAGTTGGTTCAGAAAGGGGGCCGCAAAGTAGTCCCGGGAGTCTCGCGAATTCCTAAACCTGCGAGTCAGTCTTTTTCATCGCACCGCGGCGGGCCTTACAGTTCGCGTCCGAACCGTGCGGACCTCTGCCCGGTCGACGGTCTGGCTTTGTGACCGATCCTCAATGCATACCTGGAAGCGCTGAATTTCGAACTCCCGGCCCTCCCCAATGAAGCGCAATGCTGGCGCCACCGGATTGATAGGGGTCTCGGTTCGCCGAACGATATTGTGAATTGGCCCAGAGCCGCAGGGGTTGGCACGCCCAATTATCGAATTGCCCACTGCTCGGTGGCAGTCCCGTTCAGAGGCTCTGGTTAGGCCGTGAGGATCGTACTAAAGACCGCGCCAATGAAGCTCACTCGTACCACAGGTTCGTCCAGAGGGCAACCTCGCCAGAGCGCTGCGGTTTCTCTGCCTCCTTCTCGCCGCGTGCATCATGCTGTCGGCGTCATGGAGGTCAACCTGTGGACCGCGATCTTCGCGGTGCTCTTCTGCCTGATTCCCGCCGGCGCGCAAGCTCTGGATCCGACAAGATCCATCTCTCAATATGCCCACACGGCGTGGCGGCTTCAAGACGGCTATCTTAGCGGAATACCGACGAGCATCGTTCAAACCAGCGATGGCTATCTGTGGATTGGCACCCAGGGAGCTTTATTTCGATTCGACGGTGTCCGCTTTGTTCCCTGGACTCCTCCGGGGGGCGAAGCATTACCATCCGACGATATCATTTCGCTGGCTCCTTCAAGAGATGGAGGTTTATGGATAGGAACAAACTCTGGCCTGGCTCACTGGACCGACCGGGAGCTGATTCGCTTTTCTCCGGCCGGACGTATCGACGGGATCATCGTCGACCCCCAAGGTAATGCCTGGGTCGCGCGGGCAAGGACGCGAGACAGTTTAGGACCTCTATGCGAGGCGGTGGGCTCTGTTCTTCAATGTCACAGAGCAGCCGAGGGCATACCCGCAAATGACGCGGGACAACTTGCACAGGACGCCAAGGGGAATTTTTGGATCGGTATGCAGGACAAGCTGGTCCGTTGGCGGCCCGGATCATCCACAACATACGCTATTCAAGGACTCAAAGCCGAGTCGGGGCTTTCGGGAGTGCAAGCCATCGTGGTCACTGCAGATAACTCGCTCTGGGTGGGGATGGATCGATCCGGCCGCTCCCTTGGGTTGCAACGCTTCGCCAATGGTCATTGGCATCCTCTGGTAACGCCTACCTTCAACAGTTCCGCGCTGGAGGTTGCAGCCCTCTTGCTCGATCGGAACGGGGACCTCTGGGTTGGAACAAGAGGCGAGGGAATCTATCGTATCCATGATCGCCAGATCGACCATTTCGACAGCTCCGACGGTTTGTCCGGAGACTCCGTCAACGGCTTTCTACAGGATCGTGAGGGCAATATCTGGGTAGCCACTTCTTCCGGCATCGACAGTTTCCGCGACCTCCCGGTAGCGACTTTTTCAACGCGTCAGGGCCTGTCCTCCGACCAGGCCCACTCCATTGTTGCCGCTCAAGACGGAACCGTGTGGGTTGGGACTATCGGCTCCCTGGATGCCATACGCGCTGGTCGAGTAACCTCCATTCGCGCGCACAGGGGTCTGCCGGGTCTGGAAGTAACCGCAATGCTGGAAGACAATAAGGGCCAGTTATGGGTGGGCGTAGACAACGCACTTTACCTTTATCGTAACTCTCGATTCACACCTGTACCTGGCTTTGAAGGAAAATCCGCGGGTTTGGTCTATTCGTTGGCGGAGAGTGGCGACCATACTGTATGGGGAGCCGGTTTTCTTTCGCGCTACCGGTTAGTTCGGTTCGCAGACGGGAGAGCAAAGGAGAAGTTCGAGCCGCCGCAAACGCCTGAGGTCTATCGAGTTGAAGGCGATCCTGGTGACGGCATCTGGGTGAGTTTGGTTGGTAAAGGTCTTACTCGATACCGAGCCGGCATTCTCGACAGCAACCTCCTGATGGAGACCGCGACGCTGCCTAAGTTGATCAATTTTTTCGTCGATGCCGACGGATCGGCGTGGATGGGAACAACAGGAGGGCTTGCGGTCTGGAGGCAAGGAATGCTCCGACTTCTTACACCGCGAAACGGCCTGCCATGCAACACGATCTACGCGCTGCTTTGGGATGCCCATCAAGCGCTGTGGCTCTACAGTCAGTGCGGCCTGGTGAGGATCGAAAAGGCTGAACTCGATCGATGGTGGGCTAACCCCGACTATACAGTTAGAACCCTCACGCTTGATGCCTTCAGTGGCGCTCAGCCCGCCCCGACCCCATTTACCCCGGCCGCCACTCGTTCTCCCGATGGGCGCCTCTGGTTCACCAACGACAGCACAGTCCAGATGGTCGATCCCGATCACCTTGACCTTAACCCGACGCCTCCACCGGTTCATGTTGAACAAGTCCTTGCACAGGGACACACCTATAGTGTGCTTAATCGGCTGCGCTTGCCACCGCACACACGTGACATCGAGATCGACTACGCTGCTCTCAGCTTCGTTTCACCGCAACGCGTGCTCTTCCGCGTGACGCTTCAAGGGCACGACTCTCAGTGGAACAATGTCGGCACCAGGCGTTCTGCCTTCTACACGAATCTTAGCCCCGGCACCTTCAGATTTCTCGTACGTGCGTGCAATAACGACGGCGTTTGGAACAACCACGGCGCCGCACTCATGTTTGTGATTCTGCCCGCCTGGTATCAGACCATGTGGTTCCGTCTGCTCGCCATTCTGGCTCTGATCACGCTGAGTTATGCATTGTATCTGCTGCGAATGCGCCAGTATGCGGCGGCCATAAGGGCGCGATTTAACGAGCGGCTCGACGAACGCACACGCATCGCACGCGAGCTCCATGACACCCTGTTACAGAGTTTTCATGGCCTCCTGTTTCAGTTTCAGGCGGCTCGCAATATGCTCCCCGCGAGACCGGAATCCGCGGTGCAAACCATGGATAAGGCAATCCTCGCGACTGAGCAGGCGCTCGCAGAGGGCCGTGATGCGATCCGCGATCTGCGCCCGGAGCTGGCCCCGCAACAGGATCTTGCGGAACTGCTGAGCGCTGCTGGGCAGGAGTTGGCGGAGTCTGAAGCTGAGAAAGGACACCCTCCGGAGTACCGCGTGATTGTCGAGGGTAAGCCACGAATGCTCTCCTCCGTACTCCAGGAGCAAGTTTACCGAATCGGCCGCGAGGTGATCCTGAATTCGTTCCGCCATGCCGTTGCCACTCGCATTGAAGTGGAGATCCTATACGATGAACATCAGTTGCGATTGCGCATTCGCGACGATGGGAAGGGCATCGACCGCAAAGACTTGGAATCCGGCGGCCGTCCGGGACATTGGGGTTTGCCCGGAATCCGGGAACGGGCGCAGCGAGTCGGATCACATCTCGAGTTCTGGAGCGAGGCTGGCGCCGGCACGGAGGTGGAGTTGAGGGTTCCGGCTGCTGTCGCGTATGAGAAGCAGCGGCATGGCCGACGCTTCCGGCTGTTCAAGCATGGAGGAACCAGTGGCGGGCGTGCCTGACATCATTCGAGTCCTAACCGTGGACGACCATCCGCTCCTTCGCGATGGCATAGCAACGCTGGTCAATGCGGAAGTCGATATGAAGATCGTTGCTGAGGCGTCGACCGGAGAGGAGGCAATTCAACTTTTCCGCAAGTATCGCCCGGAAGTGACGCTGATGGACATTCAGATGCCTGGTTTGAACGGCATTGATGCCATCCGGGAGATTCAGAACGAATTCGTAAACGCCCGCATCATCATCCTGACAACCTACGCGGGGGACATCCAGATGATACGGGCCCTGCGGGCCGGCGCCCGGGCATACATCCTGAAGGGTCACGTGCATCGCGAACTCTTGGCGACCATTCGCGCGGTCCATGCGGGACAGAGGAAAATCTCTCCCGAGGTCGCTGCGGAGCTGGCCGAGCACGCCACCGATGAGGAATTAACCTCGCGCGAAACTGACGTCCTGCGACTGATTGCTGACGGTAACAGCAATAAGCAGATTGCCGATCGGCTCTCGATCGGCGAGGCAACAGTGAAGAGCCACATGACGAACATTCTCTCCAAGCTTCATGCGAATGACCGCACACACGCTGTTGCCATAGGCCTGAGACGCGGAATCATCGAGCTCCCCCCCCGAAAGTAGGACATTCCGGCTCGACCTTCAGGCCTTTCAGATTCGCTGCAGCTTCTGTAGGGTTTTACGGGGGCTACTCTTGCAGCGACTTTTCTCCACCTTCGCCAACGGATTGCCCGGCATGGGACTTCTGATTCAGAGGTTCATCGGCGGCAGTGTGCTTGTTGGGTGCGCGATTAGTCACCTGCGAGGCCCCACGGAGCTTGTCATGTTTGTGCCACAGCTGGTTGGTCTTGCTACCGGAATTCTGCTGTTTCTCGGCCTCTGGACTCCGGTCGCAGGAGTCGCAATTGCTGTCGCTGAGTTGTGGACGCTTCTCTTTAGACCGGGCGATCCGTGGACTCCTGTGCTGTTGGCTGCGCTGGGAGCCAGTCTCGCATTGATCGGGCCGGGCGCGTGGTCTGTGGACGCCCGGTTGTTCGGCAGAAAGCAGATTTCCGTTCCGCAACGCTAGGATTTTTGAGTCCCCCTAAAGTCGGAGCGTCGGCTCTTGCCAAATGAGGGTCATTCTTGACGACCATTTGGGATTGTTGAACGGGCGCGCTTCCATCAGACTCAATCCACCACGGAAATAAGATTTGAAGTCCTGCTTGTTGATTCGAACCGTTTAAGTCGCTCCGCAAGGACAACGAAAATCGAGCCCCTCGGTCCATAGAGTCAATGCTCTGGAGAATGTCACCATGATCGAGACCCCGGTACAGCGTAATGACCGAGCGCAAAGCCCTGTGATTATCGGTAGTAGCCCGGCGCTGCAATCTGTGCTCTCGGACGTCGACAAGGTTGCTTCGACGGACTCGACGGTTCTGATACTTGGAGAGACCGGAACCGGAAAGGAGTTGATCGCCCACGCGATCCACACGAAGAGCCGGCGTCAGGATCGGCCTTTCGTCCGGCTCAACTGTGCCGCGATTCCCTTCGATTTGCTGGAAAGCGAGCTGTTCGGCTATGAAAAGGGCGCCTTTACCGGTGCGATCGCTCAGAAGATCGGCCGCTTCGAAATGGCTGACACTGGAACCTTATTCCTCGATGAAATCGGGGATCTTCCTCTCTGTCTGCAGCCCAAGCTTCTGCGGGTTCTGCAGGAACAGGAGTTCGAGCGGCTGGGCAGCGGGCGGACCCATCGCATCAATATGCGCTTGATCGCGGCAACACATTACGATCTTGCCGGGGGGGTCGCGCGCAATGAATTTCGCAGCGATCTCTATTACCGGCTCAATGTCTTTCCGGTCACGCTGCCACCATTGAGGGAGAGACGCCAGGATATCCCGACCCTTGTTCTTCATTTTGTCGAAGTGTTCTCACGCCGCATCGGCAAGCCAATCGATCATGTTCCGGCGGAGACGCTGTCCGCGTTCACGGCCTATTCCTGGCCTGGCAACATCCGGGAATTGCAGAACATGGTCGAACGTGCGGTGATTTTAGCAACCGGCCCAGTGCTTCCAAACCCTCTGCCAAATTCGGTTGTGCAGTCATCTCATGTCAACCTGAGTTTCAGCACTTTTCGACACTCGGAGCGCACGGTAATCGAGCAGGCGCTGCGCGAGACGGGCTCCGTGATCGGCGGCCCGTCAGGCGCAGCAGCCCGCCTTGGCCTGAAGAGAACAACTCTCATTGCCAAGATGAAGAGGCTCGGTATCTCGAGAACGACTCCTGGAGGGAACATCGTCATGTTGCCCGCAGCTTGTACCGCCCCATGGTGGCCGCAGCAGCCAAGCCGCGATTACGGTGCCGCATGACCAACTTTAGCGCAGCGGCGGTGGCTGGCCCGGTCATGCCGAAGATCGTTACGAATGATCCATGAGACAGAGAAAAGGGTTCGCCGCGTAAGGGCCTGCGGGTCGCAGATTTCTCATCATCGACGAAACGGAAGGTATATCGGATGGCACTGACAATCGTTTCACGGGGTTTGGACGGCGTTCTCGTTCTCGACCTGAGTGGGAAAATTACCTTAGGCGAGGGTAGTGTGCAGATCCGAGACACGATTTGCCGGTCGGTCGGCGGCGGACAAAGGAGCATCCTGCTGAACCTGGCAAATGTCAGCTATATTGACAGCTCAGGGCTGGGAGAACTTGTAAGCGCATTCACAGCTGCAAGGAACCGGGGCGCAGAACTCAAATTGCTGAATCTGGACAAAAGAGTTCATGACCTGCTGCAGTTGACAAAGCTTTATACCGTCTTCGATATCTATAGCGATGAGACCACTGCGATCAGGTCATTCCGGCCAAGTTAGGAATTTGGCCCGACGCTGCGTGGCAACTCCGCTCGCTCCGCAGTCCAGTCCAGCAGATGGTTTCAGGTCCGCAGAGCGGCTTGTCTGCGATGCGATGCGAACGGTTATGGGATGTCGATTCGAGAACATGCCGGCACACTTGCCCCAATCCGGGTATCGCCAATTTCCAATGATCGTCTGCGTGGACGATGACCATGCGCTTCTTGCACTTTATCTGCAAACGTTCTTCCGTAACGGATATCGATGCATACCCTGCGCATCAACCGCAGCCGCTTTCGCAGCTGTTCGATCCCTCCCAGTGGTCATGGCTGTGGTGGATTTCGAACTGCCCGAACAAAACGGAGCTCAACTGGCACGCGCGCTTCGAGCGATCCGTCCGGCCCTTCCGATTTTGTTGGTTTCCGGGAGCACGAGTCTGACAGAGGAAGACCTCCGGCTCTTCGACGGAGTCTGTAACAAAGGAAGATCGGCGTCAGCTCTTTTCGGCAAAATTGCGGACCTGCTGAATCGCCGAGGCACAGTTCCGTCGTGATTTGCCATTGCAGACGGCCAGCGGAGGCGCGTGAGACGGGCCGGCAAGGCATGGGGTTCAATACGCTTCGACTTCGTTGACCGCTCCGGCGGTCGGCAGCGCACCGACCGTCGTCAGGAAGCTGAGTTTGCTGTCTGCAGCCACCGGAAACACGCCACTGGTGCCGCTGGCGGTATCGAGTGTGTAGATAAACCTGCCATCTCGACTGATCGTGGCGTCTATGTCGGTGCTTCCTGCTCGGTTCGCTGTCAGGACGAGCAAAGCAGTGACGGACCGCAAAGAGTCGGAGCGAGCAGCGCTGCCTCTCGTTCCGCAATCTCCGATCCGGATTGCCGTTTGTCGCGTGGACAACGCTGTTTATTAGCAGCGCCTCAAAAGGCGGGAGTTTCTGCTGCTCTCCGCAATCCGTGATGGCAAGCCTGGCCATCATTATTCTTACCGGAGGAGACAGCCGGGCTTCTCGCGATCAGGCAGAGCGAAAAGTGCAATGGTTCTCATGGGCGGCTGAACTGAGGTGGTTTTGGCCGGATCGGGCCAGATAAGACAAGTGTTCGGTTAAGAAGCATCGGAGAGGCGCCGTGAATAGTACCAAACTTCGGGCACTCGTGAGGATGACCGAGAGTCGCGCGTCAGGAGAAGGGAATCGCCGGGACGATGCGCTCGGAAGAGTCTGCGCAGCCAACTACCGCATT
>Ga0335073_10007028_pt1 | contig 15786 bp, 15 predicted proteins | sample Lox_Sample_22_FD_207093 | JGI IMG/M metagenome (GOLD analysis project Ga0335073, IMG submission 207093) | Soil microbial communities from Loxahatchee National Wildlife Refuge, Florida, United States - Lox_Sample_2.2 | ecosystem: Environmental > Terrestrial > Soil > Wetlands | place: USA... | reverse complement strand
AGACCATCGCGGTGCTGCGCGAATGGCTCAAGGAGCGCCAGGGCCAGCCCGAGGACCCGCTGTTCCCCACTCGGCAGGGACGGCCACTGACTCGCTCCGGCGTCCGTCAACTACTCACCAAACACGTGACCACGGCAGCCAGCAGCTGCCCCTCGCTGAACGACAAGCCGACCAGTCCACACACCCTGCGGCATTACGTAGACGGCTGGGTTATGTGGCCGACGGCGAGGTTTCCCTTGTTCTGCCTGCCGCGGGCGCCGGTTCCGGCCACATAACCTTGGGGTTATCGGCAGACGCGGTCGAGCCATTCGAGGAGGTCCTGGTCGGCGGTCCAGCTGGGCAGCGGCTCGGGGGTGAGTGATTGGTAGGCGTTCTCGATGGCTTTGCGTTTGGTCTCCGGGTCGGCGCGGGCGTAGATCTCGGTTGTTGATACGTCGGCGTGGCCGAGCAGGTCCCGGATGTAGATCAGGTTGACTCCGGCTTGGAGCAGGTGCATCGCCCGGGTCCGTCTGATCACGTGCGGGGTGACGTTCAGTCCGGGCGCGTAGCTGGGGTCGCGTTGGCGGAGGGATTGGACGTGTCGGGCGAGGAGTTTGGTGACGCCCCAGCGGGTCAAGCGGGTGTGGTGGGGACCTTGGAACAGCGGGTCTGAGTCCGCGCCGAGGCCAGGGTGAGACGTGCGCCGGTCGAGGTAGTGGCGCATCAGTTCGGCGGTGGGGTCCATCACCGCGACGCGCCTGGTTTTGGAGCCTTTGCCGTGCAGCGTGAGGAGCATCGGTCGGGCCGCGCGGACATCTGCGGTGTTCAGGTCGCAGATCTCTTGGACGCGGGCGGCGGCGTCGTAGAGGGTGGAGAGCAGGACGGTGTCGCGCAGCCCGCGTCGGGTGGCCGCGTTGGGTTCGGCGAGGAGGGCCTTGACCTCGTCGCCGGTGAGGTAGCCCATGTCGGTGGCCGGGGTCTTCTTCTGCTTGACGGCGAGGATCTGGGTCGCTTGGTCCAGGAACTCCGGGCGCTCGACCGCGGTGTAGCGGGCGAGCGATTTGATCACGGCGAGGCGCTGGTTGCGGGTCGCCGGCGAGTTGCCGCGTTCGGTCTCCAACCAGTCCAGGAACGCGAGGACCCGTTGGCGGTCGAGGTCTGAGAGGCGCAGCTTTTCGGGTGGGGTTGCTTGCACATCGCGAAACCAGGTGAGTAGCAGTTTGATCGCGTCTCGGTAGGAGGAGATCGTCTGGGGGGACAGGTCTCGCTCGCCGGCGAGGTGGTCGGTGAGGAACTTCGACAGCCACCGGCCGGCGAGATCCCCACGGTCTGGGGTGACGCGGCTCACCGCTCGGCTCCTTCTGAGGCGACCGGGTGCGGGATGACGTACCCGAACCCGGCTTGGGCGAGGGCGAGGACGTCTGGGTACGCGTCCGCGGTCAACCGCAGGTAGTACTGGGTGCCGCGCAGGTCGGTGTGCCCCATGTACGCGGAGAGGTAGGGCAGCATCACCGCCAGATCGCTGCCATCGGCTGCCCAGCGGCGCAGGTTGGTCACAGCGAAGCCGTGACGCAGCGAATGGATGTGCGGGCCGCCCGGCGCGAAATGGGGAATGTCCGCATCGGTGAGGTAGCGGCGGAACCGGTTGTAGATCGTGGACGTGTCAGCCGGTGTGGACGGGTCGCTGGTGTGGAACAGATGATTGGCGGGCTCCGGGTCGGGGAGCGCCGCCGCGACATAGCCCGCCAGCGTGTCGACGAGGCGCCGGGTGACGGGCACGACGCGGCTCTCGCGGTTCTTGCCGTCGCGCACCTCGACCGTCCCACGCTCCAGGTCGACGTCACGCAGTTGCAGGTTGAGCGCTTCTGAGATGCGCAGTCCGGTGGCGTAGAGGACCCGGAACAGCACCGGATCGACCAGCGCCCGGTTCGACCCCTCCGACAACGACTGCGTGTCGATCGCCTCAAAGAGACGACGGATCTCCTCGTCGCTGAACACGTAGGGCGGCGGCCGGTGACGGACCTTCAGGCGCGTCAGCGTCGGCGGTGCCCACGCCGGCCAACCGAACTGGCGGGCGTGCTCGGCCAGATCGCGCAGGACGATCTCCTCGCGCCGGATCGTGGACGCCTTGAGGTGGCGGCCGTAGAGGAACCCCTCGACCGCTTCCTGGATGATCGACCCGTCCGCATAGCCCTCCCGGCGGCAGTGCTCGGCGAACTGCGCCAGCACCCGTGCCTGGCCGTCATACCGAAACCCGCCGGCGCGGCGGGCCGCGACGAGCATGTCGATCAACTCGCCCAGCGTCAGCGCGCTCACGACCGCGCCCCTTCCCGCACGAGAAGGACATCTTCGACGTCGAGCGCGCAGCGACGCAGATGCTCGGTGTCGAGCCTGAGGTAATGCGCGGCGGTCGTGGTGGCGACCGCGTGACCCAGCACCGCGGTCACGACCGGCGGCGGCGTGTCGTCTTGGAGCATCGCGACCGCCAGCGCACCGCGTAGCGAGTGCAGGCCGTGCGACCGCCCGGCCGCGAACACGATCCCGGCACGCCGCGCGTAATAGCTCAGTCGGCACCCCGCCGACGCGGAGGACCCGAACGCTGTGAACGGATAGCGGTGTTTGACGAACACCTGCCGGCAGCCAGCGTCGGGGCGGCCGTTCTGGATGTAGTCGATCACCGCCCAACCGACGTCGCCCGGCAGCGGCAGCGTCAACGGCACACCGGTCTTGTGCTGCGTCAACGCCAGCGTCTTGGCCCGCCAATCGAACCATCCGAGCTCCAACCGGCGCAGATCCCCGACCCGCACGCCGAGCCTGACCGTCAGCAGGACCATCGCGTAATCGCGCTTCCCGATCGCGGATGCCCGATCGATCTGGCCCAACACCCGACGAACATCCTCAGCCGTCCACGGGTGCGGGGCCGACTGCCCGCGCCTGGGATAGCGCTGCGGCGGGAGCCGCCCCGCCAGGTCCTCCTGGATCTGCCCGCCCTCGCGCAGATGGCGCAGAAAGTCAGCCAACGACGAACGCAGCAACCCGGCCGTCTTCGGCGCGTAGCGCTGACGCTCGCGCCGGGCCCAGAACCCGGCCAGGTCCCGGGCCTGCACCTGCTCGAGCGTCTCCCGACCGACCTCCTCGAGATAGGCCAGGAACTGCTCCGCAGCCCGCTGCTTGGTCACGACCGTCGCTTCGGCGTTACCCCGCCGCCGGCACGCCCCCAGGTACTCGTCCCTGACTGCACGGAAACGCTCCGGGCAGCGATCAACCGGCGGCGTGGTCACCTGCCCCACCGTCGGCACGCCCCCAGCCAACGTTTCCATCAACAAGATCAACGGCCGACGCGCGAGCTGAGCCCGCCGACAACTGGTCGGCTCCCGCAGACCCGCGAGCCTTACCCCGGACCGCTCAGCGATGAAATCCAGGCAGTCCACCTCGGTCGGGAGCGCCCGACCGCGAGCCCCGAGGAACCCCGCGAACGCGCCCAACTCCGCCTCGTGGCGCTTGATCGTCGCCGTCGACCGACCCGCCGTCATCAACGCGACGATCACCCGCCCACACGCGACGCCGACGTTCGCTGCCTGCATGAGAATCGCCCTCCTGATCGGTGAACAGAGAGGCGATTCTTCGCCGCACTCACCGCGTCGAGGGGCGGCATCCCACACGGGAACCGGCAAGGAAGCCGGCGCCAGAGAGACCGGCGCGACTCAGCTCAGGTCAGACCCACCGACCAGTCAGACGCCGACTACACGCCCTGAGGATTATGTGGCCGGAACCGGCGCCCGCGGCAGGCAGAACAAGGGAAACCTCGCCGTCGGCCACATAACCCAGCCGTCTACGTAATGCCTCAACTGATGAACAGTGAAGTGAAACCCGACCAGCTCCCGCGTGCGGCGCACCAGATCGTTGACCGACGCATACGCCAGCGGCCGACCGCGCTCGCCACCCCACAGGTTCACGAACACGAAATCCGACTCAAGCGCGCCGTACTCCTCGTGCATGTAATCCGACCACAGGCGAATCAGCTCACCCGGGACCGGCACCGACCCCTGAGCGCCGCCCTTCGACCGCGCCCGGCCGCTGGCGCCCTCGCGCGGCACGATCTCGATCCGCCGCTCCCACGAGACGACATCCTCATGACGCAACCCCAACGCCTGCCCGACCCGCATCCCCGTCGACGCCAACAACGCGAACAAGAACCGGTCACGCAACCGCTGCTGGCAGTCGATCACCGCCGCGACCTGCTCCAAGCTCAACGTCCGCGGGAGCCGCTGCCGCTCCGGCAGCCGCACCGGACGACCCCGCGGCCTGTCGCGCGCGATCCCGTGCAGAAACGGCTTGAACGCGCCCCGGCCGCTGCGCGTGCGAACGACCAGATCCCGTGCCAGCTCATTCCCGCGCCGCCCGTGGAACTCGTAAAACGACACCACCGCCGCGAGCATCCGGTTCACCGTCGACGCCGAGCGCCTCGCCGCCTGCTCTGAGAGCACCAACACGTTCTCCGCCGGCCGCCGCGCCCACGCGGCGAACTCGCCCAGCTCCACCACCGAGACTCGATCCCACGCAAGCCCACGCCTGCCAAGGAACGACCAGAACAAACCAAGATCCCGCGCGTACGCCTCGACCGTGTTCGGCGAGCGCTCGATCCCGGTCAACCAACCAACGAACTCGTCGATCACCCCCACCACGCGACCGTCGGGCCCGACCACCGTCCACGACTCCACCCCACTCGACGGCATCCGCACACGGCGAGCCACGAACCCCGGTCGCATCCGATCCCCAGACTGAGCGTCATCCATGACGCACCAGAACGTAGATCCACCGCCGGACGGAACTCAACGGCAAACGTCGCCGACGTCCCGACCAACCTCACATAACGCCCCAAGCAGCCCCGCCCAAAGCACCCTCATTGACGTCATTGACACCCGCGAACCAACCTCACATAAGGCGACACCTCGATCGTCCCGATCGCCGGCGCCGAGCGAGCGCGCTGCCACGGCTGCCGTCGCCCCTGAGCGGTCGGAGGTCGACTGCCGCGATACCCGCGGAATCACCGAAGCAAGGCAGAGCCGGGTCGGCGCGCAGCCCCGAGATTCGCCGAAACCAGGGCCGACCGGCAGCGGCCGATCGGGCGCTCTTCGCCTACGCAAACGCGCGAACTCCAACGCCGGCAGACCCCGTTCGGCCCGCGCTCGTGCGGTCCGCCGGCGGCGTAATGCTTCCGATTGAAGACATGCGCCCGGCTGGCTTCGGCGGAGCAGGCGGACTACTCGAAAGTGAGTGCGGCCGGCTGACGGCGCTGACACGCCGCCGAAGGTTGGAGCGCCCGCGCCGGTCACGATCGCGACGGCGAGCGCGGCGGTCGTTGCTTTCATGGGAACGATGATGCAGCTCGCCGCGTCCTCGTTTGCTCTGCTCTCGCGACAACGTAGCGGCGAGCCTTGGTCTTACCACCGGCTGGCGACGTGACCGGTCTCGAAGCTGGCTCGATTTGCCTCGGGTGGCCATAGACCGGTCGGCGTCTCTCACTTGCTCACAACGGCGGATTACGGATCCATGGGTTGTCGGCCCGCTCCGCCTCGGGAAGGTTTCCCTCGGGTCCGCCTGCTGAGGAGTCTGCCTCGCGTCAGCTTGTAACCGGGTCCTGGCGACCTCGCCTCACGGCCAAAGGCCGTGCGTAGATCTTTGGGCATCGGGCTAAAGCCAGACGCGTTAGCAGTGGTGATCATGCGAGCATGGGAACCTGCGCGATGGCTCAGCTCCGAAATGACTCCTGAACGCGCACAGGCGTATCGCCGAGTGATCCATACTCTGAACGACTTGGGGCCGAGCAAGCTGGTGATGGGCGAGCAGGATCGCATCCGCCATGCGGCGGACAGCCTGATCTTCAGCCGCGATCTGCTGCAGGACGTCGTGGCGTGCGAGGCGCTGAAGGATATGGAGCGTCTGTGCAGGCTGCTCGTGGAGAGCGGACGCTGGGAACAGACTGGCGCAACCCGCCTCGTTCGTGACATCTCCCAGTGTGGACCGCCGCCTCCGGCGGAGCTCGAGGCGGCTTGAGGTAAGAGCCCGGGGGACCAGCGCGCGGCTCTTCGCATCGGCCACTTTCGGAACCGCTGACCCGCGTATGCGAGTCAAGTGGATGTTGTGGTGTGACGGGTAGAGCTCGTCGGCGAGTGTGGCGGCCTGTGTTCGCGGAGGGGCTGGCGTACCACGAGGGACGAGCCTGGGGGGAGGGAGATGGGGGCCCAACGTTGGCCACTTGTCCATGTCGTTACTGCGCCGTATGGATCAGGCTTTTGCTTGGTGGCATGGTTACGAGGAAAGGAGCGGCGATGGACGCCGCGGTGGTGAGTCGCCCGACGCCGCGGGAGCATGGTATGGCGATGCCAGCGGAGTGGGCTGCCCACGATCTCAGCTTGATGGCGTGGCCAGCGCGGCTTGAGCTTTGGGGCGATGCGCTGAGTCGGGCGAAGGGCGAGTACGCCGCGGTCGCGCGGGCGATCGCCGGATTCGAGCGGGTGTTGATGGTGGCGGCGCCCGGTGCCGCCGCTGAGGTGCGAGATGCGTGCGGCGACGGGGTCGAGGTGCTCGAGCTCCCGATCGACGACTCGTGGATGCGCGATAGCGGTCCGGTGATCGTCACCGCAGCGGAAGGCGGTCGGGCCGGGGTCGACTTCAGATTCAACGGCTGGGGAGAAAAGTTCGTTCCCTTCGATCGTGACGACGCGATGAACCTCGCGCTGCTGGGGCATTTGCAGATCGACCGGGTCGAGGCCGATCTCGTGCTCGAAGGCGGGTCGATCGCGGTCGACGGCGAGGGGACGTTGATCGCCACCGAGCAGTGCCTGCTTCATCCCTCGCGCAATCCTGATCTGACGCGCGCTGAGCTCGAGATCCTGTTGGGCGAGTACCTGGGGATCGATGAGGTCGTGTGGATCGGGAGCGGGCTGGTGGAGGACTACGACACGGACGGGCATGTCGACAATGTCGCGGTGTTTGTTCGTCCTGGCGTGGTGCTCGCCCAGACCGTCGGCGATGCGCGCGACCCCAACCATGAGCCGCTGGCTGAAAATGTCGAGCGCCTCCGCGCTGCGACCGACGCGCGCGGGCGGCGGCTCGAGGTGATCGAGCTTCCGGTGTTGCCCCGCACCCGGGTGCGCGGGCAGCCGGGCGTGGTGCCTTACACGAACCTATATATCGTCAACGGGGCGGTGGTTGTGCCGGTGTGCGGCGATGATCCGAGTCGCGACGAGGAGGTGCTCGGGATGCTCGCCTCGGTGTTCGCGCCCCGTGAGATCGTGCCGGTCCCCGGCCGGGTGCTGGCCGAGGGCGGCGGCGGCGTGCACTGCATCACCCAGCAGGTGCCGGCAAGCTCATAGACTCGCGCGCGTGGACCCGCCCGCGCTCATTACCGCGCTGCATCCGCCAGAGTCTCCGGCGCGTGTGAATCCCCCCGCGCGCGAACCGTTTCGAATCGGGCTCGTCCAACAGCGGTGGCATCCCGATCCCGAGGAACACGAGTCGGCGCTCGCCGCCGGCATTCGCGTGGCCGCGGAGCAGGGCGCCCGCTTGGTCTGTCTTCAGGAGCTGACGCTCTCTTCGTACTTCGCGGTCAATCCCGACGCCGGCGATCGGCCGGCGGCGCGGGCCGAGGACATTCCAACCGGTCCAACCACCGCGTTCGCGGCCCGGCTGGCCGCCGAGACCGGAGCGCACGTGCACGCTTCGCTCCACGAGCGAGCCGGAGAGGCAGAACTCGGTTTCAACACCGCGATCTGCGTGTCACCGTCCGGCGAGATCGTGGCCCGCACGCGCAAGCAGCACATCCCCGTGACCGCCGGCTACTACGAGGATCGCTACTTCCGTCCCGGCGACTCCGGCTACCCAGTAGCGGAAATCGCCGGCGCCCGGTTTGGGTTCCCGACGTGCTGGGACCAGTGGTTTCCCGAGGTGGCCCGGGCGTATTCGCTCGGCGGCGCGGAGGTGATCGTCTACCCGACCGCGATCGGCTCTGAGCCCGACCACCCAGAGTTCGACACCGAGCCGCTGTGGGAGCGGGTAATCACCGCGAACGGGATAGCGAACGGCACATTCATGGTCGCGGTTAACCGGATCGGGTACGAGCCGCCACTCACGTTCTACGGGTCCTCGTTCATCTCAGACCCGTACGGCAGGATCCTCGTCCAGGCCCCGCGCGACCGTCCGGCGGTACTGGTCGCAAACCTGGACCTCGACCAGCGGCGCGACTGGCTCGACCTTTCCCATTCCTCGACACCCGCCAGCCCAGCCAGTACGCACGGCTCATGGCCGACCGCTAAGGCCGTCAGTCCAAAATGACCCTCGCAACGCTGGACGCGTGGCCCCGATTACGAGACGGGCTCTGCCGTGGGTGCGTTCGAGAGTGCCGTAGTGGTTCGCTGTCCGAGTGCACCGGCGCGGGCGCGTCCGATCGGTGTCCGGCCCCAGTGTGCGGCCTCGGCGAAGTCGATCATGGTGTCGAAGTACTCGCGTAGCGGTGTCGCGCGTATGCCGAGCGGATCGAGTAGCTCGCGCGCGCAGTGATCGTTGAAGCGCAGATCGAGCGAGAAGTAGGGGAAGTAGATCTCGCTGCGCACCAGTCGCCGGCGAGTGTCCGGAGCGGCGCGACGCAACATCAGGGGGTGCAGGGCGGATCGGTAGATGCGTGGCGGTATCAGTCGTGGCGCCCGCCGGTCAAAGCGCCGCGCCGCCAGACGCGCGAGCTCACCGAGGGTCGTGGCGTGCTCGCCGGCGACGACATGAAACGTCTTGCCGGCCGCCGCCGGCGAGGCAGCGAGCGCGAGAATCGCGTCAGCGACGTGATCGACGCTGACGATGTCGAGGACGGCGTCACGTCGGCCCGGGAGCACGAGGTACGTTCCACTTGCGAACGCTCGCAACGGACCGTAGACGACGTTGAACGATGCTGTCCAGCCAGTCCCGCGCTCGCCGACGACGATGCTCGGACGCACGATCGTGACCGGCAGCCGCGCGCGCCGGCTCCACACCACGTGCTCGGCCTCATGTTTGGACTGTTCATACGCGTTGTGGAACCCCTGGCCGACGTCGAGCTCTGCCTCCCGCGCGCAGCCGTGTCGGTCGCCCGCGACATAAGCGGTCGACACGTATGTGATCCGCCGCAGGCCCTCGCCGCGGGCGGCGCAATCCTCCGCCAGGTCGAGGATTCGGCGGGTCCCCTCGACGTTGATCGACCGCGACTCCGCTAGCGGCAGGTCAAACGCGACCGAAGCCGCGCCATGGACGACATCGCGGACCTCCTCCGCGATCCAATCGCGGTCGGCGCCGAGACCAAGGCCGGGCGCGGTCAGATCGCCACAGACGGCCGTGACCCGCCGCCGATGCCGCCCGGGAGCGTCGAATACCGAGCCGAGCAAGGCGTTCAGCCGGGCGTCCGCCTGCGCGCTGGAGGGAGCGCGCACTAACACCACGACGTAGCGGTCGGTGCGCTCGAGCAGCCGTGCCAGCACGGCCATGCCAACGAACCCCGTTGCGCCGGTCAACAGGATCGCCTCGCCCGTGCCCGGCACGCGCATGCGGGCAGCTCTCGACGTGTCTTTCCCCGCCAGGGTCACAGTGCCTGACACCATCGCAGCCGCAGCAACCCGCGGCTATGGACAAAGGGACCGAAATCGCTACAACCAACTCTGACCAGCGGACGGGCTCCAACCGCCGATGCCGAACCCACCGCAGCTGACGCAACGTTGGCTACACGCCCGACGAGCGCCAGCCACGTTCCGGCGTCGTCGTGCTTCCCTGCTTTGACAACAACGCGAACAAGTCAAGCCGACCAAACATCTGTCCAACGGGCGGGAGAGACGGACGACCCAAAGACTCGCTGTCGGTCGGACCGGCCGCGAGCAGCGTCGCAACAGCGGCAGTGCGCTGCAAGGCGACGGTGTCGGCCTCGAAGTTGCGCGATCGCCTCAAGGCATCGGTCCGACACCCCGGAGACGGCGCTGCTGGTCGCCTGACAAATCAGCCGCGGCGACGGACGCGACTGCGCGAGGCGTCGACCGTGGCGGGCGGCGGTGAAGACGCCATCAACGCCGCGCAACCCCCGGCGTGACCCATATTGTCCGAGAGCGCCGTCGGTGCCGTTGCTGCTCTGTTGCTTGCAGGATTCGGTCGCCTGGCTAGCATCAGGCGCATCGACTTCGCGGTGGAGCGCTCGCGGTCGCCTTGCGCGCCATCCGCGCGTTGCGGGGAAGTCGGCGCCACGGCCAAGATGCTTGTCGCGGATCGAGAGCAGGTCGCTCGCGACTGATGGCTTGCGTCCCAGCCGAGCTCAGGGATGCTGTTGCTTCACGCCCCAGTCCAGTCACGGCCCGCGCGTATCGCGCAATTCTCGGGCACCTGTCCCCCAACGGGAGCTAGGTGGCCCCCGGAAGCGAACTGTGGTCTCTGCGTCATACGGTCGTACCTGTCAGCCAATCGAGGGGATTTTCAGATGGGAGCTTCCAACGAAGCTCGTCGAGGTCGACGGCGAGAAGCTGATGCAGTTCGTGTTCCGGGCGGTCGACGAGGCCGCGTGCGTGTGTGAGTGCTGGTCGGTGTGCGCGTAGTTGTGGGTTTCCGCTTCGCCGGTGGGGAACGTCGGACCGCCGGGTTGGGGTTGGCCCTTCCCAGATCATCGTCCGGACGCCGGCCGCGAGCGCCGCGCTCACGGCGAGGCTGGCTGCTGGGGAGTTGGGGTTTGGAGGCGCTCGCTGATTGCGTGACGGGCTCGCGCGAACGCGGTCGGGTCGTCGAGGAGGATGAATGCGTTGTTGGCCGCGACGAGTAGGGCCTTGAGTTCGAAGGCGAGTTGGGCGGGGTCGGCGTCGGGGTCGAGTTCACCGAGTTCGATGGCTTCGCGGGCGAGTCGCTCGAGCAGCGTCAGCCATTCGCGTTGCTGGGTGGCGATCGCGTTGCGGACCGGGCCGGGCCGCGTGCCCACGTCAGCCGCGGCCGCGGAGAAGAAGCATCCCCCGGGGAACACGCGACGTTCGATGTGTGAGAGGTACGCGTCGCACGCCGCGAGCAGTCGCCTGATCCCTTTGGGTGCGCGGAGTGCGGGGCGCAGGACCTCGTCCACGAACGTTGCGCGGGCGGCGTCGATCGTTGCGAGTTGGAGTTCCTGCTTGGATCCGAAGTGGGCGTAGAGGCCGCTCTTGCTCATGCTGGTCGCGAGCGCGAGGTGCCCGATCGTGAGGCCCTCAAGACCGTCGACCGTGGCCAGGCGCGCGGCTTGGTCGAGGATCGCCGTGCGGGTTCGCTCGCCCTTGGTCTGCTCGTCGGTCTCGACCGCCATAGAACGAAGCATAGAAGAACGATCGTGCTATTCTTTCCCGACGAAATAGAACGACCGTGCTTTTCGGCTCGGGGATAGGGAGGAGCGAGGACGTGATGGTGAGCACGGATTATCTGGTTATTGGAGCGGGCGCGAGCGCCCTGGCGTTCGTCGACGCACTGGTGGCTGAAGCGGATGTGGAGGTGACCGCGATCGACCGCCGCCACGCTCCCGGAGGTCACTGGCAGGATGCGTATCCGTTCGTTCGCCTGCACAGCCCTTCCGCCTATTACGGCGTGAACTCGCTTGCGCTCGGTCGCGATCGGATCGAGACCGACGGTGTGAACGCCGGGTTTTACGAGCGGGCGGCCGGAGCTGAGGTCTGCGAGTACTTTGCGCAAGTGGCGGCGCGGCTCGCGCAGACGGGCCGGGTGCGGATGCTCACCGGTCACGAGCACCTGGGCCCCGCGGGCACCGGTGAGCAGGTCGCAGACGTGGCCACCGGAGAGCTTCACGAGATCGAGGTTCGGCGCAAGGTGGTCGATGCGCGGTACCTCGAGGCGTCGATCCCGGCCACCCACCGCACTCCTTTTGATGTGGCCCCGTCGGCACGAGTCGTCCCCGTCAACGACCTGCCGCAGGTCATCGGGTCGGCCGCCGCCTATGTTGTCCTCGGTGCCGGCAAGACCGCGGTCGACGCGTGCGTCTGGCTACTGGATAACGACGTTGCGCCGGATCGGATTCGCTGGGTCAGGCCTCGCGACGCCTGGTTCCAGGACCGCCGCCACTTCCAGCCGCTTGAGCAGGTCGCAGCGATCATGGACGGGATCTCCCTCGATGCCGAGGCGGGCGCCCAGGCGGCGAGCGTCGAGGAGTTGTTCGAGCGGCTCGAGGACTGCGGGCGGCTCGTGCGGATCGACCCGTCCTATCCGGCCGTGATGTACCGCGGCACGATGCTGAGCGCCGGCGAGCTTGACGCCGTGCGTCAGATCGAGGACGTCGTCAGGCTCGGCCGGGTGGTGCGTGTCGAGGCGGACCGGATCGTGCTCGAGCGCGGCGAGACCTCGACGAGCACCGACGTGCTGCATGTCGACTGCACGGCGCAGGGCCTGCGCGACGCCCCCGCCACCCCGATCTTCGCCCGCGGGCGGATCGTGCTCCAGCAGGTGCGCCACCTCTCGCCCTGCTTCAACGCCGCACTGATGGGGTTCGTTGAGGCGCACCGCGAACAGGACGCCGACAAGAACCGGCTCTGCCCACCCAACCCGTACCCGAAAAGCACCGAGGACTGGCCGCGGATGATCAGCCGGACCTGGAGAACCGAGGCCAGGTGGCTGACCGAGCCCGACCTTTGCGCCTGGGTGGCCAACAGCCGGCTCAACCTGGTGCGCGCGCTCCCAGACCACGCCGCCGAACCGCGAGCGCAAACGGCGATCAGGCGATACGTCACTCATGTCGGCAACGCAATCCAGAACCTCAAGCAGTTACACGCGGGCCTGTCATCCGGCCAGCTTCCCACGCTCGATTCGAAATCCAACCCCAAGGAGGTCCCATGCCACTGATCAACGTCAAAGTCATCACGGGCGTGTTCACGCCGGAACAGAAAACGCAGATCGCCGAGCGCCTCACCGACGCGATGGTCAGCATGGAGGGCGAGAACATGCGCCAAGTCACCTGGTGCGTGATCGAGGAGGTCAACAGCGGCGACTGGGCGATCGGCGGCCAATGCCTGACAACCGAGGCCGTGCATGCACTCGCAGCCGCGGTCCCCGCCACGGCATAAAACCATCACCGCGCGCAGGCCCGGCGGCTTGCTCGCACCGGGCCTGCACTTGGTGAGGCTCGCGAATCCGTGACCCAATCCAAGCCACCGGAGGTCCCATGCCAGGTCAGGGCCCCCAACCTGCGATTGCATCGCCGGCGGCGATACCCGCGCCAACACGAACGCGGGTGTCGGCCCGGCCCTCACGAGAGACGTGCTCGTCGCCACAAGCGCGCACGTTTCGCATCGCAGCAGCCCGGTCCGACCCGTGCTCGGGAGCGCTAACTCACGGTTGTACAGCGCGTCTCCGACGGTTCCGATCGACGCGAGCACCTCATGGTCATCGAGCACCTGCGTGTAGCCAGACTGGTGTACTGGCTCCCGGCGTCCGTGTGACTCACCAACTGGAAGTCCGCGCCGGGCGCTCTGAGCCCCAGCGCCATCCGCAGCGCGTCGAGCACCAGGTCGGTCCGCATGCTGGCCGCTAGCTGCCACCCGACGATCATCCTGGAGAACACGTCGAGGATGAACGCGAAGTAGACGACGCCCTCCCAGCAGCGCAGATACGTGAAATCGCCGACCCATAGACGATTCGGGGCCGACGCGGTGAAGTCCCGCTTGACTCGGGTGCAGCGGCTGATGCGCGCTCACGGGATCCAGGGCGCCAAGCTCGGGATCGGCGGACAGCTCGCAAAGACGCTGTGCTCGACCAACTCTACGAGAACTCGGACAACCTCCAGCGCCTTCCACATCCGCCGATACCCGTAGGCGTGATAGTTGGCCGCGTGAACATCACGAATGCGACCGAGCAGCCGCTCGTCCTCGACCTGCCTAGCTGAGCGCTCGCCGGTCGCTCGCCGGTAGTACGCGGACGCCGACACGCCCAAGGTCCGGCAGATCGGCTCGACCCCGTAGCGCTCACGTCCCTGATCGATGAACGCGCTCACGACGGACGGTCCGGGTCGAGCGCCTTGGCAAAAAACACCGACGCCTCCTTGAGGATCGAATTCGCGCGACGCAGCTCGAAGTTCTCCTTCCGAAGCCGCCGGATCTCCTCCCGCTCCACCGTACTCAACACGTCGCTCCGCTCACCAGCGTCGGCCTGCGCGCGACGGACCCGCTTACGCAGCGCCTCCGGATGAACACCAAGATCGCGGGCGACCTCGGGGAGATCGGACGACCGGACTCCATCGCCAGCCGAACACCGCGATCCATCAACTCCTTTGAGTACTGCCTTCCTCTAGACATCCGCGGAGGGTCTCCTCTCCCGAGGACAGAATCCTCGATTCAGAGCCTCCGCGAAACCCGGCCTGGCTCAATCGAGCACGAACCTGAAACAACGCTCACGACATCAGCCGAACCTCCAATCTTGCGTGTTTACTCAATACGTGCGACCTCGCGTCGCAGCGCCTGGAGCGGCAGTCCTGGTGTCGACGCGGTTGTGACCGCTTTGGTGCTTGCAGCTTCCCGACGTCGAGTTAGCGCCGCGAGCGGCCGTGGACCGATCCGTCCACGACGCGCAACGTGCGCGTTTGTGTCGATGAGCAGGTCGATCGTCGCCGTGTTTGTGCAGCCCTGCTTTCCCGACGGCACAGGCATCTTCCGACCCAAGGGTCCCTACCGGATCATGCAACGAGCAGTCTCGTCGAGAGTGCCGCGCCGGCGACAAAACAGAAGCGGGTCACCGTCGCCGGACGCCGATGAGCCTCGGCCATCGCAGGCCGTCGCCGACCTCGATCCGGACGCCTCCTCTTGGGCGAAACCGAGCACGGTCGCGGTTGGGCTAGTCGTTAGCTGCGCCCGGTGGTCGATGGTGAGGAAGCGTCGACGATTTCCAGGTTCTGCCGGCGCTTGCTGGCATGCAGGGCCGGGTAACACAAAAGCTGTCTGCTCCCTCGACCGCGGCGAAGCACCCCTGGTGCTAACAACGGCCGTCGCGTCGGCTGCCACTCCGACTTTGTGAGCGGTCGTCTCTGCCGACGCGAACCTGCCGCTTCTCGACGTCGTCCTTCACGCGAGCTGGCGCGTGCACGGTCCGGGCTGATGCTCTCCCGAGGGTGGGGAACAGCGCCGAGCCGACTGGTCGGTGCGCGAGGGAGCACTCGACGCTCGACGGCCGGCGGGCTTGACGATCACTGCGGCCTCGGTCTCGGGGCTCCGCTTCCGTACGGCGGCGATGTTTGGACACCTGTCGCGGTCCGGTCCGCGGTATCGTGGATCGGGTGAGCGGTCTGGCTCACCCGATCTGGGTGATGCGCTCATAGCCCGGTGATGGGAGCGTGTCGGTTGCGTCGTCCACGATGCCGGCCGAGAGCACGTGGCCTCGGCTGAAGCGCGAGGTAGGTCACATATGAGCAAGTCGCAGCCGGCAGCCGCCCCGGCTCCGCGTCGTCCGCGGGTTATCGCGGAGCGTCCTGGGGCATCCGTAGGCGGGGGTGCAAGGCATCGTATTGCTGGTCTGCTGACGGTCGGATTCCTGGTGTGTGCTGGGTTGCTCGGGGTTGGGGTGAGCTCGGCGTCGGCCCTGGGGTCGGGTTATTTCGTGACGTTCGTGGCCCGTTCTTGTCCTGCTTACTCGGACATCTTTGCGAATAAGGCGCGCAACGACATTCTCGAGAGCCTGGAGGACCTGGGGCCCGATACCCAATACGCCGACAGCGGTCAGCTGGTCAATCCGACGGCGGAAGAGATCCCGCCGCAGGATGTGTGTACGCCGCTGGTCGGTTGGGAGTTCACG
>Ga0335073_10007027_pt1 | contig 15787 bp, 13 predicted proteins | sample Lox_Sample_22_FD_207093 | JGI IMG/M metagenome (GOLD analysis project Ga0335073, IMG submission 207093) | Soil microbial communities from Loxahatchee National Wildlife Refuge, Florida, United States - Lox_Sample_2.2 | ecosystem: Environmental > Terrestrial > Soil > Wetlands | place: USA... | reverse complement strand
CTCGACGACCTGCCGGGTCCGCGACTTCTTGACGGGGGTCAGAGGACCCCCTCGAGGCGGCCGGCCGACTCCAGCGCGCGCGTGGCCGCGCCCACGACGCCGGCGTCGTCGCCGAGCAGGGCGTCCGTGATCTGCAGCGTCTCGCGCGCGGCGGCCAGCGTCAGGCGGCGCGCCTCTTCGCGGACGACCTTCTTGAGCTCGGGCGCGGTCGCGAGCACGCCGCCCCCGAGCAGCACCTTGGCGGGGTTCAGGACCGTCGACAGGTTGGCGACGGCGAGGGGCAGGAGCGAAGCGCACCGATCCCACAGCTCGCGCGCGAGCGAGTCGCCGCGCAGAGCCGCCTGCTCGATCTCCGCCGCGGTGACCCGCCGCCCGCCCGCTGCGCCGACGGCCAGTGTGGTCGCGCGGCCTGCGCTGACGGCCTCCGCGACCTGCGCCGACAGGTTGGCGCCGCCGCAGTACGCTTCGAGGCAGCCGCGTTCCCCGCAACCGCACAGGCGCCCGCCCGGCACCACCTTGATGTGGCCGATCTCCCCGGCCACGCCGGTCGCGCCTTCGTACAGACGGCCGTCCAGGATGAGCGCGCTCCCGACCCCGGAGCCCACGAAGAAGAGCACGACGTGGTCCTGGCCCTCGCCCGCGCCGGCGGCCCGCTCGCCCCACGCCGCGGCCGACAGGTCGTTCATCACGAGCACCGGCCAGCGCAGGCGCTCGCGCAGCAGCCGGCCGAACGGGACCTGCCGCCACCCGAGGTTGGGGCCGACCGCCACCACGCCCGTGCCGGTGTGGATCTGACCGGCGAGGCCGACGCCGACCGCGGCGACGTCGCTCTCGGGCACCTTCGCCGCGCCCAGCGCTTCCAGGGCCAGCTCGCGGAGGATGTCGGCCATCCGCTCCGGCCCGGCCAGATCGTGGACGCGCTTGGCGGCTCCGCGCACCTTGCCCGCGGCGTCCACCACCGCCGCGCGCGCGCTGGTTCCTCCGAGGTCGATGCCGATCGCGACCAAACGCTCGCCTTTCTCCTCGCGCGCGTCGATCGCGCGCCGCGGCATTCTACGCCGAGAGACGCTTCATCGCATCCCGAACTGCGCCCTCGATGAGGGCCTGGATCTCGCGGAGCCGCGGCTCGGTCTTGGCCTCGAAGCGCAGCACCAGCAGCGCCTGGGTGTTCGACGCCCGCACGAGCCCCCAGCCGTCCGGGAAGGTCACCCGCACGCCGTCGACGTCGACGACCTTGTACTGCCCGCCCGCGAAGTGCTGCTTCACCGCGGCCACCACCTGGAACTTCTTCTCCTCCGGGCAGTCGAAGCGGATCTCCGGCGAGATGAAGGTCTTGGGCACGTCGGCGAGCAGGCTCGAGAGCGGCGCGTCGCCGTGCGAGAGGATCTCGAGCAGCCGCGCCGACGCGTAGACGCCGTCGTCGAAGCCGAACCAGCGGTTCGCGAAGAACAGGTGGCCGCTCATCTCGCCGGCCAGCTGGGCGCCCGTCTCCTTCATCTTCGCCTTGATGAGGGAGTGACCCGCCTTCCACATGATCGGCCGGCCGCCGTGCCGCTCGATGTCGTCGTAGAGCGTCATCGAGCACTTCACCTCGCCGATGATCGGCGAGCCCGGGTTCTCCTTCAGGATCTCGCGCGAGAGGATGATCATGAGCTGATCGCCCCAGAGCACGTTCCCCTTCTCGTCGATCACGCCGAGCCGGTCGGCGTCGCCGTCGTAGGCGAGCCCCAGGTCGGCGTGGAGCTCGAGGACCTTGGCCTGCAGGTCCTTCACGTTCGCGAGCACGGTCGGGTCGGGGTGGTGGTTCGGGAAGGTGCCGTCCGGCTCGAGGAAGAGGCCTGTCACCGGGAAGCCGAGGCTCTTGAACAGGGGCTCGGCGACGAGACCGCCCACGCCGTTGCCGGCGTCGATGACGAGCTTGGGCCGGCGCTTGCCGAGGCGGAGGTTCTTGCGCACGTAGTCCTGGTAGGGCCCGATGATGTCCTGCTGGCGGCGGCCGCCCTCGCCCTTCTCGAAGTCGCCGCGCTCGATGAGCTGGCGCAGCTCCTGGATCTCGCCGCCGTGCAGGGTGGTCTTGCCGACCCCCACCTTGAGGCCGTTGTACTCGGGCGGGTTGTGCGAGCCGGTGATCATGGCGAGCCCGTCGACGGGCAGCGTGTTGGCCGCGAAGTAGCAGAGCGGCGTCGGGATCATCCCCACGTCGACGGCGTCGCAGCCGGCGCCGTTGAGGCCGCGCGCCATGGCGTCACGGAAGCGCACCGACGACTCGCGCGCGTCGCGGCCGATGGCGACGGCGACCTTCTTGCCGGGGTTGGCGCGCCGCACGAGCGTGCCGAGACCGCGGCCAATGAGCTCCACGACCTCGGCGGTCAGGTCCTCGTCGACCAGACCGCGGATGTCGTACTCGCGGAAGATCTGTGGGCTGGGGGTCACGGCGCACCTCCTCTGGCTGTCGGGGCGCGCGGAATATAGACCCCCTGCCGGGGGCGGGGAAGCGCTACTCCTTGATGATGAAGTTCACGTAGGCGTTGACGGGCCGCGTCTCGCTGCCGCCGGCCGTCTGGATGGAGATGCCCGTGGTGACGGTGCTCGTCGGGTAGTTGTTGCAGGCGACCGTGAACTGCGCCTTCGAGACCAGGTCGTTGAAGTGGATCAGCCCCGCGTTCGAGCCGTCGCAGTCCGAGCTGCTGACGCTGAAGGAGTGGCTGTGGCCCGGGTCGGTGACGCCGTGGCTGTGACTCTGGATCTGATCGCCCTCGAGCGACCCCAGCGCGTCGCCGTTGTTGCCAGGAGAGGTCGCGCCGGCCGGGTTGGGAGCGGTCCGGCTCGCCGAATCCGGATCGTTGCCCGCGCCGTTGTCGACGCCGCGCAGGAACATGCCGCGGTAGTCGGGCAGGTTGAACGTGGTCGTGCCGTCGCCGCCGCCGAACGAGATGCCGAGCACGCCGAACAGCGCGGACGTCGCCGCGGCGGTGCGACTCACCGCCGAGCCGTCGCAGAGGAGCCAGCCCGTGGGCGCGCTGCTCCCGGTGAACGCGACCACCGTCCCGGTGGGGACGCCGACGCCGTTGCCGGAGATCGTCCCACTGACCGTCAGGTTGCCCGTGATGCTCACGTCGCCCGTGTACGTGCCGCTGAAGCTGCCGGTGGGCCCCGCGGGTCCGATGGGGCCGGTGGGACCCGTCGGGCCGGTGGGACCGGTCGCCCCGCCGGCGCCACCCGTCGAGCCCGAGGTGGCCGCTCCCGTTGCACCGGTGGGGCCGGTCGGCCCCGTGGCTCCCTCCGGTCCCGTCGCCCCGGTGGGTCCCTCGGTGCCGGAGCCGGTGGCCCCGGTGGGTCCTGCCCCGCCGGACCCGGTCGGGCCGGTGGGCCCCGCAGGGCCCTCGGGGCCGGTGGCCCCGTTGCAGCTCAGGGCGAAGACGACGGCGAGCAGGAGCGTAGACTTGCGCACGGTGCGAACCTCCTCCTAGTACTTGATGATGTAGTTCATGTACACGTTCACGGGTCTCGTGTCCGTATCGGCCGTGTTGGCGAGGACGCTGATGTTGGTGACGGCGCCCGCCGTGAGCTCGCTGGCCGCGTTGCCGGTGTCCTGGGTGTCGGGGTACGCGCCCGAGCCGGAGGCGGCCGTGTGAGGCAACCCGTTGCCCCACACCATGAATCCGCTTCCTTCGCCGGGTCCATGGGAGTGGCCCGGGTCATGGATGGGATGGGTGTGCGATCCGACGAGGCTGCCCTGCAGTGAACCGACCTGGTCACCACTGTTGCCCGTGCCGTTGGCGTCCCCGGCCTGCGGTGCGGTCCGCGCGGCGGTGTCCGGATCGTTGCCCGCGCCGTTGTCGACGCCGCGGACGAAGCGCCCGCGCAGGTCGGGCAGGTTGAACGTCGAGATGCCGTCGCCGCCGCCATGGGCGACTCCGATCGCGGCGAAGAGCGCCGAGTAGGTGGTGCGGCTGACCTCCGAGCCGTCGCAGATCAGCCAGCCGGCCGGGGGCGTGGCGCCCGCAAACGCCATCACGGCTCCCGGGGGGGCTCCGAGGCCCGGCGCGTTCACCGTGCCGGTGATGGTCACGTTGCCATTGACCACGAGACCCGCGTCCGCGGCGTTCACGGTGAGATCCCCGTTGACCGTCTCGTTGCCATTGAACGTCGAGTTGCCGCTGAACGTCCCGCCGAAGTTGCCGGCGGGACCGGTCGGTCCGACCGGTCCTGCAGGCCCCGTCGGACCGGTCGCGCCGCTGCCGCCGGTGGATCCGCCGGTGGATCCGCCGGTGACGCCGGTGGCTCCCGTGGGACCGGTCGCGCCGTCCTGTCCCGTGGGCCCCTCGGGGCCGGTGGCGCCAGTGGGACCGGTCGGTCCTTCCGTTCCCGCGCCGGCGGGCCCGGTGGCGCCGGTGGGCCCCACGCCGCCGGCTCCGGTCGGACCAGTGGGCCCAGGCGTTCCTTCCGGCCCCGTCGCACCGTTGCAGCTCACGACCGCAGCCGTGAGGAACAGCAGGATGGCCCTGCGCATGCGACCCTCCACGAACCCCCCGCGTACCTCACGACGCTACACTGTCTACAGAACTCCGTGCAAGCCGGCGCGCTTCAGCGCTGCGACGACCTCACGCACGTCCTGGCAGCGCTCGCGCGGCACGACGAGCACCGCGTCGCCCGCGTCGACGACGACGGCGCCGCGCATGCCCACGACCGCGACCGGCCGCTTCCGCGCGAGCACCACGCAGTCGGCGCAGTCGACCAGCACCGCCCGCCCCTCGACCACGTTGCCCGAACGGTCCACCGCGCGCACCTCGGGGAGCGCCGCGAAGCTGCCCAGATCGGACCAGCCGAAGTCGCCTGGCACCACGGCGACGCGGCGCGCTCCCTCCATCACGCCGTAGTCGAGCGAGACCGAGGGCGCCTTGGGAAACAGGCGCCGCAGCGCGGCGGCCTCACCTCGCGTTCCGACCGAGCGGTCGAGCTCCTGGAGCACGCGCCACAGCTCCGGCATCTGCCGTTCGATCTCCGCGAGGATCGCGTCGGCGCGGAAGGCGAAGATGCCGCCGTTCCAGAGGTGATCGCCGCGCGCCAGGAAGCGCGCCGCCCGCCGCGCGTCGGGCTTCTCGACGAACGCGGCCACCTCGAAGACGCCGGGGCCGAGAGGACGGCCGAGTTTCAAGTACCCGTAGCCGGTCTCGGGACGGGTGGGGCGCAAGCCGACGGTGCAGAGCGCTCCGGTCGATGCAACCTCGGCGCAGCGCCGCAGGACGCGCCGGAACTCGGCCGGCTTGCCCACGTGGTGATCGGAGGGAAGCACCAGCAGCACGCCGTCCGGATCGACGCGCCGCACCCGCAGGGCCGCCCAGCCGACGCAGGGAGCGGTGTTGCGTGCCGCCGGCTCGACGAGGATCGTCGTGCGCGGCACGAGCCCGCGGATGGCGGCGGCGTGCGCGCGGCCGCAGACGATCGCGACGTCCCCGGGACTCGCCAGTCCCCGCAGGCGCGCGGCCGTCTCGACGATGAGCGGCTGCCGGCCGGACAGCGGCAGGAGCTGCTTCGGCCGCCGCTGGCGCGAGAGCGGCCAGAAGCGCGTCCCGGACCCGCCGGCGAGGATGAGGGGAAAGAGGCGTGGCGTCATCGGTCGGGCGGGTTAGATACCACGCCCACGCCGGCCCGTCCGCTACAGCGCGGGCGCGATCGCCTCGAGCAGGTTCTTCACGATCCGCCCGGTCGCTCCCCAGACCAGGTGCCCTTGCACCGTGTAGCCGTAGATGCGGCGGAGCGCCCCGAAGACCTCGCGCTCCTCCGTCTGCAAGGCGCCGGGCTCGAGGAAGGCCGCGAGCGGCAGCTCGAGAATGGCCGCGACCTCCTCGGCCTGCGGTCGGTACGCATAGCCCTCCGGGATCGCCGCGACGAAGGGCGAGACGCGGAAGCCGGTGACGGTGTCGAGCCGATCGAGCGGCCCGAGCACCTCCGCGGCGCTCGGGGCGAGGCCGATCTCCTCCTCGGCCTCGCGCAGCGCGGTCGCCAGCTCGTCGCGGTCGTCTTCGTCGCGGCCGCCGCCCGGGAACGAGATCTGGCCGGCGTGCAGCGCGAGGTGCTCGGTGCGCTGGGTCAGCACGAGAAAGGGCGCGCCGCCGCGCAGGAAGAGCGGCACCAACACCGAGGCCGCCCGCTTGACGGGGAAAAGCTCCGGGGGCAGCTCGGTGATCTGGCCGACCGGGCGCTGCGCGAGGATCGCGCGGATCCTATCGAACGGCGGCGGGAGCATCGGCGAGCCTCGCCCCCCCCGCGGCGACGGCGCCCCGCCCGACCATGACGAGCAAGAGCGCGCCCATGGCGAGCCGCCACACCACGAACGGGTGCGTCTTGCGCGTGCGCAGGTAGGCGAGCAGCCAGGCGATGACGCCGTAGCCGACGATCATCGAGACGACCGTGCCCACGATCAGGTTGGTGAGGGCGGCGCTCCCGGCGGGTAGCTCGTGGTGGCGGATCAGGTGGAGCAGCTTCCAGCCGCCGGCGGCGCCGACCGCGGGGATGGAGAGGAGGAACGAGAAGCGCGCCGCGTCGTCCCGCCGGATCCCCGCGAAGAGCCCGGCGGTGAGCGTGACCCCCGAGCGGGAGACCCCGGGCACGATGGCGAGCGCCTGCGCCAGCCCGACCACGGCGGCATCCAGCCAGGAGAGCTCGCCCAGACCGCGCCGCTGCTGGCCCAGCCGCTCGGCGAGAAACAGTACCAGGGCGAGCGCGATGAGGCTGCCGCCGATCACCGTGAGCAGGACCCCTTCGTTCAGGTCGAGCCGCTCGATGGCCTTCTCGAACGCGAGGCCGAGCAGCCCCACCGGGATCGTGCCCACGATCACGAACCAGGCGAGCCGCGCGTCCTGCGTCCCGAGCGGGTCGCCCTGGCGCAGGCCGGCCCAGAGCGCGCGCGCCATGCGGACGATCATGTCGCGGAAGTACACGAGCACCGCGAAGAGCGTGCCCAGCTGGATGATGACGTCGAAGCTCGTGAGGAACGGGTCGCCGCGCTGGATGCCCATCGCGGCTTCGGCGATCTTCAGATGCGCCGTCGAGGAGACCGGCAGGAACTCGGTGAGCCCCTGCACGATCCCCAGCACGGCGGACTGCCACAGCGACATCGGCGGCGCTCAGGTCCCTTCTTGCCAGCTCGCCAGGTACTTCTTCTGCGCCGGCGTCAGCTTGTCGATCTCGATCCCGAGCGACGCCAGCTTCAGCCGCGCGATCTCCTGGTCGATGGCCTTCGGCACCGGGTAGACGCGCTTCTCGAGCTCGCGGTGGTTCTGCGCCATGTACTCGGAGGCGAGCGCCTGGTTCGCGAAGCTCATGTCCATCACGCTGGAGGGGTGCCCCTCGGCGGCGGCGAGGTTCACGAGTCGCCCCTCGGCGAGCACCACCACCCGGCGGCCGCCCTTGAGCGTGAACTCCTCCACGAAGTCGCGCACGGTGCGGCGCGAGACGGCCATCTTCGCGAGCGTGTCGAGGTCGAGCTCCACGTTGAAGTGGCCGCTGTTCGCGACGATCGCGCCGTCCTTCATCTTGCGGAAGTGCTCCTCGCGGATGACCTCGGTGTTGCCGGTGACGGTGCAGAAGAAGTCGCCCACGGCGGCCGCCTCGCCCATCGGCATCACCTGGAAGCCGTCGAGGACGGCCTCGAGGGCGCGGGTGGGATCGATCTCGGTCACCACCACGTGCGCGCCCATGCCCTTGGCGCGCGAGGCGATGCCGCGGCCGCACCAGCCGTAGCCGGCCACCACGAAGATGGAGCCCGCGAGCAGGCGGTTGGTGGCGCGGACGATGCCGTCCACCGTGGACTGCCCGGTGCCGTAGCGGTTGTCGAAGAGGTGCTTCGTGAGCGCGTCGTTCACGGCCACGATGGGGTAGGCGAGCACCTTCTCCTCGGCCATGGCGCGCAGCCGGATCACGCCGGTGGTGGTCTCCTCGGTGCCGCCGAGGATCGAGGGCAGCAGCTCGCGCCGCTCCTTGTGGATCACCGAGACCAGGTCGGCGCCGTCGTCCATGGTCAAGTGCGGCCGGCCGTCGAGCACCGCCGCGATGTGCCGGTAGTACGTGGCCTGGTCCTCGCCCTTGATGGCGTAGGTGGCGATGCCGGAATCGACCAGCGCCGCGGCGGCGTCGTCCTGGGTGGAGAGCGGGTTCGAGGCGCACAGGAAGACCTCGGCGCCGCCGGCCTTGAGCGTGAGCGCGAGGTTCGCGGTCTCGGTGGTCACGTGCAGGCAGGCCGCCAGCCGCAGCCCCGAGAGCGGCTTCTCCTTCTCGAAGCGGCGCTGGATCTGCGCGAGCACCGGCATGCTGCGCCCCGCCCACTCGATGCGCGAGTGCCCCTTCGCGGCGAGCGAGAGGTCCTTCACGTCCCCGCGCTTGCCCGCCTTCGCCTTCGCCGCCTTGCGCACCGCCGCCGCCGACACCGCCACCTGCGTCGCCATGGTCTTTCTCCGTTCCATGCTGCCGTTTTGCCCTCGCGCGCCCAACGCCGCGCCGCCGAAGGGGGTCCTGCTAAGCCTCCGCCACCATCCTCAGCTTCCCCGCGACCACCTCTTGAAGCGCCTCCTTTTTGTCGGTGCGCTCCCAGGTGAACTCCTTGCCCTCCCGGCCGAAGTGGCCGTAGGCCGCGGTCTTGCCGTAGATGGGCCTCAGCAGATCCAGCCCCTGGATGATGCCGGCCGGGTGCATGGGGAAGCACTGCCGCACCGCGCGCGCGATCTTCTCCTCCGGGGCGCGGCCGGTGCCGAAGGTCTCCACCATCACGGAGACCGGCTCGGCCACGCCGATGGCGTAGGCGAGCTGCACCTCGCAGCGGCGCGCCAGGCCCGCGGCCACCACGTTCTTCGCGATGTAGCGGGCCATGTAGGCGGCCGAGCGGTCGACCTTGGAGGGGTCCTTGCCGCTGAAGGCGCCGCCGCCGTGGCGGCCCATGCCGCCGTAGGTGTCGACGATGATCTTGCGGCCGGTGACGCCGGTGTCGCCCATGGGGCCGCCGATGACGAAGCGGCCGGTCGGGTTGATGTGGAACTTCTTGCAGGGGGCGAGGAGCTTCGCGGGGAGCGCCTTCTTGATCACTTCCTCGCGCACGAACTCCTCGAGCGTCTTGCGCGATACGTCGGCCGAGTGCTGCGTCGAGACCACCACCGCGTCGATGGCGACGGGCCGGCTGGCCTCGTAACGCACCGTGACCTGCGACTTGCCGTCGGGGCGCAGGAAGTCGACCATGCCCTTGTGCCGCACCTCGGCGAGGCGCCGGGCGAGCTTGTGGGCGAGGCTGATCGGGGCGGGCATGAGCTCGGTCGTCTCGTCGCAGGCGTAGCCGAACATCATGCCCTGATCGCCCGCACCCTGCTCCTTGCTGCCCTTCTGGTCGACGCCGCGCGCGATGTCCGGCGACTGCTTGTCCACCGCCACGAGCACGCCGCAGCTGTTGCCGTCGAAGCCCATCGAGCTGTCGGTGTAGCCGATCTTCTTCACCACGCCGCGGACGATGTCCGGGAAGTCGAGCACGGCGTGCGTGGTGATCTCGCCGGCCACGCAGACGAAGCCGGTCTTCAAGAGCGCCTCGCAGGCGACGCGGCCGTGCGGGTCCTGGGTGAGCACCGCGTCGAGCACGGCGTCGCTCACCTGGTCGGCCATCTTGTCGGGGTGGCCTTCGGTGACGGATTCGGAGGTGAACAGGTAGTCGGAGGCGGGCATGGGACCCTCTAAAATGGGCACGGGGACGCGAGAAAGCGGCGCAGCGTAGCGAGCGCGTGCCGGGGGTGTCAAGGCGGCCCGTCGCGGGGCCCGCCGAGGAGCCTGGCGAGGCCCGGCCATGGCCTCGGGCCGTGGCGGCCGGGCGCGCGTTCACCGTTCCCAGCCCAACGGTCGCGCCGCGTTGACGCTCCGTGGCGTCGATGGCAGGCTCGCGGGAAGCGCAGGTCGTCTGACGGGGAGGCCGATGAGGGCGGATCTCTTGCACGTGGTGGAGTCGGCCTACGACCTCGACGGCTCGGGCACGCGCTGGCTGCAAGGGCTCACCGACGCCATCGGGCCGCTCATCGACGCGGGGCACGGTGCCTACGGTACGACCATCGACGCGAGCGACCTCGGCCGCATGAACGTCGGCAAGGTCGTCTGCTACCGCGGCGACCGCGCGTTCGTCCGCGCCATCCTCGAGACCAACGCCGCGCTCGCCCGCACCGAGGTGAAGGACACCTACCGGGGGACCGACGCCATCAACACGGCGACCGAGCGCGTGGGCGCGGCGCGCTGGAACGCGATCGCCCGGCCGCACGGGCCTTCGGCCATCCGCGACTGCACCGCCGTGGTCGCCGCCGACGCGCGGGGCGTGGGCTGCATGGTGATCGCGCCCATGGAGCGCGTGCACCGCTACCCCGCGCGCGTCAAGCGCGTCTGGGCGCGCGTGGTGGCGCACGTGGTGGCGATGCAGCGGCTCCGGGCGGGGCTCGCGGGAGCGTCCCCGAGACGGCGGGCGGAAGGGGAGGCCGTGCTCTCGCCCGGCGGCGCGCTGGAGCATGCCATCGGCTCGGCGAGCTCAGGGTCGGCGCGCGCGCTCCTCCGGGAAGCGGCCGTCGCGCGCGAGCGGGCCCGCGGGCAGCTGCGGCGGGAGGCTCCCGAAGAGGCGGTCGAGATGTGGCACGCGCTGGTCGCCGGGCGCTGGTCGATCGTCGACCGGTTCGACCGCGACGGCCGCCGCTTCCTGATCGCGCACGAGAACGAGCCGGTGGCCATGGGGCCGCGGGCGCTGACGGCGCGCGAGCGGCAGGTGGTGACCCAGGTGGCGATGGGCCACTCGAACAAGCTCGTCGCGTACGAGCTCGGCCTGTCGGTCGGCGCGGTGAGCGCCTACCTCAATGGCGCCATGCGGAAGCTGGGCCTCGACTCGCGGCTCGACCTCGCGCGCCTCGTGCTGGCCGGGGCGCGGGCGGCCGCGCGGTGACGCGTCGGAGCGACGGCGGCGGGCTGCGGGTGGTGCGCTTCTCGCTCGGCGGGCGCCGCTTCGCCGCGCTCGTGGAAGATCTGGACGCTCCCGAGCTGCCGGACTCGATCACGCCGGCCGAGCGCGAGATCGCCGGCCTCCTGCGGCGCGGCTGCTCCAACCGCGAGATCGCCGCCGCGCGCGGCACCTCGCTGCGCACCGTCGCCAACCAGATCGCATCGCTGATGCAGAAGCTCGGGGTCGGCTCGCGCCTGCAGCTCGCCATTCGTTCGAGCCCAAATCGAAGCCCCCGGGGTTCGCCCGCAGCAAAATGACCATTTCACGATGATTTGACATCCCCTACGGTGCTCCATCGGGGGGGGCCCGCCGGCGGGCGGGCTCGTGCGTCATGGGGCGGACCCTTCGTCGCCCAGGGAGTGACATGGACATGAAGCGTCTCCTCGGTACGGCCTTCGCGGCCGCGGCAGTCCTCGCATGCAGCAGCACGCCCGGCCAGAGCGACGGCGGCACGTCGGGCGGCGCGGCGAGCACCACCGGCGCTTCGGGCTGCACCCCGGGGGCCCAGGCCCCGTGCACTTGCGCGAGCGGCAGCCAGGGCGTCGAGACCTGCCAAGGCGACGGTGCGTACGGCGCGTGCCAGTGCTCGGCTGCCACGACGGGCGGCTCCGCGAGCGCGGGCACGAGCACCGGGACCGCCTCGGCCGGCAGCAGCACGGGAACCGGGGCGAGCGCGGGCACCAGCGGCGCCGCCTCGTCGACTGGCGCGTCATCTGGTGGAGCTTCGTCGGGGGGCGCCTCCACGGGCGGCGCGTCCTCGAGCGGTGGTTCGACCGGCGGCGTCAGCGGCAGCCAGGCTTGCAGCGACTACGCCACCGCGACCTGTGCCCTCGCACAGAGCTGCTCGAACGGTTGGGACATCGTCAGAAACTACGGCTCGCTCGCCAACTGCTTCGCGCAGTACGATTCCAACTGTCTGGACCGGCTCGCGCTGCCAGCGCCCCCGTCCGGCCAATCGGCGGCGCAGATCGAGGCGTGCGCGGTCGAGCTTCCGTCGGAGACGTGCGCGGAGTTCTTCGGCAACGACGCACAGGGGCCGTGCGTGGCGCCCGCCGGTACCGGCGTGACGGGCGATCCGTGCAGCATCGATGCCGAATGCGCCAGCGGCTACTGCGCCATCGGAGCGCAGCAGGTCTGCGGCACGTGCGAGCCGCCGCCCGCGGTGGGCGCCGACTGCTCGACCTACCCGTGCGGCCACGGGCTCGTCTGCCTCTACGGACCGAAGACCTGCAGCGCGCCGGTGGGCGACGGCGGAACGTGCGCGGACGACAAGGACTGCGTATTCGGCTTGAACTGCAACACGGGCACCGACGTCTGCCAGCCGGCCGTGGGGCTCGGACAGGCCTGTTCGTCATCTGGGCCCCTTTGCCTGAACCGCGGCGGCGCGTACTGCAAAGGGGGCACCTGTACCCAGTACGGCCTCGCCGACGCGGGTCAGGCGTGCGGAACGGTGGGCGGTCTGGACACGGAGTGCGCCGCCAACGGCGCCTGCACTGCCGGATCCTGCGTGGGCGAGGCCACGAATGGCCAGGCCTGCGATAGCGTGAACGGGCCCTTCTGTCCGCTCGAATCGACCTGCGTGGCCGGCGTGTGCGTGGCCCTCGCGAGCGAGACGTGCGGCGTGACCGCGGGCGGCACCACCGGCGGCGGGGGAACGACCGGCGGCGGCACGGGCGGCGGCAGCTCCACCGGCGCCGGGACGACCGGCGGCGCGGCCACCATTCTCCTCGTCGACAACGACGGGTACACCGCGCCCAACGGCCCGGACCCCTCGCTGCCGATCTTCGAGGGCTGGCTGAACGGCTTGGGCGTCGGCTACGCCACCTACCAGGAGCCCTCCGACTCGTCGGACACGAACGACCCGCTGCTCAACTCGGGGAGCTACGCCCTGAGCCAGTACGCCACGGTCGTCTGGTTCACGGCCGACCAGTACGGCTCCCAGCCCACGATGAGCGCCACGCAGCAAAGCAACCTGTCGAGCTGGCTCGCTCTCGGAGGGAAAACCCTGATCCTCTTCACCGCGGAGCTCGTCTACGACCTCGATCAGTCCGGCGCCGGAATTGCCGGCCCGAACGGCAACGCCTTCCTCACGAACGACGTCGGCGCCGTGGGCGACCTGGACGACCCGGACGTCTTCGCCTCGGGCAGCGATCAATCCGCCAACAGCCTGCCGAGCGTCGTCGTCACGGGAGGTGCCTCGAGCTTCGCGGGGCTCGGCTGGACCGCGACCAACGGCTACGGCGCGATCGCGTTCGACTGGTCCATCGTCAAGCCGGCGACCGGGGTCGACGTCCTCGCCACGATCCAGGCCGACCCGAACGACAAGGGCGCCAACACGGCGCGGCCGGTCATCACCGGCAACAAGACCATCGCGGGGACCGCCGGCAACTCCACCGTCGTGTGGGTGGGCTTCACGGTCGAGAACGTCGAGCCGAGCACGCCGAACAGCCTGGGCGATCTCTTCACGGCGATCCAGAGCTACGCCGGGACGCTCTAGGAGGACCAAATGAAACGGCTTCTTTCTCTGGGTGCGGCGGCGCTCCTCGCCGTCGGTTGCGGCGGCAAGGACAACGGCTCGTCCTCGAACGGCGGGTCGGGCTCGGGCAACGGCGGTACGAACGGTGGATCCAACGGCGGCTCGAACGGGGGCGGCCAGTACGACACGCTCCAGGGAAGCTTCTCGAGCCACTCGGGGATCGCCGGGACGTTCTCGGGCGCCATGAGGGGCGTCTCCGGCAATGGCCTCGCGGAGTGGACGCTGGTCGGGAGCTTCGACGACAGCAGCGTGGCCCCGGCGGTGACGGTCTCGAACCCGGTGGGGCAGCACGCCATCGTCGGCATCGCCATCGAGAACGTGCCGGGCGCGCTGGCCGCCACCACGTACGTCTGCAGCACGAGCTCACCGACCATCCTCATCGACTTCAGCGTCGGCGGCGTGACGTACGCCGTGCAGGCGGGCGGCTCCCAGGGCACCTGTTCGGTCACCTTCGATGCGCCCAGCCTCGTCGAGGCGCCGACGGTCTACTTTGCCCACGGCTCGATGACGGCGACGTTGATCGGCACCCTGCTGGACGGCGGCAGCGACACCGGTACGATGTCGGCCACGTGGTGACCGCGGTTCGATGAAGCGCTGGCGCACCTCCGGGCTCGTCTCTCTCGTGCTGCTGGCCGCGGCCGGCTGCCCCTCGAAGACGCCGCCGGCCGCGAGCGGCGACGCCGGGCCACGGGCGGCGGTGGACGGCACCGTGACGGATTACCTGGGCAACGCCGTCGCCGGCGCCCAGCTATCGAGCGGCGGCGCGACCGCCACGACCGCGAGCGACGGGACGTACACGCTTTCGGGAGTCCCCACGCCCGACGGTGGCACCGCCGTCGTGGCCGTCACGGCGGCCGGCTACCTCGACACCGCGTACGGCGTGGCGGTCACGGCGGGTGAGACCACGGAGCTCGACCCGGTGATCATGCCCATGTCGCCGTCCCAGCCGCTCGACGCCACCGCGGGCGGAACGGTCACGGGCGTGCGCGGTGCGAGCCTCACCGCCGGCCCGGGCGTCTTCGTCGATTCGAGCGGCCACACCGTGTCGGGTCAAGTGGACGTTGCGCTGACGCCGCTGACACCGGGCGTCGCCGGGCTCATCCAGGCGTACCCCGGCAACCTGAAAGCCCTCGACGCCTCCGGCAACCCGGTGCTCCTCGAGACGCACGGGGTCCTCGACGTGAGCGTCGAGCAGAACGGCCAGAAGCTCCAAATCGCCTCCGGCAAGACCGTTTCGGTGACCATCCCGGCGGCGGTCGTGGGAGCGCTGCCCTCGGCGAGCGGCCTGTGGAGCTTCGACATGGGCACTGCCCTCTGGAAGGCGGAGGGAGCCGCGACCCTGCTTGGGACCGTCTACTCGGCGGTGCTTCCGCACCTCTCGTTCTGGAACATCGACTGCAGCAACTCGGCGGGGACACCGGTCGTTTGCCTTCGCGGGGATCTCCGGACCTGCAATGGAGACGCCATCATCGGGGCTCAGATCACGGTCACCGCGAACGACGACTCGTACGCGACGGGCACGCAAGGGTCCGGGGCCTTCTGCGTGGCGCTGCCTCCGGGCGGCGGTTCGGACGCCGGGCCCTTCTCGGACGACGTGAGGTGCGCCACGAGCGTCTCGGCGAGCGCCTGGGACATTCGCATCCAGGGCAAGGGACTCGACGTGAGCGTCACGGTTCAGGCGCCGACACAAGGGACGAACCAGGGCCAGCCCACCTTCTCCTGCGACGTGATGGAAGGCGCCGGGGAGTGCATCAACCTGCACAACGTCGGTTGCGTGGGCGACGGGGGACTGCTCATCGTGCTCGACGGCGGCTCGAGCTGTTCGTACTGGCAGACGGACGGCGGCCCGGGCGCGGGCGACGCCGGCGTGCTCGATCCGTTCCTCGGCACCTGCGCCGCGCCCCTCGCCTCGCTCTTCACCTGCTTCAACGGCAGCGGCGGCTGCAGCTTCGACGGCAACCTCGACGCGGGACAGATCACCTACACCTACGCGAATGGCTCGAAGGAAACCGTGGCGCTGCTCGGCGCCGGCCAGGCCAACGCGCAGATTGGCTACTACGGACCGGACGGCGGCTTGTGCGGCACCGTGTCGACCTTCGGTAGCGGCGTGGACTTCGTCATTGGCGGCGCGGTGTACGATCTGACGTCGACTGGCGACGTCACGACGACCATCACCTGTCCCGACGGGGGATCGCTCACCCTCAACGACGACCAGTCGAACACGGCCCAGGGTTGCGCGAGCA
>Ga0335073_10007025_pt1 | contig 15790 bp, 16 predicted proteins | sample Lox_Sample_22_FD_207093 | JGI IMG/M metagenome (GOLD analysis project Ga0335073, IMG submission 207093) | Soil microbial communities from Loxahatchee National Wildlife Refuge, Florida, United States - Lox_Sample_2.2 | ecosystem: Environmental > Terrestrial > Soil > Wetlands | place: USA... | reverse complement strand
CAATTGCTATGGCGCTCAACGTTGCGATGGTCACGTTCGACTCCACAGATCCCACGAAGCTGGCGGGTTGGTGGGCCGATCAGTTCGATGGCACGGCCCAAGAGTTGCTGCCCGGCGAATTCGTCGCGGTGTCCTGGCCCGACGGGCCCCGGCTCGGATTTCAGAAGGTGCCCGATCCCACCCCCGGAAAGAACCGCGTGCACTTGGATTTCAGTGTTGACGATGTGGATGCCGAAGTGGCACGGCTAAAGTCGGCCGGCGCCACCGAGGTGGGCGGGCGCACCATGAGCGACACCTTCCGCTGGGTAGTACTCGCCGACCCCGAGGGGAATGTGTTCTGCGTGGCGGGCCAATAGCCTGCCCGTGCTGACTCCATTCGACGACTTCCCCATCCACCCGTCAGCCGACCCCATCGCCACGCCGGCGACCGGTGACCCCAACCACTACGACCGCTACTGGTTCAACGGCCACCAGCGTGACGGCGCGTTCTACCTCGGTGCCGCGATGGGTCACTATCCCGTCCGCGGCATCATCGATGCGGCCTTCAGCCTCGTCAAAGACGGTGTCGAGCACTCCGTGTTCGCCTCGGGCGCAATGCCGCTGGATCGGTCGACCAGCGTCGGCCCGATCCGCATCGAGGTAGCCGAGCCGATGCGGACCATCCGCTACATCGTCGAGCCCAACGAGCACGGCATCGCCTGCGACCTCACGTTCCAGGCCACGACCGTCGCCATCGAAGAGCCTCGCCAGCAGCGCCGCAGCGCGGAGGGCATCCTGCTGACCGACCACACCCGTCTCACCCAGTGGGGCACGTGGGAGGGCACCGTTGTCGTCGACGGCGACGAGCTCCGCATCGATCCCGCTGAAGTGTCCGGCACCCGCGACCGCTCGTGGGGCATCCGGCCCGTCGGCGAACAGATCCCGGTGCTCCGCCAGCCCATGGACTTTCAGGTCTTCTGGCTCTGGGCACCGCTGCATTTCGGGGATCGCTTCACCCACTTGGCTTTTCACGAGCACGAAGACGGCCGCCGATGGCTTGAGACCGCGCTGGTGCTCGACCCCATCCCCGACGGCGCATCCGCGTGCAGCACGGCCGGCGTACGTGAATGCCACGGCGTTGGGTACGAGATCGACTGGGAACCGGGGCGACGCGAGATGCGGCGAGCCCGGCTGTGGTTCCGGGATCCGATCGAGGGCGAGACCCATATCGAGGTCGAGAAAAAGTCCACCTTCCGAATGCGGGGTATCGGCTACTGGCATCCCCACTGGTTGCACGGCAGCAACCACGGGCAGCTCGAAACCGGTCGAGAATCAATCCGGCTCGACGACTTCGACCCCCTCGATTTCGGATCGATCCACATCCAGAACCTGGTCACAGCGAGGATGGGCGACCGTCACGGCGTGGGCGTCGTCGAACAGCTCGCGATCGGGCCGCATCAGCCGAGTGGACTCACGGGTTTTCTCGACGGGCACCCGTGACGGTCGCTGCGCTCGGTCGGCACTCTTAGACTGTCTGCGTGACGGACACCGTCGAGCACGCCGCCGCCAGCCCCGACCAGCCGCAGCCGTTTCATGAGCTGGGTCTCAAAGACGACGAGTACCAGCGGATCCGCGACATCCTGGGACGCCGGCCCACCGACACCGAGCTGGCGATGTACTCGGTGATGTGGAGCGAGCACTGCTCCTACAAATCCTCCAAGGTGCACCTGCGCTACTTCGGCGAGACCACCACCGAGAAGATGCGCGCCGGAATGCTGGCCGGCATCGGGGAGAACGCCGGCGTCGTCGGCATCGGTGACGGCTGGGCCGTCACGTTCAAGGTGGAATCGCACAACCACCCCTCCTACGTCGAGCCCTACCAGGGCGCGGCCACCGGTGTGGGCGGCATCGTCCGCGACATCATGGCCATGGGGGCGCGGCCGGTCGCGGTAATGGACCAGCTGCGCTTCGGCGCAGCCGACGCCCCCGATACCCGCCGCGTGGTCGACGGTGTGGTCCGCGGCATCGGTGGCTACGGCAACTCGCTGGGCCTGCCCAACATCGGCGGCGAGACGGTTTTCGACGCGTGCTATGCCGGCAACCCGTTGGTGAACGCGTTGTGTGTCGGCGTATTGCGCGAGGAGGACTTGCATTTGGCGTTCGCCTCGGGCACCGGCAACAAGATCATCTTGTTCGGCGCGCGCACCGGGCTCGACGGCATCGGCGGAGTTTCGGTGTTGGCATCCGACACGTTCGACGCCGAAAACTCCCGCAAGAAGCTGCCTTCGGTCCAGGTTGGCGACCCGTTCATGGAGAAGGTGCTCATCGAGTGCTGCTTGGACCTCTACGCGGGCGGCTTGGTGATCGGCATCCAGGACCTGGGCGGTGCCGGATTATCCTGCGCCACTTCTGAATTGGCATCGGCCGGCGACGGCGGAATGGCGATTCAGCTCGAAACCGTCCCGCTGCGGGCCAAGGAGATGACGCCCGCCGAAATCCTGTGCAGCGAGTCGCAGGAGCGGATGTGCGCGGTGGTCGCGCCGGAGAACGTCGACGCCTTCTTGGCGGTCTGCCGCAAATGGGAGGTATTGGCCACCGTGATCGGCGAGGTCACCGACGGCGACCGGCTGCGCATCACCTGGAACGGCGAGACGGTCGTCGATGTGCCGCCGCGCACGGTGGCTCACGAAGGCCCGATCTACGCCCGACCGGTCGCCCGCCCGGACACGCAGGACGCCCTCAACGCCGACAGTTCGTCTCGGCTGCCACGGCCGGGTACCGGCGATGAACTGCGCGCGACTTTGCTTGCGCTGCTTGGCAGTCCGCACTTGTGCAGCCGCGCCTTCATCACCGAACAGTACGACCGCTACGTGCGCGGCAACACCGTGCTGGCCGAGCACGCCGACGGCGGCGTGCTGCGAATTGACGAGTCCACCGGCCGCGGCATCGCGCTGTCCACCGACGCGTCGGGACGCTACACCCTGCTGGATCCCTACGCCGGTGCCCAACTCGCGCTGGCCGAGGCTTACCGCAACGTCGCCGTCACCGGTGCAACACCGGTCGCGGTGACAAACTGCCTCAACTTCGGTTCGCCCGAGGATCCCGGGGTGATGTGGCAGTTCGAGCAGGCGGTGCACGGTCTCGCGGATGGCTGTGTGGCCCTGGGGATTCCAGTCACCGGCGGCAACGTCAGCTTCTACAACCAAACCGGCTCGGCGGCGATCCTGCCGACGCCGGTGGTCGGGGTACTCGGCGTGATCGACGATGTCGCCCGGCGTATCCCCACCGGGTTGGGCGGCGAGCCGGGGGAGACGCTGATGTTGTTGGGCGACACCCGCGACGAGTTCGACGGCTCGGTGTGGGCGCAGGTGACGGCGGACCATCTGGGCGGGCAGCCGCCCGCCGTGGATCTGGCGCGCGAGAAGCTACTGGCTGACGTGCTGAGCTCGGCTTCGCGCGACGGGCTGGTGTCGGCGGCCCACGACCTATCCGAGGGCGGCCTCGCTCAAGCGGTCGTGGAAGCGGCACTCGCGGGTGAAACCGGTTGCCGCATTGTGCTTCCCGAAGGTACGGACCCGTTCGTGATGCTGTTCTCCGAATCGTCGGGCCGGGTGTTGGTGGCGGTGCCGCGCACCGAGGAGAGCCGATTCGCATCGATGTGCGAAGCGCGGGGCTTGCCGGCGGTGCGCATCGGCGTCGTCGACCAGGGCTCGGACGCGATTGAGGTGCAGGGCCTGTTTACCGTGCCACTGGCGGAACTGCGCGCCACGTCCGAGGCGGTATTGCCGCGGTTCTTCGGATAGGCCGGTATGCCGGCCCGATCCGACGTCGACCCGGCCCAGACCCGGCAGGCCGTGCTGGCAGTGGCCGACTGGCTGCGTCACGCATCACATCCGCAGCCCGACCGAGACGCCGTGGCGAAGGCGGTTCGCCTCACCGCGCGCACCCTTGCCGCACTGGCCCCCGGCGCCAGTGTCGAGGTCCGGGTGCCGCCGTTCGTCGCGGTGCAATGTGTTGCCGGTCCTCGGCACACGCGCGGAACGCCGCCCAACGTCGTCGAGACCGATCCGCGCACCTGGCTGCTGTTGGCGGCCGGGCTGATCTCGCTGGCGGAGGCTAAGGCCACCGGGGCGCTGGCGCTGTCGGGCTCCCGCGCCAGTGAGATTGAGCACTGGCTGCCCCTCATAGCTGTGAGCTGAATATAACCCTGAACTGCAGGTTTAGGGTGGTCGAAATAATTTTTCGCCACTCAACACGCCCGGCCGATTCGGCGGTGGCGCTGTTGTGCCCGTAGACTTCCGTACGTCACCATCCGTTCCCCGGGGAGCCGCCGAACCGTGACCGTCCAGGATCTCGAAGCAGCCGAGCAGGACTTCAACTCACCCCGCGAAGAGTGTGGCGTATTCGGGGTCTGGGCCCCGGGCGAACAAGTCGCCAAACTCACCTATTACGGCCTGTACGCCCTGCAGCATCGCGGGCAGGAAGCCGCGGGTATCGCCGTAGCCGACGGCTCGCAGGTGCTGGTCTTCAAGGATCTCGGCCTGGTCAGCCAGGTATTCGATGAGCAGACGCTGGCGGCGATGGAGGGCCACGTGGCCATCGGCCACTGCCGCTACTCCACCACGGGCGACACCACCTGGGAAAACGCCCAGCCCGTCTTCCGCAACACCGCCGCCGGCACCGGGGTTGCGTTGGGGCACAACGGGAATCTGGTCAACACCGCTGAGCTCGCCGCACGTGCGCGCGACGCCGGGCTGATCGCCAAGCGCGCCCCGGCCCCAGCGACGACAGACTCTGACATCCTGGGCGCGCTACTCGCGCACGGCGCGGCCGACTCCACGCTGGAACAGGCGGCGCTGGAACTGCTGCCGACCGTGCGCGGGGCCTTCTGCCTGACGTTCATGGACGAAAACACCCTCTACGCGTGCCGCGACCCCCATGGGGTGCGGCCGTTGTCATTGGGGCGGCTCGACCGTGGCTGGGTCGTCGCGTCGGAGACGGCCGCGCTCGACATCGTCGGTGCCTCGTTCGTTCGCGACATCGAACCGGGCGAACTGCTGGCGATCGACGCCGACGGCGTGCGGTCCACCCGCTTCGCCAACCCCACCCCCAAGGGCTGCGTCTTCGAATACGTGTACCTGGCCCGGCCGGACAGCACCATCGGTGGCCGGTCCGTGCACGGCGCTCGGGTGGAGATCGGCCGCCGGCTAGCCCGCGAATGCCCGGTCGAAGCCGACCTGGTGATCGGCGTTCCCGAATCGGGCACCCCCGCGGCGGTCGGATACGCGCAGGAGTCCGGCATTCCCTATGGCCAGGGCCTGATGAAGAACGCGTACGTTGGCCGGACGTTCATCCAGCCGTCGCAGACCATCCGCCAGCTCGGTATCCGGCTCAAGCTCAACCCGCTCAAAGAGGTGATCCGCGGAAAGCGGCTGATCGTCGTCGACGACTCGATCGTGCGGGGCAACACCCAGCGGGCGCTGCTGCGTATGCTGCGTGAAGCCGGCGCTCTCGAAGTGCACGTGCGCATCGCCTCACCGCCGGTGAAGTGGCCCTGCTTCTACGGCATCGACTTCCCGTCGCCGGCCGAGCTGATCGCCAACGCGGTCGAAGATAAAGAGGAAATGCTCGAGGCGGTGCGGCATGCGATCGGCGCCGACTCGCTGGGCTACATCTCGCTGCGCGGTCTGGTCGCGGCATCCGAGCAACCGGCTTCGCGGCTCTGCACCGCATGCTTCGACGGCAAGTACCCGATCGAGCTGCCCAGCGAGACCGTGTTGGGCAAGAACGTGGTAGAGCAGATGCTGGCTACTGCGGCGCGCGGGTCCGAGCTGGGCGATCTGGCGGGCCAGGATTTTCCAGAAGTCCCCGTTGGCCGCTGACGAGAATCATCCGTCGAATAACTTTGACCGCGTCGGGTATCTGATTACGACCATGAGCGCTGCCCGGTAGCCTTTATCGCGATGACGGACTCCGGAAAGACCCACGGAAACGAGCTGGGCGCACCCGGCATCACGTACGCGTCCGCCGGGGTGGATATTGAGGCAGGCGACCGCGCCGTCGACTTGTTCAAGCCGCTGGCAACCAAGGCCACTCGACCAGAGGTGCGTGGCGGGCTGGGCGGATTCGCCGGATTGTTCGCCCTCCGCGGCGGCTACCGCGAGCCGGTGCTCGCGGCCTCCACCGACGGCGTCGGCACCAAGCTGGCGGTCGCCCAGGCCATGGACAAGCACGACACCGTCGGTCTGGACCTGGTGGCGATGGTCGTCGACGACCTCGTGGTCTGTGGCGCCGAGCCACTTTTCCTGCAGGACTACATCGCGGTTGGCAAGGCGGTGCCTGAGCGCCTGAGCGCGATCGTCGGGGGTATCGCCGAGGGGTGCATGCAGGCGGGTTGCGCGCTGCTCGGCGGCGAGACCGCCGAGCACCCCGGCCTGATGGAACCGGACCATTACGACATCTCCGCTACCGGCGTCGGCGTGGTCGAGGCCGACGACGTCCTGGGACCCGACCGGGTGAAACCCGACGACGTCATCATCGCGATGCGCTCGTCCGGCCTGCATTCCAACGGCTACTCGCTGGCGCGCAAGGTCCTATTGGAGATCGACCGGATGAACCTCGCCGGCTATGTGGAGGAGTTCGAACGCACGCTGGGCGAGGAATTGCTTGAGCCCACCCGCATCTATGCTAAAGACTGTCTGGCGCTGGCCGCGGAAACGCAAGTCCGCACCTTCTGCCACGTCACGGGCGGCGGCTTGGTCGGAAATCTGCAGCGGGTCATCCCGCCCGGATTGACCGCCGAGATCGACCGCGGCACCTGGACACCCGCCCCGGTCTTCAACATGATCCGCCAGCGTGGCCGCGTGACGCGCGAGGAGATGGAGAAGACGTTCAACATGAGCGTCGGCATGGTCGCCATCGTCGCGCCCGAAGACCAAGTCCGGGCCGAGGCTCTCCTGATGGCGCGACACCTGGACCCGTGGGTGCTGGGCACCGTCCGCAAGGGCGGCAGAGAGGCTCCGCGAGCCACACTCGTCGGGCAGCACCCGCGATTCTAGAAACCGGGACTACCCGCAACTAGCACCGTGCCGATGCGAAGCGCACCGGCACGGGTAGGTGAAATGGACTAGCGACGCCAGTCGTCCTGATCGCTCCAAGAGTTACCGGGGCCGTCATCGAGGCTGCCGTCATCGTCCAAGCCGCCCGACCCGTTGGAGTCGGTGCCCGTGCCTGACAGCTCCTGCTGAAGCCGCTGAAAGTCGGTCTGCGGAGAGCTGTATTTAAGTTCTCGAGCAACCTTGGTCTGCTTTGCCTTTGCCCGGCCGCGGCCCATGGGGGAACCCCCTCGCGCAATAACGGAGCGGCCTACGAGTAGGCGGCTCCGATCTCTTGGTGTCGTTTATTGTCCTGCCGACAGTTTACCGTGCTTCGCGGTGGGGCGTCGGCGCCCCCCGCCGCTGTGGCGGACAAGTTATTAAGCCTAGAGCGATCGCAAGCGCGGCGAAGCCGGGCGCAGCGGGTCGCGACCATTTAAGCCTAGAGCGATCGCAAGCGCGGCGAAGCCGGGCGCAGCGGGTCGCGACCATTTAAGCCTAGAGCGATCGCAAGCACGCTAGCGTCCGCGCAACCGTTCAACCGCCAGTCGTCCCGCGCCGACCTCATCGGTGGGCGGCAGGGAATCGGCGTCGATCACCGCGGCGACTTGGGCTTCCGCACCCGTCGCCAACTCGGTGTCGGCAGTCAGGCCGCGCTTGAGCAGCGCCAGCGCGATCGGCCCCAAGTCCACGTGCTCGACGACGGTTCCGAGCCGTCCGACGTTGCGCCCGCCGGCCAGCACCGGATCGCCGGTCGACGGCCGGTCCACCGACCCGTCCAGGTGCAGCAACACCAGCATGCGCGGCGGCCTACCGAGGTTGTGCACGCGCGCGACGGTCTCCTGCCCGCGGTAGCAACCTTTGTCGAGGTGGACGGCTCCACCGATCCACCCGACTTCGTGCGGGATGGTGCGCTCGTCGGTGTCGACGCCGAGGCGGGGGCGCAGCGCGGCGACTCGGTGCGCTTCGTACGCCCACACGCCGGCCGACCGCGCGCCCGCCTGCGCCAAGCGGCCCTGCCACTCGGCCGAAGCGGCGCGCGGCACCAGCAGATCCAGTTCCAGTTGGCCGTCCGGAGCCCCGGGCATCCGGCGTAGGAAGCCATCCCCGGCGACCGGAACCGCCATCGCCTCCGTCGGTAGCGCATCCAGGCCCAACGCATCGAGCACCGCCCGGTCGACCAATCGCGGACCCAATAAGGACAGCACCGCGGTGTCGGCGGCGCTCGGGGTCACGTCGGCCCAGAACACCATCTTGCGCAGGTACGCCAGCAGTGGTTCACCGCGCCAAGGCTCGGTGTCGAGGTGGGTGATACCGCCGAGCTCGGTCTGAATCCAGTGGTCCTCAACCCGGCCCTGACCGTCGAGGCTGAGGTTCTGCGTGCTCGCGCCTTCGGGCAGGTCGCTGACGTGCTGGGTCGACAGGCTGTGCAGCCAGGTCTGGCGGTCGTTGCCGCTGAGCGTGAGCGCCGCGCGGTGTGAACGATCCACCAGCACGGCGTCGGTTTCGGCGGCGCGCTGCTCACCCAGCGGATCGCCGAAGTGCCAGATCGCACCCGCGTCGGGTCCGGATTCGGGCGCGGGGACGGCGTGGGGGTTCACAGGTCAACTCTACGGACCGCGCGGCTAGGCTTCTCGTCCATGGCAGGGCAGACGACGGTGATCGTCACGCTGGACGGTGGCATACACGAGCCGGGGACACCGCTGGTGCACCCCGATGACCTTGCCGTGGTTCGCGGCGACGGCATCTTCGAGACGCTGTTGGTACGCGACGGCCGGGGCTGCCTGGTCGAGTCGCATCTGCAACGGCTGAGCCAGTCGGCCAAGTCGATGGAGCTGCCCGCCCCGGACCTGCCCAGCTGGCGGCACGCGATCGAGGTGGCCGCCAGGCAATGGGCTGCGGGCAGCGATGACGAAGGCGCGCTGCGGTTGATCTACAGCCGCGGGCGCGAAAGCGGCTCGGCGCCAACCGCATACGTGATGGTCAACCCCGTGCCGGACCGCGTCGCCGAGGTACGCCGCGAGGGATTGGCGGCGGTGACGCTGGACCGGGGGCTGCCTGCGGTCGGTGCGGACGCCATGCCCTGGCTGCTGGCCGGCGCCAAGACGCTGTCGTATGCGGTCAACATGGCCGCGCTGCGGCACGCCGCACGCCAGGGCGCCGGTGACGTCATCTTCGTCAGCTCGGACGGCTACGTTCTGGAGGGCCCGCGCTCGACGGTGGTGGTCGCCACCGACTCTCACGAAAACGCGGATAGTGATCTGTGCCTGTTGACACCGCCACCGTGGTATCCGATATTGCGCGGCACCACGCAACAAGCCCTCTTCGAGGTGGCGCGCACCAAGGGCTACGACTGTGACTACCGCGCTTTGCGCGTCGCTGATCTCTTTGCAGCGCAAGGGATCTGGCTGGTATCGAGCATGACGTTGGCCGCCCGCCTGCACACCCTCGACGGGCGGCGACTGCCCCGCTCGCCGATCGCCGCGGAATTCGCCGAACTGGTGGACGCCGCGATCGTCTGCGACCGCTGAGCGGGCGAATCCGGTTGTGGTGAGACGTGACTGCGGGTACTTTCGGCCGTACACAAGGAAGGAGGTGGTCCGCGAATTGTTAGCTTCATGGACATGTGAGGTGGCTACGCGCTAGCTGCACCGGCTCGGAAGAGCTAGCGATTGTGCGCTGGCGAATTCCCCGTAGCCACCCGGCCCCCGAGCTCCCGGTTTTGTCCAACCAGGAACCTTGCTCGGGGGCCGTTCCATTGTCTGGGCCCCGGCCGCTGGCTGCCGAATGTGGCGCCTATGGCGGATTTCAGGGCAGTTTGCGTACTTAAGGCCCACGCTTGGCGAGAATTAGCCGGCGAACCGGGACAACCGCGCCGACAGATGCGGCACCAGCCCGCCGTCGGCGTCCACCCGCTCCTCGACGTAGGCCAGGTCGCCGCCCTCCACGATGCCGTAGAGCCGCTTGGCGCCACCGACCAGCACTCCAGATCTGCTGCGCGCCAGGGCATCGGTGACCAGTTCCCACGACGACTGGTTACGGGGCCGCCCGTAGAACAACTCGACGTAACCGGACGAATGGGCCAACAGCAACTCGATAGCCTGAGACTCGGTCGGATCGTCCGGATCGTTGACGAAGCGCCAGAAGCCCGTCTCGCGCAGGCCGGGTTGCCGGTATACGCCGGTGTCGCTGAGTCGCCAGGACCGGGCTTCCCAATTCAAGTAGTCGCTGCCGTCGTGGGAAACCACGATCTGCTGGCCGAATCGGTAGTCGCCGTCGCTTCCGCGGCCTTCGCCTTCGCCGCGCCACACGCCGACCAGGGGCAGCAGCGCTAGCAGCGCGTCATTCAGATTGGCGCCTTCGCGCAGGTTCGCGGTATCGGCGGGCACCGGCAGATCGTCGAACGCAGGGATATTGCGGGCCGCGGTCACCTTGGCGCGCTCAGCGGCGGCAGCCATCGCGCGGTCGCCGGAGTCTTCGGTTTCGGAACTCACGATTCGTCAGTGATGAGGCGGTAGAGCGTGTACAGCGCAAACCACGAGATGATCACGACTGACACGACCAGCATGATCTCGAAGAAGAGCACCACGGCACCAAGTCTATTCGCCTGTGCTGCTTCGGGGGTGGACCGGTCGCGCGTCAGGCGATCTTGACGTCAACCTCGTGGATGCCCGCGCCCGACGGGGCCACGATGGCGTCGCCGTTGCCCGACGCCGACAGCGCGCGCAGCGTCCAGGATCCCGGCGCGGCGAAGAACCGGAAGTCACCGGTGGCAGAGGCGACGACCTCGGCGGTGAACTCGTCCGACGAGTCGAGCAGCCGGACGAACGCGCCGCCCACGGCCTCGCCGTCGCGATCCACCACCCGACCGGTGATCACCGTTTCCTTCTCCAGGTCCACGCTGGCGGGCAACGTCAGTCCTTGCTTAGGTCCTGAGCACATATCAGCTTCCCAACTCGATCGGGGCACCCACCAGGGAGCCGTATTCGGTCCAACTACCGTCGTAGTTCTTGACGTTTTGATGTCCGAGGAGTTCCTGCAAGACGAACCAGGTGTGCGAGGAACGTTCCCCGATTCGGCAGTAGGCAATCGTTTCCTTTTCGCCGTCCAGCCCGGCGTTTGCGTACAGCGTGGCCAGCTCCTCGTCCGACTTGAAGGTGCCGTCCTCATTCGCGGCCTTGCTCCACGGAACATTGATCGCGCCGGGGATATGCCCGGGCCGCTGGCTTTGCTCCTGCGGCAGGTGCGCCGGCGCGAGGATCTTGCCGGAGAACTCGTCGGGGGAGCGCACGTCGACCAGGTTCTTGACACCGATGGCCGCGATGACCTCGTCGCGGAATGCGCGGATGGTGTTGTCGGGCGGGGCCGCGGTGTAGGAGGTCGCCGGCCGGCTGACGGAATCCGTGGACAGCGGACGGGCGTCGAGCTGCCATTTCTTGCGGCCGCCGTCGAGCAATTTCACGTCCTCGTGGCCGTACAGCTTGAAATACCAGTACGCGTACGCGGCGAACCAGTTGTTGTTGCCGCCGTAGAGGATCACGGTGTCGTCGTTGGAGACGCCCTTGTCGCTGAGCAGTTTGGAGAACTGCTGTGCGTCGACGAAGTCGCGCTTGACCGGGTCCTGCAAATCGGTGCGCCAGTCCAGCTTGATCGCGCCGGCGATGTGGCCGTCGTCGTAAGCGCTGGCGTCCTCGTCGACTTCGACAAAGACGACGTTGGCGGCGTCAAGATTGCTCTCAGCCCAGTCGGCGGAGACCAGGACGTCCGAGCGTGCCATGGTGGGGATCCTTTCGATTGCTGCTTGATGAATTCTTAAGCCGGGTGTGGAGCGCGCCGGAAGCGCGCGACCAGCGGATAGAGCTGGCAACCCAGGCAGATCCCGAACGCCGCGTTCAGGAAGGCGGCCACCAAGGCGGCCGCGGTGGCGATGACTCCGGCCAAGAACGCACCGGCGGCGAATGCGCCCGCCCCCGCAACGGCGAAGATCAGGCCGACGAGCTGGGCGAATTTCAGGGGCGGCACCGGTTCGCGCTCGGTGACCGGCCCGAGCCGAGGCGCCACCAGCGTGGCGAATACCCGGCCGTACGGATGCCGGCGCGGCCCGCCCAGGGCACCGATGGCAAAGATCACGGCCTGCAGACCCAAGATGACCGCGGCCGCCGGCGGGCTGAGTGAGGACACGAGCAGCGCGATCACCAAGACGGCGGTGGTGATCCAGGCGGCGAACCTGGGTCCCCGAACGTCGACGAGATCGGGCTGTGTGGTTGTGGTTGAGGTGTTACTGCTCGACACGGTGCGACTCCTAAAATATTCCTGCTGCACGGAAGGGTGGAGGCACGCGACGGTAGGGACCGAAGCTGCTCCGAGGCCTGCTCTACGACGCGGCTACTCAGCAGCTACAGCAACAACAACAACCCGCGATGCGGCACAGCTCAGCTGCGCGGCGGCTGGCGAGCACAGGCTCGATGCGGGTTGACACGTCGGTCAGCTTACCTAACGACATGGTGATCAAGCCAACAGCGGTTTCAGGGCCGATCGCAGGTCGACGGATTTGGGCACGCCGGAGGTCCGGAACCGCTGGCGTCCGTCGACGTCGAAGATCAGCGTGGTGGGCAGCGACAGCACCGAGAAGCGGCGCGCGGCCGCCGGGTTGGCATCCAGGTCGATCTCCACGTGGGCTATGGGTGATCCTGGGTCGCCCAGGTCCGCGCACACCTCGTCGACCACCCGGCGCACGCGATCGCACGGCCCGCACCAGGGGGCACTGAAATGCACGACAGTCGGACCGGTGCGGGAAAGACCCAGGTCCGAGGTGTCAACGCGGTCGGAGTCGGTGTCCGGCGCAGGCCCGACTTCCCGGACTTCTCCGGACCGCCGGGTCATCGCCCAGCCGAGCAGGCCTGTCACGACCCCCGCAGCCACAATGGCGATGAAGACGGTAGTCATGACTGCTTAAACCCGTCGAGCGTGATACTTACTCCCCCGGTCACGCCTTCGATGATGACGTCGGAGCCACGCGCGCCCTCGCTGGTCGGCGCAACCCCGAACGGCAGCCGCTGGTTGGGCAGTCTCGCGGTGAACGCGCGCAGCACCGCGTCCCGCTTGTCGTCGGGGACGGCCTGGTCCGCGGTATCGGGTCCGGTCAGGATGGCGGTGGGGGTGAACAAAAGGGTCGCCTGGTCGTCGGGCGCGATGGCCAGGTCCACCGAGACGCTCACCCGGTGGTCGAAGTTCGCCGATTTCGGCGGCGTGCCGCTGAACACCAGCCCGTGGCTGCTGGAGATCCCCGACGCCGTCGTTCCGCCCGTGGCGTTGTTCATTTCGGCGGGTGGCGCCTCCACCATCAGGTCGCTCATGCCCAGGTAGCGGCCCAGATGCATCGAATCGATGATGATCCGACTCTCCAGCCTGGCGACGGGGAGCTTGGCATCGGGCCTGATCAGCCAGGATGCATACGCCAAGTCGATGGAATACATCGTGGCTTCCAGCGTGGCCTTGCCCACCACCGCGTGATCGACGGCGTTGGCCTTGATTTCCAACTCGCTGTAGCGGCCGCTTAAGGCCTGCGGGATGAACGGGAACGCCAGGATCGCGACGAACGGGTCGGACCCCAGATGCGCCGCTTTGCGGACGTTGGACGACAACCGGTATTCGGCGTAGATGCTGGTTCCGTAGTCGACGCCGATTGCCCCGACGGCGATGACGGCCACCGCGACGACACCGATCAGCACCCTGCGCATCCGCATATTGTGGCGCAAACCCCTGCGGCCGGTCCGTTGCGGATGCCTGGTGGCGGGCCTCACAGTGTCCCGACTGATGCCGCCTAATGCCTGGTGGCACGTTATCGTTAGATGTCCTGGTAACAAACGCCACACGGTTTTATCAATTTGGGGAATGGAATTCCCCCATAAGGCTGGAGGGGGTCGTTGGAGCTACTACTGCTGACCTCGGAGCTGCATCCCGACCCGGTCTTGCCGTCATTGTCGCTGCTTCCGCACACGGTTCGGACGGCGCCCGCCGAGCCGTCTTCGTTGCTGGAGGCCGGAACCGCGGATGCCGTGCTGGTGGACGCGCGCCACGACCTGTCGTCCGCGCGCGGTCTGTGCCGCCTGCTGAGCACTGCGGGGCGCTCGGTCCCGGTCCTGGCGGTGGTGAGCGAAGGCGGGTTGGTGGCGGTTAGCGCCGACTGGGGCCTGGACGAGATCCTGTTGCCCTTTACCGGGCCCGCCGAGATCGACGCCCGGTTGCGGCTGGTCGTCGGTCGCCGGGGCGGGCTGGCCGACCAGGAGAGTGCGGGCAAGGTCAGCCTGGGCGAGCTGGTGATCGACGAGGGTACCTATACGGCGCGGCTGCGGGGTCGCCCGCTTGACCTCACCTATAAGGAGTTCGAGCTGCTGAAGTACCTGGCGCAGCATGCCGGCCGGGTATTCACCCGGGCGCAGTTGCTGCACGAGGTGTGGGGCTATGACTTCTTCGGCGGCACCCGGACGGTGGATGTGCACGTGCGACGGCTGCGGGCCAAACTCGGCCCCGAGCACGAAGCCCTGATCGGCACCGTGCGCAACGTCGGCTACAAGGCGGTCCGCCCGGCCCGCGGCCGGGCGCCGATTTCCGGGGCCGACGATGATCGCGCTGACGAAGGCGACCAGGCCGACCACACTGGCCAGCCCAACTCAGACGTCCACGAGGATGTCCGGGATGTCCGCGATCCACTGGTCGACCCTCTGCGCAGTCAGTGACATTGCCGGTCTGGGGGCCGGTCTGGAAGCCGGTCTGGCGCTCCGCGCTGACCACCGAAGATCAGCGGCAGGTGCGTGAACTCGTCGCTGCGGCAACCGAATTCGACGGAGTGGCCCCCGTCGGTGAACAGGTGCTGCGCGAACTTGGCCACGAACGCACCGAGCACTTGCTGGTCGCCGATCCGGAAACCGACGACGCGGTCGCCGGCTACCTCAACCTCGCAGGTGACGCCGATGCCGCGATGGCTGAGTTGGTCGTCCATCCGCGGGCCCGCCGCGGCGGCATCGGTGCCGCGCTCGTGCGCGCCGCACTGGCCAAGACCGCCGGCCGGAACCGGTTCTGGGCTCACGGCACGCTGCCGCCCGCCCAGGCGACCGCGTCCGCGCTGGGCCTGGTCGCGGTCCGTGAACTGGTCCAGATGCGGCGCTCGCTGCGTGACGTGCCCGAACCCCGGGTTCCAGCCGGGGTGCGGATCCGGACCTATGCGGGTACGACCGATGACCCGGAGCTGCTGCGGGTCAATAACGCGGCGTTCGTTCACCACCCGGAACAGGGCGGGTGGACCGCGGCCCAGCTGCAGGAGCGCCGCGGGGAACCGTGGTTCGACCCCGCGGGGTTGTTCCTCGCCTTCGACGCAGGCGATGAAGATCGGCTGCTGGGCTTCCACTGGACAAAGGTGCATCTCGACCAGGCGGCCCTGGGTGAGGTCTATGTCGTGGGTGTCGATCCCTCGGCGCAGGGGCGGGGCTTTGGGCAGGCGTTGACGGCGGTCGGCATCGCATCGCTGGCCGAGCGGCTGACCGGTCCGGATGTCTCCGGCGACCCCACGGTGATGCTGTACGTGGAATCGGACAACGTCGCCGCGGTGCGGACCTACGAGAGTCTCGGCTTCTCCACTTTCAGTGTCGATACCGCTTACGCTGCGGCCCGTACCGGCAGCTGACCGACGGGCATACCGGTACGCGGCCTGCTGTTCA
>Ga0335073_10007024_pt1 | contig 15790 bp, 11 predicted proteins | sample Lox_Sample_22_FD_207093 | JGI IMG/M metagenome (GOLD analysis project Ga0335073, IMG submission 207093) | Soil microbial communities from Loxahatchee National Wildlife Refuge, Florida, United States - Lox_Sample_2.2 | ecosystem: Environmental > Terrestrial > Soil > Wetlands | place: USA... | reverse complement strand
ACTGGCTATCTCAGCACCACCTTCAACCTCGATCCGAGTACGCTACCGCAGTGGCTCTCGCTCGTGTCTCCGTCGGCCCTATCGGGTGCCGGCGTCTCCATCAGTGCCGGCAATTCGCAACCAGTCCATTTCAATGTAAACACTTCGATTGCCCAAGGGATGCCGACGGGCAACTACACTGCCAACGTCGGGTTCTACACAACCGTTCCCAGCAGTCTTGGCTTGGAATTGTACGTACCCTTTACCATTCAGATCAGCAATGGCAATAGCAGCGTAACGACCGCTCCGTCCACCACCAAAAGCGTGAACTTCACTTATCAGGCGGGTACTCCCCAACCCACCGCAACTCTCTACGCCACCGACGAACCAATCCCCTTTACCGTGACCTGTAGCGTCGCTCAGGTCCCAAATGTCTACACTCCAAACTCCACTTACGCTAATGGGTGCTCGCTAAACGGGTCCGGCTCGTCCGCATCGAACACCGTCAACGGTACGGCGTTTACCTGGGGCTCTGCCGTCACCGCCACGCTCGATCCGACGCTCTTTACTTATCCGGCCACCGTTGGCTACACCGTCACGGTGACATTCACTTATTCGAATCTTCCCTTTGCCGCGCCTAGTCCGGTGGTGTATGTATACACCATCGTACCGGGTCAGGCGATTCTTGCTGGCGCTACGGGTTCGACAATCACGGGGCAGCCTCTCCAACCGAGTACGATGTCCGCCAGAACGGCGGAGTATTCCGGCAGTTACTTTAATGTGCTGGTACGTGGAACCAATTTTTACGGACCGAAAGACATCCAGGGCAATTCACTCGTCCCGACACAGGTATTCGTGGGCGCCACCCAACTCGACAATACCCAGCCCAGCGGCGGCAGCTATGTTGTGATGGACCAACATGATCTCATGGTCACAATTCCGGTGTCGATGATCCCGTCGGTCGCAACTGGCGCTACCGGGAAGCTAGTGATCGGGTTGGCTAACCAGACCGATCCCAGTACCCCAATCACCGCGGCCGTCGTGACGACGCCTTTAACCTTCAGCTACATCCCCGTCGTTTACGCCATCAGCAGCACGGCATCATACTTGCAGCCGACGTTGGGCGGTTCCCCCGGCTTCCTCGGCTACATTCCCAACTTCGCCCCGTACGAACTGATCAGCATCTTCGGGGCTAATTTTGGATTCACGGGCACCAATCTCCCGGCGGGAACTACATCTGCGTCCAACACTCTCGACTCTTATGGCAAGTTCCTCTCGGCGTTGACCCTCGGCACGCCCTCAGCCACTGGTGCCAAACCGGTCTCGTTGACTGTGACCTTCACAGACCTGACGTCAAGCAAGAACAATGTTTGGAGCGCTCCGGTGGTCTTCGCCAACGAAAACCAGATCAATGCTATCGTCCCCTCCGGGATGACTAGCAAGTCCGGTACCAACCTATTCAACGTCACGGTCAGCGTCACATCGGCCGGCACTGCCACACCCAGCGACGGTTATTACCAGATCGATTATGTAACCGCCGATCCTGGCATCTTTACTCTGGCATCGGATGGCGCCGGACAAGCCGCCATCATCAATGGCAACGGCTCCGTTAATGGAACTGTGGCCACAGTGGACGGCGATACCATCTCGATCTACATGACTGGCCTCGGCGTTCCCGATAGCACCGGCGCTGATGTCGTTCCCACCGCGCAAACGTCGGTTCCGACCGCGTGCGTCGCCATCAACCAGGCCTCACCGAACCCGGGCTTGTTGCAGGTGGTCAACACCAAAGCAGGCACATGGAATCCGGGCTGGACGAGCATCGATGGTGCCGTGCTCAGCTACGATTCCCACCACATAGTGGAGCCCGCCACCCCCGTCAACGGCGAGGTGAACTATCCTCCATGCTTCGTGGCTGCGGATACCATCACGGTGACTATTGGTTCGCCCGCTGGTAACCACTATACGGTTACGGGCGCGGACGGCGGCGCCGGTATCACGTACGCCGGATTCGTCGGCGGATCAGTCGCCGGTTTGTACCAGGTCAATGTAAAACTCGCCAACTTAAAAACGAACAACAGTTGGTCGGTTCCGTCAACTGGATACCCCGGCGGCGGGTCGTATCCGATCTCGGTGTCCATACTTTTGAACGGAAATACTTATACCAGCCCGGCTGGCACCACGATTCTCCTACCGAACTAGCCAACTTTTATTGCATCGCTTTGCGGCGGCGGGAATACTATCCCGCCGCCGCGCTTTTTTTGTCAGGCAAGCGGCGGTACCCTGAGGGTGATGCCCTCTATTGCCGTGCTGGCCCTCTTTGCGACCGTCGTGCCCAACGCGGTGGTGCTCAAGCCTGTGGCCAACATGTATTCCCACCCTACCGAGGATGCCGACGTCGTCTCGCAGGCGATTTACGGGGCCAATGTCCAGCTAATGGAGCAGCAAGAGGGTTGGGCGCACGTCCGCACCGCCGACCAGTACACCGGCTGGATCCCGCTGGCGCAGCTTCGCCCCGGGCCGCCCTACGCCGAATCCGCTCATGCTGCCCAGGTGACGAGCTTCTTCGCGCATATCTACCGTGAGTCGGACGTCACCAAGCACGCTCCTCTCCTCACCGTGCCTTTCGAAACCCGCTTGGAGGTGACCACCATGCCGCCGGCTGGCGGTCGATGGATCCAGGTCCGGCTGCCGGACGATCGCGCCGGCTGGATTCAATCCGGCGACGTCTCGTTCGATGTCAAGGCGCTCGATATCCCCGGAATGCTGGCGCTGGCGAAGAAATTTCTCGGCTCGCCCTACACGTGGGGAGGCACTTCGAGCTACGGCTACGATTGCTCGGGCTTCGCCCAGATGCTCGAACGCCGCCGCGGCGTCATGATGCCGCGCGATGCCGATCAGCAGGCCGATTGGAACGGCGTGGCGCCAGTCGAGCGCAAGGACATCCAACCCGGCGACCTCCTCTATTTCGGCAGCTCCGCCAAACACATCACCCATACCGGCATTTATCTGGGCGAGAACAAGTTCATCAGCGACACCACGCACGAGACTCCGATGGTCCGCATCGACGATCTGGCCGACCCGTATTGGGCGCGGCTTCTGGTGGCGCAAAGGAGACCGAAGTGAATCGCAGGGACCTGATCAAAGCCGCGGCCGCCGCGCCGGCGATGCTGGGCGCCGTTCCCGCCAGTGCCATGCCAGCCACGCTCGAAACCAAGATTCTCCGCCTGAACCTCCAGCACACCTGGACCACGACCATGTCGTCCAGCCAGTACCGCGACACGCTCCACGTGGCCTACACGCGCGACGGCATCACCGGCCATGGTGAAGGCGCTCCGATCGTCCGCTACCACGAGGATGCCGAAGGCGCGCGCAAAGCCGTCGAATCGGTGCGCAATCTGATCGCCGGCGCCAATCCCACGCAGTTCACGAAGTTAATGGCCGAGGTTTTCCACCGCGTGCCCGGAAATTGGGCCGGCAAAGCGGCCATCGATATCGCTATCATGGATTGGGCCGGGCAGAAGCTCGGCGTTCCGCTGTATGAACTGTTTGGCCTCGATCCCGCGGATACTCCGCTCACCACCTTCTCCATCGGCATCGACACTCCCGAAATTACCAAACAAAAAACCCGGGAAGCGGCCGATTACCCCATCCTCAAAGTAAAGGTCGGGCTCGACACCGACGAGCCGACCATCGAAGCGGTCCGCAGCGTCACGAACAAAAAGCTGCGGGTGGACGCCAACGAAGGCTGGAAGAACAAAGAAGAGGCCGTCCGCAAGATCAATTGGCTGGAGCAGCACGGCGTGGAGTTCATCGAGCAGCCCATGCCCGCGGAGATGATCGAGGAGACCCGCTGGGTGCGCGGCCGCGTACACATCCCGATCATCGCCGACGAGGCCTGCCAGCGGGCGTCGGACATCCCCAAGCTGAAGGACGCCTTCGACGGCGTCAACATAAAGCTCGATAAGTCGGGTGGGGTGCTGGAAGCCAAGCGGATGATCGATGTCGCCCGCTCGCTCGGCATGCGCGTGATGATCGGGTGCATGGTGTCGAGCTCCGTTTCGGTGACGGCGGCGGCGCACCTGTCTCCGCTCGTCGATTATGCCGATCTCGACGGCAATCTGCTGATCTCGAACGACCCGTTCCACGGCGTGCGGGTCGAAAAAGGCAAACTGATTCTACCGAAAGGGCCGGGATTAGGGCTGACGAAGGCGTAAAATTTCAGTGGGTCCGCGATCGTTCGCCGCAGAACGGAGCATCGGGCGGCAGCGGCCAACTGCAAAACCTTGTCGCGGCTTGCCTATTTTCCCCCCGCCGGCAAGTGCTCCTCGATATACCGCGAGATCAAACTATAAACGTGCAGCGAAGTGCCTTCGCCCTCGAAAATCCCGTGCGACCGGTTCGGGTAATCCATAAAGTCGAACGTCTTCCCCAACTCGATTAGCCGGTTCACCAGCTTCTCGGTTCCCTGAAAGTGCACATTATCGTCGCCGGACCCGTGAATGATCAGCAGATTCCCCCTCAGCCCGTCCGCGAAATTGATGGCCGAACCCATGCGATACCCTTCCACGTTGTCCGCCGGCACGCCCATGTACCTCTCCTGGTAAATCGTGTCATACAGCTTCTGATCGGGCACCGGCGCCACCGCCACGCCCACGCGGTACACGTCGGGCGACCGGAACATCAGGTTTAAGGTGTTGGTCCCCCCGCCGCTCCATCCCCAGACCCCGATGCGTCCCGCGTCTACGTAGGGCCGCTCGTGCGCCAACGCCAGCACGGCTTCAGTCTGATCCTGAGTTGAAACCACCCCCACCGCGCCGTATTGGGCCTTCCGCCACGCGCGTCCTTTCGGAGCGGGAGTGCCGCGATTCTCGAAGCTCACCACCAGGTATCCTTCCTCGGCAATCGCCCGGTGGAACAGTCCGTTCCGCGTGCTCCACTGATTCGTTACCGTCAGCGCCGCCGGCTCGCCGTACACATACACCAGCACCGGGTATTTCTTCGCCGGATCGAACGCCCGCGGCTTGAGCATCCATCCATCCACCGTCGTCCCCGATGGCAGCGCCAGTTGGAAAAACTCCACCGGCGGATCGAGCGCCCCCGCTACGTTCGCCCGCAGCAGCGCGTTCGATTCCAGCACGCGCACCGGCTTGTCTTCCGGCAGGCTCACCAGATCCGTCACCGGAGGCCGGTCGAACGCAGAGAACGTATGAAACGACCACTGGCAATCGGGCGATATGTCGTATTGATGCGTGCCGCGCTGGCCGGCTGCCGTAATCCGTTCCGCCGTTCCGGGCTTGTCGATGCGCGCCCGGTACAGATACCGTTCCGTGGCATTCTCCGGCGACGACACGTAGTAGACCCAACGGCTGTCCGAATCCACCCGCAAGATTTCCATCGCGTCCACCGACGCGGGCGTGACCGCTACCGGGTCGCCGCCCGCCAGATTCACCGCATACGCCCGCCGCCAGCCATCGCGTTCGCTCAGCCATAGAAAACCGCGATGTCCTTTTAGCCAGTCGAAGTGTTGCGCTTCCAGTCCGATACCCTCGGCCTCGGGCGTGTACACCCACGCATCGTCGCGATCGCGAAAAATCTCCCTGGCCGCGCCCGACGCGGCATCCCCCGCATAAACCGCCAGCAGGTTCTGCCGCCGGTTCATCTGTCCCACCAACACGCTGCGTTCGTCAGCCCACTCCATGCGGAACAGATAGTTCTCCCGGGGATCGCCCGGTGTCTGAATCCATCGCGGCGCTCCGCCCGACGCACTCACCACCCCCACGCGCACGGATGGATTTTTCGTCCCTGCCTTGGGATACGGAAACTTGATGAGTTCCGGGTAAAGCGACTTGGTATCGTTGATAATCGTGTATATCTCCACGCCGCTTTCATCCAACTGCCAGAATGCGATATTCTGGCCGTCCGGCGACCAGCGGAATCCATCCCGCAAATTCAGCTCTTCTTCGTAAACCCAGTCCGACGCCCCATTCACCAGCGTGTCCGATCCGACCGAGGTCAACGCGCGGATGGCGCCGGTCGCCAGGTTCTCCAGGTACAAGTTGTTGCCCCGCACATAAGCCACCGCCGACCCGTCCGGGGAGAACTTGGCGAACATCAGCGAAGACGCCGGCGCATCCCCGCCCAGCTTTTTCAGCGTCCCCGCCGCCCGGTCGAGCACCCAATAATCGCCGCGCGTGTTTGTGCGCCAGGTTCGCCTGGATTCGGTAAATATCAGGAGACGGTTGAGTCCCTGGTCCCAGCGGTAATCCTCGATGTTTAGCGCTTTCTTGGCATCCTTCGGCGTGAGTTGCGCCGCCGAAACCAGGATCGAGCGTTTGCCGCTCGCGGTGTCGTACTCGACGATATCCTGCGCTTTCGGGTCTCCTACCGAAGCCTCCAGCGTCGTGAACGCCGCGCCTTCCCGAATCCAGCGCGCTGGACCGAATCGCCTGGCCGTCAGATCGCGCGAGTTAAAAATCCGCGCCAGCCTTTCGGTGAGTTGTTCCGAGCCCGCCGAGAGCGGCGGAAATAGAAGAAGAGCCACAACGGGCAGTAGGAAGGCAAAGCGCCGGTGCATCCTTCGATCTTACCCCGCCGCGCCGCATGGGCTACCATCGTAAGTACACCCAGTCATGCACGATCTCCACTACTTCCGATCCAATTTCGAAAAGATTGCCGAGCGCCTGGCGGCGCGCAGCAACCCTCCCAACCTCGACCGCTTCCGCGAACTCGACGTTGTCCGCCGCGCCGCAATCACCAAAGCCGAGCAGCTTCAAGCAAAGGCCAACCACGCGAGCGCCGAGATCGGCAAGCTCCGCAAATCCGGAGCCGACACCACTGCCCTGCAAGAGCAACAGCGCGCCATGAAGGCCGAAATCTCCGAACTGAACGATCAGGCCAAGGCCGCCGATGACGAATTCCAGGAATTGCTCAAAGGCATTCCCAACGTGCCGCATGACTCAGTCCCAGCCGGTAAGGATTCCTGCGATAACATTGAGTTCCATCGCGTCGGCGAGCCGCCCAAATTCGATTTCCAGCCGAAAGCGCATTGGGATCTCGGCCCAGAACTCGGCATCCTCGATTTCGAACGCGCCGGCAAAATTACCGGCGCCCGGTTTGCCCTGTATTGGGGACTCGGCGCGAAACTGGAGCGCGCCCTCATCAATTTCATGCTCGACGTGCACACTCGCGAGCACGGATACACCGAGGTCTTGCCGCCATTCATGGTCAATTCCGAGAGCCTCTTCGGCACCGGCCAGCTTCCCAAATTCAAGGACGATCTGTTCAAGATCGAAGGGTTCGATTTCTGGCTGATCCCTACCGCTGAAGTTCCCGTCACCAATATTTATCGTGGCGAAACCCTCGAAGCCGAAGCGCTCCCGGTGAAACTGTGTGCCTACACCCCTTGCTTCCGCAGCGAGGCCGGGTCTTACGGCCGCGACGTCCGCGGCATCATCCGGCAGCACCAGTTTCAAAAGGTGGAGCTGGTAAAATTCACGCGGCCCGATCAAAGCTATGACGAACTCGAGAAACTTACCGCCGATGCCGAAGACATCCTGCGCCGCCTCGAACTGCCCTTCCGCCGCGTAACGCTGTGTACCGGCGATATAGGGTTTGGCTCCGCCAAAACTTTCGACATCGAGGTTTGGCTACCTGGGCAGAACGCCTACAAAGAAATTTCTTCGTGCTCCAATTACGAGGGGTTCCAGGCGCGCCGTGCTTCCATTCGCGTGAAGAGCGGCAAGAAATCGGAATTCCTGCACACGCTGAACGGCAGCGGCTTGGCCGCCGGCCGTACGTGGGTTGCAATCGTCGAAAACTACCAGCAAAAGGACGGCACGGTCCTGGTTCCAGCCGCGCTCCAGCCGTACCTGAACGAAGAGGTGATTCGGCCGCACCAGCGGGCTTGACAATAATCGCAATCTGCAATATAGTAATTGCATATTGCAATCGGAAGAAACACCATGGACTTCGAGCTCATCGGCACCATGATTCGCCTGCGCTATAAGCTCTTGTGGGCGAACACGCGCACGCGCAACGGCAAAATCGCGCTTTTCTTCGCTGGGTATCTGCTGCTGGTGATGTTCCTTGCCCTTCTCGGCGCCGGCGGTACCGGGGCTGGAATGGCCGCCATCCGCAGCGGAAAGGGCACGGTACTGGCGGGCGCCTTGCTCACCGGGATTTTCGCCCAAGGGCTGCTGGCTGCCGTCATCCTGGGATTCGGTATGGCCAGCATCTTCTCTGACACGGAACTGCGACGCTACCCGCTGCGCGCCAACGAACGCCGCTTGACCCGCCACATGATCGGCATCGTCGACCCGTTCTGGATCCTGTTCTTCGTGCTCGATCTGGGGGTGGCTTTCGGGCTCTATCTTTTCGGCGCCGGCGGGTTTTGGTTCGGACTCTTGGCCGTACTTCTACTATTCATATGCAACTACATTGCCGCCCGTGTGCTCGGCATGCTGGTGCAGCGGCTGGTGAGCCAAAAATTCGGCGCCATGATCATGCTTGCCCTGGTCATTTGCATTGGTGTCCTGCCGTCGCTGCTCCAGCCCTTTCTGAAAAAGTATCCCGCCATCTGGCAGGGCCTCAAAAGCGCCTGGCAGACCACGCCGCCGGCTGCCGCGGGCGTTGCCATGACGCACCTCGATCTGTCCGCGCTCCAGGCTCTCGGCACGATTGTGCTCTGGACCGCCGCACTCCTGGCGCTCCTCGTGTTGGTGGAGCGCCGGCCGGCCAAAGCCGCCGCGGTGCACAATACCAGGGTCGTCTTCGAAGACCGCATGGACCGTCTCGGCAGAATCTACGGTCCCACGAACGGGCCCCTGGTGGCGCACTGGCTGCGCTTTTACTTCCGCAATAATCGCTTCCGCACCATCTATCCGCTGGCGCTGCCACTGGCGACCTTTCTCCTGTTTATCCTGTCGCGCCAGGATTCGCGCCACAACGCGTTTGGCAGTCCGTTAACCGTGGCCTTTGCGATATTCGGAATCATCGGTTTCATTGGCACCGGCCAGTTCGCGGTCAATCAATTCGGCTATGTCGGCGGCGGTTTCCGGCGTTTTTTGCTGCTACCCACCGATCCCGCGGCGGCGTTTCGCGCCGGCAGCTACATGTTCGTCAGCCTCAGTGGCGCCCTGATCCTTCCCGCGGTGCTGCTGTTTGCCCTGTTCGGGCCGATTCCGTGGACCGCGCAGATGCTGCTCATGCTCGTGGGCTGTAGCGTAATGAGTCTGTTTCTGTTCCACGGCATCGCTCTCTGGACTTCAATCCTCGGCGCACGCCGCGGCAATTACAAACAGGCCTTGGGCAACGATCTGTCGTTCATCGCCAATGTCGTCGTGCTGGGAGGCACATTGGGCTGGCTGTTCCTGCCGCAGTTGCTCATCCACGGCGATCCGGCGGCGCTCGCCCGCAGTTATTGGTGGGCTCCTCCGGCGCTCGCGTTGGCCGCCCTCGTCTTTTATACCGTTTCGCTGCGGTCCACCACCACGCTTTTCCGCGCGCGGCGGGAAGAACTCATGGCCATGATGGAAGGGAAAGGCTAAGCAATGAACGCACAATCCGCGGCCATCCGCATCACCAATCTATCCAAGATTTACGGCAATACCGTGGCCGTCGAGAACCTCACGCTGGAAGTGCAGCCCGGCCACATTTTCGGCTTTCTGGGGCCGAACGGCTCGGGAAAAAGCACCACCATCGGCTGCCTGACCGGCCTGCTCGATCCCACCGCCGGCCAGATCGAAATTCTCGGCCAGCGCTTCGATGCCGAGAATGCCGCTATCAAACGACGAATCGGCGTTATGCCGGAGACCCTCGGCCTCTTCGACCCGCTCTACGCCCATGAGTTTCTGGCATTCGTGGCGCGCATCTTCGGTCTCAACGAGGCCACCACTCGCAAGCGCGTCACCGAACTGCTCGACGCCCTCGAACTCACCGATAGCGGGAAGACCCTCGCCGAATACAGCACCGGGATGCGGAAACGCGTAGCTTTCGCCGCCGCCGTGATTCACTCACCCGAAATCCTGTTTCTCGACGAGCCGTTCGAAAGCATCGATCCCGCGGGAGTAGCTTTGATGAAGCAATGGCTGCGCCGCTTCACGGACCAGGGCCGCACCGTCTTCATGACCACCCACGTTCTCGAAACCGTCGAGCGAGTGTGCCACGACGTGGCCATCATCACCAAGCCCGGCAAGCTCGTCTGGCAAGGCGACGTCACTGTGCTCGCCAACGATGGCAAGCTCCAATTCAATGGCCAGGAATTCGACGCCCTGGAGCCTCTCTTCCTGAACCTCACGGGCGAGCGGTACAAAGATCTGGACTGGCTCTAAAGCCGACCGGCGCTCCCGCCGATTAACTGCATGGAGCGTCCATGACGATCGGAAAGCAAATCGGTTTGTCTATCGGCGGCATGGTCACCGCCTGCCTGCTGGTTGGGGGTGTCGGATGGTGGTACATTTCGGCCCTCGGAGACCGCCTCGATCAGGCTTACAAGGTCTCGGGCCGGCAAGCGGAATTGGCGGGCGAGTTAAAGGCTCAGGTCCTGACGTTCCGGCTTCAGAATCGCGGGCTGCTGCTGTTCTCTCATATTAAGGACAACGGGGAGGTGGCCAAATGCTCGGAAGCTTTCGACAAGGCCATGGAGTCGTCTTTCAGTCTCGTCGCCAGAATTCAGCCTCTTCTTCGAACCGATCGCGGGAGGCAGCGAATGGAGGACATCCGGTCCGCCATCGAGCAGTACCGAACGCTGCAACTGGGGGTGCGCCAGTTGTTGGCGGCGGGTAAGTTGCGGGAAGCTACGGCATATGATCGCGCCAACATGGTGGCAGCCGGCGGAAGAATTATTGTGGCTTTCGATGAGTTTACCAAGCAGAAGAATGCCAAAGATGCCGCCCTACTTGCCGATGCGGAAAGTCTGCCTCATACCGCGAGTTTGGTCCTGCTGGCCGGACTGCTCTGCTGCGCCGCTATCGCCATTGGCATCGGCTCCTTCATGCGTCGCGCCACGGCGCAACTCCAAACGACGGCCTCGGAACTCGGCCAGGCAGCCCGTCAAATCGGGAGCGCCGCCTCCCAGGTATCTTCCGCCAGCAGTTCTTTGGCGCAGGGAGCCTCCGAGCAGGCAGCCTCGCTCGAGGAAACGTCCGCTTCGAGCGCTGAGGTCAACGCGATGGCTGGAAAGAATACGGAATTGGGTCGTGAGGCGGCGCGGATTGTGGCTCAATCCGCGGAGAGATTCGACCAAACCAGCAGGCTGCTCGACGAGACCGTGACGGCCATGCGCGAGATCCACGGCCAGAGCGGCAAGATTTCCAAAATTATCAAAGCCATCGATGAAATTGCGTTCCAAACGAATATTCTGGCGTTGAACGCTGCCGTCGAAGCGGCCCGCGCCGGGGAAGCCGGCATGGGATTTGCCGTGGTCGCCGACGAGGTTCGCAACCTGGCGCAGCGCTCCGCCCAAGCCGCCCGGGATACCGCCGCCCTCATCGAAGAATCCATCGCGCGGTCACAAGACGGCAAATCCAAGGTCGACCAGGTCGCCGACGCCATTCGCCTGATCATCGCCGAAGCTGCCAAAGTGAAGTCTCTGGTTGATGCGATGAGCGCCGGCAGTACGCAGCAGGCAACCGGCACGGAGCAGATCGTCCGGGCGATTACCCAGATGGAGCAGGTGACGCAGCAGACGGCAGCCAACGCTGAACAAGGCGCCGCTGCAGCCGAAGAATTGAACGCCCAATCCGTAGCGCTGAAAGAAATCATGTCCCGTCTCGGTGAGATGGTGGGCGCCGGGTGATCCGTCACCGGCGGTTTCCTCTCTGCCACTGAGCTAAAATCGCCTTGGAGGTCAGATGAGGTCCATTCTGCTGTTCGCCTTCTTGCCCGGCGCAATGATGGCAGCGCCGGCATTGGGAATCGTCAAGCCTGCAATCGCCCAATCCGATGGCGGGGAGGCTCTGCCCACCGCATTCAAGCATGTTGCCGGGGAGACGCTGTTTTTCTCGTGCAATATTTCTGGTTTCACCAAGTCAGCGCAGGACGAGATCAACCTGTTGTATTCGGTCCAGGCCTTCGATCCCAAAGGCGTCCCGGTAGCGGAAATCTACAAGGGCGCGGCGAAAGACGAAGTTGGCCCGCAGGACAAGAACTGGCTGCCTAAGATCGAAAGCCAGATCGTGCTGCCCGATATCCTGACGCCCGGCACCTATAAAATTGCGGTCAAAGTGGATGACCTTATAGCCAAAACATCCGCCGAACTGAGTGTGCCGTTCGAGGTCCATGGCCGCGCCGTTACATCCACCCCGGCGCTGGCGGCCGAGGATTTCCGCTGGTATCACACCGAAGAAGATGAAAGGCCGATGGGCCAACCCGTCTACCACCCTGGCGACAATATGTTCATGAAATTCGACATCACCGGCTATAGGTACGGCGGCAATAACAAGGTGGACGTGAGTTACACGGCATCTCTGCTGCTGGAAGACGGCAAATCCATCTGGACACAGCCCGAGCCGGCTACCGAACAGAGCGAAGCTTTTTACCCCAAGCCCTATGTGGAAGGAGAATTCGGCATATCCCTGAACAAGGACTTCAAGCCCGGAACTTACTTCATGGGCATCTCGGTAAAAGACGCCATCGGCAAACAAAGCTACGAGGGTAAGTTCCGGTTTACAGTCCAATGATGCGCTGCCATGCCTGACATTCTCGAACTGGGCAACGATCGCCTGCACATCGAAGACGTCGTGCGCATCGCACGGCTCGGCCAACCCATTTCCATTGGCGCACCGGCCCGCCGGCGCATCATCGGCGGCCGCGAGCGTCTGGAAGAACTCATCGCGCGCGGCGAGCGCATCTACGGCGTGAATACCGGCGTCGGCGGCAACATCGGAATCTCGCTCGCGCCCGAACAGATGGAACTGCTTCAGCACAACCTGGTGCGCCATCTGGCCTGCGCCACAGGATCCCCGCTTCCGCGCGACGTAGTCCGGGCCGCCACCCTGCTGCGCGTTGCGACTTTCCTTACCGGGGCATCGGCGGTCCGCATCGAAATTGTCGATGCGCTGGCCGAATTGCTTAATCGCGGGGTGATCCCGGTGGTACCCCGCTACGGATCGGTGGGTGCGAGCGGAGACCTGATGCCCTCGGCATACATCGCGCGCGTCCTGGTGGGAATGGGCGAGGCGGAGTTCGATGGCCGGCGGCTTCCCGCGGCTGAAGCGCTGGCTGCGGCCGGATTGCGCCCCGTGCGATTCGCTCCCAAAGAAGCCCTGGCGCTCATCAACGGCACTACAGTGATGACGGCCGTCGCGGCGCTGGTTTGGGTGGACGCGTTTCACGTTCTGCGCGCCCTGCTTGCCGCCGCCGCGCTAACCATCGAAGCCCTCGAGGCCCCCGCGCTTCCCTTCGAGCCCTGGGTTCACGAACTGAAACATCATCCGGGACAGATCACGGTCGCCGCCCATATGCGCGAACTTCTCCACGGCTCCGCTTACACGCGGGAATCCAGCAGCCAAAGCTGCTACTCGCTGCGCTGTGTACCGCAAGGGCTCGGCCCCGTATGGGAAGGGCTCGAAAGCGGCCGCGCCACCGTGGAACACGAAATCAATTCCGCCAACGACAATCCGCTCATCGATCCCGAAACCGGCCGCATCTACAAGGCCGGCAATTTCTACGGCGGGCACATCGCGCGCCTGCTGGACACCTGGAAAATGGACTTCGCCGTGATGGCGAATTGGGGCAATGCGCTGATGGCGGTCCTGGTGGACGATCGGTTCAGCGGCGGATTGCCGGCCAATCTGACTCCGAGTCCGGGCGTCAACTCAGGTTTCAAGGGGATGCAATTGAGCGTCACCAGCCTTGCCTGCGCCGTGCGTCAGATGGCCGGCCCGAGCTCGATTCATTCACTCCCCACCGAACAATACAACGAAGACGTAGTCAGCCTCGGCATGCACGCCGCGGTCACGGCAATGGACGCGCTAGAATGCGTTCGCAATGAGGTCGCGATGATGCTGCTCGCTTCCAGCCAGGCAGTGGATCTACGCGGCGGCCCCTCGAAGTTAGGAGCCGGCTCGAAACGCGTCTACGATCTGGTGCGCGAAGCGGCGGAGTTCCAGGATGCCGATCGGCCCATGGAACGTGAAGTCGCGGCCGCAGCGGCGCTGATCGCGGCGGGAGCAATTTGATTGGCGCCGTCACGGAACCGCGAAGAGCCCGGGCATCGGGGAGGGCCGACCGTTCAGCCGTTCCGGTTCCCGGAGAGAGGCCCAACCGGACGGCTAGACCTCAACTGTCGGGCCTACCCCTGGCCTTGACCTTCGCCTTGTATTTGTCGTACGCTCACGGTGAGCTTTCACCTTTAACATGAGCAAGAAGTGGTATAACCTCTTCGTCTCAGTGGACGAATCGTCGCAACGTCCCGAGGAAAGCGAGGCGACGCCCCCATCCGCCTCGGCGGCCCAAACGGTTGCCGAAATTGCCCGCAGCGTGAGGCCTGTCGGACCGCCTCCGGCGTTTACCGCGCCGGTCTCGAACCCGATGTCGTTTGCCGAGATTTATGCCGCCGCTGAAATCCATCCGCCTTCCCACGGATTCACGATCGAGAAGGTCGGCGAAATGCTGCGCAGCGAGCACATCCGGAATCTGCCTCGGGACGTGAAAAAGAGTTCCATTTTGGTGGCCCTCGAAGCCGTCGGCGCCCCCATCCAGGATGTCATCCAGGACGCCATGAAGCGCGATCAGGCCCTGGATACGTTCGAAAGCGTTCAGGAACGCGCGCTGAACCAGCTCGAGGCCCAGAAGACCAAGGAAAATCAGGACATACAAGCCGAACTCGACCGTCTCATCGGCGAGCACAAAGCGCGCATTCAGGCCAACAGCGACGCGATCTCTAAGGAAAAAGAGAGTTTCTTCGCCTGGCGTTTAAAAAAGCAGGAAGAGGAACAAAAGATAGCGGATGCCGTATCTTATTTCGTGACCGAAAATCCGATCACCGCCGGAGGCCACGCGGCGCCCCCGGCATCGGCCCCCAAACCCGAATAACGCCGCGGAAATGGAGCCTCCTCTATGTGGAGACGATTGTCTCGCGTAGTCCGATCTTTTGTAGGTATGTTCATCTCGATGGGTGAAAATCCGGAGATCATCCTGGAGCAGAATATTCGCGACATGAACGACCAGGTGCCGCGGATGAATGAGTCGATCGCCATGGTCAAGGCGAACCAGACGCTGCTGCAAAAGGAGGAAGCGCGATACAAGAACGAGTTGGCCGACCTGACGGCCAAAGTGAAGGCCTCGATACAGGCAGGCCGCGACGATTTGGCCGGCAGCTTCGCGATGCAATTGGAGCAATTGAAGGGCGCGCTGGCGCGCACGCAGGGGCAGTTGGCCACGGCCAATGCCGCCTTCGATAAGGCGTTGGCGGTAAAAAAGGCCTTCATGCTCGAAAAGGACCGCAAGACGCGGGAGGCGCTGGAGGCGATCCGCGATTACCGGCGGGCGCAGTGGCAGAAGAAGGTGGCCGATTCGATGGAACAGTTCGAGGTGGCCGGGATCAGCGCCACGCACGACGAGATGGTCCGCAAGATCGAAGAGATGACCGCGGTCAACGAGGCCCGCATGGATATGGCGCTCGGCAATGTGGATCAGCAGAAGATCCAGATCGAAGAAGAAGCCGAAAAACTGCGCGCCAACGAACTGGTAAAGCAATTTAAGGCGGAAATGGGAATTTTGCCGCCGCAACCTTCGGCGGCTCCGCCGCAGAAGACCATAGGGGGAACGGAAGCTCAGAAAACGTCGTAGTTTTCCGAGGACACTACAA
>Ga0335073_10007023_pt1 | contig 15790 bp, 11 predicted proteins | sample Lox_Sample_22_FD_207093 | JGI IMG/M metagenome (GOLD analysis project Ga0335073, IMG submission 207093) | Soil microbial communities from Loxahatchee National Wildlife Refuge, Florida, United States - Lox_Sample_2.2 | ecosystem: Environmental > Terrestrial > Soil > Wetlands | place: USA... | reverse complement strand
CTGCTCGACCTGTTCCTCGTCTGGCTCGTCAAGAAGGTCACCAACATCAACCTCACGCTCGCCTTCCCGCCCTGGAACCTCGCGCTCGCCCTCGCCGGCGCCATCCTGCTCGCGCTGCTCATCACCCTCGTGCCGATCAGGCGCGCTGCCCACCTTCGGCCCGGCGCCGCGCTGCGCTACGCATAGCCGACGCACACGCTCACCCGCCAGCACCGTTGCCCACAGCGAGTGGCAGCCGGCGGGGTCGGCTTGGCCCGTTGGCCTTGATCACGCTGCCGCCCGGCGTCGCAGCCAGGAGTGGTAGCCGAACCAGAACACGCTCATGCCGATCTTGAAGGACAACAGTCGGTACAGCAGTACTACGGCCACCGCCGCGGGGGTGTGGATGCCGGCGCTGGCGAAGGCGGCGATCAGGACGATGTCGACGATGCCGATGCCACCCGGTGCCGGGCTCAGGCTGGCCGCCCCGCAGCCCGCGCTCCACACCACCAGCATCTTCGTCCAGGGCACCGGGACACCCAGCGCAAACATGGCGCAGATAAGACAACCCACGTCCGCGGCCCAGTTGGCCAGCGCCCACGCGAACGCTTGCCCGAGCGCCCGGTTCGCGAGCCGCAGGTCACCGGCGCGCTCGAGCGTGGCGCTGAGCAGCGCGGCCACATCGCGGCGCGGCCGGCCGCGCATCCCCCGGCGGACCAGCCGCATCACCCGGTCCACCAGCGTGACCAACCAGGCGCGGAACCGGGCCAGGCGCAGGCTCATCACCAAGGCGACCGCGATGGCGGCGCCGACCAGGCCGCCCGCCAGGCCAAGCGCCGCGGCGGCCGGGTTGCCGGTCAAGGCCACGCCAACCGCGGCGACGATGGCGAAGGCCACGGTGGAGAACGCCCCGGCGATCGCCAGGGCGACGCTGACCTGCGCGACGTCGGCACCGCCCCGGCGGAACTCACGGAAGGCATAGCTCGCCGCGATGCCCGAGCCCACTACCGGAACCGAGATCGCGATCGCGTTTGCGTTGTAGACGGTGGCCAGTACCGAGCGCAACGTCAGCCGTGCCCCGGCCGCTCGCAGCAGCACCCGCTCCAGCTGGCCGAACGCCGCCATCGAGCCGAACTCGACCGCGGCGCCGGCCAGCACCCAGATCGCCCGGGTATGGGTCAGGCCGCCCAGGCCCTGCCGCAGCACGCTTCGCTCGGCATAGATCGCCACCCCGGCGCCGACCACCACCGCCACGATGGCCGCCAGCTGGGCGACGCCCACCCAGCCTCGGCGCAGCAGCGCCGCGGGCTGTGCCGGGGCCGGCGCCGCTACTGTGCTCGTCTCCGACATCACAACCCTCCTGGTTCCCTGCCTGGGGTCATCACGGAAGGTGGCGTGCCTGCTCACCATGGCTCTCTCGGAGAGTGGCTGGCGAGCAGGCACGTCCTTCCGCCGGTGCCGGTGCCGGGGCCGGCGGCTACGGTCGCGCGGTCGAGGCCTCGCGAGCTTCGAGCTGCGTGGCGGCCGGGATCTGGTCGCGGGCCTTGAAGTACTCCTCGCCCTCGATGCTGATGCGGGGCAGGATCTTGCCGAGCCAGCGCGGCAGGTACCAGTTGGCCTTGCCCAGGCTGGCCATGCGGGCCGGCACGAGCAGGCAGCGGACGACGGTGGCGTCCAGGATCACGGCGACCGCGAGGCCGACGCCGAACTGCTTGACGGTCGGATCGCCGTTGAGGACGAAGCTGCCGAACACGAACACCATGATCGTTGCCGCCGCGGTGATCACGCGTCCGCTGGTGAGCAGCCCGGAGACGACGGACTGCTTGGGATCCTCGCCGGCGTCGGCGTGCTCCTTGATCTGGCTGACCAGGAACACCTCGTAATCCATCGAGAGCCCGAACAGGACCGCGAACATGAACAGCGGCACGTAGGAGACGATCGGCACCGCGCTGTCCAGGCCGATCAGGCCGTGCAGCCAGCCGAACTGGAATACCGCGATGAGCACGCCGTAGGCGGCGCCGATGGACAGCAGGTTCATGATCGCGGCCTGTGCCGGGATCACCACGGAGCGGAAGGCGAGCATCAGCAGCAGGAAGCTGAGCGCGATCACGACCAGGATCTGGAGCAGGAGCTTGCTGGAGATGTCCGAGGCGAGATCCACGTTGCTGGCGGTGCTGCCGCCGACGTAGGCGCGCATGTTCGTGCCCTTCTCGGCATCGGGGATCACGCTCGACCGCAGCTTGCTGACGAGGTTCGCGGTCGCCTGCTCGGCCGGCCCGGTCGAGGCGACCGCGTTGAAGTAGGCGGTGGTCCCGGCCTGGTCGATCTGGACCGGGCCGACCGCTACGACGCCCGGGGTCTGCGAGACGTCTTTCTCCAGCGTCTGCAGCCGCGGGTCACTGGCGCGTGGGTCGCTGCCCGCCGGGCTCTGGGAGCTGGACGACCCGCTGGATGAGGCGGCCTGCGCGGGCGAGCCGAGCGAAACCGCCACCAGCAGCGGCCCGTTCGTCCCCGGCCCGAAGTTGTCCGAGATCAGGTCGTACGCCCGGCGGGCGGTGGTCGACGTGGACAGCGCGGCGACGTCCTTCTGCCCCAGGGTCAGCGACAGCAGCGGGATCGCCAGCGGGACCAGGATCGCCAGGGCCACCAGCGCCGAGATCACCGGCCGCCTGACCACGCCGTTCGCCCACCGCGCCCACAGGCCCTGCTTCGGGTGATCAGCGGGATGGCGGCCGCGGACCCGCAGCGCGTTGATCCCCGGGCCGACGATCGCGAGGATCGCGGGCAGCAGGGTCAGCGCGGCCAGGACCGCGACGACGACCGCGACCGCCGCCATCAGCCCCATCGTGGTCACCAGCGGGATGCCGGCCACCGCGAGCGACACCAGCGCGATCGTCACGGTCCCGCCGGCGAAGGTCACCGCGCCGCCGGAGGTCGCGACGGCCCGCGCGATCGACTCCCGCAGGTCCAGGCCGTCCTTCAGGCCGCGGAAGTGCCGGGTCACGATGAACAGGGCGTAGTCGATGCCGACGCCGAGCCCGATCATCGTGGCCAGGGTCGGCGCCACCGTGGACACGGTAAACGCGTGGCTGAGAATCTGGATGATCGACAAAGTCGAGGCCAGCCCCAGGATCGCGGTTGCGATCGGCAGCAGCATCGCCACCACGGTGCCGAACGTGAGCGTGAGGATCACCATCGCGGCGAGGATGCCGATCAGCTCGCTGATCTCGGTGGACGGCTTGGATACCTTGTCGCCGAGCTGGCCGCCGGTCTCCACCTGGATCCCGGCCGCCTGGGCGGGCTTGGCCGCCGCGTCGATGATCGCCTGAGCGTCATCGACGGACATCGCCCCGGGGCTGACCGACAGGGTCACCGAGAGGTAACCCGTTCTCTGGTCCTTGCTCAGCGCGGCGGCACCCTGTGAGGTGAGCGGGTTGACCACCGAGGCCACGTCCGGCGCCTTGGCCACGTCGGCCGCCGCCTGGTCGACCGCCTGCGAGTACTTGGAATCGGTCAGCTTCCCGTTGGCCACGTGCAGCACGATCGGGCTGGTTCCGTTGGCTTGGTCGGGAAACGACTTGCTGAGCGCATCGGCGGCCTGCTGGCTGTTGGTTCCCGGCAGGGTGACGTTGTCGTTGGTATTGTCGCCGAGGCGATGCGAGACACCGACCAGCGCGACGGTCAGCAGAATCCAGGCGGCGAGAACCGCGAAACGATACCGGACACAGAACCGCGCCAGCCGGTAGAGCACACCTGTCATGACCGGGCTTCCTTCTCTTCATCAGCGGATTCATCCGCCGGAATACGGACTTGGAGCCACCGTGCCTAGCGGCCGTGACCGGTCACAAGGGAGGAACCCCGCAGCTTTTCCCTACGGTTTTCGCCGGCGGCGCAGCCGCCTGAGAGCTACCCGCCGATGGCCGACGCCAGCTGGAAGCGAGACCGGATGCCCAGCTTCTGGTAGGCGGCGCTGAGGTGGCGCTCGACCGTCTTCTCGGTCACGAACAGCGCCTGCGCCACCTCGCGGTTGGTCTGCCCCTCCGCTACCTGACGGCACACCCGCCGCTCCGCCGCGGTCAGTGCGGTAGGCCCGGTCAGCTCGAGCCGGGCGCGGCGCCCGGGCCCGGCGTGCAGCCCGGCCATCGCGCTTTCCGCCAGCGCGACGGCACCGCACTGGCCGGCCAGGCTGATGGCCCGGCGCTGGGCGCCCCGGCCCTCCTTTCGCCTGCCGGAGCGGCTCAGTTCGGTCCCGAGGTCGGCGAGCGCATGAGCCAGCTCGAGCCGGGCGGAACTGCGCTCGAGCACCGCGACCGCCTCGCGGAGCAGCACCAGCCCTTCGTCCCCGCCGATCGCCAGGGCCGCGGTACGCAGTGACATGCCCAACGCGCCCGGCGCGCCGACCCGCCGGGCCGCCGCCACCTGCTCACGGGCCAGCTTGCCAGCCCGCTGTTTGTCTCCCAGGGCGGCCAGCGCTGGTGCTGCGTGAGCCCTCCAGGCGCTTGGCCACTGCACCGCCCGCGTCTCGAACCGCTGGCCGCACCACAGGAGGTCCGCGACCCCCTCCTCGAGCTGACCCTGGGCTATCCGCAGCCGACCGCGCGCGGTCAGGAACTCCAGGACGTAGGTGCGTTCGTCGGTGATTCCCATCGCTTCGCCTGCTGCGGCCAGGCCGGCCGCGGCATCCAGCGCTCCGCGCTCGATGTGTACCGTCATCGCCACCGCGACGAGAAGCTGCGCGATGAAGTGCGGGTGCTCCACGAGCAGCAGCCCGGTCTCCGCCTCGACCTGCGCATCGTGCAGCGAACCCTGCGCGAGCGCGCTCGCGGCGTGCATCGCGTGCAGGATGCCCTGCCTGGTCGCGTGCCCCTCCTGGCGGGTACGCTCCAGCGCGGCGTCCAGCAGCCGGTCAGCCAGCTCAAACCGCTCGCCGACGATCAACGTAAACAGCGCCGCGAGCCCGGCGGTATTCAGCGCGCTGGGCGGCAGGCCGGCCATGAGCGCCGCCTGGACTTCATCCGTGGCGGCCGCAGCCGGACCTCCCTGCAAGAGCTGTTGCTGGGCGCTGATGATCCTCGCCACGGCCTCGAAACCCGGGTGGCCGCGGGCCAGATCATGAAACTCCCGCAAGCGAGCGGCGAGACCAGGCCGCAGTGGCGGGACCGAGCCCGTGACGATCAGCAGCTCAGCGCCCAGCTCGAGCGAGCGTTCGGGATCGGCGGGCCGCAGCTCCACGGCCAGCGACGACATTGCCGCGGCCGCGGCCGCGGCCGAGTGGCCGCCGGACACGATCGCACACCGCCCGAGGGAAATCGCCGCGTCGGCCCGGGTGGCCAGCGTGGCGCCCGAGACCATCGCCGCGCGCAGGTGTTCGTCGGCCGCCTCGAACTGCATCGTGGCCACCTCGTACCAGCCCAGCTCGGCCAGGATCTCCCCCCGGTCCTGCTCGGACGGGGACTCGGCCAGCGCCCGCCGCAGGTACACGGCCGCCGCCCGCGGGGCGCCCCGGTGCGCCGCGGCGGTCGCAGCCGACCTGAGCGTGCCGACCCGGTGCTGATCCCCGGTCGGCGGCGTCAGCAGCAAGTGCGCGGTGATCCGCTCGGCCGAGCCACCCTCGCGCGCCAGGGCCTCGGCGGCCGCTGCGTGCCGGGCCTGGCGCTCCCCGGGCGCAAGATCCTCATACAGCGCCGCGCGCACGATCGGGTGGACGAACCCCAGGCGCTCAGCGGGAACGAAGATGTCCGCCCGCACCAGGTCATCTGCCGCCTCCCGGGCATCGTCGTGGCTCAGGCCGGACATCCGGCCGGCCAGCAGCGGCTCGCTGTCGTCTCCGAGCACGGCGACGGCGCGCGCCAGTTCGGCCGCCGCGGGACCGAGCGCAGCGAGCCGGTGCAGGACGAAACGGCTCACCGCGGCCGGTCCCACGTCTTGCACTGCGCTTGCCGAAGCCTCCGACGGCTCCACTTCGGCGGCGGCCAGAGCTCTCAGCAGCTCCCGCAGGAAGAGCGGGTTGCCGCCGGTGGCCGTGTGGCAGGCGCGGCAGAACTCCTCCGCTGCCTCGGCGCCCAGGTGCTCCCGCGCCAACGCCACCGCGGCAGGTTCGCTCAGCGGCCGCGGATACAGCGCGGCTGCGGCGGGGCGCGAGGCCAGCTGAACCCACAACGCCCCTGCCTCATCGGCGCCCGCGTCCGGGGGGCGCCCGGTGAGCAGCATCATCACCGGAAGCCCCTCGATCCGCTGCGCCAGGTAGGCCAGGAACCGCAATGAGTCCTGGTCGGCCCACTGGCAATCGTCGACCAGCACGAGCACCGGGGCCTGGTCGGCCATGTTCACCACCAGCCAGTACAGGCTGTGCAGCGCCTCAAAGCCGGCATCAGCACCCATCGGCCGCTCGCCCGGCTCAAACAACCGCGCCGCGGGACCGGCAGCGCCCGCGAACAGATCGGCCTGCTCGGGCTCCTTGCTGATCACCGGCTCCAGCAGCTGGCGTACCACGCCGAACGCGAACGGCTGCTCAAGTTCCGAGCCCCTCGCCTCGAGCGGCATCATCCGCGCCTGCTCGGCCGCCGCGCGCGCCTCCCGCGCCAGCACGGTCTTGCCGGCGCCGGCGGGGCCCTCGATCAGAAGCAGCGTGCCCTCGCCCGCGCATGCGTGGTCAAGTCCTTCACGCAGCGTCTCCAGCTCGCGTTCGCGTTCAAGCAGAACGCCGCCGTAAGCGAACGGCACTACTTGACGCTACCCCGCATGCCGGCAGCCTGGCCAGGCAAAACCTGGGGGGAAACCCTCGGGAATCCTCCCTTGTGGCAGCGATGGCGCCGTCCAGACCATGGTGCAGATGAAGAACATCAGCGAGCTCAACAAGCTCAGGGTCCGGCTGTTCATCGAGGCAGTCCTCAACGAGGGACGGCTCCAGCTGATCGATGAGCTGATAGCGGCCGACTTCATGGGCCACCTGCCCGGCGCCGAGCCGGACGTGACCGGTCCCGCAGGCGTGCGCCGGTTCGTGTCAAGCCGCCGCCGCGCCCATCCCGGCCTGTACGTCAAGATCGAGGACCAGATCGCTGAGGATGACCGCGTCGTGACGTGCTGGCGCGCGACGGTTCCAGCCCGCGAGGCTCCGGCTTCCCCCGCCCCCGCCGGGCGCGCTGCGTGCTGCGCCGGGATCTCGGTCACCCGGCTCCTGGCCGGAAAGCAAGTCGACTCCTACACCGAATGCGCCGTACTCACCGCCAGCCCGGCCCTGGCCAGTCTGGGCCCCCGAAACCCGGCTAATGACCCACCATCACACCTAGCTGAGGAGAATCACCGATGACAAGCAACCAGGCATCACCAGCCCGAGCCGGGCTCCGCGCGCCCCAGGCGACCGGCGCCGTCTCTATCTCCCCGATCTTGGGGAAAGGGGATATCGTTACCGGCGTTCGGGGCACGACGGGCGGAAACGTCATCCTGACGGGCTCTCAAGCTGACGCAGACGGCACCCAGAACACCAAGCCGTTCCTCTACCAGGGCCCGCTCAACGGGGCCACGAGAACGGTGTCGGCGCTGACCCCGCCGTTCCCGGGCTTCGTGACGGGGACGTTCTACGGCCCGGACACCGGCACCTATAACCCGGACACCATCCCGGCGGGCCAGGTCCGCGCCGTCGGAAGCTACCGGACGGACCCGGCTAAGGGTGTCACCAACCACGGCATGATCTACCTCGGGCCGGTCAGCGGCGGTGGCACCTGGACCACCATCGACGTGCCCTCCGATGGCAGCAACACGGTCGGCGGCGTGCGGGCCTGCCCGTCCGGCCAGCCCGGCTGCATGGTGATGGACACCATCGCCCATAGCACCATGGGCGATCTGGTGGTGGGCAACTACGACCTCAGCCTTGGCAACGGGGTATCCGGCAACGCCTTCATCTACAACATGTCCACCGGTCAGTACACGCTGCTGCAACTGGGCGGAAGCCTGGCCAGCGGAACCACGCTGTACGGCGTCTGGCAAAACGGCGGTCCCGGCAGCCCCACCTACACCCTGGCCGGCGGCTCGCTGGCGCACGGTTCCTCGCCGCGCGGAAACATGCGGGCGTTCTTGATGAACTACAACGAACGGACCGGGGCCTTCGGGAGGCCGAGGTTCTACAACTACGGCAACGCCCCGGCGCTGTTCACCCACTTCGACGGGATCACCGCCGTGCCGGGCGGGTTCAACCTCGCGGTCATCAGCTCGGCTCAGGCCTCGTCGATGGCGTTCATCCCGGCCACCCGCGGCGACTGGCCTTCGTTCGGCAGGGCGACGTGGTATCCCATCGATGTCGCGGCCAGCCCGCTGTGTTCTCCAGACGGCTGCAGCGCGGTGACCGGGAACACCGTGTTCCAGAACCAGGTGATGGGGCTCTACGTGTATGACTCTGCTCCTGGCACCTACCTCGCCACCGTCCCCACAGCTCAGCGTCTCCGCTAGTACCTGCCGACTATGGAGCGGGCAGGTGGGGACTGGTTACTTGTGGCGGGTTCATTCGTTCCTGGCGGCCTCGGGCCCGGTGATGCGGGCCAGCAGCGGGAAGGTGGCCGCGATGATGCCGAGGGCTATCACGATGGCGGCTGCGGTGAGGAGGTAGTACGCGGCGCCGGGCGCCACCATCGGGTGCTGCTGTGCCTCGGAGGCGAACATCGCGGCGCCGGCGAACCCGGTGCCGATCGCGACGGCGGCGGCGGACAGCAGCGGCACGGCACCTTCGAGTGCGACGACGCGGCGCAGCGTAGCGAGTCGGGCACCGGTGAGCCGCATCAGGCTGAACGGCCGCTTGCGGTCGATAAGCCCGGCCGCTATGCCTGCGGCGAGGGTGCACCCGGCGATCGTCAGGCTGACCAGGATCACCACGTTCGCGAGTTGCTGGTAGTCGCTGTTGGCGGAGTTGTCCTTCGCGATGATGTCGCTGATGGCGGACGGCGCGGCGATGGCGGGGTAGGCGGCTGCACTCTCGAGCACCGTCCTGGCCTGCTCGACGGCCGGCCCAGACCCGTTCGTCGCCACGTTGATGGCGTCCACGCCAAGGGTGTCCAGCCGCGCGGCCGGGACGCTCGCGGCTGGCCAGGTGATCGTGGTGGCGTCGGTGCCGAACAGGGGGCCGTTGAACCCGTCTGAAGGGAACACCGCCACTGTGGCCCCGGCCGGGCAGCGGCCGAGGGCGGGAACGGTCGCGAGCTGCGCGCACGAGACCACGCCCGCCGGAACTGGACCGTTGCCACCGAGGCTGCGAAATGTCCCGGGGATGGTCAGTCCCGGGACCGCGCGGACCACGAGCACCCCCCGGACGCCGGGAATCCCGCTCAGCCGTGCCGTCAGCGGCGCGGCCGGCGCGGCCGGCCCCGGGGCCGCCGTGCTCGCGCTCTGTCCGGGTGCTCCGGGGTCGCCGTTGCCGTCCGCCTGGCTGGATGCCGATACCTGGTCGGTCAGCACGCTCGCTTCGGCCGCGCTGGCAAACCGGGTGAGATTCTTCGCGTTCTGCGTGCTGATGGCCACGACGGCCACAGTGGTGATGAACAGGGCGAGCACCAGGCCGCTGACGGCGCGGAAGGCGGCCCTGGGGTCGTCGGCGAGGCGGCGGGCCGCGATCAGCGTGCCGGGACGGCTGGTCCACCGGGCCATGGCCCGCGCTGCGGCCATGGTGAGCCAAGGGCCCGCGATGAACAGGCCGACGATGATGAGCAGGAAGCTGGACGCGAACGCCTGGATCTGCCCCGGGATGGAGGCCGGGTGACCGTGGACGGTCCAGAAGCCGAGCTCGGCCAGGCCGGCCAGCAACGGTACCACCCGCCAGGCTCGCGGCGGCTCCGGCGTCGCCCGGCGGGCGACGCCGAGCGGCGAGATGTTCACCCGGCGCAGCGCCAGCCGGGCCGCCACCGCGGCGAAGACGGGCACGCCGATCGCGACCGCGAGGATGTCGCGCAGGCTGAGCGACAGCTCGGCGGGGAAGAATGGCTGGCCGATGAACGGGATCCTCGCGACCGGGGTGCGCAGCAGGAAGAAGATCCCGAACCCGGCGACCACCCCCAGGATCGCGGCTACGGTCGATTCGGTGGCGGCGAGCAGGGAGACCTGCCTGCGGGTCGCCCCGGCCAGCCGCATCGCCGCGAACCGTTCCTCGCGGCGGGCGGCCGACAGCCGGGTCGCGGTGGCGATGAAGATCAGCACCGGGGCCAGGATGGCCAGCGCGACGACGGACAGGATGAGGTCGGTGGCACTCTTCGCGCCTCCCGTATCGGCCGGGGCGTAGGTCAGGCCCTTGGGGTTGGCCTCCGCCGGGGGGACGGGCCAGCCCACCAGTGTCGTGGCGATCGACGTCACCGGCACGCTGTCGGGGGTGTGCGCCAGCTGTGCCGGGGGGCGCCCGATGACGATGACCAGCGAGTCCGGTGACGGCAGCGCGGCGTCGCCGATCACCCCGGCCAGGTGGCCGGGGTAGCGGCTGGCCAGCTGGTTCGCCGGCGTGGTGCGCAGCAGCGCGGCGAGCGCGGGCGAGGCGTAGTACTGGCCCGGTCCCGGGTCACGGGGGATGCCCGGGGGCACCGGGGACGAGGCGCCGGCGGCGGCCACGTCGAACCGGCTGATCGTCTGGCCGTGGAAGATGTCGCTGCCGGGGTGCCACCACAGCGGGGCGACGCCCGTCGCCGGGCCCGGGGGTACCCACGCGGTGCCGGTCCAGAACCAGGCGTGGCGGTTGTTCCAGGTGGTGACCGCGTTGGTCGCGGCCACGGCGGTCAGCAGCAGGCCGACGCCGAGGCCGACCGCCACGGCCAAGACGACCAGCCGGGTGATCGCCTCGCGTCCGCCGCTGATGACCAGCCGTAGCCCGAGCCCGATCATGGCTGGGCCCCGGTGAGCGTGCTGACCTTGCCGTCGCGGACGATGACCTCGCGGTCGGCGTAGGCGGCGACCCGGGCGTCGTGGGTGACCAGGACGACGGTGGTGCCGTGCTCGCGGGCGGCGGCGGTGAGCAGGTCCATCACCAGCTCCCCGGACACCGAGTCCAGCGACCCGGTCGGCTCGTCGGCGAACAGCACCTCAGGACCCGCGATCAGGCCGCGGGCGAGCGCGACGCGCTGGGCCTGCCCGCCGGACAGCTCCCCGGACCTGCGGCGCTCCAGCCCGTCCAGGCCGAGCGCGGCGAACCAGTCCCTGGCCGCCGCCATCGCCGGGCCGCGGCGGGTGCCGGACAGCAGCAGGGGCAGCGCGACGTTCTCTTCCGCGGTCAGCTCGGGGACCAGCTGGCCGAACTGGAACACGAACCCGAACCGGTCCCGGCGCAGCGCGCTGCGCCGCTCGTCGCTCAGGATGTCCAGCCGCTGCCCGCCGAACCAGACCTGCCCCTGTCCGGGGACCAGGATGCCCGCCAGGCAGTGCAGCAGCGTGGACTTGCCCGAGCCGCTCGGCCCCATGACCGCGACGATCTCGCCCCGCCGCACTGTCAGCGAGGCGCCGCGCAGCGCCGGCGTTTCGCCGAACGACTTCACCAGATCCCGCGCCTCGACGACGTTCCCCGTCTGGGGTTCCGCAGCGGCGGCAAGGTTCGCGGTCACCGGCGCACCGCCAGTTCGAGCATGTCCAGCCGGGCCGCGGCGTGGTCGATCCATCGCAGGTCAGCCTCCAGTCGGTAGAGCGAGTGGTCGGCGAGCAGCACGCCCAGTGGCTCCCCGTCCCGCTTCAGCTCGGTGAGCTCGCGCATCCGCTGCAGGTGCGCCGCCCGCTGGGCGTCCAGGTAGCTGTCGGCCGGCCGGCCGAGCATCAGGGCGAGCACCACCTTGGCGAACAGTTCGCTCTGCAGGTCCGGCTCTGGCGGGGCCGGCTCGGCCAGCCACCGCTCCACGTCGGTGATGCCCGCCTCGGTGATGACGTACCGCCGGCGTTCCGGCCCGGCCCCCTGCTCGACGGGCCCGGCCACCGCCTTCCCGTCCCTGGCCAGCCGGGACAAGGTCGCGTACACCTGGCTGTAGCGCAGCGGCTTGCCCTGGCCGAAGTACGCGTCGTAGTCCCGTTTCAGGTCGTATCCGTGGCTTGGCCCCCGCTCAAGCAGGCCAAGCAGGGTCAGCGGAACACTCATAACCGAGAGAATACTCCAAGAGTATTCTCTCGGTTAGTAGCTTCTGGTTGAAACCGCGCGGGACGGCCCGCGGGCTGGCTGCTGTCAACTTCCCGGGAGGCGTCTTGACAGCAATCGCCGGCTTTGGTCGAATGGCTTAGTCATATGACTAACCAGGTTGGCCGATCACCCCGGCTCACAGGGAGGTATCTCGTCATGGTTGCGGTGAGCCCGGCGGCGCCGAAGACGGCGGCGCGGGCCGCGGCGGAGGAGGCGCTGCTGGACGCGGCGGAGCGGCTGCTGGCCGGCGCGGGGTACGCAAGCGTCACGACGCGGCGGCTGGCGCAGGAGGCGGGCGTCAACCACGGCCTGGTGCACTATTACTTCGGCTCGAACGAGAACCTGCTGGTGCGCGCGCTGGAACGGTTCACCGGCCGTCTGATCGCCCGGCAGCGGGAACTGTACGGGTCTGACCTGCCGTTCGCGGACAAGTGGCGCACGGCGATGCGCTACCTGGTCAGCGAGGATCTCAGCTATGAGAAGGTCTGGTTTGAGCTGCAGGCGCTGGCCTGGAACAACCCGGAGATCAGGGCGCGGCTGGCCCGGGTGAACGCCGAGTGGCGGGCGGTGCTGACCGAGGCATTCGACCAGCCGCGCCGTGAGCTGGGCATCGATCTGCCGCTGGGGGCGCTGGTGTCGCTGGTGATGACGTTCAACCTGGGGATCATCGTCGAGCGCCTGGGCGGCGTCCAGGCCGGGCACCGTGAGCTACTGGACTGGATCGAGCAGTGGATAGCGCGGTGATCGGGCCCGGCCGCGAGCAGTCGCGGGCCCGCTACCCCGACGGCTCCGGCTACATCAAGCGCGATGGCGTGCGGGTCTATTACGAGGTCTACGGCAACGGCGAGCCCACCATCTTGTTCCTGCCAAGCTGGGAGATCGTCCACTCACGAGCGTGGAAGGGCCAGATCCCCTACTTCGCCCGGCACTGCCGGGTCGTCACGTTCGACCGGCGCGGCAACGGGCGCTCAGACCGTCCCGGCGACGTGCGCGCCTACGACCGGCGTGCCACCGCGGACGACGCGCTTGCGGTGCTGGACGAAGCCGGTGCCGATCGGGTGATAGTCGTGTCGTGGTGCTGCGCCGGTGACGACCTGATCCTCGCCGTCGAGCATCCCGAGCGGGTCGCAGGCTTGGTGCTGATCGCGCCCGACCTGTTGCTGACCGACGATCCCGCCACGGAGGAGGGCCCCTACCCGTTCGACGAGGAACCGGCCACACTGGCGGGCTGGGCCCAATGGAATCGCCACTACTGGCTCCGCGACTGGCCCGGCTTCCTGGAGTTCTTCTTCGCGCAGGTGTTCACCGAGCCGCACTCGACCAAGCCGACCGAAGACGCTATCGGCTGGGGCGGCCAGACCGACCCGCAGACCATCGTCCGCGGCATGGACGCGGAATGGCCCAACGACCGGGAGAACGCGCTGCGGCTCTGCGCCCAGGTGCGCTGCCCGGCCCTGGTCATCCAGGGGTCGCAGGACGCGGTCGTCGGGCCCGCACGCGGCGCCGCCGTGGCGGAGGCGATCCCGCACGCTCAGCTGATCACGCTCGAAGGCTGCGGGCACGCACCCCACCTGCGCGACCCGGTCCGGACAAACCTCCTCATCCGGGACTTTGCCTGCCCGCCAGCACCCAAGCCGCGCTGGGTCCGGGGCCGTTCGCGCCGTAAGCGCGCGCTGTACATCTGTTCGCCGATTGGGCTGGGCCATGCCCAGCGGGACGTGGCGATCGCCGGTGAGCTGCGTAAGCTGCACCCGGATCTGGAGATCGACTGGCTGGCCCAGCATCCGGTGACCGCGGTGCTGGCGGCGCGGGGGGAGCGGGTGCACCCGGCCAGCGCGTTCCTGGCTAGTGAGTCGGGGCATATCGAGTCCGAGTCGGCCGGGCATGACCTGCACGCTTTCCAGGCGATCCGGCGGATGGATGAGATCTTGCTGGCCAACTTCATGGTCTTCCACGACCTGGCCCGCGACGAGGACTATGACCTGTGGATCGGGGATGAGGCCTGGGAACTGGATTACTACCTGCACGAAAATCCCGAACAGAAGACGGCGGCCTACGCCTGGTTCACCGATTTTGTCGGCTGGCTGCCGATGCCCGACGGGGGCCAGCGCGAAGCGTTGCTGACCGCCGACTACAACGCCGAGATGATCGGGCACATCGATCGCTACCCGCGGGTGCGTGACCGGGCCATCTTCGTCGGCGACCCCGCCGACATCGTCCCGCACGCGTTCGGCCCCGGGCTGCCGCGCATCCGTGACTGGACCGAGCAGCACTACGACTTCGCCGGGTACATCACCGGGTTCGACCCGGCCCAGCTCCCCGGCCGCCACGCGCTGGGCTACCGCGACGACGAGCGCGTGTGCATCGTGACCGTCGGCGGCTCAGGGGTCGGCGGCGACCTGCTGCGCCGGGTGATCGCCGCGTTCCCCGAAGCCAAGCAGCAGGTGCCCGGCCTGCGGATGATCGTGGTGGCCGGCCCGCGGATCGACCCCGCCACCCTGCCCGCCCACGACGGGCTGGAAATCCGGCCCTACGTCCACCAGCTCTACCGGCACCTGGCCGCCTGCGATCTGGCGATCGTGCAGGGCGGGCTGACCACCGCGATGGAGCTGACCGCGGCCCGGCGGCCGTTCCTCTACTTCCCGCTCGCCCGCCACTTCGAGCAGAACTTCCACGTCCGCCACCGCCTGGAGCGCTACCGGGCCGGACGCTGCATGGACTACCACACCACCGGGCCGGCCGACATCGCCGCGGCGATCACCAGCCAGATCGGCCGCCCCGTCGACTACCGCCCCGTCGCCGCCGGTGGCGCCGCACGCGCCGCGGCCCTGCTCGCCGCCCTCCTCTAGGGGAACCGGGAAAGCGCGAGCCGCAGCGGCACCCGGCGCGCATGGGGTCCCGCGCACGGTGCTGGTGTCCACTCGCCTGATTAACGATGCCGCCGTTGTGGTGGGGCAGCTGTCCGGCCAGGACCGGAGGCAGGCCGGCGGCCATGCCACCATCCGCCGCATCACGGTGTGATCCAAGCGGATCGACTGAACTCCTGAGGGGATGCCCCTACACGCTTTCCAACAGTGCTGCCCGGCGTTCACCAGCGTCCGCTACCGTCCCCGACCTGCGCTGACCCGATCTGGTGACCATCGGTGAACGGCGGCGATGATTTCCGCCAACAGCGGGTCACATGACGCTCGCAGGGCGAACGGCGGAGGTCCTGTGAGATTTCTTCTGGCAATAGTGTCGGATCCGGGGCGAGGCGTTCGTAGAACAGATGAGAGGCGGCCGGAGTAGGCCGCCGGGACAAGGGAGTCGCAGGATGACGCGGTACTTGATCTCGTTCGATGACGGCGCGATGGACCACATCCCCGACGAGGACGGGCCCGCCGTGGGCAAGGCCGCGCACGCGGTGGTCCAGGAGGCCGTGAACGCCGGCGTGTGGGTTTTCGGCGCCGGACTGGAAAGCCAGAGGGCGAGTGTCGTGGCCACCGACGGGACGGTCACCGACGGCCCGTACCCGGAGACCAAGGAGGTCATCGGCGGGTTCTCGCTCGTCGACGTGCCCTCACGCGAGGAGGCGCTGGCGTGGGCTGCCAAGATCGCCGTGGCCTGCCGCTGTGCGCAAGAGGTACGGGAGCTGCTGCCCGACCCCGAACAGGACGCGATGCTCCGCCAGGCTGACAGGTGATGGTG
>Ga0335073_10007022_pt1 | contig 15791 bp, 8 predicted proteins | sample Lox_Sample_22_FD_207093 | JGI IMG/M metagenome (GOLD analysis project Ga0335073, IMG submission 207093) | Soil microbial communities from Loxahatchee National Wildlife Refuge, Florida, United States - Lox_Sample_2.2 | ecosystem: Environmental > Terrestrial > Soil > Wetlands | place: USA: Florida... | reverse complement strand
GTCAGGTGCGGGCTGGTGAACAGCCCGGTCCGCAGGCCGCGGGCGCGCAGCAGCGTCTCGATCATCCGGGCGGTCGAGGTCTTGCCGTTGGTCCCGGTGATGTGGATGACCGGGTAGGCCCGCTGCGGGTCGCCCAGCAGCGCGGTCAGGGCGGTGATCCGGTCCAGCGACGGCTCGATGGAATGCTCCGGCCGCCGGGCGAGGATCTCCCGCTCGGCCTGCCGCAGCCGGGCCTGCGGGTCGTTCACGGCTGCTCACCGATGGCGACTGTCACCCTCGCAGCCTACTGGCGCCCGGTGCTTGCCTCGGCGGGGCGACCCCCAGACCCGCTCCCCGAGCCGGCGTGCCCCGGGCCGCAAACGGCCCGGGCACGCCGGATCCCGCCGGCCGCGCCAGTCTGGGAGCTGACGGTGCGTGAAAAGGGAGTTACTTGGTGAAGTACCAGTTCTCCGGGTTGATCGAGAGCGTCGGGCTCTGCGGGGTGACGCCGCTCAGGTTGCCGGCGATCTCGGTCAGCGCGTAGGCGGCGTTTGGCTGCCACATCATCGGCAGCTGCGGGGCCAGGTAGTCCTGCCAGCTGTACATGTCCTGCAGGTTGCTGCTGGTCAGGGTCTTGTTGATCATCGAATCGTTGGCCGGGTCGCTGTACCCGCCGGAGTTGGCGACCGCGCCGCTCTTGAACAGCTCCTCGCCGGTGGGCAGGTAGTCCGGCGAGAACGACCATCCGCCGCCCCAGTTCGCCATGTCCCAGTTGCACGGGATCTTGACCACCACGCAGTTGCCCCCGGCCAGCGCGACCACCTGGTCGAACGGCTCGGGCTTGAGGTTCAGCCTGATCCCGATCGTGGCCGCGTTGGACTGCAGCTGCGTCATCTCCGACCCGACCCAGGAGAGCCCGGTCGCGTACGGGAACGTGAAGCTCAGCGCGGTGCCCTTCTTGATCCCGGCGCCGCACAGGCTCGGGTTGGTACAGGTGGTCGTCCCGCCCGGGACCACCTTCCAGCCGTGGCTGGACAGGAGCGACTTCGCCTTGCCGGGGTTGTAGGGGAACGGGTCGCCCGCCTTGCCGGTGCCGGACAGGAACGAGGTCACCGGGGTGGCCGCCACCGGGCCCACGGTGAGCGCGCCGTAGCCGCGCAGCGGCCCGCTGATCACCGCGGCCTGGTTCATCTCGTAGGCCAGCGCCTGCCGGAAGTACAGCTGCTTGAAGATCGCGGCGTGGTCGCCCACGGTGGACTGGAAATTCAGCACGTAGAAGCCGATGCCCCACTCGTACAGCGGCGACAGCGTGTACCCCTTGGATGACAGCGGGTTCGAGCCGGTCGTCGCGTTGGCGGGCTTGGCCGGCGCGTCCTGCTCGGGCAGGTAGCCCACGTCGATCTTGGTGCTGGCATTCGGCGACTGCAGCACGTCGTACTCGGCCGAGTCGGTGGTGAACGGCACCTCCTGGAACGCCGCCAGCCTGGGCTTGACCGGCCCGGAGTACGACTTGTTCGGAACGAACGTGATGTGCCCGTCGGCGTTGAACGAGCTCAGCTTCCACGGCCCGTCCACCACGCTCCACAGCGGCGAGCTCACGTAGCTGGTCAGGTTCTTGGCCTGGGCGTTCAGGTAGTTGTACACGGCCGCGCAGTCGGCGGGGGTGGTCGAGCAGTGGCTGCGGCCCGACGCGGTCCGGTCCCAGGCCTCGGGCATGGGCGTGATCTGGCTCAGGTCGTTGTACTGGAACCAGGTCGGCGAGTAGGCCTTGTCCATGACCATGGTCAGCTTCGTCGGGCTGACGACCGTGACGTCCTTGACGTCGGCCGGGAAGCCGGTGTAGGCGCCGTAGTTGGCCGGCTCGGCCGTCTCCATGTTCATCCAGAACGCGACGTTCTGTGCGGTCACCGGCTGGCCGTTGGACCACTTGTACTTCTTGAGCGTGATCGTGACCTTGTTGCCGTTGAAGACCGGCGGGTCGGCCAGGCTCAGCGAGCTGTTCACGGTCGGCTGGCCGTCCTGGCCGAACCAGTACAGCGGCCGGTACATCAGGGCCTGGAGGTAGAACGTGTTGGCCTCGGTGATGTAGGCGCTGCTCACGTACGGGAAGATGTAGTTGGGGGTGGTGGCGGGCGGTAGCGCGTACACGGCGGTCCCGCCGTTGACAGCGGTGCCGCCTCCCGACGTGGGGCTGCTGCTCGAGCAGCCCGCTGCGGCCAGGGCGAGCACCGCCGCGCCGGCGCCGGCCGCGAGCAACCCGCCCCGCAACCCGAAGCGACGACGCGCTGACGCGGACATGCCTTGCTGGTGTGGGGATCTCCCCATGATGGCGGCTCCTCGGCACGGGGAGCGCGCCCGGGAGCAGGCATCGCCATCCCCCGGGGCGTGCTCCGACAAGAAGACCGGCATGCTCATGCTGACGGAGCGCGGGCCCGCTGAGCTGTTTCTCGCAGCCGATACGACGGTGTCCCCCAGCACCGGTCCCGGCTCAACCTACGTCCAGGGCGCGGCCGCCAGCAGGATTGACCAGCAATCACTTCGGATCGTGACGGATCAGTTACGGCTTCGACTCCGTTACGTTATCGATCGAATACGGATCGTCACCAGATCGGGCCATGGATGTGAATTCAGGTCACTTCGAAGTGGCCGGATCTCACATCCGTCGCCACCCGGGGGCTCAAGCCCGTGGCCCAGCGCCCGTACGCGGCTCAGGCCGATGCCGGCAGGCCGTCCAGGCGCTGCTCCAGGCGGTCGATCTCCGCCCGCGCGGCCGCGAGCCGGTCGCGGCTGCGGGCGACCACCGCCTCGGGCGCCCGCTCGACGAACGACGGGTTGGCCAGCTTCCGCTCGGTCTGCGCCAGGTCCGCCCGGGCCGCCGCGAGATCCTTCTCCAGCCTCCGGCGCTCGGCGCCGACGTCGATCGCCGCCGCCGTGTCCAGCTGGACCGTGACCCCCTCGGCCTGCACCGACGCCGTGGGCGCGAACGCCTCGCCGGGCGCCGCCAGCCGAAGCAGCGAGCGGATGCCGGCCTCGTGCCCGGCCAGCGGCGTCGCGCCGATCCCGCACAGCACCGCCGGCACCGGCTGGGTGGGCCGCAGCCCCTGGTCCGAGCGGAACCGGCGCACCTGGGTGACCAGCCGCATCAGGGCCTCGATCTCGGCCTCGGCGGCCGGGTCGCGGCCCGCGGCGCCTGCCCCGCCCGCCCGGGAATCGCCCGGCCAGGGCGCCACCATCACCGAGTCGCCGCCGGTCAGGCTCGTCCACAGCTCGTCGGTGACGAAGGGCATCACCGGATGGATCAGCCGCAACAGCCGGTCGAGCACGTGGCCGAGCACGGCCCTGGCCGCGGCGGTCGCGTCCGGGTCGGGGCCCGTGAGCGGCACCTTGGCCAGCTCCAGGTACCAGTCGCAGAACTCGTCCCAGGCGAAGTGGTACAGCGCTTCGCAGGCCTTGCCGAACTCGAACTGCTCGAACAGCTCGTCCACCTCGGCCGTGACCGCGGCGAGCCGGGACAAGATCCAGCGGTCCGCGGCGGCGAGCCCGGCGGGATCGGGCAGCCCGGCGGCCGCGTCGGCGCCGTTCAGCAGCGCGAACCTGGTCGCGTTCCACAGCTTGTTGCAGAAGTTCCTGGCCCCGGCGACCCACTCCTCGCTGACCGACACGTCGCTGCCCGGGCCGGCCCCGCGGGCCAGCGTGAACCGGGTGGCGTCGGCCCCGAAGCGGTCGATCCAGTCCAGCGGGTCCACCGTGTTCCCGCGCGACTTCGACATCTTCTTGCCGTACTGGTCGCGCACCAGCCCGTGCAAGGCCACGGAACGGAACGGCACGGCGCTGGACGGGACCGCGGCGGACATCGCGTACAGCCCGAACATCATCATCCGGGCCACCCAGAAGAACAGGATGTCGTAGCCGGTGACCAGGACGCTGGTCGGGTAGAACACGCGCAGGTCGGGGGTGTCGTCCGGCCAGCCGAGCGTGGAGAACGGCCACAGCGCGGAGGAGAACCAGGTGTCCAGGACGTCGGGATCCTGCCGCCAGCCCTCGCCGGCCGGGGGCTCCTCGTCCGGCCCGACGCAGACCACGTCCCCGCCGGGCGAGTACCAGACCGGGATCCGGTGCCCCCACCACAGCTGGCGGCTTATGCACCAGTCGTGCATGTCGTCCACCCAGTCGAAGTAGCGCGCCGCCATCTGCTGCGGGTGGATCCGCACCCGGCCGTCGCGGACCGCGTCCCCGGCCGCCTTGGCCAGCGGGCCGACCCGGACGAACCACTGCAGCGACAGCCGTGGTTCCACGGTAGTTCCGCACCGCTGGCAGTGCCCGACCGCGTGCAGGTACGGTCGCTGCTCGGCGACCACCCGGCCCTGCTCGCGCAGCGCGGCCAGCACGGCGGGCCGGGCCTCGAACCGGTCCAGGCCCTGGAACGGGCCGTGCGCGGTGATCACGCCCCGCTCGTCCATGATGGTCAGGCTGGGCAGGTCGTGACGCCGGCCGATCTCGAAGTCGTCCGGGTCGTGCGCGGGCGTCACCTTGACCGCGCCGGTGCCGAACTCCGGGTCCACGTGCGGGTCGGCCAGCACCGGGATGCGCCGCCCGGACAGCGGCAGCTCCACCTCGGTCCCGATCAGCCCGCTGTAGCGGGGATCGTCGGGATGCACGGCGACCGCGGTGTCGCCCAGCATGGTCTCCACCCGCGTGGTCGCGACCACCACGGAGCCCGGCCCGTCGCCATAGCGGACCGAGACCAGCTCGCCCTCGTCTTCGGTATGGTCCACCTCGATGTCGGACAGGGCGGTCAGGCAGCGGGGGCACCAGTTGATGATCCGCTGCGCCCGGTAGATCAGCCCGTCGTCGAACAGCCGCTTGAAGATCGTCTGGACCGCCCGGGACAGGCCCGCGTCCATCGTGAACCGCTCCCTGGACCAGTCCACGCTGTCGCCGAGCCGCCGCATCTGGCCGAGGATCGCCCCGCCGGACGCCGCCTTCCACTGCCAGACCCGCTCGACGAACGCCTCCCGGCCCAGGTCGTGCCGGCTCAGGCCCTCCTTGGCCAGCTCGCGCTCCACCACGTTCTGGGTGGCGATGCCCGCATGGTCCATGCCCGGCAGCCACAGCGCGTTGTAGCCCTGCATCCGCCGGCGCCGGACCAGCGCGTCGATCAGGGTGTGATCGAGCGCGTGGCCGATGTGCAGGGAGCCGGTCACGTTCGGCGGCGGTATGACGATCGAGAACGCGGGCGCGTCCGACGACGCGTCGGCGGCGAACAGGCCGCGCTCCTCCCAGATCCGGTACCGGCGGCCTTCCACGTCGGCCGGCGCGTACTGCGGCGGGAGCTCGGCAGGATACGGTGCGGTCACGCCAGGGAGTCTAGTGCCGCACCGGTAGCTGCCCTGGAGCAACGTTCGGGTGCGCAAAACGGTTTCCGCCTGGTCTCGGCCATGGATCGGCGAGCTCGGGTCGTGTCAGGGTGATCGAGAGGCGCGGCGGAAGGAGAGGTGAAGGGGCTTCGTGCGAAGAGCGCCAGCCATCGTCCGGCGCCTCCTGCCGCACCGCCTGGCGCTGGCGGCCGCGGCGGCGACGGTCATGCTGGCCGCGACGCTGCTGGCCGCGCTGGCCTCGTTCTCGGCCACGATCAGCAGCCACGCGGTGCGCGCGACGCTGGCCGGCAATCCCGCCGCCACGATCTCGGTCACCTCCTCGGCGGACTCCGCGGCCGCCGCGGCGCGGGCGGACCGCAGGCTGCGGGCGTCGCTGCGGCGGGCGCTGGCGGGCGTCCCGGTCACGATCTGGACCGCGCTGAGCTCCGATTACCTGGACCTGCCGCCCGGCCTGGGCCTGCCGCACGCGCAGACCCACGTGATCTCGCTGCCCGCGCTGCCGGGTCACGCCGCGCTGCTGGCCGGCTCGTGGCCCGGGGGTGTGCAGGGCGGCACCGCGGGGGGGTCTGGGAGGGTCGGCACCCCGCAGGGCGGCACCGTGCCGGTGGCGGCGCCGGAGAGCCTGGCCCGCGGCCTGCACCTGGCGGCGGGCATGACGATCCGGCTGCGCGACGGCGTGACCGGGACCGTCATCCCGGTGCGGATCACCGGGATCTTCGGCCCGCGCCGGCCGCGCAGCCCGTACTGGCTGTTCGGCTCCGCGGCGCCGGGCGCGGCGCAGGCCGGCGGGTTCTCGGTCTACGGCCCGCTGGTCACCACCCCTGCCGCGGTGGCCGCCGGGCGGGTACCGGTCACCACCCAGGCGTGGGCGGCGGTGCCGGACGCCGCGCGGTTCGGGGCCGGCGGCCTGCAGGCCATGGCCTCCCGCCTGCAATCCGCGCTGGCCGGGCTGGGCGCGACGGCCGGGCTTTCGAACCAGACCGTGTCCACCGGCCTGCCCGGGCTGCTGTCCGGGCTGGGCACGGCCCTGGTGGTGGCCCGGTCACAGCTGGCCATCGGGGCGGCGATCCTGCTGGTCATCGCCGGGGCGACGCTGGCGCTGGCCACGGTCATGCTGAGCGCCCAGCGTCAGGGCGAGGCGGCGCTGCTGCGGTCGCGGGGGGCGTCGCGCTGGCAGGTGGCCGGCTCCGGGCTCGCCGAGACCGGCCTGCTGATCCTGCCCGCGGTGGTGGCCGGCCCGCTGCTCGGCGGCCTGCTGCTGCCCCCGCTGGCCACCCACGGCCCGCTGAGCCGCAGCGGGCTGCGGCTTGCGGTCGCGTTCCCGCCCGCGGCCTGGCTCGCCGCGGCGGCGGTCGCGGCCGGGTGCGCGGTCGTGATCGCCCTCCCGTGGCTGCGTACCGGGCGCGGGGGTTCGGAGGGGTCGTCCGCCCGGGCCGCCGCGGCCGGCTCGCCGGTGCGCGAGCGGGCCCAGCGCGGGCGCCGCGGCGCGGTCGCCGCGGCATCCCGGGCCGGCGCCGACGTGGCCCTGCTGGTCCTCGCCGGGCTGGCCGTGTGGCAGCTCGAGCACTACGCCGCCCCGGTCTCGGTCGGGCTGGACGGGGCGATCGGCGTGGATCCGGTCCTGGTGCTCGCGCCGGTGCTGGCGCTGGCGGCCGGCGCGGCGGCGCTGCTGCGGCTGCTGCCGCTGATGGTCCGGGTCGGTGACCGGGCGGCCGGGCGGGGCCGCGACCTGACCGCGGCCGTGGCGGCGTGGCAGATCAGCAGGCGGCCGCTGCGCCAGGCCGGGCCGGTGCTGCTCGCGGTGATGGCGGTGGCCACCACCGTCCTGGCCGTCGCGCAGTGGAGCAGCTGGCAGCGCTCGGCGCAGGACCAGGCCAGCTTCGCGACCGGGGCCGACGAGCGGGTCACGCTGGCGCCGCAGGCGCCCCTGGCGGCCGGGCAGGTCGCCTCGCTGACGGCGGCGGCCGGGGTGAGCGGCGCCACGCCGGTCATCCGCTCACCGATCGTCTTGTCCGGCTCGGGGACTGCCACGCTGCTGGCCCTCGACGCGGCGCAGGCAAGGTCGGTGGCGGCGATCCGGCCGGACCTGGCGGGCGGGTCGCCGGCCTCGCTGCTGCGCCGCCTGGCGCCACCCGGCCGGCCGCCCGGCGCGCCGGTGCCGGGCCGGCCCGCGCGGCTGCTGATCACCGCCAGCCTCAGCGCCCGCTCGGTGACCCAGGCGGTGCTGCTCGCCGACGTGACGGACGCGTTCGGGGTCACCTACCAGGTGCAGGCCGGGGTGCTGCCCGCCGACGGCCGGGCGCACGCGCTCGCGGTGACGATCGCTGCGCGCAACGGCGCGGCCTACCCGCTGCGGATCACCGGTTTCGCGCTGCAGTACCTCATGCCGGCCGGGCCGGCGCCCGACGCGGCGCTGAGGATCGCGTCGGTGCGCGGCGCCGCCACCATGGACGGCCGGTTCGGCGCCCCGTTCGCCGCGGCCCCGGCTTCCGGCGCGATGGCGTTCTCCGAGAACAGCGGGAGCGGCCAGGTCGGCGCGCCGCCGCGGGTGCTGCGCGCCACGCCGCGCGGGACCAGCCTGCTGGTGGAGTTCGCCCCGGGGTCGGGCGTCTCACCGGCCTCGTTCGGCTCGCCGGCCAGCCCGCTGCCCGCGGCGGTGACGATCAGTGCCCGGGGCCCGGCCGGCCCGCTGGCCGCCGCGGTCACCTCCGCGTTCGCCGCCGCGACCGGGCAGGGCCCCGGCAGCAGGTTCCCGGTCAGCCTGGGCGGCGTGAGCGTGCCGGTGATCGTGGCGGCGGTGATCGGCGGGTTTCCCACGATCGGCGGGCCCGGCGGCGGGGTCGTGGTCGACCAGTCCTGGCTGCAGCAGGCGCTGGCCGCCGCCGGCGGCCGGCCGCTGCCGGTCACCGAGTGGTGGCTGCGCACCGGCGCCGGCGCACCGGCGCCCGCGCTACCCGGCGGGGCCGTGCTGGCCGACCGGGCCGCGATAGCCGCCTCGCTGCTGGCCAGCCCGCTGTCGGCGGCCCCGCAGCTGTCCATGCTGGCGATCGCGGCCGCCGCGGTGATCCTGGCCGCCGCCGGGTTCGGCGTTGCCGCGGCCACGGCCGGCGAGCGGGCACGCGACCTCGCGCTGCTGGCCACGCTGGGCGCCACCCGGCGGCAGCTCACGCGCGTGCTCTGCCTGGAGCAGGCGGCGCTGGGCCTGCCGGCCGCCGGCGCCGGGCTGGCCCTCGGCGTCCTGCTGGCCCGGCTGGTCGTGCCGGCGGTCACGCTGACCGCGACCGGTGCTCATCCGCAGCCGCCGGTCCTGGTGCAGGTCCCGCTCGCCGTGCCGGTCGCGGTGGCGGTGGTGACCGCGGCGATTCCGGTCGCGATCGCGGCGGCCGGCCCGGCGCGGCGGGCCGGCCTGGCCGCGCGCACCCGGCTGGAGGCGCAGACGTGACCCGCGCCCGGCGGCTGCTGACCGGCGAGGCCGGGCCGGGACCGGCCCTGGCCCTGGCCGTGATCGCGCTGATCGGCGCGTTCCTGGCCACGGGCGGGCCCCGGGAGGTCACCTCGCTGCAGAACGCCGCGCTGCGGCAGACGCTGGCCCCGGCCGGCGCGTTCGGCATCTTTGCCCAGGCCGACTGGCAGCTGTCCGGCGGAACGCCGATGTCCGCAGGCCAGATCCAGCGCGCGGGCGGGGTCATGGGCGGCTTCATCCGCCCGCCGCTGACCGCCCCGGCCGGGCAGCGCTGGGCCGGGCTGACCCTGCCGTTCCTGCAGGTACGGGGCCCCGCGCCGCGGGCGATCCTGGGCGGGCCGCCGGTGCTCGAGGTCGGCTACCGCGACGCGCTGACCCGGCATGCCCGGCTGATCTCCGGGTCGCTGCCGCGGGCCGCGACCACGTCCGGCCACACCGCCGTGGTGCAGGCCGCGGTGACCGCGGCGACCGCCGCGCGGTTCGGCCTGCGGCCGGGGTCGGCGATCGCGCTCGGCCGGCTCCCGTCGATGCCCGCCGGCGCCCCGTCGCTGGTGCTGCGCGTGACCGGGGTGCTGCGCCCGGCCGGGCCGTCGTCCTCGTTCTGGACCAGCGACCCGGCGCTGGCCGCGCCGGTCATGCGGGCGCTCGGCGGCAAGACCGGCGGCCCGCAGGTGTGGGCCGCCGGGGTGATCATCGGCCCGGGCGAGCTGGCCGCGGTGCAGGCCGCCTACAACGGGTCGTTCGCGACGCTCACCTGGGACTACCCGGTGGTGACCGGCGGCCTGACCGCCGCCAAGGCGCCGGGGATGCTGGCCGCGATGACGAGCCTGACCAGCGGCGGCGCCGGGGCGGCGGCGCTGGCGCAGGCCGCGCCGCCGCTGGTGACCCCGCCGGCGCTGACGGCCGAAGGGGCCGGCACCCTGGCCGGCTTCCTCGCCGCGCAGGCGGCCGTGGGCAGCACCGACGCGCTGCTGCTGGCCGGGGTGGCCGCGGCGATCGCGATCCTGCTGCTGGTCGGGGCCGTCGTGCTGGCCGGCGCCTACCGCGCCGAGCTGGCCTTGATGCGGGCCCGGGGCGCGAGCACCGGCCAGGTGGCGGCGCGGATGCTGGGCACCAGCGCCGGGGCCGCCGGGCCGGCCGTGGCGGCCGGCGTCGCGGCCGCGGTCGCGGCCGTGCCGGACGGCGGCAACACGGTCAGCTGGGTCCTGGCCGCGCTCGTGGCGGTGATCGCCCTGGCGGCCCCCGTGCTGCTGGCCGCCTGGGAGCATCGCGGGCTGGCCTCGCTGGCCGGCGGGCGGCGCGGCGACCTGGTCATCGGCCGGCGCTCGGCGCGCCGGGTGGTCGCGGAGGCCACCGCGGTGGCCATCATCGCCGGGGCCGTGGTCGCGCTGCGGGTGCGCGGCCTGACGCCGGGAGCCGGCGTGGACCCGTACCTGGTCGCCGCGCCGGTGCTGATCGCCGTGGCGGCCGGGCTGATCGCCGCCCGGGTGTACCCGTTCCCGCTGCGGGCCCTGCTGCGCTTCACCTCGGCCCGCCGCGGCCCGGTGGGCTACCTCGGGATCGCGAGGTCGGCGCGGTCCCGCCCGGTCCCGCTGCTGCCCGCGCTGGCCCTGGTGGTGGCGATCGCGGTGATCGCCCTTGGCGGGATGGTCCGGGCCGCGGTCACCGGCGGCCAGGAGGCGGCCTCATGGCGGCAGGTCGGCGCCGACGCCCTTGTCGGCGCCGCCGGGCGGCAGATCTCGATCGGCCCGCCGGCGCAGGCCGCGATCGCCGCCGCGCCGGGGGTGCGCCGCGCCGCCGCCGTGTACGTGGCGGCCCCGGGCGCCCCGGGCCAGGGCGTCCTGCTGATCGGGTCCGGGGGCGGGGTGCCGGCCGGCGTCGTGATCGCCGATCCGGCCCGGTACGCCGCGCTGGTGGCCGGCACGCCCTGGCCCGCCTTCCCGGCCCGGGCGCTGGCTCCGCCCGCCCGCGGCGGCGCGGCCGCGCGCACCGTCCCGGTGATCGCGTCCCCGGGCGTGGCCGCGGCCATGGGGACCGGGCCCAGGCGGCTCGCGTTCGCCAGCAGCCAGCTGACGGTCCGCGTCGTGGCCACCGCCGGCAGCACCCCGGCGCTGCCCGGCGGCGGCAGCTTCCTGATCCTTCCGTCCTGGGCCAGCCCCCGGCTGGCGGCCAGCACCGCGGCGGACGCGATGCTGCTCACCGGCTCCGCCATCGACGTGCCCGCGCTGCGGGCCGTGGTGGCGCGCGTCCTTCCCGGCGGCCAGGTGGTGTCCCGGGCCGCGGTGCTGGCCGCGGCGGCGGCCTCGCCCGCCGTGCGCGGGTCCGACCTGGCGCTCGACCTGTCCGCCGCGGCGGCCGCGGCGTGCGGGGCGGCCGCCGTGCTGCTCGGCGTGCTGCTGGCCGGGCGGGACCGGACCAGGCTCGGGGTGTGGCTGACCGCGATGGGCATGACCTCGCGCCAGGCCCGGCGCCTGGCCCTGCTCGACGCGCTGCCGCTGCTGCTCATCGCGATCGCAGGCGGCGAGCTTGCCGGGCTGGCGGCGGGCCCGCTGATCGGGCCCGGGCTCGACCTGTCCGCGTTCACCGGATCGAGCGCCCCGGTGCCGGTGCGGCCGGACCTTGTCGCCCTGATCGCGCCCGCGGCCGGCGCGGTGATCCTCATCATCGCGGCCGCGATGGGCCAGAACGCGCTGATCCGCAGCCGCGCCGCCGCGGTGCTGCGGCTGGACGACGGTCCGGGCGGGTGAGGGCCGGTGCGGGCGGCATGCGGGCGGCACGCGGGCGGCGTGCGGGCGGGCGCGGGCGGGGTGGAGAAACTGGACGGGGTGACGCGGCGATGAGAGCGGGTGAAGGCGTGGAGCGGGCGTCGATCGAGCAGCTGACCAGCGGGGCCCGGTCGGCCCGGGACCGCCGGGGCGACGCATCGCGGCCGCCGGGTCCCGGCGCCGGCGCCGTGATCGCGTGCGACCGGCTGGTCCGCATCTACTCGACGGCGGGCATCGAGGTTCAGGCGCTGCAGGGCCTGGACCTGCTGGTCGGCGCCGGGGAGCTGACCGCGCTTGTCGGCGCGTCCGGGAGCGGGAAGTCCACGCTGCTGAACATCCTGGCCGGCCTGGACGCGCCCACCGCGGGCCAGGCCCTGGTGGCCGGGCATGACCTGCTGGCCATGGGCGCCAGGGACCGGCTGGCCTACCGGCGGTCGGTGGTGGGGTTCTTGTGGCAGCAGACCAGCCGGAACCTGTTCTCGCACCTGACCGCGGCGGAGAACGTCACGCTGCCGATGCGCCTGGCCGGGCTGCCCCGCGCCCGGCGCCGCGCCCGGGCCGCCGGCCTGCTGGAGATGACCGGCGTGGGCTACTGCGCCGACCGGATGCCCGCCCAGATGTCCGGCGGCGAGCAGCAGCGGGTGGCGATCGGCATCGCGCTGGCCAACGAGCCGTCGGTGCTGCTGGCCGACGAGCCGACCGGCGAGCTGGACAGCGAGAGCGCCGACCAGGTGTTCTCCGCCATGCGCACCGCGAACGCCGAGCTCGGCGTCACGATCCTGGTGGTCACGCACGATCCCCAGGTGTCGGGGCAGGTGCGCCGCACGATCGCGATCAGGGACGGCAAGATCAGCAGCGAGGTGCTGCGCCGGACCACGGTCGACTCGGCCGGCCAGGAGGCCGACGTGGCCCAGGAGTACTCGGTGCTGGACCGGGCCGGGAGGCTGCAGATACCGCGTGACTTCATCCAGGCCCTCGGCATGCGGGACCGGGTGCTGCTGGCCCTGCAGCCAGATCACGTGGGCGTCTGGCCGGATACCGCGCGCCCGGCCGGCCAGGGCGGCGCGCCGGGCGCGTCCGGAGGGAACCGGAGCGTTGCCGATCCCCGGGAGGCGGGCGAATGACGGCGGCCGCGCCGGACGACGCGCCGGCACCGGTGATCGCCCGGGCCGAGGCGGTGACCCGCACGTTCGGCAGCGGGCCCACCGAAGTCCGCGCGCTGCGCGGGGTAACGCTCTGCGTGACGCGGGGCGAACTGGTCGCGCTGCGCGGCAGGTCGGGCTCGGGCAAGACCACGCTGCTGTCGATCATCGGCGGGCTGGACCTGGCGAGCAGCGGCCGGGTGGAGGTGGCCGGCCGGGACGTCACCGCGATGACCGCCGACGGCCGGGCCGCGCTGCTGCGCGACACGGTCGCGTTCATCTTCCAGGCGTTCGGGCTGATCCCGATCCTGTCGGCGGCCGAGAACGTGGGCCTGCCGATGCGGCTGGCCCGGACCGACCCGGCGGTGCGCGAGCAGCGGTCGCGGGCGCTGCTGGAACTGGTGGGCCTCGACGCCCGCGCCGGGCTGCGGCCCCACGAGCTGTCCGGGGGCGAGCAGCAGCGGGTGGCGATCGCCCGCGCGCTGGCCAACAGCCCGCAGCTGCTGCTGGCCGACGAGCCCACCGGCCAGCTGGACTCCGACACCGCCGGGCAGATCATGCGCCTGATCCGCAGCATCGTGCACTCGGGAGGCATCACCGCGATCGTGGCCACCCACGACCCGGTGCTGATCGGCCTCGCCGACCGCGTGCTCACCCTAAGAGACGGCGTCTTGGTCCAGCAGTAGTCTTGCCCGCAGGGCTCGGTCAGCTGATCTTGCAAGCGTAAATGCGTGGGGCGGCGCCAGCCGGGACAGTCGCGACGGCCGGCCGAAGGCCGGCCCGAGCGGATGTCACGCGGGGGGGTCTGGGGGGGTCGTCCCCCCGAGGCAACTTAAGCGGACTTTTCGCGGGGGGTGCGGCGCTGGGCGTCGCGGGGAACGAGCGTCGGGTTGACGTTCTCCAGCACCGACTCGGCGGTGATGACCACTCGCTCGACGTCCTTGCGGCTGGGCACCTCGTACATGACCGACAGCAGGACCTCTTCCAGGATGGCGCGCAGCCCGCGGGCCCCGGTGCCGCGCAGGATGGCCTGGTCGGCCACGGCCTCGAGCGCGTCGTCGGTGAACTCCAGGTCGACGCCGTCAAGCTCGAACAACCGCCGGTACTGGCGGACCAGCGCGTTGCGCGGCTCGGTCAGGATCCGGATCAGCGCCTCGCGGTCCAGGTTGTGCACGCTGGTGATAACCGGCAGCCGCCCGACGAACTCGGGGATCATGCCGAACTTGAGCAGGTCCTCGGGCATCACCTCGGCGAACGGGTCCGCCGTGGTCTTGTCGGTCTTCACCCGCAGCACGGCGCCGAAGCCCATGCCGCTGCGCCCGATCCGGTGCTCGATGATCTTCTCAAGGCCCGCGAACGCGCCGCCGCAGATGAACAGCACGTTGGTCGTGTCGATCTGGATGAACTCCTGGTGCGGGTGCTTGCGCCCGCCCTGCGGCGGCACCGACGCGGTCGTGCCCTCCAGGATCTTGAGCAGCGCCTGCTGGACGCCCTCGCCGGAGACGTCCCGGGTGATCGACGGGTTCTCGCTCTTGCGCGCGATCTTGTCGATCTCGTCGATGTAGATGATCCCGGTCTCGGCCTTCTTGACGTCGTAGTCGGCCGCCTGAATGAGCTTGAGCAGGATGTTCTCGACGTCCTCGCCGACGTAGCCGGCCTCGGTGAGCGCGGTGGCGTCGGCGATCGCGAACGGCACGTTGAGCAGCCGGGCCAGGGTCTGCGCCAGCAGGGTCTTGCCCGACCCGGTCGGCCCCAGCAGCAGGATGTTGGACTTGGCCAGCTCGACCCCGTCCTCGCCGGCCCCCGCCCGCTCGCCGCCGGACTGGATCCGCTTGTAATGGTTGTAGACAGCGACCGACAGGCCCTTCTTGGCCTTCTCCTGGCCGATCACGTACGAGTCGAGGAACTCGTAGATCTCGCGCGGCTTGGGCAGGCTGTCCCACTTGAGCTCGGCGGGCTCGGCGAGTTCCTCTTCGATGATCTCGTTGCAGAGATCGATGCACTCGTCGCAGATGTACACGCCCGGGCCGGCTATCAGCTTCTTGACTTGCTTCTGGCTCTTACCGCAGAACGAGCACTTCAGCAGGTCACCGCCATCGCCCATGCGTGCCACCCAGATACTCCTTCTGCCCTGCGGCCGCCGTCGGCGGACCCCGCCGAACCCGCTGCGCGTGTCCTCTGCTCAGCCCATTTTTGCCGTAGACCTAGACGGTACCGCTTCGGCGCCTCTCGTTGTGGCTTATGGACCGCCGCCGTCCGCGCGCCGCGCGGAGGCGGAGCCCCCCGGTGTGTACTCCGCTGAGTGCTCCGGTTAAGACGACCCTACCTCGGTCCTGCGCTTGAGGGTCGTCAGAACCTCATCTACCAGCCCGTACTCCTTGGCCTCCTGGGCCGTGAAGAACTTGTCGCGCTCCACGTCCCTGCGGACCTGATCCTCGTCCTTGCCGGTGTGGGTGGCGAGGACCCGCTCCATCGCGGTCCGCATACGCAGGATCTCACGAGCCTGGATCTCCAGGTCACTGGACTGCCCGTAACCGCTCTCGACCGCGGGCTGGTGGATCAGGATCCGCGAGTTGGGCAGCGCCATCCGCTTGCCCTTGGTCCCCGCGGCCAGCAGCACCGCGGCCGCCGACGCGGCCTGGCCCAGGCAGAACGTCTGGATGTCCGGCTGGATGTACTGCATGGTGTCGTAGATCGCCATCATCGAGGTCATCGACCCGCCGGGCGAGTTGATGTACATCAGGATGTCGCGGTCGGGGTCGATCGACTCCAGCGTGATCAGCTGGGCCATCACGTCGTTGGCCGACGCGTCGTCGATCTGCACGCCGAGGAAGATGATGCGCTCCTCGAAGAGCTTGTTGTACGGGTTCATCTCCTTGATCCCGTACGACGTGCGCTCGACGAACGAGGGCAGCACGTACCTCGATTCGGCCGGCCGCCACAGCCCCGCTGGCGCGCGCTCCGGGTTGCCTGTGTTCACTGTCAGCTCCTCCGCTCCCGGTCGCCTGGTCACGAGACCGGGCCCTCCGTCGGGACCTCGGTGGCACTGCGGATGACCCGGTCG
>Ga0335073_10007021_pt1 | contig 15792 bp, 11 predicted proteins | sample Lox_Sample_22_FD_207093 | JGI IMG/M metagenome (GOLD analysis project Ga0335073, IMG submission 207093) | Soil microbial communities from Loxahatchee National Wildlife Refuge, Florida, United States - Lox_Sample_2.2 | ecosystem: Environmental > Terrestrial > Soil > Wetlands | place: USA... | reverse complement strand
GCCCCGGCCAGAAACCACTGTTTCTTTCCGGCCAGAAACGCCCAAATCCAGATGCCCAGCACCAACAAAAAGGAAACAACGGGCAAAGCATTGCGAGCAAATTTTCCATAAAGCGGAATCGCGTTGTACGAGTAGTCGCAAGACAACGTGGCCGGATAAAATTGCAGACCCACATATTTCCAGGCAATGCGCAGCGCGTTCGGGATGCGCAAACTGGCCGGAAAAAGCGCCAGCGGGTTATCCAGAAAATTAATGCCGGGAGGCCCAAATCGGTGACCTTGCAATTGCCAAAGCACCGCCAGATACAACGCTCCAGCTGACGCCAAGTAGGCGTAGCGAGACAACGGTTTCAGCGAACCGCGCGCGTAATCGCTCACGAATAGCAACGGCACAAAAACAATCGTGGATTCCTTGGACAGCAGCGCCAGAACGAAAAACAGCAACCCCCAGTACGGCCGATCCTCCAGATATAGCCACCATGCTCCCAGCAGGAAGCCCATGGCCAAGATTTCCGCGCGGCCCACGATTGAGGCGACCGCCTCGGTGTGGATCGGATGTACGGCGAACAGGAGCGCCGCGGCCCAGGCGATGGTCGCTCCGTGTTGCACCGATTCCAGCAGCTTTTTGAGCACGAGGTACAACAACACGACAACAGCGGCGTGCAGGAGCACGTTCAACAAGTGGAATCCAAACGCCTGCCCCTTCGCCAACGCCCAGTTCAACAAAAACGTCAGGAACGTCACGGGACGAAAAACGCCGTGCCAAGTGGGCTGAAACACCTCGCGGATAGAGAGCGCGTTGATGGCGTGGTTATGGAGAATATACACGTCATCATCCATGGTGAAGCCGTTCCATAACGTGTTGGCATAGACCAACACGGAAAGAACCAGCAGAAACGTGATGCGTTTTCTCTCGCTCATTCAGCGTGGGACCTTTCGGTAGGGCCTCTCAAATCGACGGCTAGAGATTATGCTTCTTGGCATAATGGCGGAAGGAGCGGTAGCTGATCTTCAGAAGGTCGGCGGCTTGCGTGCGAACACCGCCGGACTTCTCCAACGCTCCCTGCAAATAACGGCGCTCGGTGTCCGAAACCACGTGCTCGAAGTCGATGCCTTCCGCGGGAATCTCCGCTTTCTGAGACTCGCCCATCACGGCTCCAAAGATGGAGGCCGCGCCGGCCACACGATCCGGCAATACCGCCAGGGAAATGTCCGGCCCGCTTTCCAGCGCCACGGCTCGCTCGATGGTATTTTCAAGTTCGCGGACGTTTCCCGGCCAATCATAAGACTCCAGCCGGCGCATGGCTTCCGGGGTAATGCCATCGATCTTTTTGCCCATGGAGTTGCGGAACGATTCCAGAAAGTGGCGAGCGAGCAGCGGAATATCCTCGCGACGGTCGCGCAATGCCGGAACATGGAGGGGAATCACGCTCAAGCGATAGAAAAGGTCGTCGCGGAACTCTCCGGCGGCGATGGCCTTTTCCAAATCCTTGTTGGTAGCGGCGATGACGCGCACATCCACGTCGATTTCTTCCGTGCTTCCCAGCGGGCGGACCTTCCCTTCCTGGAGCACGCGGTAAAGCTTCACCTGCATCGCCAGGTTCATGTTGCCGATCTCGTCCATAAACAGCGTGCCCCCGTGTGCCGCCTGGAAGAGTCCGCGTCGATTCTCGTTGGCTCCGGTGAACGCGCCTTTGGTGTATCCGAAGAGTTCCGATTCCAGCAGCGTTTCCGGGAAGGCTCCGCAGTTAATCGTGATAAAGGGAGCGTCGGAACGCGAACTATTCTCGTGAATGGCCCGGGCCACCAACTCTTTTCCCGTGCCGCTTTCTCCGGTGATCAGCACCCGGCTGTTCTGCGGCGCAACCGTCTGGATCAAGTCGAAAATGGCTTTCATCTTCGGGCTTTGCCCAATGATATTGTCCAAGCCGGTCAGCCGGCGTAGTTCCCGCCGCAAGTAGCCCGCTTCTTTCTTCCATTTGAGATTTTCGGTCACTTCGCGGACGGCGACTCTTAACTGCTCCACCAGGTCATGGTCCTTGATTACATAGCGGTTGGCGCCTTCATTCGCAGCGGCGATGGCCGTCTCCAGCGAAGGCACCCCGGTGATCAGCACGAAATAAGAGTCGGGCGATACTTCCTTGGCAAACTGTAGCAACTCCACACCGGTCTCTCCGGGCATGCGCACGTCGGAAATAATGATGTCGTATAAGGAGGCTTCCAGCTTCCGTTTCGCGCCTTCCACGCTATGTGCGATTTCGACGCGATGGCCCTCTTTCCGGAAGGTAATCTCCAACAGCTCGCAAATGGATTTCTCGTCGTCCACCACCAGGATGTGGGCCATTTCCCTGCTGGTTTCCTTGGGAGCGATCTTGGTTCCTTGCATAGCGCCTCATTCAATGCGCGGAAGTTCGATTACAAATTCCGCGCCCTTATTCTTTTCGCTGACCACGGTAATGCGTCCGCTATGAGCCTGAACAATCTGATAAACAATCGCCAATCCGAGTCCGGTGCCACCCTCAAAATTTGATTGTAATGGTTCAAAAATCTTATCGCGCTGTTCTGGTTCCAAACCGACACCGGTGTCCCGGAAGGAGATGCGCAACCAATCCGGCACGTGCTCGATGCCCACGGTCAGCGTGCCGCCGTTGGGCATGGCGCGCACCGCGTTGTCGCACAGGTTCCAGAAGACTTGACGGATTTTGTTGGGATCTACCTTGGCCTTGGAAACTAGCCCGTTGAACGAGCGCACCAGCTGTACATTCTTGACGATGTCGGGTTTGCGCTCGATCAGCGTCAGCGTCTCTTCCAGCAGGGCGCGCACATCCTGTTCCTGGAACACGTAGCTCTTCTCCCGCGAGTAATTCAAGAAATCCGTAATGATGTGGTTCAAACGCTCCGACTCTCGGCTGACAATGCTCACCAGATGCTTCTCGTCTTCCTCGAGTGGCACAAGCCGCCCCAACTCTTTTACGGCTCCCGCGATGGCGGTCAGAGGCTGGCGAATTTCGTGCGCAATGGCCGCGGAAAGCCGGCCGACCGCCGCCATTCGCTCTTTCGTGGCCACTTCCTGCTCCAAGCGCCGCAATTCCGTCAGGTCCTGGAAGTTGAATACATAGCCACTACGCACCGCCTCACGCGTGCGCAGCGGTGACACCGATATGCCCAGATAGCGACGCTGCCCGCTGGGTGTCCTTAACTCGATTTCTCGCCGCAGGGAGAGCCGCTCCGGCAACTCGGTCATATCCTGCAACCAGAAATCCGGGCTGACTTCCCGCAGATCGCGCCCCCGCAATTCGCTGAAGCTCCGCCCCAGAATCTCTTCTCCAGTGCGATTCAGAAGGACCACCCGGCCGTCAATGTCGGTGGTGACCAATCCGCCGCGCATCGAGTGGATGATGTCGGCGGTAAACTCCTGCAACTCTCGCAACTCTTCCCGCTTTTGCTCCAGCTCTGAGCTTTTCTTGCGCAGCGAGACGCCCAACAAGCTCGCCAAATACGCCACAGAAAGAAAGCCGAGGGTATTCCACAAGAACCATAGCCGTATGTTTTCGAACGTTGGCGCGGCTACCGACGTCCGCGGAATCTTCCCGCTGTACACCAGGGCTAGAGTGAGTGCCAATGATGACAAGCAAAACAGCGCGGTCAAAAAGGTGAGTTGGCGCGAAAACAGGATGCTGGCCACCAAAATCACCAACAGGTACAGCGAAATGAAATTGCTGTCTTGCAGGCCCGTGGCGTAAACAATCGCCGTCACCATACCCACGTCGCAGGAAACCTGCAGCGCGCCCAACCACGACGCGGTGGGCAGCAAACGTACCAGGATCAGGTGCAGAATCCCGATGGTGATCCACAGAATGATGATCGGCAGGAAATAACGACTGGCGCCAATCGGCGGGGAATACTGGGGCCACACCACACCCACGCCCAGGATCAGGGCGATCATGAGCAGGCGGACTTTCGTCAGCCACTCCAACCATTCCCGCCGCGTCAGTGTTTGTTCCATACGCGGAAGCGGGGCCGCACCCGCTTCCCTCCCCCAAGACATATCTTAAAAGAAATGGGAGGACAGCGTGCCGTCGCGTGCCCTCCCGTTTCCGAAATCGAACTTGCGTTTAGTGCGCGTTGGACAGCTTGCCGATCAACGAGAACAACGGCAAGTACATGGAAATGACCACGCCACCGACGACCAAACCGAGGAACACGATCATGATGGGTTCGAGGGCCGTCAACAGGTCTTTCACCGCGACGTCCACTTCGTCCTCATAGAAGTCGGCGATCTTCTGCAACATGGCGTCCATCGCGCCGGTCTGTTCACCGACCGCGATCATCTGCGTCACCATACCCGGGAACACTTCCGATTCCTTCAGCGGCTCGGTGAGGGATTTGCCTTCTTCGAGCGATTTGCGGACCTTGGTGAGTGCCCGTTCCACGACCGCGTTTCCCGACGTTTTCGCGGTAATGTCCAGACCTTCCAGGATGGGGACACCGCTCGAGATCAACGTGCCAAGAGTACGCGTAAACCGCGCCACGGCAATTTTTCTCATCAGGATGCCGAGCACCGGCACTTTCAGAATGATGGTGTCCAGGATGAAGCGGCCTGACGGGGTGCCATACCAAATCTTCAATCCAATTACGCTAGCCACCAAGCCGAAAAAGATCAGGAACCCGAAGATACTGCCGACGAAATGGCTAAGAGCAATGACGATTTTCGTGGGTAACGGCAAATCCACGCCCAAGCCGGCAAACAACGCGGCGAAAATCGGCACGACCTTCCAGAGCAGCAGGGTGATCACACCGCCAGCGATGGTCAACACGCCAATCGGATAGATCAAGGCAGACTTCACGGCCGCCTTCAGTTTGACGTTCTTTTCGATGTACGTAGAGAGGCGTTGCAGAATGGTGTCCAAAATACCGCCGGTCTCGCCGGCTTCCACCATGTTGCTGTACAAGGGGTCAAAGACCTTGGGGTACTGCTTCATGGCCGTCGACAGGTTGCTGCCACCCTCAACCGCGCTGCGCGTGCCGGTCAAGACCTTCTGGAAAGTCTTGTTCTCCTGCTGGCTGGCCAAAATCTCCAGGCACTGCACCAGCGGCAAGCCCGCGTCGATCATCACCGAAAACTGCCGGGTGAAGATGGCCAGTTCTTTGGCGTTCACGCCGCTGCCGAAGGTGGGCAGGTTGAATTCCTTACCCTTTTCGGACACACGTGTGGGCGTGATTTGCTGGCGCCTCAGCAAGCTCTGCAGTTCCGTCTTGCTGTTCGCCGTCATTTCGCCAGCAACAGACGTCCCTGCTCGATTCGTTCCCTTATATGTAAAGACCGGCATGGTATTTCCTCCTCAGCGGTCGAAAGCCTTTTTTGTCCTGCGCACTTCCCCTGGTTCCTGCAAACTCTCCGGCGTTAGTGGCGCGCGCCCACGGGCGTCTTCCCCATGGTGGTTTTGCCGGCACCCGGTGCGGTGGCCACTCCGCGATTAATCATGTCCTGGAGTTCATCGGGATTCGACGAACGAGACAGCGCCATGTCCAGGGTGATGAGCTTGGCGAAATAAGCATTCGCCAAACCCTGGTTGAACGTCTGCATACCTGTTTGTCCCGTACCCGTCTGCATGGCTGAATAAATCTGGTGGATTTTGTCTTCGCGGACGAGGTTGCGAATCGCTGGAGTCGGAATCAATACTTCCATCACCATAACGCGGCCTCGCCCGTCGGCGCGGGGCAAGAGCGCTTGGCACAAGATCCCTTCCAGCACCATGGAAAGCTGGGCGCGAATCTGGGGCTGCTGGTGTGAAGGGAAAACGTCAATAATACGGTTGATGGTCGACGCGGCGGAGTTGGTGTGCAGAGTCGCGAAGGTCAAGTGGCCGGTTTCCGCGATACGCAATGCCGATTCAATGGTTTCCAAGTCGCGCATCTCACCGATCAGCACCACGTCGGGGTCTTCACGAAGCGCGGCGCGCAACGAATTGGCGAACGAATGTGTATCCGCGTGCACTTCGCGCTGGTTCACCAGGCACTTCTTGTGGTTGTGCAAAAACTCGATGGGGTCCTCAATGGTGATCATGTGCTCTTCGCGTTCGGCATTGATCTTGTCCAGCATTGCCGCCAGCGTCGTGGACTTGCCAGAACCCGTGGGACCAGTCACCAGCACCAAACCGCGCGGTTTGTCGCACAGGCCTCTACACACCGGGGGAAGCCCCAGCGCGTCGAATCCCTTGATTTCCCATGGAATGGTACGAAACACCGCGCCCACCGCACCGCGCTGATTAAACACGTTGCCGCGGAAGCGCGCCAGGTTCTTCAAGCCAAAGGAAAAGTCCAGCTCCAGGTTTTCTTCGAAGCGATGCTTTTGCGCGTCGGTGAGCACGCTGTACGCCAGCGATTTGGTATCCGCTGCGGTCAGCGGCGGCATATCCAACGGGCGCAAGCGTCCATGGACGCGCACGCGAGGTGCGCTGTTGGTGGTGATGTGGAGGTCGCTCCCTCCCATCTCGATCATCTTTTTCAGCAGTTCGCTCAGTGTTATGCCAGCCATAGTCGCCTGTTCTCCGTTCTATAAAACCGTTTCGCGGACCACTTCTTCCAACGTGGTCATGCCGTCGGCACACTTGATTAGTCCGCTGCGCCGCAACGTGATCATGCCCTGCTCAATGGCCTTTTTCTTCAGTTCCAACGCCGACGCGCCCACCAAAATCAGTTCGCGCAACTCGTCGTTAATCTCCATCACTTCGTACAAACCGGTCCGCCCTTTGTACCCGCGCTTGCCGCAGGTTGTACAACCTTTCCCGTGGTAAATCTTGGTCGTCTTTGCTTCTTCGGGCGTATAACCAGCGTCGATCAATGCCTGTTGCGGAATGTCCAATTCTTCCTTGCAGTTCGCACAAACCCGGCGAACCAAGCGCTGGGCGCAAATCAGGTTGACGGAAGTGGCCACCAGGAATGGTTCGATACCCATGTTCATCAAGCGGCTGATGGTCGAGGGCGCATCGTTGGTGTGCAGCGTGGACAGCACCAAGTGTCCGGTGAGCGCCGCTTTCACCGCAATTTCCGCGGTCTCAAAGTCTCGGATCTCGCCGACCAGGATGATGTTGGGGTCTTGCCGCAAGAAAGCGCGCAAAGCTGCAGCAAAGTTCAACCCAATCTGGTCTTTCATCTGAACCTGGTTGATTCCCTGCAACTGAAACTCGACCGGATCTTCGGCGGTCATGATGTTGGTATCGACCTGGTTAAGCCGGGCCACCGACGAATACAAGGTGTTGGTCTTGCCGGAACCCGTGGGCCCGGTGACCAGCACCATGCCGTAGGGCTTCAAAATGTTGCGTTCGAACTTCTTGAGGGATTCCGGTTCAAAACCCAGCTTGGTCATATCCAGGCGCAGGTTTTCCTTATCCAGCAACCGGAGCACGATCTTTTCGCCGTACAGAGTAGGAACGGTCGAGACGCGGAAGTCTAATTCCTTCTTCTTGCCCTCGGCCTTGTACTTGATCATGATGCGGCCGTCTTGCGGCAAGCGCTTCTCTGCGATGTCCAGCTTGGCCATGATCTTCATACGGCTGGTAATGGCGTCGCGCAGCTTCATCGGCGGGCTCATCACCGTCTGCAACACGCCGTCGACGCGAAACCGGACGCGCATTTCATTCTCGTAAGGCTCAACGTGAATATCGCTGGCGCCCCGCTTCACGGAGTCCGTCAGAATCAAGTTCACCAGCTTAATAATGGGAGCTTCTTCGGCGGCCTTCTCCAGCATCGCCGCGTCGAGTTCTTGCTCTTCGGCGGCCAGTTCCAGTTCCTCGTCGTCGACCAGGTCCTTCATTAAGGAACTGAGTTCTTCATGCGTCGAGGAACTGCCGCCATAGAAGCGGCTGATGGCCTCGGCAATGGCCGACTCGGAAGCGACCACTGGCTCCACGTTGAAGCCGGTCATGAACTTGATGTCGTCCATCGCGAAGACGTTGGTGGGGTCGGTCATCGCGATGGTCAAGACCGATCCCACACGCGACAGCGGAATCACCTGGTAACGCAGCGCGGTATCTTGCGGGATCAGCTTGATCACGTTGGGATCGATCTCGTAATACTTCAGGTTGATGGAGGGAACGCCATACTGCCGGGAGAGCACACCCGTAATGTCATCGTCGGTAATAAAGCCCATCTTCGTCAGGCAACTACCCAGCTTGCCCCCGTTGGATCGCTGAAACTCCAGCGCCTTCTCCAACTGGTCCTGCGTGATTAGGCTTTCCTTTAGTAAAATCTCACCAAGACGGACAGACATCCGTAGGACTCCCTAAACACAGTGCACCCACCGCTCAACATAGCAAAGGCGTCGCGCTTCCGTCGTTCGATTTTGCCCCATAGTTGTGAATTCGCTAATACCTGCCCAGTAGTACAGCTCCAGAACGCGCGGCCAGTGTCTCATTCTTGACTTGCTTCCTCTGCGTCGCTATCTTGCGAAAGAGATGTGCGCCACCCGCATTCTACCGGCCCGGTCTCGCTTCCGCAGCCGTTCTCCGCAACCAGCGCGCGGGCCAGCAACGGCGCCAGACCGCGGCAGCCTGCCGGAACTGCGCTTATATTATGATGCGTTGTTGCGCGCTCATGGGCCACAGCATTGGTGGCCGGGACGCACCCGTTTCGAAGTGATTGTAGGAGCTATTCTCACGCAGAGCACCAGTTGGTCTAACGTGGAACGTGCGATAGTGGCGTTGCGCCGCGAAAACCTGTTGTCCCCATCGGCAATGGAACACGTCTCCACGCCACGCCTTGCTGGTTTGATCCGCTCCTCCGGCTACTTCCGTCAAAAAGCGCTCAAGCTGAAGGCGTTCGTGCATTTCCTGGGCGAGCACTACGACGCCTCGCTGGACAAACTGTTCGCGACGCCCACTCCTCAACTCCGCGAACAGCTTCTTTCTGTGCATGGCATCGGTCCGGAAACGGCCGATTCCATCTTGCTCTACGCGGGCAAACATCCTGTTTTCGTCGTGGACGCCTACACACGGCGGATTTTGGAGCGCCATCACTTGGCCGACGGCCAGCACTCTTATGAGCAGATTCGGCAACTTTTCGAACAGAACCTTCCGGTCAGCGTTCCGCTTTATAATGAGTACCACGCGCTAATCGTGCACACCGGAAAACATTTCTGTCGAAAACAGGTTCCCGACTGTGAGAAGTGCGCCCTGCGCCCTTTCCTTCCCGGTTCTGAGGAGTTACGACCATGAGTCCGGCCTCTTCGAGGGATCGCACGCGTCTGGTCATCGGTGGGGTCGTCGTCACACTGCTCCTGGCGGCGGTGTTCACCTTAGGTTCCCTTGATGTGCCCTTCGAGCCGAGTTCCTGGCCCGAAACCATGGGCCTGTACGCGGTATCGAGTTTCATCATCGCGGTCTTGCTGGTTTTCGGGCTTATTTTGATCCGCAACTTCATCCGATTGCGCATGGAGAGCAGCAAAGCGCAGTTGGGCGCACGCTTCAAGACCAAAATGGTTCTCGGCGCAATGGCGGTTTCGCTGCTCCCGGTCCTCTTCATGTTTTTCGTCAGCTATTCGCTGCTGAACCGTACTCTCGGCCGGTGGTTCCCGCGCCCTTTGGAAATTGCCTCAGAAGAAACGCAAAAGCTGTTCAACGATCTCGGCCGGGGCACGCTTCCGCGGCTGCACATCCTGGGCACGCAGGCGGGGCAATATGCCGAGGAACCCTCCGACAGCTTTCTGCAGCACGCCCTGAGTCTTGGTTTAGACGCAGCGTGGATCTATGACGCCAATGGCAAATTCCTGAAAGGCGGAGTGATCTGCGATGGACAGAGCGAGAATCGCTCGCAACAGCTTTGCACCATCAGTGGGGAACAAGGCGCACTGCAAAGCACATTGCCCAGCGGCGTCCAAATCTGGCTGGCGGGAAATTCCAGTTATTTCACAGCTTCTGTACCGATCGATCTCAAGGACCATCCTAAAAGCGCGCTGATCGCGGGCTTCCGGACCAGCCCCAATTTTCTAAAGCATTGGACCACCATTCGCGAGCAGACGTTGCAGTACGAGAGCCTGAAACAGAACCTGCGCGCGTTGAAGCGCCAGATGCTGCTGATCCTCTTCTGCTTTACGATCGTCGTACTCTCGGCGGTCACTTGGGTTGCGCTCTTTCTTTCCAAGCAGGTTACTGTGCCCATCCAGGCGCTCGCCGAGGGCACACGCGAAGTTTCCGCCGGCAACTTTGACTACCAGGTCCCCGAGCAGGTACAGGACGAACTGGGCATCCTGGTGCGTTCGTTTAACTCCATGACCGCGCAACTGCGAGACAGCCGCGCGCAGATCGATGAGTTCACTCGCAACCTGCAGCAAGCGGTTCAAGAACTGGAACGCCGGCGCCAGTTGATGGAAACCGTGCTGGAGAACATCCCCGCTGGCGTCATTTACCTGGATCCCACGGGCACCGTGCTGCGCACCAACAAAGCACTGGAAGACATGTTCGCTTCCGGTTCCCGGAAGGTTACGTCACTGGAGGATCTGGTTGGCGTGGAAGCCCACCGCCTCTTGCAGCAAATGATGAAGCGAGCCCTGCGTATGGGCGTGGTTACGCGCGAAATTGAAGTGGTGGTGAGCGACCGGGTGTTGCATCTCGCGGTTACCGTCAGTTCCCTGGGGCCGCGCCGCGCCAACACCGGTTTCGTGCTGGTTTTCGATGACCTGACCGAAGTGCTGCGAGCGCAAAGGTCCGCGGCTTGGCAAGAAGTCGCCCGCCGTATTGCTCACGAAATCAAGAATCCCCTCACGCCGATCCAACTGTCCGCACAACGCATGTTGCACCACCTGGAACGCCGCGCGGAATCCGCGGCCCCCGCCGCCGATCCTGAGCTGACACGCATCGCGCAAGACTGCTCGCGCCTGATTGTTCGGGAAGTCGGCGCGCTTTCCGCTCTGGTGAATGAGTTTTCTCAGTTTGTGCGCTTCCCTACCGCCAAGCTTCAGGCTACCGACACCAACACCACGGTGCGCGAAGCCATTGAGGTGTTCTCCGGCCGGCTGGATGGCATTCACCTGAACACCTCGCTGGAGCCCAATCTTCCGGCGATCCGCGCCGATAGCCAGCTCTTACGCAGCGTAATCATAAATCTGATCGACAATGCCGCGGAAGCTTTAGAAGACGCCATGGTCCGCGAAATTTCCATCGCTACGCATTTGCGCCCGGAATCCGATACGATTGAAATAGCCGTTGCCGATACCGGTCACGGCATATCTCCCGAGGATAAGGATCGATTGTTTTTGCCGCACTTCTCAACCAAGGACCGCGGCACCGGGCTCGGCTTAGCCATCGCCGCGCGCATCATCGCGGAACACGGCGGGTCTTTGCGCGTCGAAGACAATCGTCCGGTGGGCTCGCGATTTTTGATTGAATTGCCTGTTGCAGAATTGTCCGCCACTGCCGGGACGGAACGACTAGGAGCGGACATCGATCGATGACAAATCCGAAAATTCTTATCGTGGATGACGAAGAGGGCATCCGCGAGTCGCTGGCTTCCATTCTGCGCGACGAACGCTATACCGTAGACGCCGTCGCTTCCGGCGAAGAGGCGCTTGCTCTCGTGGCGGGAAATGACTTCCAGGTGGTGCTGCTGGATATTTGGCTGCCCGGCATCGACGGCATGGAGACGCTTACGCGCATTCAGGACATCCCGCGTCCTCCCGCGGTCATCATGATTTCCGGCCATGGAAACATCGAAACCGCGGTGCGCGCTACGAAACTGGGCGCCTTCGATTTCATCGAGAAGCCCCTATCGCTAGAGAAAATCACAGTACTGGTGCGCAATGCCGTAAAACAGCGGCGACTGCAGGAAGAAAATCAAACGCTGCGCAGCGAATTGGTGCACCGCTATCAGGTGATTGGCGAAAGCGTGCCCATGAAGGCGTTGCGTCAACAAATTGCCGTCACCGCGCCCACCAACGGTCGCGTTTTGATTTATGGCGAAAGCGGCACGGGCAAAGAATTGGTCGCTCGCGCTTTGCATGCCAACAGCCAGCGCAATAAAAGGCCGTTCGTAGAAGTGAGTTGTGCCGCCATCCCCGAAGAGTTGATCGAGTCGGAGTTGTTCGGTCACGTCAAGGGCAGCTTCGGAGGAGCCCCCGACGACAAAATGGGTAAGTTCCAGAAGGCCGACGGCGGCACGCTGTTCTTGGATGAAGTCGGGGACATGAGCCTGCGCACGCAATCCAAGGTTATGCGCGTGCTTGAAGAGCAGCGCATCGAACCCATCGGCTCCAATCAGACCTTGAGCGTGGATGTTCGGGTCATCGCCGCAACCAACAAGAATCTGGAGCAGGAAATCGCTCGCGGGGCGTTTCGTCAGGATTTGTTCTATCGTCTGAATGTGATTCCCTTTCACGTCCCGCCGCTGCGCGATCGCAAAGAAGACATCCCGGTGATCGCGCGTTTCTTCCTGAATGAGTTCAGCACCGAATACGGAAAGAAGACACGGGAACTGAGCGATGGTGCGCTGGAAATTCTGTTGCGTTATCCCTGGCCCGGCAATGTGCGCGAATTAAAAAATTTGGTGGAACGGCTGGTTATCGTCTGCCCGCAGGCGCGCATCGAACCGCACCACTTGCCGCCGGAATTGTTTCGTGGCGTCGCCGAGAGTCCGCAGCATCCCTATTCGACGCTGCATGAAGCCCGCAGCGCTTATGAGCGCGAGTTCATACTCCGCAAATTGCAGGAACATCGCTGGAACATGACGCAAACCGCCTCCGCACTCGGCCTGGAGCGTTCGCACCTATACCGCAAAATGAAGTCCTTGGGAATTGCCGCACCCGAATGAGGGCCAGGCGCAGGGAGCATGCCAAGGCAGAAAGTGGCCTCACTGGGTGACCGCTTTAAGGGTCAGGGGAAATACGAATTTATTACTCTTCCGCGTCGCGTTTCGATTGGTGTTCGGCGAGCGCTTCCAACTGCGTGTGCCAGTCTAGTTCCCGCACTTTCTGCAGATTCTCTCGCCAGTCCGGGACCACCTTCACAAACATCGCCAGAAAAATTTTCGTGCCCAGCAATTTCTCCAGCTCTTTGCGTGCCGCCGTACCGATTTTCTTCAGCATTTCCCCTTTGTGCCCGATCAGAATCTTCTTCTGCGAATCGCGTTCCACGTGCAAGGTCGCGTGAATACGCAATAATTTTGGGGTCTCTTCGAACTGGTCGATCACCACGGCCAGCGCATGGGGCACTTCGTGATACGTGAGATCGATGGCCTTCTCGCGAATGATTTCCCCCACCAGGAAGCGTTCTGGCTGGTCGGTAATCTGATCTTCCGGGAAAAACGGCTCGCCTTCCGGTAATTCTTTGAAGATCTCCATTAGCAGCGCGTCGCACCCGTCTCCTTTGCGTGCAGAAATCGGCACGACCGCCGCGAACGGAAATGCTTTCGTGAAGGCGTCGATCAGCGGCAACAATTTTGGTTTCGGTACCAGGTCGGTCTTATTGAGTGCCAGGAGGGTCTTGCCGCCAAAACGCTCTCCCTTTTCCAGTAGAAAGGAGTCTGCGTGCGGCAAGGTGCGGCTGGCATCCACGATCATCAGCAGCACATCAATGCCTTCCAGCGCCGCCGCTACTTCGCGCATCATCTGCCGGTTCAGCAGCGTGCCGCCCTCATGGAGGCCCGGCGTATCCACGAACACAATTTGTCCCTCAGGCCGCGTGACAATGCCCTGAATCCGGTTGCGGGTCGTTTGCGGCTTGGAGGTGACAATGGCTACTTTTTGTCCCACAAAACGATTCAGGAGCGTGGATTTACCCGCGTTCGGCCGGCCGATAATCGCCACATAACCTGCCCGCCGCTTTTCCGTCTTTTTGCTCTTTTTTGTCATGATCTCGTTTCAGTGTTTCGTGGGAGAGCCCGCAGCCATCAAGCGTCGCGCGCGCAAGCGCAGCACTTTCCGCTGGTTCGACTCCAGAACTTCAAAGCGATAACCTTCGAGATCGACGCGGTCCCCTGGCGCAGGCACTTTTCCCAACGCATGACTCAGCAGTCCCGCCACGGTAGTCACGGTCTCGTCGGCATGGTCCCCAAACTGTATGGATAGCAACTGCTCCACGTCGGAAATGGACATGCTGCCCCGCAACACCAGGCTCCCGTCGGCTTCCCGCACGGCATCTGGCGCAGGTTGCATGCTGCCGCTGGCGTTGCTCTCACCCACAATTTCTTCCACCAAATCTTCCACGGTGGCGATACCGGCTACGGACCCATGCTCATCGATCACCACGACCATCGACTGGCCTTTTTGGCGCATCTCGCGAAGCAGGTCCGAGCCCACTTTCGTTTCCGGCACAAACAAAACCGGTCTGGCCAGTTCCCTTACCATTCGCTTGGTCAGATCGACGTCCGCGATTTGCAGCAGATCCTGAGCGTGCACGACGCCGATGACGTCGTCGAGGGAGCGCTCGTACACCGGCATCTTGGCAAAGTGCGTCTCTAAATACTTGGCGTGCATGTCTTCCAGAGTGGCATCCGCGCGCAAGGCCACAACGTCGGGCCGCGGGGTCATCACCTCGCGCACGCGCTTGTCGCTGAACTCGACCACCTGCTCGATCAAATCCGCCTGTTCCGGCTCGATGATTCCTTCTTCTTCCGCGACTTCGACCAACGCCTCGATTCCTTCTTCGGTGCGCTGCTCCTCGGTTCGCTCGACTTCCTGCTCGGAAATGCGCGCCAGGGTCTCCGCGCCTTCCAGAAAAACGCGGATTGGCCAGACCAGCCACATGCCAGCGCGAATTAGCGGCAACAGCGGAACCAGCCAGCGCCCGGTGGTGCGGTACAGCAGCATGTCGGGAATGAAATGCATCAAAATGACGACTTCCAGCGACAGAAACACCAGAAACTGTACGCCCGCTTCCCAGCGGTTCGGCACGAGATACACCACGCCCCGCGTCGTTTCCAGCACGACAAACGCCAGCCAGAAATGCCCCAGGATGCGGAACGTGCGTCCCCCGCTTTTCCGGTTGATATTCAGTTTTGGCTCGATTTCCGCTTCGAAGATTTCCAGGTGTTCGTGAATGCGGCCGGTGGTCATGCGGCCCAGTTCGCGGTAGATCAGCGTCAAGTAGGAAAAAATGGGCAGGCCGAGCGCTAACACAAACAAGCTGCCGATGTAGGTCCACAGCAGCATCAGCTCAGTCCCAACCGTTTTCGCAGCTTGGCTTCCACTCGTTCCATCTCGCCGCGATCCGTTTCGTGATCATATCCCAGAAGGTGCAAAACCCCATGCAGCATGAGCACGCAAATTTCTTCTGACGTCGATCGGCCAAACATGCGCGCATTCTTCCTCGCCACCGCAGGAGAAATGGCGATATCGCCAAGAAAGGAGCCACGCAGCTGTTTGGTTCGCGCAGGTAAGGTGCTGGGCCGCGTACGTTGCTCAGCCGGGAAGGAGAGAACGTCGGTGGTCTTTGGCTTGTTTCGATAGCGCGTATTCAGGCGCCGCATCTCTGCATCACTCACCAATCGCACGAACGCCGATTCCTTAGGCAGACCCATTTCCCGGCTCATCTGCACAAAGAATCGCACCAGTTCGGGCAATGCGACCCGCACGCGCTTTTGATGGTTTTCGATAACATGAAAACGGCTTCGCACGCTCGAGATTCTGGCCTCGTGTCTCTTGCCGGGCATTTTGCACTACGATACCGGATTCTCCGGAGCCGGCGACTCCTTCTTTTCTTTGCTCTGGCTCTGGCTCTGGCTCTGGCCCTGGCCGTTCCCGCTTCGCTGCGGATGCGAGGCGTCGTGCTCCTCGTACGCGCGGATAATCTGCTGCACCAGGTTG
>Ga0335073_10007020_pt1 | contig 15793 bp, 15 predicted proteins | sample Lox_Sample_22_FD_207093 | JGI IMG/M metagenome (GOLD analysis project Ga0335073, IMG submission 207093) | Soil microbial communities from Loxahatchee National Wildlife Refuge, Florida, United States - Lox_Sample_2.2 | ecosystem: Environmental > Terrestrial > Soil > Wetlands | place: USA... | reverse complement strand
GGGCCCTCGGCGTGGCGCGACGACTCCTTGACGAGCTGCAGGGGCTCGCCCAGGCCAAGAGCGGACGACCCGGGACCCTCTCAGACAGCCCGAGCTTCCACGAGCAGTACGCGGCCGCCGAGGTGGAACATCGCGCAGCCGCAGCCCTGCTGTACGAGGTCTGGGAGGAGATCGAGGCGACGCTCGCTTGCGGTCGCGACGTAACCGTGCGGCAGGAGTCACTGAGCCGGGCCGCACTATACAACGCCACCTGGTCGACCCACCGGGTCGCGCAATTCGTGTACCGCAGCGGAGGGACCGATGCTCTGCGTCATGGTACTGTCCAGCGCCTGTTCCGCGATGTGCATGCCGGGACGCAGCACGTCTCGTCCTCGCCCGCGATCATGCAGGCGGCTGGACGGGAAATGGCGGGCCTCGCCCCGGGCGAGCGCTGGGTCCACTTCAGCTTGATGAAATGAACTCCCTGGTGGTTCAACCAACGGAGTTGCCGACCCGGTTCCGCGAGGTGATGGCGGGAGTAGCGTCACCAGTCACAGTGGTTACCTCGATTATGGACGGAGTCCCGCACGGCACGACTGTGAGTGCCTTCACTTCGCTGTCGATGCGGCCGCCGATGGTGCTCGTGTCCCTCGACCGCGCGTCACAACTGCTCGCCGTGGTGCGACAGACGTGGCGCTTCGGAGTCAATGTTCTAGGCGCCAAGCAGTCCGCGGCCGCGCTCGCGTTCGCACGCAAGGGCGGATCGGACAAATTCGACGGTATCCCGTGGGAAGTTCAGCACAGGCTGCCCCGGCTCTCTGGGGCGCCGGGCTGGCTCGCCTGCGACGTGTCAGGACTGGTCGACGGTGGCGATCACGTCGTAGTGCTGGGCATGGTCGTCAGCGCCGAGACGACGGGCGAACACCCGCTGATCTACTACCGTCGCACGTTCGGGACGCATGGCCAGCTCGCGCCTTCAGACAACCCATGAGTGCCAGTAATTCATCAGGGATTGTGGCGTGGCTGGCGCAGCATCATAACCAGCCCGTACCCGGGTCGCGAACGGGGATCTGAACCGGGTCATTCACCCCTACCGGCAGCCGGGCGGGGCTGCGATTGTCCCTGTAACACACACCAGCCCTGGGCCGCGGGCTCCCCCGCCGCAACCACCATGAGCGCTAGGCGGCGGCCTTGCCAGAGGTGACCGCCGCGTTCGGCTTCGAAGGGGATCCGGTTGGCGGCGACGTGCCGAACCTTACCCGGTCCGTGGCGCAGGCACGGCATCGCGGCGCACCCCGAACTGGAGGAGATTGATGGCGAGAGCGGCGGACAAAGTGGCGCTGGTTACCGGCGGGGCGGGGGGCCTGGGCAGTGCGACCGGCCGGCGCCTCGCCGAAGAGGGTGCGATGGTCGTGCTCGCCGATGTCGCCGATGACGAGGGAACAGCCGCTGCAAAAGAGATCGGCGGCGAGTACGTGCGCCTGGACGTTACCAGGGAAGACCAGTGGCAGGCGGCAGTCGAGCAGGTCAGGCGCAGGCACGGCCGTATCGACGTCCTGGTCAATGCCGCCGGCATCGAAGGCGATGTCATCAACGGCGGTGTGGAGACCACGAGCCTGGATGAGTGGCGCAAGGTGCTCGGGGTCAATCTGGACGGCACGTTCCTCGGCTGTAAGCACGTTCTCCCGGTGATGCGGGATGCGGGCGAGGGCTCGATCGTGAACATCTCCTCGATCGTGTCGTACATGAGTACGCCGTCGACGCTCGCGTATGGCGCCTCCAAGGCGGGCGTGCAGCAACTGACCAAGAGCGTGGCGATCACTGGCTGCCGAGAGGGCATGAAGATCCGCTGCAACTCCGTGCATCCGGGCTTGATTAACACACGGATGGTCAAAAGCATCAGGACGCAGGTCGCCCAGAAGCTGAATGTGCCAAGGGAGCAGGCCGAGAATGCCGCGATGTCCAGGGTGCCGTTCGGGCATATCGGCGAGCCGGACGACGTGGCGTACCTGATCGTCTACCTCGCCTCCGACGAGGCCAGGTACGTCACCGGCTCGGAATTCATGGTGGACGGCGGATGGCACCTTGGCCAGGCGAGCTGACGGAAAGGTCGCGAGATGCCGCCGCGGAGGAGCAGAAGGTGAGGCCTCATGAGCACGGCTGAGTTCAGCCCAGCGGAGCAGGGGACGTTGCCGGGCCCCGGGCCGTCCCGGGAGGAGCTGCTGGGCCTGTACGAGCGGATACTGCTGATCCGGCGGACGGAGGAGCGGCTCCGGGCCGGCGCGGCGGCGGGGAAGCTGCCGGGCGCCGTGCACCTGTACATCGGGGAGGAGGCGGTCGCGGTCGGTGTCTGCGCTCACCTGGAAACCGGGACTACGTCACCTCCACGCACCGCGGTCATGGTCACTACCTGGCCAAGGGCGGAGGCCTGAACGCGATGCTGGCGGAGGTCTGGGGGAAGCGCGAGGGGATCTGCCGTGGCATGGGCGGGTCGATGCACGTGGCGGACATCGCGAAGGGCATCTTGGGCGGGAACGGCATCGTCGATCGGAGAGCACGTGTGCGTGGTTGAGATTGCCAGCGGACCATCGGCAGTAGCGGACGCGGGAACGTGAGCCTCGGACACATCACAGGTGTCGGCCACACAGGCATGCCGGTTAGCGAGGTCCACGCGGCTAGCGGCGAGATGTTCGAGCAGATCACGGAGGTAGACGGGTGCGTGATCGACATCTGTTTCGTCACCGCTCCGAACCACACGATCGAGCTGCTGCGCTACTCACGCCCGCAGAGCAAGACGACCTCGACCCTGCGGCCCTGCGACAACGGCCACATCCACCTCTGTTTCGACGTCGATGACATCGCGGCCGTGATCGCCGCCGGACGAGGCTACGGTTTTCATCCGGTCAACGCGGTCCAGATCGTCCCGGACGGCCCCCTCGCGGGCACCAAGGTCGTCTACACCAAGGGACCTGACAACCTGACTCTCGAGCTGATGGAGCACCCGCAATAGCGGGTGAAGGGAATACGCAATGCCGGCAAAATCTACGAGCCTGAACGTCATCATCGCCGGGGCCGGCATCGGCGGCCTCACCCTTGCCCTGGAACTCCACGCCGTTGGCGTGAAGTCCGTGCTGCTCGAGGCGGCACCGGAGCTGACGGAAGTGGGCGTGGGCATCAACCTGCTGCCGCACGCCACCCATTCCCTGTCCCGCCTTGGCCTGCACGACGCGCTGTCCAGGGTTGCGGTTACGACTAAGGAGTCGATCTTCTTCAACAGGTACGGCCAGTTCATCTACCGTGAGCCGGCCGGCCTAGCCGCTGGGTACGCCTGGCCGCAGTTTTCTCTCCACCGCGGCGACCTGCAGCAGGTACTCTCCGACGCGGTACGCGACCGGCTCGGCGCAGACGCCGTCCGCCTCGATCACCGTGCCACGGGATTCACGCAGGACGACGCCGCGGTGACCGTGACCGTAGAGCACGCCGACGGCACGAGATCGTCGGTGGCCGGTGACGTTCTGGTGGGCGCGGACGGCGTCCACTCGGCTGTGCGCAGGCAGTTGCACCCGGAGGGGGGCAGGCCCCGTTACACCGGCTACATGATGTGGCGCGGCACGACCGTTCATCCGCCGTTCCTGTCCGGTGCCAGCATGCTACGGGCAGGCTGGCTGGCCACTGGCAAGCTTGTGGCCTACCCGATCAGGGAGAACGTCGATGGCAACGGCGCCCAGTTGGTCAACTGGCTGGCGGAGGTCGAAGGTCCCGAACGAGCACAGCGAGACTGGACCCGCCGGGGCGACCTGGGCGACTTCATCGGGCACTTTGAGGACTGGCACTTCGACTGGCTCGACGTTCCCGCGCTTTTCCGCGGTGCCGAGGAGGTCCTCGAGTACCCGATGGTCGACTCCAACCCGCTTCCCTGGTGGACCTGGGGGCGGGTCACGCTCCTCGGCGACGCCGCACACCCGATGGTGCCGCGTGGCTCTAACGGATCGGCGCAGGCAATCCTCGACGCGAAGGCACTGGCGGCGCTGCTCGCCAACGCAGGGGATTCGCCAGAGGAGGCGTTGCGCGCCTATGAGGACGAACGGCGGGAGGCGACCGCTCAGGTGGTCCTCACCAACCGCCGCAACCCCCCGGACGCCCTCTTGCGTGAGGTCTACGAGCGCACCGGTGACCAGCCTTTCAACCGACTCTCCGACGTCATTAGCCACGCCGAGATCGAGGCCATGATGTCCGCCTACCGCAGCGTCGCGGGCCTCTCCGCCGAGCGCCTCGGCGCGTCGTAGCCTAAGTGCAGCGCGTTGTCTGTGCTGCGAGACTTGCGCACAGCTCGGGCACCATTGGCTATCGAGTTCGGGATCTTTGACTGCATCGAGGCGGGTCGTGGCCGCATCCGACGGTGAGGAACGCGTGTATCTCCGGATCGGTAATTGACGTCATGACCCAGCCCCCTGCAGGCCTTCGCCGGACCGCCGGGCATACTCGGCGGCGGTGATGTACTCCAAGCTGGCCAGCTTGGCGCGCAGCCCGTGCACGTCCAGGCTGGAGTCACCCGCGGCCAGCCGCCTGCGGGCTGCCTCCTCCTTAGCGACCCTCGCCGCTGAGGCTGCGACCGCGGCGGCCACCTCCAGCCGCGGCACGCAGACCACCCCATCATCGTCGGCCACGATCGCATCACCGGGCCTGATCACCTGCCCGCCCACCGTGACCGGGACATTGACCGCGCCAGCCGTCTCCTTCACCGTGCCCTGCACGCTCACGCTGGCCGTCCACACAGGGAAGCCCATCTCGCGCAGCTCAGCGGTATCGCGCACGCCCGCGCCCATCACCAGCCCGGCCACCTCGCGAGCGGCCAGGGATGTCGCGATGAGCTCGCCGAACAGGCCATCTGAGCTGGGCGAGGTGGTCGTGGCGACGACGATGTCACCCTCTCTCGCCTGATCAACCGCGAGGTGCAGCATCAGGTTGTCACCCGGCCAGCAGAGTACGGTCAGCGCGGTGCCGGAGATCCTTGTCCCCTGCTGCACGGGCCGGATGCTCGGGCCGAGATAGCCGCGGCGGCCGATCGCCTCGTGCACGGTGGCCGTGCCATATTCGGCGAGTTTGCCGGTCTCGGCCAGGTCAGCACGGGGCGGGTCAGTAATGACAACGTTGAGCATCGAGCAGGACTCCTAGTGAGCAGCGTGTCCCAGCGCTTAGCCAGGTTGGTGCAGTAATCCCAGGCAGGTGGTGTTCGGCCTGGTGAGGACGCGGATCAGCTCGTCGACCGGCTCCCGGCCCTCAATGATGTGCGCGACTGCCTCTTCGTAGCAGGCAGCGTCGTACGTACAACTCCCCACCGCGGACAGGCCGTCGACCAGGAAACGCAGATGCACCCTCATGCGACTCGTCCGGGGATCGAGATCGCGGCAGCCCCAGACCACTCGCGGCTACTGGCGGGAGCTTCGGGCCGGCCGACGATTTCGTTCCGAGCACCACGCCACGGCTGGATGTCTAGGAACCTCTGCAGCACGGGGTCGGCGCTGTCCGGATGCCAGATGGCTCCGATCGTAATTGAGGTGCGCGGAGTGTCCAGGACCCGGTATGCCACCCCCGGATGCGGGGCGAGCTGGAGCGCCGCGGGGACGAAGCACATGCCAAGACCGCTGGCGACCAGCCCGACTGCCACAGTGGTACGGTCCACCTGGTGCGCGGCTCGCGGGGTGAAGCCGGCTGCAGCGCAGGTGGCCACATGCGCGTCGTGGAGCTCCGGCTCGGCGGAGCGGGTGATCAGGATGAAGTTCTCCGTTGCCAGGTCGGCCAGCGCCACGGTCTCCTTCGCAGCCGCAGGATGGTCCTCGGGCATCGCTACGAGCAGAGGCTCCTCCACCAGCGGATGCACGTGAAGATCTGCCCCGGCGCTCACGGGGAGACGGGTGAAGCCGATGTGCAGGTCGCGGCCGAGCACACCATCGACGACGTCGCGCGTATGCAGCTCGTGGAAATTCAGCTCGACATTCGGGTAGGCCGCACGGTAGCGGCGAAGCATGTACGGCAAAAGGTCATAGAGCACGGGGACGATGAAGCCGATGTCTAGGGCACCCACCTCACCTCGGCTGGCAAGCTGCGCACGCGCGCTAACACCGTCGACCTGGGCGAGGATTTGGCGGGCATCAGCGAGCAGCGCCCGCCCGGCCAGCGTCAGCTCGACATGGCGCTTGGTCCGCACGAATAGCTCGGCGCCAAGCTCTTTCTCCAGCGAGGCGATCTGCTTCGATAGCGCAGGCTGGACAATGAACAAGCGGCTTGCCGCCCGGCCGAAGTGCAACTCCTCGGCTAGGACGACGAAGTAACGGAGTTGGCGTAGTTCCATGGGTTACCGCGCTACTTCATAGTTCCTGGCCGCGGAACCGTGCGGGCCAGATTCCTGACTTGCCGGGCGCGAGGATCCCGTTGGGGTCGATCGCGTCCTTGATCTTCTCCTCGAACCGGAGCAGCGCCCCTTCGTTCCAGGAGTATGAGGCGGCGACCTCGTCCATGAGCGCGTTGTGCGTGCGCATCTCGCCATGGCCCCTGGCCGCGGCATCCCGCACCAGCTGCTTGCTCAGCTCGAGTGCCCCGCTCTTGTCCTGGTCATCGGTAGTGTCGAACAAGACCAGGAACACGTGGATGACCGCCTTCCCGAAAAGGCTGACCAGGGCGCAGTAGTCGCGCCCGTGGGACTTCGCGAGGTCGCGCAGCAGGTGGACCTGCTCGAGCAGCTCAACCCCGTCAGGGGTCGAGATCGGGGCAATGCTCAAGTGCCCGCCGTTCGGGATCCAGTCCATCAGGGCCAGTTCCTCAAGGGAAGGCGTCCCGGTGCTGATCCGGTGCCGGTCGTGCAGGACGTGACTGCCCCTGTCGTCCCGGTCCTCAGTGGTGTAGAACCTCGCCCCCGGGATGTGCTCGTAGAACGACCAGATCCTCGCGGCTAGGGCCTCGGTCTCCTCGGGCCGGCCGTAGAGGGTGAAGTACATATTCCAGTAGCCGAGGTTCAGCGCCTGCTTCATCTCCTCAACGGCGCTGTCGGGAAGCGCCCCCTCGCCCTGGTACCACTCCGCCCTCGTGCTCATGACGCCGCCGTCAAGGAAGATGTTCCGCAGGATCGGCAGGTTATGGAAAACACGCCGCATAACCAGCGGGCTCGTGATCTCGACGACCTCGGCCAGGTCATCCACCTGGTCGAAAGTGATCAGGTGGGTGCGCGCGCCCGGCGGGGCCGGCATGAGCTGGATGCCCATCTTCGTCACGACCCCGTAGTTGGACTGCGTGAAGATCCCGTCCAGGTAAGGCCCGTAGCCGTACGGGAACAGGTGCCAGGTACTACTGCCCGGCAGGGCGCCCATGCCCGTGCGCACGACATCCCCGTCAGGAAGCACCACCTCCATCCCGCAGTGCATCCCGAAGTGGTCACCGAACGGCGTGTACCCTCCCCCGCGCTCCATCGCGTTGCCCAGCACGCTGCCCCAGCCGAGGTCGGCGCAGTCAATCCACAGGCCGATCTCGTTCTCGCGCAGGTAATTGTAAAGGTCGAAGTAGGACACGCCCGGCTCCACCACCGCGTACCCGAGTTTCTCGTTTACCTCCAGGACACGGTTCATCCGCTTGCCCGTGTCGAGCACGACCGCGCCAGCCAGCCGCGGAGCCCCCGCACCGTAACCGCGGTTATTCCCCGTCGCGATCACCGACAGCGGGACCCCGGTCTGATTGGCGATGCGGACAACCTCCTGCACCTCCTCAACCGACCCCGGCGCCACCGCAGCCGACGCCCGGTTCACATCAGGCCCGCTCGGCGAGTACGGATCCCGGTAACGCTCCAACTCCTCCGGCGTGGTCAGCACATTCTCATCACCCACAACCTTGCGGAACGCATCGATCGCCGTCGAGAAGTCACGCTCACTCACACCGGGCGGCAGCATCACAGACATGCAGGTCTCCTTGTCAGCAGTTGCCACGGCCACAAACGGCGACGCGCGGCCCGCGTATCGCAGGCCGGGCGAGGCCGTCGTCGTCCCTAGTGACACTGGTGCGTCTTACAGGGACAATCGCAGCCCCGCCATCCTGCCGGTAGGGGTGAATGACCCGGTTCAGCTCCCCGAACGCGACCCGGATGCGGCCTGGTCATCATGCTGTGCCAGCCACGCCGCGACCTGTGCGCGCGTGCTGATCCCGAGCTTGTTGAACAAGCGCTCCACGTGCCCGCCCACGGTGTGCGCGGACAGCACGAGTTCCGCGGCGATCGCCTTGTTCGTGTAGCCCTTCGCGATCAGCGCCGCAACGTCCCGCTCGCGGCGGGTCAGCAACGGTGCGCCCTCCTCGGCAGGCGGCGCGGGCGTCAGGCCGGGCTCGCTGAGAGCTTCACACGGGTGCGTCTTCCCGTACTCGAAGTGCTCACCAAAGCGTGCCTCACCCAGCGCGTTCAGCGCTGCAGTCCGGCAGGCGTTCGAGGACCGGGCATGCAGCGGAAAGGCGTTGTCGATAGGCACTCCCTGAGACAGCCACTGCGCCTCAGCGGTGCCGAGCAAGCGGGCCGCGCGATCATGCTCGCCGCGTGAGCCCGCAATCCACGCCAGCAACTCGATCGAAACCACCGCACTCGCGGCGCTGGCATCCGGGGTCAACCTGAGCGACTCACGGGCCAGGTCAGCCGCATTTCCTTCCGGGTCGCCGTTCTTCCACAGGTCGAACCCGAGGGTCCAGGTCGCCATGCCCCGGGCCCATACCTCGCCCCGTTCCTCTGCCAGTGCGATGGCTTCTTTGCACGCCGCCTGGGCGGCCGGACTCTCGCCGCATTGGTTCAGCGCGAGACCGTAAAGGAACAACCCCATGAGAATCATCGGCATGTCTTGCTGCTCGCGAAGCAAGACAAGGCTGGCGGCGAGGCTCCTGGCGGCGTCGGATGGGTCGCCGGTGAATAGCGCCATGCTGCCGGCGAAGAGATGGACATAGGCGTGCAGGTGCTCGTCACCGTAGCGGTCGGCGATGTCCTCGCATTCCTGCCGCCACATCGCTGAGGCTTTGGTGTCGCCTTGAATCCGCGCAACCCACGCGGCGACCCACAAGGCATCGCCGCGCTGGGGTGAGGCGCCGCGGACCTGGTTCAGCACCTGCTCCAGCCGGCGCCGGCCGGCGGCCGGGTAGTTCAAGGACCAGTGATAGCGCAAGGCTGATACCAGCTCCAGCGCGGCGGACTCGTCGCCGTCGGCCAGCGACCATTCCAGTGCCGTCATGAGGTTGTCGTGTTCACGGCGCAGTGTCGCCAGCAGGCTGTTCTGCTCCGGGCCGCACCACCGGGCGCAGCACTGACACGCCAGGCGCAGGTAGTAATCGCGGTGCTGCCGCTGCAGCTGCCTGGTCAGGCCAGCCCGGGTGAGTAGTTCGCGGCCGTACTGACGGATGGTCTCCAGCATCTGGTAACGAGCCGCCGGTGTCTCCGGCCGCGCCGAGACCACTGACTTGGCCACCAGCCCGTCCAGCCGGTCCACGATCACCTCGCGGGGCAGACCAGCGCCCGCGCACGTCGCCTCCGCGGCAGCCAGGTCGAAATCACCTGGAAACACCGACAACCGGGCCCAGAGCTGGCGTTCCTGTACCGAACACAGCTCGAAGCTCCAGTCCATCAGGGCGCGCAGCGTCCGCTGCCTGGGCATCGCGGCTGGACTGCCCCCAGTGAGCAGCCGGAACCTGTCATCGAGACGGTCAGCGACCTGCTCCACGGACAAGGACCGCAGCCGCGTCGCGGCAAGCTCGATCGCCAGCGGCAGGCCATCAAGCCGCGCGCACAGCCGGGCGACGGCATCACGGTTGCCGTCATGGACGGTAAAGGCCGGCTGAACAGCGGTCGCACGGTCGACCAGAAGCGCGACTGACTCGTATCTGGCGAGCATCTCAGCCGACAGTGCGCTGTCCGGCTGTGGCGTCGGCAACGGATCAACGATAAAGACATGTTCGTCAGGCAGTTGAAGGGGCTGCCGACTAGTGGCCAGCACCCGCAGCCTGGGTGCCCGGTGCAGCAGGCCATCAACTAGTTCGGCGCAAGCGGGAAGCAGATGCTCGCAGTTGTCCAACAGCAGCAGCAGCCAGCGGTGTGCCAGGTGGCGGGCCAACTGTTCAAAAGCGGGCTGCGAGGACTGGTCCGGGATCCCCAGTGTCGCCATGACCGCGTCGGCGAGTTGTACTGGGTCATCGACGGCGGCGAGGTTGACGAGCCACACGCCGTCCGGGAACGCCCGTCGAGTGAGACCGCCTGCCTGGATCGCCAGCCGAGTCTTGCCCACGCCGCCTGGGCCCGTCAATGTCACCAGACGCGACGCCTCCACTCGACGCCTGACCTCAGCAAGCTCCCGCTGGCGGCCCACGAAACTACTGCCCAGAACAGGCAAGTTGCCAGAGAGCCGCGCTGCCCTCGACTCACTCATATCAACACCAGCTTGTCACTGTGCCGGGCTCTTAGGAAGTTGTAACGACAACCCGGAACCGATTAATCCAGGTTAAAGCCCGTTCCAAGCATCCAGCCCATCTGCGGACGCTGTACTGCCCGGCTGCCCAGTCGCGCAGCATAGCCCGTGCGTGACGGCTGAGGAGATCATTGCGGCCATTGCCGGCTGGCCGGGTTCAGGTGGTCGTTGCCTTGCGCTGGAGTAGGTGGTACTCGTGACTCCGGCGAGCCTCGGCGAGGCTGCCGCCCGCGAGGACGTGGGCAAGGATCGCCTCCTCGCGGGCTGAGATCTGCGCGCAGACGTCGGCTACGCCGTCGATGAGGTCTTGCGGGACCGCGACCACGCCGTCGGAGTCGCCGACCAGCAGGTCGCCAGGACGCACCTGAACTCCGCCGACCGTGACCGGGCGGCCGACATCGGACACCTCGACCCGGTCCTTGCCAGTGCGCATGAACCTGCCGCAGCTGTAGATGGGGTAGCTAATCCCCAGCGCCCGCTGCACGTCCCGGCAGACACCATCGATCACCGTGCCGCCCACGCCGCGGTCGGCGGCCATCGCGGTGAGGATGTCGCCCCACACCGTGCAGTCGGTGCGCCCGCCGTTGTCGAGCACCACCACCGCGCCGGGCGGCACGTCGTCCAGGTAGTCGCCGACGGTTCCTGGCGGGGAGCCCGCGGTCACGTAGCGGACCGTGAACGCGGGCCCGCACAGCCGCATGCCGTCGAAGAGCGGGGCGATGCCGAGCATCGAGCCCGGCCTGCCCAGCCGGTCCAGCGCGTCCGATACGGTGGCGGATGAGAATCCGGCAAGCAGGTCCGCCGTCACAGCGCCACCTCCTCGATAGTGGGAAATTTCGTGTCGTGCATGACCTCGGTCACCGGCTGCCCGGCCCGTACCGCGTCCGCCATCGCGCTCTCCCGGGCGACGATCCGCTCGGCAAGCGTGACGACGCGGTCCAGTTCCGCCGCCGGGACGAAGACCACGCCGTTGCGGTCGGCGAGCACGGCGTCGCCGGGGTGCACGACGACCCCGGCGACCTCGATCGGATCGTCCATCGCCAGCTGCACGATCCGGCCGCGAGCGCTGACTGGCACCACGGCTCGGCCGAAGACGGGGAAGCTCTGGTCCGCGCTCTCCCCGATGTCCCGGCACGCGCCATCGATGACCACTCCGGCTATCCCGCGGCGACGGGCAGCCAGGGTCAGTATCCCGCCCCACGTGGAAACGTCGGTACGGCCTCCGTTGGCGATGACCAGCACGTCGCCCTGCTGCGCGGCCTCGATCGCCGCCGCCGCGATGTGCTGGGCGGGTCGGCCCGACTGCCGGGGACCTGCGAGCACGGTGCGCACCCGGCCCGCCACCGGCGCCGTGACCGGCCACAGCGGCCCGATGCCGGCGGTGGCGCCGAGCAAGTTCAGCGTGTCCAGGGCATCTGAGACCGCGCACGTATCCAGCGCACGGAGCCGGTGCGGCATGGACTGTCCCCGTTCCACCTGGCTACCGGTCACCGGGTAAGCCGCTCGGCGGCCCGGCGGATGCGCTCCATGAAAGGCTCCGCTGGATCGGGCACGGCGTGCCTGGTACCGCCATCGAGAATGGCGGCGACCGCCTCGCTAAGGGCGGCGCTGGGATCCTGCGGAGCGGAAGCGACGCGCCAGCCGACTTTACGGTCAGGGCGGACAAGCACCGCGCCGGAGGCAGTGACCTCCCGCACCGCCGCCCATTCGGTATCCGCCTCGGGCACGCTCACCAGCGTCACCGGGAAGCCGGACGCCTCGTGCGCGGCGGTTGCCGCGTCACGCCACGCCAGGGCTGCGCCTTCGCCGACGAATAGCGTGAACGCGTTGGGGTCGACCAGGTCGAGCGTGGAGACCGGCGTGGCTCCCACATGGCGCAGCCAGACGTGCGGCAGGTGGTGGCCCGGTCTGGTGACCGGGCGGAAGTCGATGGGAGAAGCGTGGCCATCCGGCAGCGGCGTGCAGTCCGGTATCAGCGCGCCGGCCTCGTAGCAGAAGCCGGCTTCGACGTTGAGCTGGCTGTAGTCGTTCGCGTTCGCGGCCACCGCTGCGGCAACTTGCGCGCGCCGCCTTTCGCCCTCAACGGTGTCGCTGGCGAACACTCCGATTTGCGCCCAGCCTTCTTCCTCGGTCACCGCTGGGCCGAGGCCGAGTGCGGTGCCGATAGGTGCGTGCCGGCCAGCGTTTTCCAGCGAGTGCGCGGTGTAGAAGGCGGCGATCGGCCTGCGTTCCGTCTCGTAGCTGTCAAGCAGGGCATCTGAGGCTCGGCCGTGCAGCACAGCGGCGAGCTTCCAGGCCAGGTTGTGCGCATCCTGCACGCCGCAGTTGAGCCCGAGGCCACCTGTGGGCGGGTGCCGGTGGGCGGCGTCCCCCGCGAGGAAGGCCGACCTGACGCGGAATCGCTCGGCGACCACGCCCTCGTACTGCCAGTGGCTCACCGCGTGCAGCTTCATCGGGTGGCTCGCGGGCAGGCCCAGCATCTCCCGCGCGCTGGCCAGTTGCTTCTCAGTGTCGGCTGGCGGCGGCTCGCCGGGCCGAGGTGCGACCGCTACCAGCCATTCCGGCGACTTCCTGCCGTAGCCGCCCGGGCCAAGCGCCTGTATCGTGCCAACGATGCGCCCATGGCCCCGTGGTGCGATGAAATGCGCGAGCAGCGCATCCGGCTCGGCCCACAGCCCGAGGTCGGTGCTGACGTAATAGCTGACGTGGTCACTGATAGCCCGCGAACCTTCCATCCCCACGTCGAGAAGCGCGGAGCTAACCCGGCCGCCGTCGGCCGCGATCAGGTAGCGGGCGCTGACCTCATGCTGGGTTCCGCTGTCGCGATCGGTGATCGTCGCGGTGACGCCGTTGTCGTGCTGCCGAAGGGCGGTCAGCTCCTTACGGGCCCTGATCCGTCCCGGACAGTAGGCTTCGGCGTGCTCCCACAGCAGCCGGTCGAGTCGAATCTGCGGCAAGTTCGTGAACTTTCGCGGGCTCGCCTGGGCGTACCGCGGCGCGTCCGGCCCGCCTCCCCAGGCTGGGACCTCGCCGAGCTTGAGGCCGTGCAGCGGTGTCGGGCCGGCGACCGAGGTGTACCAGACCACCTTGCGCCACTCGTCGTCGGCCGGGGCCTGTGCGTAGATGTCGTCCGCCACGCCGATCTCGTGGAAGATCTCCATCGTCCGGACGTTGAGCAGGTGCGCGCGAGGATACCGCGCGTCCGGTCCGCGCCGGTCGACTAGGAGTACCTCGATTCCCTGCCGGGCCAGCAGCATCGCCGCCGTGAGCCCGACGGGTCCGCCGCCAGCTACCAGAACCGGCACCTCCCGCGGCCATTCATCCTGCGCCAGCGCCGACAGCGGCGCGGGCCGACGGACAGGGGGGTAACGCAACTAGACCTCCTGGTATGGACGGCGACGTGGCGAGGGCAGGGAGGCCCGTGCGCAGGTCCTCAGCCTTGGCCAGCCTCCTGAGTACTGCTGAGGGTGACTCTTGCGGTTTTCGCGGGTCGTCCCGCTTGTCATGGCTGCCACGCCATGAAGGCCATCGCGCAGCCGGTTCCCGCCTCGGACCGATAGCAAGGCAGGTAGTCGACCACCCGGGCGGCGAGCCGCGTGTCGGCGGTCGCGCCGCCGACGACGACCCAGTTGCGCAGCTCGGAGGTGCCGGAGCGGAGCTGGTCGTCCTCGAGGGAGACCATGAACTCGCGGTCCCTGTCGATGAGCGCCTTCAGAAAGGCACGGTCCAGGTCTTCGTCGATGACGAAGTGGCTGAGTCCGCCGGAACCGACCACGCCGACCCTCAGGTCATCCGGGAAGCTCTCGATCGCCGCGCCGAGCGCGACACCGAAGTCGTAGCAGCGGCGCGCGGTCGGCGGGTTGGGCTCCCAGAACGTGTTAACGAACACCGGCACGATCGGGATCAGGTCGTGGCCGCCGAGCACCTGCTGGAGGATGAATCCCCAGCCGTGCGGGATGCTGTGGTTTTCCCACTGGCCTGCGGGGAGCACATTCGCCGCGGCCGGGTCGAACCCGGCGCGGCTGACCTCGTGAATCAGGTGCAGGCCCAGCTCGCCGTGCCCTTGCCTGACTTCAGGCTGCTCCGGCTGGTTCGCGACCTCGGCGACGGCCAGCCCGGGCGGCATGGAGGCGAGCTGCTGCGCCGTGTACGGCTCGTGCCGCATCGTGTCGCCCCAGTAGATGGCGAACTGCGGCAGCAGCTCGTCGCCGTAGAGCTCCTTGTGGTCACTGCTGACGACGACCAGGACGTCGATGTTCGCGGCGCGGATGATGCCGCCGAGTTCGCCGATTGCGGCGCGGCTGCGGGCATGGCGCTCGTGCTGCACGCCGGACTCGCACTCCGCCGCGAACGCGGCGTCGCGCAGGTCGTTGAGCTCGGCGTAGGAGTAGTCGCGGCCGCGGAAGGCGAGCGCCGGGTTGCGGTGGTCGGCGGCGGCACGCTGGGCCCACTGCTCCGGTGGCATGCTCAGCTGCGGTCCGTGCGAGGTCCCGATGCCGAGGGCGATCTGTGCCATGGTTGGCGCTCCTGTACGGTCAGATGTGGAACAGCTCGCGGGCGTTGGTCTCGAACAGTTGCTTGCGCTGCCCGTCGTCGAGCCAGTCGATGTCCTCGATCAGCAGGTGGATGTCGTCAATCCAGCGCCCGGTCCGCGGGTCGCGCGTCGAGCCGGTACCCGGCTTCTCGGTGCCGAACAGGCACCGGTCGGTACCCACCGCGCGCAGCAGCAACTCGATCGAGTCCCTGGTGTACAGGCAGGTGTCGTAGTAGAGCTTGCGCATCTGCTCCTCGAACGTGGTCCCAGCGCGCAGCGCACCCGGCTGGAACCGGCCGCGCTGGTACGGGATCGCACCGCCGCCGTGCGACACGATGATCTTCAGTGCGGGGAAGTCATCGAGGACGGGGCTGGACAGCAAAGCCGCGACGGCGAGCGTCTCCTCTTGAATGAAGTGCAGGGAGTAGCTCTCCCTGGCTGGCGGCCTGCAGCCGGCCGAGTGGATGAGAACCGGAACGTCGAGCTCGCACACCGCCTCCCAGACTGGGTACCAGAACCGGTCGCTCAGCGCTGGCGGCTGCGCGGCGCCCTCGTACGGGTCGGGATTCAGCATCGCCCCGACGAAACCGAGGTCGGTCACGCAGCGGCGCAGTTCCTTCGTCCAGCGCCCCGGCGTGGTCTCCATGCTCTGCGGTATCCCGGCGACCCCGCGGAAGCGGCCCGGCTCGATCCGGCAGGTCCGCGCGATAGCGTCGTTGGTCTCCTCGGCGAACCATTCCACGAGCTTGGCCTGCTCGCTGTGCATCATCTGATACGGCCGCGGTGAGACCAGCTGGATGTCCAC
>Ga0335073_10007019_pt1 | contig 15794 bp, 11 predicted proteins | sample Lox_Sample_22_FD_207093 | JGI IMG/M metagenome (GOLD analysis project Ga0335073, IMG submission 207093) | Soil microbial communities from Loxahatchee National Wildlife Refuge, Florida, United States - Lox_Sample_2.2 | ecosystem: Environmental > Terrestrial > Soil > Wetlands | place: USA... | reverse complement strand
GCTAGAAGAACCACTTGCGAAGTCCGGTGAACTTGCAGCAGAGAACGCCTGTAAACGAGTGTGGCTAGTGTTTGAATCGTTTGTCGGCATAGAAAGTTCGCTATCACTGCAAAGGCAAAGTGCAGCCAATCGTCCACTCATTACACTTCCCTGATCACCAGAGCGGTCTTCAGAGATAGTGTTATTGACAAAGATCGAGTCAAGCTCCGCTCGACATGCTGAAAGCTCGTGCACACCATGTAATCCTGGTAATCCAGCACTAAAATTCTTCTTATCGGATTCGGAATTGAAAGGCGATAACTTCACCGTAGATTGAGCCGTTAGACTTGAGTCCGAGTCTTCCCCTTCTGTGTCCCAGTCTTCTGTGTCCGAGTCCTCCACTTCTTCTTCGTCGCTGGGGAATGCGAAGAATCCATCATCTTCACCTTCGAAGTCGACTTGAGGATGGACTGTATTGTCGCTGTCTAGATCACCTTTACGCGGCTTACTCACCACAACGCGCACGATGGGTTCCCCATGGCGAGTTTTCGCAGAGACGCTGCCGTCCAAGTCAATGGGCCTTAAACCATTAACGTTGTTGTCACGTCCTTTGGTATCGACAAGGCAGCCGGTAGGCCTTTGCACGTCTCGAATTGGCTCTCTACCAGGCCGAAGATGAGGTCGACGGTCTTGTCCGGAACTATAATCTGCGTATTGATTTCATCTTCTCGGAGGCCAGGCTCACGACTAAGTTTACTCCGTATATCGCTGGCAGAGTATTGTGGATAAAGTACAGTACGATCTCGTTTCGTGGACTTCTGTTCACCGTAGGTCTGCATAAGTTCACTTGAAAATCCGCGTATCCTAGTCGTTGGGCTTCTCCGGCCTAGAACAGACAAGTCTGCTTTCTCAAACAACTCCAAGCTGGTATCCTTTTATGAAAGGAGCTCGTTGTACAGCTATATATGACGGGTCGGCATGCAAGTTGCTCTACCTGCTGTGCAAGAATGCAGGATTAGAGGGGTTTGTGAACGTGGTCATCGTCGTGAGTTTATTCAACTATGAACGCAAGAATGGCGGTAGCTGTACAAGGCGCAGCAGCTCCACGGATGCCAAGATGCAGCTTCACGCAGAAGTCTGTGGCTGTGTTGATTTATTACGATACGTGGGCTTCTACAATTTATGGAAAAGTCACTTTAATCTTTACGCGAAAACCCGCTGTTCTCTATCCACCACCAGCTGCTTACACTTACATCTCACTCCATACCTTCGTTTTTTATACCTTGGCGCAATGGTGTCTGCCGGAGTGTGAGTCTCCTCTCTTCCAAAGCCTTGAATAATGTCCCTCGCTGACTCGTATAGCATCATCAATCTCCTTATTCTTGCCGCGCCCTTCCTGGTTCCTCGCGTCCGCGCTTTCATCACATCCATCCGACAGAGGCCTCAGTCTGAGATCCGGCCGACGCCTCCAGCAGTGCAGCAATGTTTGAACTTGCTATTCGTCATCGTAGTCATCTCTCTAATCCGAACACTACCCTACTTCCAGCCGCCGAACATCTTCTATCAAACAAAATCGCGCCTCGGCTTGGCAAACGAACTAATTTTCTCACGCTTGTCAGCGTTGCGTAAATTCACTCCTTTAGATGAGGCGCTCAAAGACAAATTCACAAATGATACGGATAGAATTCGCTACCTGTACGCCGCGTACGGACCGTACGTGATCACGGAATGCCCCTTTTGCCAATCCGTCGAGCCAACAACCTATTTCTACTACGCCCTTCCTTCGATACTCTTCCCACACCTACTTCACATTGTGGCTCTCGGTATCGTGACTTCATCATCCCTTTCTGGCTCCGACGGCAGCCGATGGCGGACACTAGCAACAATAGCAGGAGTAGCTTTAGCTTCGGCTGAACTGGGGCTGACATGGAGTTACAATTGGGAAGCCAATATTGCGAGACGAGAACTGCGAGATCAAGACTTCTTCTTTTGGAGGATGCAGTTGTATAGATACCTAGGCTTTGCGCTTATCGATGGGTTGCTTGGCTGGGCACTCTGGCTGACTTCGACAAACCGCTGGCTTGTACAACAACCAAGTGTGCCGGAACGACTCTCAAATGCATCACAACTGCTTCAGTCTACATTGCAGCAACTTGCGATTCTAGGTCCGTTGCACAACACCATCCTCCGCGATCAAGCGCTTCGAGGTACAAGCGAACGGTATTGGACTCAGGAGCCCAGGATCATGGACGAAATAGAGAGAGAACGTGAAGTGGTGGATGCAAAGAATCTTGCTTTGAGTCGACTTGATTTCGGCAAAGTGCAAACAAAGGCACAAGCATGGGTTGACTCGGTGTTTGCTGCCATTCGCCCGTCACCTGCTACGTCGACGTCGGAGCACGCGCACAGCGATTGACGACATGATGGCAGCTGACTGAACACGAACGTTTCTCATTACGATGCAAAAACGTTGATTTAAATTGCCACAAAGCATCGACAACGTCAATCGGAGCTCGGCGCGTTTATTTGTTTGGTTGCGCGGTGTTCCAGGTGCCACGAGATGCCGCAGCGCTTAGACTCGGTAATGGTCGGATGGTGGCGCAACGACGTAGCTCAATTCCCACACTTTAAGCTTGTCTAGCATGCGCTCTATATTCGCAAACGATGTGATGCAGCAGTGGCTGCACAGCCGTTGATAAAAGCCGATGGGTTGAGTGCAAATCTTCCGATGCCGGTCGAGCTTGCAGCAGATTTTGCTTGAAACGGCTCCGCAATTGAGAAATATTTTGCAACATTGGCTCTTAGCTTCCCCCGGTGCCGTCCACCTGATAGGAGTCATAGATGCATTGGCTAATGTACAAATGATTTTCCAACGTTCCTGGTTTGATCTTTCTTTCGTATCTCTCAATTCTTTTTGTCAGTCGATATTGCACTCCGTGTTTGAGTCAGTTTCTATTTCCAGCTATTCAACCATGACTCCACACGCTACAGAATTAACAACCGAGTCCGAACTCACCACCAATGGCATGTTACATAGCATTGAGCAAACAGCTCCATCTGTCGTTGACACTCCCATCGTCGCCGACCTCACAAACGACCACCGCAATGGTGCGACCACAAACGGCCACTCCCAGCCCGCACTCGCCGAGCTCGACGCCTCGCTCCTCCAAACCACCTGGACGACCTCACCACGGCCGGTGCCAGCGCCGGGCTCGCAAGCGCTCTCCACGCAAACCGTGTGCACCGACCACATGATCGTGTGTTCGTGGACCGCCTCACACGGCTGGCACGCGCCGGAACTCAAGCCGTACGGCGCGCTGTCGCTCATGCCGACGGCCTCAGTGCTGCACTACGCCACGACGTGCTTCGAGGGCCTGAAGCTATACCGCGGGGCCGACAACGCGCTGCGGCTGTTCCGGCCCTCGCTGAACGCGGCACGCATGGCGCGCAGCGCCGCGCGCATCGCGCTGCCGTCGCCCAACCCGGCCGCGCTCCTCGGCCTCGTCGCCGCGCTCGCCGCCGCCGACGCCCCGAAGTGGCTGCCGCGCGGCGCGCCCGGCTTCCTGTACGTGCGGCCAACGCTGATCGGGAGCGACGCCGCGCTGGGCGTGCGCCGGCCCGCCGCCGCGACCCTCTTCGTCATTGCCAGCCTCTTCCCGCGCCTCGACAACCTGCCCGCCGGCATGCGGCTGCTGGCGTCGGGCGCGGACGAGGTGCGCGCGTGGCCTGGCGGCGCCGGCCACGCGAAGGTTGGCGCCAACTATGGGCCCACGCTGTGTGCGGGCGGGGAGGCGCGCGCCAGGGGCTTCGACCAGGTGCTTTGGCTTTTTGGCGAGCGGGGCCTCGTCACGGAGGCGGGCGCGAGTAATTTCTTTGTGGTTTGGCGGAATAGGGAGGGGCGGGTTGAAGTCGTGACTGCGGGATTGGATGGGCGCATGATCCTTGATGGTGTGACGAGGAGGAGTGTGATTGAGCTGGCGAAGGAGAGACTGAGTGGAGAGGGTGGGTTTGGGGTTGAGGGTGTGACGGTGTGCGAGAGGGAGTATACCGTTGATGAGATTGTGGAGGCGCAAAGAGAAGGACGGCTTCTTGAGGCTTTTGTTTGTGGAACAGCATACTTTTTGATTGGCGTTAGTGAGATTGAGTATAGAGGTGAGAGTATCAAGATTCCCGTGGGAGATGATGGATGTGGTAGCTACGCAAGGCTGATCAAAGGCTGGTTGAAGGGGATTATGTATGGCAAGGAGAAGCACGACTGGGGATATGTCATTGACGAGAAGGAAACTTCAACCGCTTGAACATCATTTGGCGGTTTTAGATGGTCGTTTTCTATGTACAGGATCTCAAAAGTTGAGACAACACGTCAAAAGACGAATCTTATCTCGGCAAAAGTTATGGAGCTTGGAGTGGTAATATATTGATGATTGTGACGCTAAAAGAGTCATTCTTATGTAGCAAGTGGGTATCGAACCATACAACTAATGCAAATGTTACAAAAATGCAACTCAAAATAATCCCAATCTTATGACATGCCGGGTAATACGAATATTAGGTTGATATATCGTTCCTAGTGCGGTTGCTCTTCAGTAGCTTCGACGAATTCGGCTTCAGGACTCGATGAGCCATCCATCTTGTCGCCTACGCCTGGCACTATCAACCCAGCAGGTTTATCTGCAGATTCATCGGTTCCTGGAGGAGCATTCTGACGCTCCCAGACTTCTCTCCTAGTTCGTTCATCTTTGAACTTGCGTAACCTCTCCGCTTCTTCAACACCACCCGTCTTCTTAAGCTTTCCTTCCTCTACGAAGTTGCCCAGTTCCTTCTTAAACGCTCCCTCTTTGCGATTCTCCAACTCCTTCTGTCTTGCCTTCTCCGCTCGTTGAATTGCATCCATGCGGTCTTCATGATCGATCTTAAGTCCCTGAACCTCGACCAGCACATTATCCTTCGCCTTTCTTGGATCTACTGCTTGATCGATACCAAATGCCGCCATAGCCTTCCCACCACTTAAACTCCTCGGCGAAATCAGACTGGCAGTACCAGGCGGCGTCTGAGTGGCAGCAAGATTCTGCTGGCGCGTGGCCTCCTCGACAAGGCGGAAAGTCTTCTCCGCGCTCTCCAAATCGACCTTGAAGTCCTGAATAAGAGCTTCAGCCTCAGCGATGTTGTCGCGGTCGTCGCAGACCTGCTGCAGCTCGGTCTTCCAGATGCGGCCGAACAGCGGCTTCTCGCGGGCGAGGGAGGCCTCCATGCGCTTGACCTCGGCGGCGGCGTCGGCGATGTCCTTGGCGACCTGCTCGAGCTGGCGCGGCAGCGGACGCACGCCGCGCGTCACCACGTCCTTGCGCAGGTCCTCCACCAGGTCCTGCACCTCCTCCACCTTCTCCACCAGGTTCTCCTGCGCCTTCGTCAGCCCCTCGATGCCCTGCGTCACGTACGCGCGCCCGCTCTCGCCCGACAGCTCCGGCAGCGCTACTTTCACTGCTACGCTCTTGACTGCCGCGGCTTTGGTGCGGATCGCCGCCATGGAGCCTTCGATGTCGGATTGGAAGGATGAGTACGCCTGGCGCATGACGGCGAGGCTGCGGCGGAGAGTCTGGATTTCAGCGAGTTGCTCGGGACCGGCTTTGATAGGCGGGAGCGCTCGAGAAGTGGACGTCGGCGATAAAACGGGCTGAGAATTCAACGGCGGAAGGCGTGGCGCTGCAGCAAGTCCGGCAATCTCTTTGGCCGTTTCTTGTTGTCGGTCTGTCACTTTCTGAATAGCAGACTGTTGATCTTCGACAGCCGTCTTGATGCCTTCGACTACGCGACGCAACTGACCCAATCCGTCATCAATGTGGCGTTTCACTTCGTCCAGCGGCTCGACGTTAAGCACCAGAACGGCGTTGTTCTTGATGTCGGATAAGTCCTCTAGTTCGTAGCGTACGCCTGACACCGAATCTTGGATGTAAATTTCTGGCAGGTCAACTCCGTCACCTCGAGTGTTCCAAGCGAACTTGTCAATGAAAGCAAGCTGAATACGACCAATAGAAAGATCGCTGGCGTCGTCTAGAATGAATTTTTTTACTTTGCCCTTGTACTGCAAGAATAAGGTGAGTGGTTTGCCAGGTTGAGGCGAATCTTCGGAAACAAATTGCTCCCGAGCAGTGGAAGGTTCTTTTCTAGACGTTCGTCGAGCTGGAGTCGAAATTGGTATTTGACGTGGCTCGGAGACGTATGATTCGTCAACCGGGCCTGAAATCGTTGCGCTCACATTCGGCTCGGAAATTTCGAAAGTTGGAAATGCTGGTGCGAGCTTGTCTTGTGGTGTTGCGACCTTCGTGTCATCTAGCTGTGGTTCAACAGATGGTTTATCTTGCGTTTCAATACCCTCTTCTGATATTCGCGAATCCATGCTTCTATTAGGAGATTCTTCACCGATCAGTCTGCGTTCTGACTTTTGTCGGTTATACAACTGCGAGCCGCGTTGTCTGACCGCTTGTATTGATTCGCGCACTTCTCGTCCTCGATTGGGAATTGGCGAGTTCTGAGCAGGAGGAATCATTGGTATTCCATTCGCAGCACCGCCAAGCTGCTGTTTTATTTGGTACGTTGAGAAGCGTCTTGATGCGCGTCTCTCGAGATCGCCGCCGCGTTGAAGTGCAAGTAGGGCATCTTGCTGTTTGGGAGGAGGTGGTGGAGGAGGAATGGTTTGACCGTTGGCGTGAGGTGGTGGCTGAGGAGCTGATTGCTGTGAAGGAATGCTGTCTTCTTCTGGATAGGGTGGGACAATCGGTATGTTTTGAGCAGCGGTGCTTGATAATGAAGAGGACGATTGGATCGTGGTGCGACTGTCATATCTATCCACTCGCTGCCCTGAACTATCGAGATAAGCAGGTGAAGATCGGCCCTCATTGCGTGAGGAGGTTCTAGGAGGCAGCTCAGCTGGAAGGTCTCTGCTGCCTTGCCTTGCCGCTCTACCGCTCGTAGTTCTTCCAGGAAGTTCCTGTCGGTCGGCTGTGGTGCTGTCAATCGAGTCTTGTCTTGAAGCGGCATTGCCTGAGCGTTCCATGTCCTTGGCAGTTTTGGCTCGTAACCGGGACTGCTTCTTCTTCAAACCTTGCAAGAGATTAATGATGATGTCTCTTATCCGAGGAAGAAATTTATCCAGGCTCGCTTGGGAGGCGTCTTGACTGAGAGTCTCTTCCAAAATGGTGCGTAGGAGATCCGGCACCGGACCAAGATCTTGGGTGTCTACGCCGATCGCATTGAAAGCACGACAAGCGATGTTGAACTCGTAGCCCAGGCGGACGTAGACGTCTGAGACCTCGCCTTCTGTAGCATTTCCACGGGACCACTGTGTCAGAGTCTCGAGGAGTTGCTTGGTCGCGACGAGTAGGTGGGTGACGCTCTTTTCAATTTGTGAGAGCTGCTGTTGGGGCTGAAGTAACGTTCAACTGTTAGCATCGGTGACAAACATAGAGGGGCAGAAGGCACAAGCTTACATTCTGGCGGCGAGAGCCTGAGGAGCGACCAGAACCGGCCGATGCTCTTTGCGCCTCGTCAGAGACTTCGGTCGCCATGTTGCCGCTGCCAGAGGACGACCTGGCGGTTGTGTTACTGTTGTAGCTCCGGGCGGAGGCGCTTGACGAGGCAGGAGATGTGGTATTGGGATAATTGGAATGACGAGAGGACATGGATGTTCTAGAGGAGGAATTAGAACATGGCTGGCATGATGAGAGGATTGGTGTTTGTTGATAGGAAGCGCAGGAGAGGATACGTAGAATTGAATCGAGTAGGGTTGAAGGGATCACTGACCACTTACGTTACGACTCACAAAGCGATCAACTCCAACCAAAATCACTTGACTGCAATCCAAGCCACCGTCAACATCGTCTTCAAGATTGCCACCGACTGTATTTCTGCATGTCTGTATCTTCAACGACTGTTCGCCGAACGTCTCCCATGGAAGTTGAGTTGTTGAATTTCTACTTAAGTCTAAGGAATACTTCTCAAACCACGAACTCTGCGTTCTCCTATCGCCCCATTGCTCTCTGATAGCGCCAACATCAAGTCAATTCATTGTTTCTCTATGCGCACAAATACCACTGTCATAAGTTCGTCAGACTTCCCCAGTATATTTGCAGAATAACAGCCAAACCTTTTCAGTTTGGATCAAAGTCTAGGATGTCGGTGCCGCCAACTCCTTGACCAAAAGCCTCTCTCTTTCCAGCCGTAAATCCTAGACCAGCTTGCTCCAGCAACTTTGCAACTGCGTCGTGGCCGCATCTCTTGGCCCAGAATAGCGGCGTACAATCATGTTCATCCCTCGAGTCTACATCTACCTTACCAGTATCTAGTAGGAGCCTCACCACCGTCGCATGCCCGTCCAACGACGCATAACCTAGCGCGGTCCAACCATGTTTATCCCTCGAGTTCACATCTACCTTGCCAGTATTTAGTAGTTGCCTCACTATCGCCTCATGCCCATTGCCTGATGCGTGCGATAGCGGTGTGCGACCCTTTCTATCCCTCGAGTTCACATCTACCTTACCAGTATCCAGTAGTATCCTCACTACCGCCTCACGCCCTTTGCGTGATGCGTACGATAGCGGTGTGCGACCGACTTTATCCCTCGAGTCCACATCTACCTTATCAGTATCCAGTAGTAGCCTCAATATCGCCTCACGCCCATAGCTTGATGCGCACGATAGCGGTGTGCGGCCATCCCCATTCATCGAGTCTACATCTACCTCATCAGTATCCAGTAGTAGCCTCACCATCGCCTCGTTGCCTTGTGTTACTGCACATAATAGCGGCGTGGAACTATTTTTATTCCCCAAGTTTACGTCTGCGCCAGCATTGAGCAGCAACTTCACGACTCCCTCTTGACCTTTCCCTGTTGCGGACAATAGCGGCGTCCAACCTTCTTTACTCCTCGAGTTAACGTCTGCGCCAGCATTGAGGAGCCACTTCACAATTGCCTCGTGACCTCTTTCTGCAGCATGCATTAGAGGAGTCTCACCATCAGTATCCATTGCGTCAATAACCTGCGTATGAAGAAGGATTTTGCCTGCTTCTAGAAGGCCCAGTGCTGCTGCTAGGTGAAGTCCAGTCGCATGCCTCGCAAAGCGTTGGCTGTACCCGGTATTACCAAAGGAGTATTTTGCACACCGTAGTTCTTGCCAAGCCGCCTGCACATGAGCTCCTTTCTGCAGAAATTTCACTAACCCTTTGCAGATACCACCACTAGCATGGTGTCCCAAGTTGCGAACGGCGTAGTTGTAGAGCTGATATAACCTCAGCCTCTCCTCAAAATCTTCGTCTGTTTTACACGGGCCGACGGCAAAGACATTGAAAGAGAGGTAGGTTGCGCAGGCTGTCGCGATATCGGCCTCGCTGCTAGGAAACCAAGGCTTCTTCGTTCGATCAAAATATTCCTGAGTGGTATAGTGGATCAGTCGTACGATACGGCTTCCTTCGTCGACCGTTACCAATCCGGCGCATACGGAGATGATATCCTCAACGTCAGGTTGATTTGTCTCGTCAAAATCTTCTTGATCGACTTCCACGGCTAGGGCGTGTTGAAGCTCTCCGGTACTAAGAGGTCGCGTCACACACGTGATCCAAAGTAGGGCTTGTTTGGCAAGTGTTGCTTCATCTTCACTCTGTTCCTCTATGCGCGTCATAGTTTCGCCGTATACCCGAGCGTAAAGGCGCGCAACGGCATCTTCTGGTGCGTGGCCGTTTACAGTTGACCCTGCTGAGATCGTCTCCAAAGCATTTCGGACTGATTTCTCTGTCGTTTTCCCCATCAAGGAGTCAAGATATAGTTGAGCAAGCAAGAACCTGCGAATCGTTAGCAGTCGTGGCGAAGCGATGAAGTGTCCACTAACATCCCCATGGTAGCTGCGGCTATTTTTTCCTTTATTTCATTTTGCAGTTCTATGTTCTTCTTGAGAAATGCCTTTCGTGGCTTCAAATGACCGTTGAGATACGTCCGCACATCCTCCTCAGTGGCCCGGATTTCCAGCCAATCACTGTCCTCAAACTCTCGAGTCACTTCTGGAATAAACCTTGAGGTTGCAAAAACGTTGACTGTGCACTTGTCCTGAAGGTTGAATATTTCCTCGAGGAAGCTTGTCCGATAGTTGTCGCATGATTGGCACTCATCAAGAGCATCAACAAGGATGAAGACTTTTGAATAAAGTGCGACCACAGATTGGATACATTTAGCCATTTCGTAAAGTGATGGTCGGGATTTTTCGCGCCTATGTCGTTTATACAGCTCTTCCAGGGTGTCGGGTAAAGATGGCAGACCTTGAGCTAACTGCTTCAGCAAACTTGCCAACAAATCATTCACTCTCTGCTCATCTTTGCGTTTAAAGTTGCAGTATATGTACGCAAGACCTATCGCTGGGTCGTTGCCAAACATTGTGATCAAGCTATCGACGACAATTGATGTGAGGATGGTCTTCCCTGCACCTGGAATGCCTGGACAGAATAGCGTTTTCTTACTGTTCTCTCGCCAATCCTGGAATTTGATCGAGTCTAATAGCCACTGGCCAGTTCCTTCTTGCCGGCGGCTATAATAATCGTCCTGCTGAGGAGCGTAATCGACGGGAGTAAGCCAGTTGAGTACAGCGAGTACGTGTTCATCGCGTTGTTGTTGAACTAGCCGATCGACGCCCTTCTTTGTTGCGATGGCTGTTTGACTATAGGAAGTTAGCATTTATATGTCGAACACAGAGAATAGAGCCACAATTACTCTGATATCCGTCTACTGAAGGCATTTAATAGCGTCACATTCGATGTAATCCGGCTTCGCAAGTCCTGGATGTCGTCGGGCTCCCATTTGAGTCGCTTCCAGACTCGTTTAACTTTCGTTGCCAAATTGCCTTTGCTTGATTCGAGTTCACTGTATTTGGCAAGTTTGTCTTGCAAATCGGCTAGAACAGTTTTGCAACTGTTGCAAATTTGCTTCAAATCCGCCAGCTGCTGGCCGTTCAATTCATGCTTGGATAAGTCGACATCCACATCCTGTACGACGATCGATAAGCTTCTAACCCTACAAGTGAAGCTAGTTAGCAACTACGGTAGGTGCTATATCTTGAGAAGCGTACTCATCGAGAATAGCTTTGAACTGGTTTGGTGCGTCGGCGTATTCCTTTCGGATAGTGTTAGCAAGCTCCAAAACCGCGAGGAAGTCACTGATGCTGAATCCAAAGCTCATATTGACGTGCACCGGGTATCTGCAGATTGCTATGTAGATACGAAGCAGAATACCAGCATCATATTGCGTCGTGGCATCGGGCAGGACGAATTCTTCTATGCGGTTCGTCGGCTGTGCGGCGCAGCCTCACCTCTACGCAGCCACGTTCGTGTCCAATATGAACCCTGTCGAAACAAAGATGAGTTGATATGATAGCGCACGTGAGTTACAATTGTGCAGTAGCATCCAATTACTAAATGGGATGGAACTCTATGCGGCTAGGAGGCTGGATTTCCACACTCGTGCCATTGAAGAAGCCATGCCAACGTTTCGTTTTGATGTCCGCCAAGAGTGTACCAAAAGCAGCGTAAGGTAGTCATGCCATGCCAAAGTGTCGCGCGATTCGGGATATCGCTGTTCAAATGCCGACAGTTAGTGGTAGTTCAATGCCTGCGAGAGGCCTCAAGTGCTAGGATCGTAATTTACACGGTTTGGGGCAACATAGAAGCTAAAAAGGGTAGGTAGAGCGTTCGAGAACGATAGTGTGTGCGGAGAGTCCCATGGGCGGCTAATTAGCTGCCGTTTCATGGCAGAGAGCGAAAGCCGTTGTTCGGTTCTGAGACCCATGACGGAGCACCTTCACCAGGGCAACCAAGCCATCCAGCAGTCATTCGATCTCTTTTCAACTCTGCGATCCATTGTTATGTGTACCGTTTACAACAATCGGAAAGGCAGTATGGACAGTGAAAGTTTGGGAGCGTGAGGCAGAAACATGGGCACGCAACGCCCAACGCAGGGCCTAGACGCCACCGCAGTTGCTCTGTCTTCTGCCTTCCATCTTATTCCGGGTTGGCGGTATATTGCTTTTTGCTTGTTTGCAGTCAAGGGACTTTTCGGTTTGGAGACGCAGATTGAAGCACGCGCAGGTGGGTTTTGCAGTGGAAAATGGGACAGCAAGGGAGCTAGTTACGGTTGCGCCAAACCTGATCAGAAAAACTGAGCTGCGGAAGGCGTTTGGAGTGCCGATGGATGATGGATTGGTATTAGCTGGAGAAAAGGTCTAGTGCGAGCTGTAGTTGCGTGTCGGTTGTTCCCTTTTCCTCTAGCGATCTGCGGCTTGCTGGCGCCGACTGTCGTCTCAACCTTACCTCTACCTCTACTCTCCGACCTTTTCTACCACTCGACCTCCAAACCTTCTTCCACAACCATCCCTCTCCAACTTCCATCCACCCACGAGAGTCTTCCCCTCTCGTCTTTTCTCTTACCGCGACCGTCTCCTCCTCGAGTCCTCTCTTCCTTCTGCCGGTCGCTTCTTCCTGTCGCACGCCCCGTCTCCCGAGGCGCCTCACACCTGGCACCACTCGCACATTTTCTGTTCGCGAGCGCCAACTCCATCTACCTTCCGCTACCATCCTGTCGTCCTCATCCTCTCCTCCAACTCATTCTCCTCGTCCACTGGCGACGTTCAATCCACCTCTTCGACCTCGTCTCCACCTGCCAATGCCATTGGTAGAAAGTCAGCGCGACCGTTGACTGAGACGAGACTCAGTGGAGAAAAAGTCGCACGACAATACAGACAAGCAGCTAGGCCGCTTCAATGGACGCTACTCAGAAGTAAGACTATATTTTCCTCTGAATTCGAACTGTCACCTCGTGTGCCGCTCAATTGGCTATTGTCGGCTGCGCTTCTCAACAGCAACATTACCCTAAACTGATTCCGCCTATCCTCACCATTCATCCGCAACACCTCTTCCCTCACCATCAACCCATATTCACTGCCTCTTTTTCTCCTATCTAACACCGACCACCTCACAAAATCTCATACTCCTCATAATATAGCGCAGTTCTCATGGCGAGGCATAGAAAATCCCAGGCTCCGAAGGCTTGGGGCCGTGATAGTCCAAATCCCATCACCGGCCGTACCAGCGCTACCTCCAACGGTGTTCAAGCTCCTTCTAAAAATTCTTCGTCTCCCAAGCTCTCTCCAACTCCCAACGCCAACTCGAATTCTCCGGACAAAGAACATGATCAGCTGATCTTCGTTCTGGCCAGCTTAGTGGTAAGCATCTTCTTCTCTCTTTTACGCTTTACATGACGGCTAACACTGCATATAGGGTCATCAATCCATTCTCACCACCAAGAGTGGCGATAAGTACACAGGTATCTTGTCTGCAGCTACCCTCGAAACTCCTGAGACACGCTATGTTCTCAAGATGGTGAAGAAAGCTACTCCTCATGCCCAGACCAACGGTGTCACTGATGCCGTTGATGATTATGTTGGCTCCGGTCCCGACCATACCATGATCTTTGCTCAGCAGGATGTTACTGAGTTGGACTTCAAGGGTTTCCGATTTAATCATACCAACCCAAAGGCTCTCAATGGTAAGTTTCAGTCCCATGCACCACCACCGTTGAGTCGTCTTCAAGCTAACAATGTTTCTCAAGGTGTTTCTTCTGGTTTCCGGACCGATACGGACATTTCGGGTAACCTAGCTGGTCGTGAACGCGAACTTCAGAAGTGGGAGCCTTCCGCCGATACTACAGTCGACTTGTCACTTGAAGAATCCGGTCCTGGTTGGGATCAATTTGAGACGAATCAGCGTTTGTATGGTGTTGAAACCGACTATGATGAAAGTTACTACACCACCACCATCGACAAGAATAACCCACGTTACAAACAGATTGCAGCTGAGGCTGAGCGTATTGCGCGTGAGATTGAGGGCAGCAGTGCAATGAACGCTCACGTGGCAGAAGAGCGTGGTATCAAACCACTCGACGATAGCGGTATCGACGAAGAGATGAAGTCAGTATCGCGGTCTTTTGTTGATGTGATAGAGGAACTAATATCATCTTCCAGATATAGCGGAGTCACCCGCAACACTGACTTTCCACCGCTTCCCGCGGGTCAACCTAACAAGTACACGCCTCCAGCTCGACGTCCACCTACAGGCCAACCAGGTGTCCCAGGCGTTCCTGTCGACCCTGCTATTATTTCGTCGTCGCTTGCTCGTCCGGATGCGAAGAAGCTATCTAGTGAAGAAAAGTCTTCAGAAGTCACAAAAGCTCAGCTAGCAGAGCCGGTCGAGACCAGTGTTGAGTCAAACGACGAAAAACAACAGCAGCAAGAGCCCGAGAAGCAGGAAACGGATTCCTCATCGGCAGCACAGTCTACCACCGAAAAGCTTCCAGCTGTGACCACCGCAAACAAGGTGTCGCCAACTACTGCAACATCCTCAACTGACAAAACTTCAAACAAAGAAGGAGGTGCTGCAGCCACTGTGGAGAAAGACGTGTACAATGCATTCAAACAGTTTAACCAAGGCGAGAAGATGCGTATTCAGGATCATCAGCGAAAGATGGCACGTCAAGACAAGGCTGTGAAGCTCAACGATTTGAAGAAGTTTGCTGAAAACTTCAAGCTGCATACGCCCGTACCACAAGACCTGGTCCCCATTCTGGCAAAGGAGAAGAGCAAGCAGGACGAGATTGTACAAAAGGCTCTTCAACAAGTTCAAGAGCTTAAGGTTACACCTGCGAAGCCATCGACATCTACCACTCCTCAAGATCAGAAGGCGGTGAAACCTACGGCTCCTCGTACTGAAGCAGGTGGTTCATCACCGCTGGGTCCACAGGATAGGCAAAACCAGCAACGTGCACGGCCAAATCAACCCAATTTCTCACAGTCTGTTCGAGGCGAACGTCCGTATCAGAACCAGATCCCGAATATTCCTCCTCGACAAGGTCCAGGTCATCTCAGCCAACGTCTGAGCATCACTCAGCAGCAACATCAGCAACATCGAGCCGGTATGGCAGCACTCGCGGGAATCCAGCAGCCCATGCCCATTGACCCGCGCATACCACCCACGGGTCCTTCAGCTTCATCAAGTGGAGTACAGAGTCCTACTGGAACTTCTCGATTCAACGTCAAGGCCGTGGAGTTTCGTCCAAATCCTGCAGCGAATACCTTCCAACCAAGCTCCAATCCAAGCACTGGTTCTAGCCCGGCTCGAGAGCCATCTGTTCGTCCTACAGAACCGAAGCCACCGAAGCGTGGGAATTATTTTGAAGGAAGACGTCCCAAGGTCAATGATCGTCCAAACATTGACTTTGACAAGTCGTACAGTCCTCTCGTACGCATGAAGGAGGATGTCAAGGCACAAGGCAAGTCAGCAGAGTTTGAAAGCAACGGTGGAATTCCTCAGGCATATCGAACTGGTCCAACTTGGGATATTCCGGTTGAGAACCAAGAGAAAACGTACGAAATGATATTCGAAGCACTGATTGCACCTTCAGTTTCGCCTCAGCATCCTGGACTCGGTCCTTCACCTATGCCTCATCAACATCAACTTCCATTACATCTTCAGCAAGGTGCTCCAATGCCTCAAGTGCATACTCCGCAACATACTCCACGACACCTTCCGGTTCAGCCACATCACGGTGGACCAGGTGGACCTCATCACATGGACGATCACCGCATGCAGTTTACCGGTTCTACGTCTTCGGTTCAGCCATCACCGCGACCCATGCAGCCCTATCTTGCGTACACCAATCAAGGACCGCAGCCAATACCGGTGTATCAAGGCACCGTTCCTGCTTACAGTGTTAGCCCTGGTGGTCAACC
>Ga0335073_10007018_pt1 | contig 15794 bp, 16 predicted proteins | sample Lox_Sample_22_FD_207093 | JGI IMG/M metagenome (GOLD analysis project Ga0335073, IMG submission 207093) | Soil microbial communities from Loxahatchee National Wildlife Refuge, Florida, United States - Lox_Sample_2.2 | ecosystem: Environmental > Terrestrial > Soil > Wetlands | place: USA... | reverse complement strand
CGTGAAGCGAATTCGGGAGACCTTTTCGTGGAACACGCGGGCAGAAGGTCAGCGCAGCAGATCTTCGAGCTGGACCTTGGCGTCGGTTTTGGCGTCGCGGTATTTCACGATCACCGGCGTGTAGAGCGAGAGATTCCATTCCTTGCCGCGGCCGTGGGAGATGGCGCGCGATCCGGCGACGACAACGGCGTTTTCGGGGATCACGAGCGGGTCGTCGGCGCTCGCGCTATGCACCGCGCCCGTCACGACGTCATACACTGGCGTGGAGCGATTGAGAATCGTGCCGGTGCCGAGGACCGCGCGGCGCTTGATCACCGTCCCTTCGTAAACGCCGCAATTTCCGCCGATGAGGACGTCGTCTTCGACGATGACGGGCATTGCGCCGACCGGTTCGAGCACGCCGCCGATTTGCGATGCCGCCGAGAGGTGGCACTTCTTGCCAACCTGCGCGCAACTGCCGACGAGCGCGTGCGAGTCAATCATGGTGCCCTCGTCGACGTACGCGCCTACGTTGACGTACATCGGCGGCATGCAGGTGACGCCTTTGGCGATGTAGCAACCGTCGCGAATGCTCGAGCCGCCGGGAACGATGCGCACGCCGGAAGCGGCGCTGAATTTCTTCACGGGGTACATGGATTTATCGAAGAACGGCTGGCGCATGGCGTCAATCGACATATCGACGATCGCACCCATGCGGAATCCAAGCAGGATTCCCTTTTTCACCCAGGCGTTGACGCGCCATCCGGTGGCGTTCGCCGGATCGGGCTCGGCGGCGCGGATTTCGCCGGCGTTGAGCGCGTCCTTGAATTTCTGGAACAGGCGCTGCTGCTCCTCGGTGTAGCGCGCCGGATTTTCGGCGAAGAGTCGCGCGATCTGGGTCTGCATCTCAGCGGGCGGCATAGACTTTCTGCACCAGCCCCACGCCTTCGAGGGCGGCGCGAATCTTCTCGAGGTTCGCGGGGCCCGGCGGCACCATCGGCAGACGGAAGACCGGCTCGAGCAGGCCCATCAAGCCAAGCGCGGCTTTCACAGGCCCCGGATTCGTCTCGATGAAGTTCGCCTCCATCAGCCGGTAATATTTCTTGTGGACTTCGCGCGCGGCGGCGAAATCGTTGGCGAGGCACAGATGCGCGATGCGCGTCATCTCCGCCGGGATTTCGTTCGACGCGACCGAGATCACGCCGCGCCCGCCGAGCGACATCAGGGGGATCGTGACGGCGTCGTCGCCCGAGAGCACGACGAAATCGGCGGGCACGCTGTCGATCACCGCCGCCATCTGCGAGATGTTGCCCGAGGCTTCTTTCACGCCGACGATATTTTCGATTTCGGCGAGACGGCGCACCGTCGGGGTTTCGATGTTGACGCCCGTGCGCCCGGGAATGTTGTAGAGGACGATCGGCAGGGAGATGGCCGCGGCCAGCGCCTTGTAGTGCTGGTAGAGGCCTTCCTGCGTGGGCTTGTTGTAGTACGGGCAGACGGAGAGAATGCCGTCCACACCCATCGCTTCGTAATCGCGGGCGCGCTCGATCACTTCGGCGGTGTTGTAGCCGCCGGCGCCGGCGACGACGCGCACCTTGCCGGGGCGCGCCTCTTCAAGCGTGATTTCGACCACGCGGCGCAGCTCGGCCTTCGAGAGAGTGGGGCTTTCGCCCGTGGTGCCGCAGGGAACAAGAAAATCGATGCCCGCGCCGATCTGGCGGCGGATCAGCCCGCGCAGCGCCAGTTCATCGAGCGAGAGGTCCCGCCGAAATGGAGTGACCAGCGCCGTACCGCATCCTGTAAACATTGCCGTGCCTCCTTGCTAACGATTGCCTATCGTCGATCGCCGGCTCGATGCGCGCCCCAAAAAAACTGATGCGAGGTTTCGGCCGCTGCGGCCCGCCTGTCGGCGCGGCAGGCGCCGAGATTCCTCATCCTCGCCACTGCGACCGATTTTTCGCGCGATCCGAGGTGCATGGGCGCGAAAATCGGTCTGCTCCTCTTCGGAATGACAGGTTGGGCGGGATAGCCGACGAAAGTGGCCGAGCCATGAAATGTGTCCTAGCCCAATCTGCCGCGCTGAAGGCCGCGGCGCTACATTTAAACCTTCACTGCACTTCGTTCACGATATCGCGAAAATCGAAAAAGCCCTTTTTGCCAGCGATCCAGCGGGCGGCACGCAGGGCCCCGCGCGCAAAGCCTTCGCGGCTGCGGGCGGTGTGCGTCAACGTGATCGTATCGGCGGGTGAATCGAAGCCGATCTCATGCGTTCCCGGGACGGCGCCCGCGCGGCTGCTGCTGGTATCGATCGGGCGGGCGTAGCCGTTCTGCTTCATTCGCTCGACGAGCGCGAGCAGAGTGCCCGACGGCGCGTCTTTTTTCGTCGCGTGATGAATCTCCCACGCCCAGGCGCCGTATTCCGGCTGGCGCGCCATGAGCTTTGCCGCCTCGGCGACGATCTGCGAAAAGATGTTTACGCCGACCGAAAAATTCGCGGCCCAGACAAGGCCCGTGCCCGCTCGCTCGACCGCCGTGCGCGCGCGCTCCATCTCGGCAGACCATCCGGTGGTCCCGATGACACAGTTTACTCCCAGCCGCGCGAGCCGCTCGACATTCTCGATGGCGGTTTTCGGCGTCGAAAATTCCACCGCCGCGTCGATCCCGCGAAAATTCTCGGGAGTCATGCCCTCGAAGTTCGCGTTGTTGTCGATATCGAGCCGCAGTTTCACAGCGAAGCCGTAGTCGGGCGCGAGCTGTTCGACCAGCCGGCCCATTCTGCCGTAACCCACGATCGCGAGATTCACGCCTGGAGCCTCCGCACCAAACTCGCGTACATTTCCACCGCATCCGCCAGCTCTTTTTTCGCGATGCGCTCGTTTTCCGTGTGCGCCACGTGGATGCTCCCCGGGCCGAGCAGCAGCGGCTCGCCCCAGCTTTTGCCGAAGACGGGGACGTCCGTGGTGAACGAAACCACCGTCGCTGGCAAGCCATCGACCGTCTGAAAGCGGATCGGCGGAATCGAGAGAACCTCCTTCACCTCGGCGCGGCCGGCAGCGGCGCGCTCGAAGGCCTCGCGAATCGGCGCCGCATCCCCCACGAGCCGCACCAGAATCTCCGCCTTCGCGAAATCCGCGACGACATTGGGCGCGCGCCCGCCCGAAAGCGTGCCGATATTCATCGTGCAGCGCCCGAGCAGCGGATCTTCCGGCAACGGCACGCGGCGGATCGCTTCGAGCGAGTCGAGCAGCTTGTGGATGGCCGAATCGCCCAGCTCCGGGTACGCGGAATGCGCCATTTTTCCATGCGCGATGATTTCGAAGCGCAGCGTGCCTTTTGATGCGAGCGCGAGCTTGCTCTCGGTCGGCTCGCCATTGACCAGGAAGCGCGAACCGCGCGGCGATTCGGCGGCCACGGCAGCGCCGGCGCTATTGCGCTCCTCGCCGACGACGAAGAGCAGCGCGAAATTCTGCGCGCCCTCGGCGAGCAGCTTTTCGGCCGCGCAGGTCATGGCGGCGATGATTCCTTTCGCGTCGCAGGCGCCGCGCCCGCGGATGAATTCGCCGTCGTCGCTGGAAGCGAAAAACGGCGGCACCGTGTCCATGTGCGTCGAGAGCGTGACGGCCGGCCGGCCCCAGCACGCCAGCACGTTGAAGCGGCCCGGCTCGACCTCCATCCGCTCGACCTGCCCGCCGGTGCTCGCGGCGATCCGCGCGAGATGGCCGTGCAGGAACGCGCCGACGGCGCCTTCATTCTCGGTGATCGATTCGATGTCCACCAGCGCGCGCGTCAGTTCGAAAACGTTCATCATGGCATGGGGCGGCGCAAACGGCCGTCGGCCTCTATCAACATATTGCCTGCGGGAGAGGGAAGCGGAACGAGAAGGAAGGGACGCGACAGGTGCACTCGTGTGTCTTCGCTCCTCGATAGCGCTCCATTCGCCGCGGCGAATGACAGTGGATCGACCTTTCGGCCTATCCCCCAACCGTCCAGCGGCAGTCCGCGGGACGATTTCGGCGGAGTGTACTGCGCAAACCCCTTTCGCACCCGCCTCCGAAGCTGCTCGGAATTTCGGCGGCGCTACTGATGGCCTCCGCGCCTCTACCAAGAACGATTCGAGTCTAGCGGTCGCTACCGGGCAAGTCAAGCGAACCCGACCCGCAGAGGATTCTTGTTCCACAGGTAACGGATTTCCGATCACTCCGGGTGCGGCGGCTCGAGGAGGGGTGCGGCACACGCCGCGTGTCAGAAGACGAGGGAATTCGCGATGCGATCGAGTGGGAGAAGCATCCCGAACGCAAGCGCACGAAGGCGGAGCTGCGCGCCCTCGAGAATGAGCTTGGAAGGGGCATAGGACAAGCCATGCCTGCTCCCCGCTTGAGGTACCCGTCATCGGTCCGCTATTTCGCTTGAGGCGCGGTCTTGGGGGCCTGAAGCTGGCGGGAGAATTTCCAGTTTTCGGTTTCGAGGCGCGCGAGCTCAATCTCGGCACCGACGAGATAGCCGATCACGGAGATGAGCTGGATATCGCGGCGGCTGTGAATGTGCGCGTTCCGGTGCTGCACGTTGATCACACCGACGAGCCGCTCGCGGCAGATCATCGGCACGGAAAGGAACGCTTCGAATTTATCCTCGGGCAATTCGTGGAAGGAGCGAAAGCGCGAGTCCTCGTAGGCCTTGCGCGGGATCGACACGGATTTTTTGTGCTGCGCCACCCAGCCCGTGATGCCCTGGCCCACGCGAATGGTCAGATTGTCCAGCACATCGGCGTGCGGATTTTTCGACGCCTTGAGCATGAGGTCGCGCCCTTCGAGCACGTAGATGAAGCACGAATCGCAGCCGATGAAATCGGAGATGAAGCGCACCACGCGCCCCAGCACCTGCGCGAGCGGAGCCGCCGAGAGGCGCTTGCCGATCTCAAACAGAAAATCGATGTCGAGGTAAGCTTCCGGGCCTGGACCCGAAGCAGCGGGATCGTTCACGTTGCGCAGTCTAGCGAGCGAGCGCGCGGCCGGGCCAATTCAAAATTCGGTTGTGTAGGATCATTTTTGGGGATAGCTGCGGGGTGCGCGCCTGTGCTAAGGGCAGGCAAGAGGGGAGAGCGGCCTAATTGTTGGCGGTGAGCGAAGCGGCGGGAATGAAACCTTCCGTGGGAGGCGGCGCGGCGGGCGCGACCGGCGGCATCGCGGCGCGGTCGACGCGATTGTAGAGCGTGTCGCGCTCGACGGGCACGCGGCCGGCGGCGCGGATCAGGCGCTCGAGTTCGGCGCGCGTGAGATGCTCGGGCGTGGTAGCGCCGGCATCGTGGTAGATCTTTTCCTCGACGACGGTGCCATCGAGATCGTTCGCGCCGAATCGCAGCGCGATCTGCGCGATGCGCGGCGTGAGCATGATCCAGTACGCCTTGATGTGATCGAAATTGTCGAGCATCAGGCGCGAGACGGCGATCGTCTTGAGCGCGTCCATGCCGGTGGGCTTGGGAATGTGCGCGAGACCCGTATTCGCCGGATGAAATTCGAGCGGGATGAAGGCGACGAACCCGCGCGTGCGATCCTGCGTTTCGCGCAGGCGCAGCAGATGGTCGACGCGCTCTTCAAGCGTTTCGACGTGGCCGAAGAGCATGGTCGCGTTGGACCGCAGGCCCATTTCGTGCGCAGTGCGCGCGATCGAAAGCCACATCGTGCCGGAGACCTTGTGGTCGCAGATGATGCGCCGCACGCGCGGATGGAAAATCTCGGCGCCGCCGCCGGGGAGCGAGTCGACGCCCGCTTCCTTCATTCTCAGCAGAGTGTCTTTGATGGAGAGCTTCGAGAGGCGCGCGTAGTAGTGAACCTCGACCATCGTGAACGCCTTGAGGTGCACGTGCGGGAAGCGCTGCTTCAGGCCGCGGATCAGGCCGAGATAGTAGTCGAACGGAAGATCGGGATGCAGGCCGCCGACGATGTGAAATTCCGTCGCGCCCTCGGCCACGCCCTGCGCGCCGCGGGCGAAAGTTTCTTCCAGCGAAAATGTGTAGGCGCCCGGTGAGTCCGGCGAGCGGCCGAAGGCGCAGAGCTTGCAGTGGGCGACGCAGACGTTGGTGGGATTGATGTGGCGATTGACGTTGAAATAGCAGACATCGGCGTGGCGCTGCTCGCGGACGTGATTCGCGAGCCAGCCGACCGCGAGCAGGTCGTGCGACTGGAAGAGCGCGAGGCCGTCGTCGGCCGTGAGGCGTTCGCCGGCGAGGACCTTTTGCGCGATGGGTTCGAGCCGCGCGTCCGTGATGTGAAGTTGCGACATTGCTTGCCTGTGCCGCCCCGACTGGCCCGCCCGCCGTTCGTGATGCCAGGGTAAGAAAGGCGGCCGCTACGACAACCGGGGCCATTCTACGGGCGCATCACCACCACGGCCGCGCCCCAGAAGAGCAGGAACAACAAACTAATATAGCCATTCACGGCGAAAAACGCAGCATTCATTTTGCTGAGATCATTGGGCTTGACGAGCGAATGCTCGTAGGCCAGCAGCGCGGCCACCACCGCGATTCCGGTCCATGCCGGCCAAGCCAGCGCGAAGCTCCAGGCGAGCCAAGCGAGCAGCGCGACCATCACGACGTGCATCACGCGGGCGAATACGAGCGCCCTGGCGATGCCGAGCTTTTTGGGGATCGAGTGCAGGCCGGCGTTGCGGTCGAATTCGACGTCCTGGCAGGCATAGAGGACGTCGAAGCCGCCGACCCACAGCGTAACGGCCGCGCACAGGATCAACATGCGGGCGTCGAGCGAGCCGCGAATCGCGATCCAGGCCGCCGCGGGCGAAATGCCGAGGCACAAGCCGAGAACGAAGTGCGACCACGACGTGAAGCGCTTCGTATAGGAGTAGAAAAAGAGGATGGCGAGCGCGAGGGGCGAGAGTTCCAGCGCGAGGCGGTTGAGTTGCCGCGCCGCGATCACCAGCACTGCCGAGGCGAGCGCGGTGAAGGCCCAGGCGAAGCCGAGCGAAAGCTCGCCGGCCGGGAGCGCGCGGTTTGCCGTGCGCGGATTGCGGCGGTCGAATTCGACGTCGGCGATGCGGTTCATCGTCATCGCAGCCGAGCGCGCACCGACCATCGCGACGACGATCCACGCGATTTGACGCCACGTCGGCAGGGCGCCGCCTGCGCGCGCCGCGAGCAGCGCGCCGACCAGCGCGAACGGCAGCGCGAAAACCGAGTGCTCGAATTTGATCATCTCGAGCACAGTGCGTATAGGGTTCTTGCTCATCGGTTAGCCAAGGGACAGCGTGACTCGTGACTTGTGATTCGTGACTCGTGCCGGCGAAGCTTCACGGCTTGCCCGTCCAGCGGTACTGCTCGTCCTGCGGCAGGCCGAGTTGCGCGAGGACGCGATAGGCGAACTGCTCGACGATGTCCGCGATCGTTTTCGGCTCGCAGTAGAACGCGGGCATGGCGGGCATTACCGTGGCGCCGGCGTCATGCACGCGCAGCATGTTTTCGAGGTGAATGCGATTCAGCGGCGTCTCGCGCAGGCAGAGCACCAGCGGGCGGCGCTCTTTCAGGCAGACGTCCGCGGCGCGCGTGAGCAAATCGGCGGCCGTGCCAGCCGCGATCGATCCGAGCGCGCCCGCCGAGCAGGGGACGACGGCCATGGCGTCCACGCGCGCGCTGCCGGAGGCGATGCTCGCGCCGATATCCTTATTCGGCAGGTATTCGAATTTCTTCGCGGCGGCGCCGGTGAGTAGCGCCGGCAATTTCTTCGGCTCGGATGCAACCACGCCCAACTCGGCCGAGAGCAGGCGCAGGCCCGCGTCGCTGGCAACGAGATAGACGCGCTCGACGCGCCGGTCGGCATCGAGGAGGCGCGCCACGGCCTGCGCGTAGGCAGCGCCGCTCGCGCCCGTCACTCCGACCGTGATGATGCGGCCCTCGGTTGTCGCCATGGGAGTCAATCGAAACTCCGAGTCTAGGCGGGCGATTTCGGCAAAGTCAAGGCGGCCCGAAGATAGGTAGTGGGGCAGTTCGGAAAAAACGGCTGCTCTTGAGGTAGTTAGTGCGCCGAGAAACCCACTAAGGTAAAGTGGGCCTTTCCGCAACCATGCTCCCGACCAGAGAAATTCATTGGAGACGAACCCATGCGCCGAATAAGTGCTCCTGCATACGCCGCCCCGCTCTTCCTCTCGCTCTTCCTGCTTGCCTGCCCGCCACTGCACGCGCAGAGCGCTCCGCCGGCCAGCGCACCCTTCATCATTTGCGCGACCTCGGGAGGCCCAGGAATGGACACGTATCTCACTGGCGCCTTCCAGACCACGCGAGTGCGACACATGCCGAGCGGCGGGAACCTGGTCGACCAATCAATTCTCGATCACTTTTATGCGTACCTGACGCAGAAAGGCTACAAGTTCAAACCCGGTAGCAACTATGGTTGCGCCGTCAAGCCCACGGAGGCGGAGGCAAAGGCAGACGAACAAAAGCGGCAAAGCGGCTGTTCCAACTGCGGGAAAATCGTGGAAACGGGCTGGAAGGAGTAGAACGGCGCCGGCCTTCCGTCGCCGGGCGGCACGAACACTTCAAAACCCTAAGCGGGAGACCTTCGGAGGCTGCCGCATGACATTCGCAAGAATCAACGTGTCACGGCGGTCGCTGAGCGTGGTGGCTCTCGGAGTCGCGCTGCTCGCGAACCTTGCCGATGCTCGCGCGCCGCGGGCACAGGGCGCGGCCTCGAGTGAGCGACTGACGGCAGCGCAGGTGCTCGATCTGCAGAAGCGCTTTCAGGACGCGACGGTTGCGTGCGACGCGGCGACCCTTGCAAAGCTGATGGCCGACGACGTGGTCTTCGTGCACGGCAACGCGCTGGTGCAGAGCAAGTCGGACTTTCTGGAGGCCGCCCGCGCGCGGCGATTCCGCATCAGCAGCTTTGCAATTACCGATCCTAAAGTCGTCTTCTTTGAAGGCGGGGCAATTGTCTCGGGCGTTGAGGATATCGTGCTCGGGGCCGCTGCCACGGGAGAGCAGCCGCGAAAGGTCCAGATGCGCGTCTCAGCCGTATGGGTGGCGAGGCCGGGCGGATGGCAATTGATTCTGCAGCAGAGCACGCCCCTTCAGCCACTCGCGCCCGCAACGCCCTCGAACGCAGCGCCCCGCTGACCGCCTGCAAAAAAGATCCGCTTCGCACTTTGTGGATCCTATCCCGTTCGGCGAGATCGAAGCTGGCGAGTTACCCCGGATTGCGCCGGAACCAGCGGGTAAGCCAATCCGGCAGAAAATCCGAAAGCGCGTAGGAGTCCGGGACACCGGTGCCTTCACATGTTGAACACTCGCCCGTGCCATGACACATCACGCACAGCCCGCCGAGATGCCGGCCCGTCCCCCCACATTGCGAACATTTGCCGCTACCGCCGCACTCGGTGCAGATTACGCGACGGTATTGCATGTAGGCCAATTCAGATAGCTCCAGCCGGACGCCTACGCAATAGCAAAGCTGAGGCGACCAACACCGCCGAGGGAATCCAAATCCACAGGATTTCGCTCCGCAGGATGTCGAATCCGCGAGGCGTGAAGAAGCGCGCGAAGCCGATCGGCGATACCCGGATCGGCCGCCACGGGAGGAAGTAGCGGCGATTATCGAACGGAGAGAGAAAAGCGACGCCGAGCCCTCCATCCGTCATTGCATCGAGCACGCCGTGGCTGGCCGTGGCCAGGAAGAGGTAAGCCCACAGCGCGCCGCGGCCGATATTCGGCAGGGCGGATCGGAATGCCAGCAGCACCGCCGCGCTCGCCACGACAGCGGCAAAAAAAAGCGAGTGAGTGAACCCGCGATGGCCCCAGAACGCTCCGTAGGGGATGCCGTAATGAAATCCGATGACGTCGAGGTCCGGGACCATCGAGCACAAAGCGCCCGCGACCCAGACGCGTTTTGGCACGCCGCGCTTGTAAAAGCACGCGCCGATTCCGAGCGCGGCGACCGCATGTGACACCACCGACGCCACCGCAAACGCCTCCTAGTCGCGCCTGATCACGAGGATCTGCCCTTGGCGGTGATCCAGCCCTTTGCCGGGAGCGCGTCGATCCGAACGTCTGCGAAGCCGACCGAGGCGAGCAGATCGCGATGCTCGTCAGAGGTGAGCATCTTCATCCCAGTGATCGGCGCCTGCTTTTCACACAAGCGAGACACCAATGCGTCCGCACCCTTGTACACTTCCGCGATCAGGATGAGAGTGCCGCCGGGTTTCAACACACGCCGGATTTCGCGCAAGCCGGCGGCGACGTCCGGCCACCAGAAGTGCGTCTCGACTCCCGTCACCAGGTCAAACGTGTTGTCGGGAAACGGTAGCTTCCCGACATCGGCCAGATGAATCTCGACGCGGCCGGCCTGGATCGCCTGCGCGTTGTGGCGCCGGGACGCCGCGACGCTCTCCTCCGAGTAGTCGATTCCGTGGACTTCGCCTTGTGCCGCCATAGCCGCCAACTTGCTGATGGTGCGCCCGCCACCGCAGCCCACATCCAGGACGGTAAATCGCGACTCGATGGTGGCGTGCGCCAGGCCCCAGTCGGTCAGCTTCGAGTGGCTCTTGTTCATGCGCCATAGCGTGAGGCGCCCGAAGAGTCCCTTCGGCTTCTTGCACTGCGTTTCGGGCATGCGAACCTCGCGCAAACTATACGCACCGCGCCAGCACTCGATTTCACGCTCGTGCGAATTTAGCGCCTAACGGAGGCTTTATAACACTTTTTTAAACGCACTGACGCCACGCGGAAGCTTCGCTACACGCGCTTGATCACGCGGATCAGCAGAAGCAGGATCACGGCGCCCACGACCGACATCACGAGCCGCCCGATCAGGCCGTACGCTCCCAGCCCCAGCAGACCGAAAACAAACCCGCCGAGGATCGAGCCGACGACACCGACGATCAAGTCGACCACAAGACCCATACCGCGCCCTTTTACGATTTGTCCCGCCAGCCAGCCGGCGAGAATTCCGATCACGATCGTCCAGATGAGCCACATGGCATTTGCCTCCGAGAATTAGATGAAGCCAGCAGGCGGACTGGCGCGCCGGGCGGCCTACTCTGGCACGAATGCGCGGACGAGGGCGGCGGCGAGGGCGGGTTCTTCGTCGGGGAAAACGGTGCGGAGATCGAGGACGAGGCGGCGGTCGGCGACGCGCGCGATGACGGGCGTGGCGCCGGCGAAGGTGCGCAGGCGCTCTTCGAGCTGCGCCGCCGAACGGATGGGGCTGCCGATCGAGATCAGGTGCGTCGGCAATTTCTGGTCGGGCGTGGAGCCGCCGCCGATCACGGAAAATCCCGCGCGCACTTGAATTTCCGCATCCGGCGGCAGCGCCTCCCGGAGAAAATCGGCGAAGGCGACGGCGCGCTGGCCGATTTCGTTCGCGCCCAGGCGAATCATGCGCACCGTGGGAATTTCGTCGAGCGCTCCGCGATGGTAGGCCTTGAGCGTGGTCTCGAGCGCGGCGATCGTGAGCTTATCGACGCGCAGCGCGCGAAACAGCGGATTGCGCCGGATGCGCTCGACCATCTTCTGCTTCCCGGCGATGATTCCGGCCTGTGGCCCGCCGAGCAATTTATCGCCGCTGAACGAGATCACGGCGACGCCAGCGCGTCCACTTTCGCGCGCCAGCGGCTCGGCGATGCCGCTGGCGCTCAGATCCGTGACGCAGCCCGAGCCGAGATCCTCGAACACCGGGATTTTCTTGCGACGGCCCAGCGCGACGAGCTCTTCGAGCGATGGCCGCTCGGTGAATCCGGCGATGCGGAAATTCGACGGGTGCACGCGCAGCAGGAGGCGCGTGCGTTTGTTAATCGCGCGCTCGTAGTCGCGGATGCGGGTGCGATTCGTGGTACCGACTTCGCGGAGCACCGCGCCACTTTCGGACATGATGTCCGGGATGCGGAAGCCGTCGCCGATTTCGATCAACTCGCCGCGGGAAACGATCACTTCGGCGCCCTTCGCGAGCGTGTTGAGGATCAGGAAGACGGCTGCGGCGTTGTTATTGACTACGATCGCCGCCTCGGCCCCTGCGAGATTCGCGAGCCGCCGCCCCGTGTGAACGTCGCGCTTCCCGCGGGCGCCTTTCTCGATATCGTATTCGAGATTCGAGTAGCGCGTCGCCGTTTCCGCAATCTGGGCAATAGCCGTCCCGGCAAGGGGCGCGCGGCCGAGATTCGTGTGCAGGATCACGCCGGTCGCGTTGATCACGCGCCGCAGCGAGGGCGCGAGCAGCGCCTCGACGTTCGCCGCCACGCGCGCTTCGATCGCTTCGATCCGCAGCGCCGTCTCGCTGCATCCCGATCCGTTCGCGCCCGACTTCAGCTTGGCGCGCAGATCGGCGAGAACGTTTCGCGCGGCCTGCGTCACCACTCCGCGACCGGCCCTTTCGGCGAACGCAACGAGGCCCGCGCGGCCGAGCAGTTCATCGACCGAGGGAATTTCGCGCAGGAGCGAATTCACGTCTTTCGCCTTGCTTTTCGCCGACTTCGCGCCGGAATCGATCGCCTGCTTCATCGCCGCCTATTTGAACACGCAGCCATCCGCGCGGCAACCCTCGCGGTCCATCGCCGGGCTTCGGCTAGAGCAACGGCAGCCAGATTCGCAGAAAATTGCGCAACGGTAACGTATTCGGGGGTGATTGACGGGACGTGGTACCCTCTGACGCGGAGAACGTCGAGGAGAATGTGAATGGCGGGCAGAATCAAGCTTCGCGTGAACGAGCGGATGCACGAAGTGGATGCGGCGCCGGATACGCCGCTGCTGTACGTCCTCGCGGACGACTTGCAGCTTCGGGGGCCGCGCTTCGGCTGCGGGCTCGCGCAGTGCGGCTCGTGCTCGGTGTTGCTCGACGGCGCGGAGATTCGCTCGTGCGTCACGCCGGTTTCCGCGGCGGCGGGCAAGTCGATTACGACGCTCGAAGGCTTGCCCGACTGGTACGCGAAGCAGCGCAAGCTGCGCAAAGCGCCGGCGCTGCATCCCGTGCAGCAGGCGATGATCGACGAGCAGGCCGTGCAGTGCGGCTACTGCTTCAACGGCATGATCATCCAGGCCGCCGAGCTGCTCTCGAAAAATCCGCAGCCCACGGAAGCCGAAATTCGCAGCGCGATGAACGGGCATTTGTGCCGTTGCGGCACCTACCCGCGCGTGATCAAGGCGATTGAGCGCGCGTCGAAGACGATGGCCGCGGCGCTCGACGACAGTGCGGCGGAAGAAGAAATCGCGCAGGAAATTCGCGCAGCCGGCGCGGAGGTGGCGCGATGAGCGCCCGGGCGAGGGACGAGAGGCGAGGAGCGAACAGGCAGGCGGCAGGTCAGGGGGCGCAGGGTGTTGCTCTGCCGCGGCGAGATTTCCTGAAGGCGGGCGGCGCGCTGGTGATCGGTTTCAGCAGCGCCGGAATTCTCGCCGACGCGCTCTTCGCGCAGGGCCCGCCGCAGACCTTTTCGGCGCCCCGCAGCGGAGCGGCCGGTCCGCCCGATCCACGGCAGATCGATACGTGGCTCGCGATCCACAACGACAACACCGCGACGGTCTACATCGGCTACGTGGAGCTCGGACAGGGCTCGACGACGTCGCTGCTGCAAGTTTCGGCCGAAGAGCTCGATTTCGAGATGAGCCAGGTGAGCACCGTGCGGCTCGACACGGACGTGACGCCGAATCAGGGCGGGACGTACTCGAGCTCGTCGATCGCGCGCGGGTCACCGGCGATTCGCACGGCGGCAGCCGAGGCGCGCGCGGCGCTGCTCGCGATGGCGGCGACAAAACTCGACGCGCCGGTCGAAAGCCTCTCGGTATCGAAGGGAGTGATTTCGTCGCGGTTCGGCGGGAAGTCGATCACCTACGGCGAGCTGATCGGCGAGAAGCGTTTCAGTCTCGCATTTACCGGCAAAGCGCCCGTCAAGCCGGTTGCGGATTACAAACTCGTGGGCGCGCGCCCGCCGCGCAACGATATTCCCGACAAGGTGAGCGGCAAATACGTCTACCTGCAGCACGTGCGCCTGCCCGGCATGTGGCACGGCCGCGTGGTGCGGCCGCGCGGGCAGGGCGCGTACGGCGCTGGCGCGAAGGTCGCGACCCTCGACGAAAGTTCGCTCGCGCACATTCCCGGCGCGCGCGTGGTGCGCAAGGGCGATTTCGTCGGCGTGGTCGCCGAGCGCGAATGGGACGCCGTGCGCGCGGCGCGCGATTTGAAGATCACGTGGGACATGCCCGCAACGCTGCCGGGCAGCGACGGCGTCTACGCCGCGATGCGCGCGGAGAAAACGGCGGACCGGGTGGTGCTGGAGCGCGGCGACGTATCCGCGGCGTTTTCGGCGGGCGTGCACGTGGCGGTGCAAACGTATCACGGCGCGTATCAGGCGCACGCGCCCTTCGGTCCGAATGGCGCGCTCGCGGACGTGAAGGCCGATTCGGCGCTGGTGATCTGCTCGACGCAGGATGTTTACGGCACGCGCAACACGCTCGGGGGCGTGCTCGGCCTGCCGCCGCAAAAAGTGCGCGTGCAGTATTACGAAGGCTCGGGCACGTACGGCCACAGCTGCTACGACGACGTGGCGCAGGCCGCCGCGCTTCTTTCGCAACTCGCGGGCAAGCCCGTGCGACTGCAATTCATGCGCTGGGACGAGCACGGCTGGGACCTCTATGGCCCGGCGCACGTCGGCGAAGTGCGCGCGACCGCCGATGCGAACGGCAAAATCGTCGGATATCAATACGACGGCTGGCACCACAATTGGAGCGCGGTCGAAACTTCGCAGCAACTCGCGCTCGGCACGCCCGCGGCGGAGTGGCGGCTCGGCGCGGCGCAGCAGGTGAATCCCGGGTGCTGCGGCGCGATGTACGACATTCCGAATCTCAAGCTCGTCAACCACCAGGTGCCGGGACTCGGCTACCTGAAAGGCGCGTGGCTGCGCTCGCCGCTCGATCTCGCGTTTGCGTTTGCGTCCGAGCAAACCATCGACGAACTCGCGCGGCAGGGCGGAATCGACGCGTACGAATTTCGGCGACGCAATATCAAGGACGAGCACTGGCTCGGCGTGCTCGATGCCGCCGCGAAGGCCGCGAACTGGCAGCCCGCGCCGCCTGCCGCGAACGTCTCGAAAGAAAAAGTGGTGCGCGGGCGCGGCATCGGCCTCGGCACGCACCTTACGTCGTATGGCGGCGCCGTCGCCGAGATCGAAGTGGATCGCGAGACGGGGAAGGTGACGGTGAAGCGCATGTACGGCGCAATCGACGCGGGCCTCGCCGTGAATCCGGCGTTCATCGAGAATCAGATCAGCGGCCAGCTGGTGCAGACCGCGAGCCGCATGCTGCACGAGGAGGTGACGTTCAACAAGACGAACGTGACGAGCCTCGATTGGAATAGTTACCCGATCCTGCGCTTCGAGGAATGCCCGGAGGTGACGGCGGTCGTCGTGCAGCGGGTGAACGAGCGGTCGACCGGCGCGGGCGAAGAAGTGATGGCCGCGGCCGCCGGCGCGATCGCCAACGCGTTCTTCGACGCCACGGGCGTGCACATCACCGAATTCCCGCTCACGCCGCCGCGCGTGCTCGCCGCGCTGAGCCGTAGCTGAACCGGGTTTCCGCAGCTAAAGGCCAAGCGCTGTCGTTCCGAGGAGGGATCTGATCTTGTTGTCGCTGTGAGGTTTACGGGTTTGTCGGTCGGCGCATCTCGGGCCCGGCATGCCCAAACTATAGTTTCTGCACGAAAAGTTTGATTGCGCCAACCAAGTTAAAGTCGACTTTACTCATGGTGCCGTCCGCTCCAGGCTTTTCAGGAGCTCCGCGGTGGAGAAGGCGCGGGACGGTTTTAGGGTCACGCTGAACAAGCTGCGGGGGTCGC